>Ga0210402_10000149_pt1 | contig 78657 bp, 73 predicted proteins | sample IncBWC7MmetaG_FD_161055 | JGI IMG/M metagenome (GOLD analysis project Ga0210402, IMG submission 161055) | Forest soil microbial communities from Barre Woods Harvard Forest LTER site, Petersham, Massachusetts, United States - Inc-BW-C-7-M | ecosystem: Environmental > Terrestrial > Soil >...
CCGTCGGTCAGGAAGCAGCGCCGCCGCATGCCGCGGCCGCGCACGGTAAGCGCGGCTACCGGATGGAAGTGGCCGGAGATTTCGCCGCTGGCCGGGCCGAAGCGCGCCTCGTGGCGGAAGACCAGCGGACCGTCGTTGATCTCCTCGGCGACGTCGCCCCAGCTGGTGGGCGGCGGGGCGGGATCGTGGTTGCCCGCGATCCACACGAACCGCGCCCGGGCCGTCAGCCGCTCGATCTGCCCGCGCTCCGTATCCGGCAGACGTTCGACGGCCTGCCGGTCGTGAAAGGAATCGCCCAGACAGACCACGGTCTGCGGGGCAAGCCCATCGACCAGGGCCGTCAGCATGGCAAGAGTCTGCCGCGTATCATGGCGCGGCAGCAGCTTGTGGGCCGACACAGCGTAGGATGAACCCTTCTCCAGATGAAGATCGGCCACGGCCAGCAGGCGCTTTGCCGGCCAGTGCAGCGCGCCCGCCGGCAGTGCCTGCAGCCGCTCACCGGCGCAGGTGAATTCGAACGGCATCATGGATGGATCACCACCCGCACGCCGGTCGGCGCCAGCGACCAGATCTCGCGGATCTCGGCGTCGCTGACAGCGACACAGCCTGTCGTCCAGTCCTTTGCCGGATGGTCGACCCGGTACTTGCGCCAGCCGTTGGGCTGGCCGTGGATGTAAATGTCGCCCCCTGGCGAAACGCCCGACGAGGCGGCGTGCGCCTTGTCGCTCTCGTCGGGATAAGAGACGCGCAGCGAGAGGTGAAAAGCGCTTCGTGGATTACGCGCATCGACCGTGTAGGAACCTTCCGGCGTACGGCCGTCACCCTCGCGTTCCTTGTGGCGTTCGGGCGCGAAGCCCAGCGCCACGCGGTATCGCCTGATCGTCTTGCCCTCGCGTTTCAGTTCCATCCTTCGCTCGCCCTTGAACACCTCTATCAGGTCGGCTTGCGCATCGGCCGGCGCCGACGGCGGTTCGCGTCGTCGCCGCCGGATTGCCGCCACGATGTTGCGCAAACTCATGGCGCGCACGATTGACCCGATGCCGCCTCGTGCGCAAGGTGCCGCGATGCCTCGTCTTGTGCGTTTCGTCTTCGCCGCCGTCCTGCTCGGCCCGTTGAGCGCCCTCTCCCCGGCCGCTTGGGCACAGGTGCAGCCGCACCGCGCCGAATACGCGCTGCGCCTGGGCGCGGCGGCCAATGCACCGCGCATCGGCACGGCGGTGCACGATCTCAGCCAGGATTGCGCCGGCTGGCATCTCAAGCGCGATATCAAGACCGAGATCGCACTCACGACCTCGTGGAGGATGAGCCTGGCCTCGAAGATGGACGGTGACGAGCCGCGCAACGGCAACGGCTTCCGCTTCAGCACCCTGCAAACCCAGAACGGCAGCCAGCGCGAGATCAAGGGAAGGGTCCAGCGCAAGGCCGGCGAGACGCGCGTCGAGATCATCGTTGACGGCAGTCCACCCAACCAGTTCGTGCTGCCGCCGCCCACCCTGATGCCGGTCTCCGCCATCGATCATCTGATTCAGCAGCTGCAAGCCAACGCCGCCTCGTTCCCCGCCCTGATGTTCGACGGCGAGGTGATCGACGATGCCTTCCTGATCGATGTCACCGAGCAGGATCGCGCTCAGTTGCGGGCGGCCCGTCCGGCCGACAATCCGGTGACCATGCCGGCCGCCAAATCCTGGCCGGTGTTCATGACCTTCACCCGCGGCCGCCAGCAGGACCAGCGGCCGCTTTTCACGGTCAGTGCGCTGGTTTTCGACAATGGCGTGCTCGACCGGCTGACGGTCGAGACCGGCCTGTTGAGCGTCACGGCCGATCTCGAGGCCCTGGAGATGCGCCCGGCCCCGGTCTGTCCGAGGCCCTGACCGGCTGCGCGCAGCCATCATCCATCCCGCCCGTCCGAGCGTATGTCGGACATGCCCTGTTCCATCGTCTGGTTTCGCAATGATCTCCGGCTCGCCGACAATCCGGCGCTGATCGCGGGCCTCGGTTCAGGCCGCACCGTCGTCCCGCTTTACGTGCTTGACGAAGAGACCGGGGGCGTGCGCCCGCCCGGAGCGGCGTCTCGCTGGTGGCTGCACCACAGCCTGAACGCGCTGGACGCCTCGCTGCGCGCCCTGGGCTCGCGCCTGATTCTGCGCCGCGGGCCGGCGGAGCGCATTGTTGCCGAACTCGCCGCCGAAACCGACGCCCAGGCGATCTATTGGAATCGCGTCTATGACCAGGGCTCGCGCGAACGTGATGCCCGATTGAAGCAGGCTTTTGTCGCTCGCGGCATTTCCGCCGAGAGCCTGAAGGCCAACCTGCTGTTCGAGCCGTGGGAAGTGAAGACGCTGGGCGGCGAGCCGTTCAAGGTCTTCACGCCGTTCTGGCGGGCCTGCCGCGGCCTGCCCTCACCCGAGCGGCCGCTGCCCGCGCCGCGCAACCTGCCGGCCCCCGATGCCTGGCCGGCGAGCGATCCGATCGCCGGGTTGCGGCTGCTGCCGGGTGCGCCCGACTGGTCGGGCGGTCTCGGCGCGACCTGGGCGCCCGGCGAAGCGGCGGCGGCCCATCGGTTGGAAGCCTTCCTCAACGGCGCCCTGGCGAGCTACCGCGAAGCGCGGGAGTTGCCGGCCGTCGAGGGCACCTCGCGGCTGTCGCCGCACCTGGCATTCGGCGAAATCTCGCCGCGCCAGGTGTGGCGCGCGGCAAGCGCGCGCGGCTTTTCCGCTGCGACCGACAAATTCCTGGCCGAGCTGGGCTGGCGGGAGTTCGCCTACAGCCTGCTGTTCCATTTCGGCGACCTCGCCCAGCGCAACTTTCGGCCGGAGTTCGATGCCTTCCCGTGGTCCGACGAGGACGACGCCGTCGAGGCGTGGCGGCGCGGCCGCACCGGCTATCCCATCGTTGACGCGGGCCTGCGCCAGCTCTGGGCGACCGGGTGGATGCACAATCGCGTGCGCATGATCACCGCCTCCTTCCTGACCAAGGACCTGATGATCGACTGGCGGGTCGGCGAGCGTTGGTTCTGGGACACGCTGGTCGATGCCGATCCCGCCAGCAACGCCGCAGGCTGGCAGTGGGTCACCGGCAGCGGCGCCGACGCCGCGCCCTATTTCCGGGTGTTCAATCCCGTCCTTCAGGGCGAGAAATTCGATCCGACGGGCGACTATGTGCGCCGCTGGGTTCCCGAACTCGCCAGCCTGCCGGCCGAGACCATCCATCGGCCATGGACGGCTTCCCGGAAACTGCCGCCCGAAATCTATCCGGAGCGCATCGTCGATCACGCCGTCGCCCGAGACCGTGCGCTCGATGCTTTTCGCAACCTCAAGCGATCTGCCTGACGGGCAGCGAGGAGACTTCGACGATGAAAATCGCCGTCATCGGCGCCGGCGTGGCCGGATTGGGCGCAGCCTGGCTGCTGAGCCGAAAGCATGATGTCGTCGTCTACGAGCGCGACGGCCGTTTCGGCGGCCACTCCTGCACGGTCGACGCTCCGACGCCGACCGGACGCCAGCCGGTCGATGTCGGCTTCATCGTGTTCAACCGGCGCAACTATCCCAATCTCGTCGCCCTGTTCGATCATCTGGGCGTGCCGACCGAGACATCGGACATGTCGTTCGCCGCGAGTCTCGAGCGCGGCCGCTTCGAATACGGCAGCTCGTTCGCCGGCTATTTTGCCCAACGGCGCAACGTCATGCGGCCGTCCTTCCTGCGCATGACCCACGATATCCTGCGCTTCAATCGGCTGGCGCCGCGGCTGCTCGATCGCAGCGAGAATCTCGACTTCACCATCGGCGACTTCGTCGACGACACGGGTCTCAGCGATGCGTTCCGCGACCGTTATCTGGTGCCGATGGCGTCCTGCATCTGGTCAACACCGCTCGGCCGCATGCTCGACTTCCCGGCGCAGACATTCGTGCGCTTCTTCGACAATCACGGCCTGCTCACGGTCGGACCGCAACTGCACTGGCGCACGGTGAGCGGCGGCAGCCGATCCTATGTCGAACGCATCGTGGCGCCGCTGCGCCGGCGGGCGCGGCTCGGCACGCCGGCCAGCGCCGTCCGCCGTTCGCCTGGCGCCGTCGACGTACGCGACAGGTCGGGTCACTGGGACCGCTTCGACAAGGTGGTGCTGGCCTGCCACGCCGACCAGGCGCTGGCCCTGCTGGACGACGCCGACGCAAGCGAGCGCGACCTGCTCGGCCGCTTCGCCTATTCGTCGAACGAGGTCTGGCTGCACGCCGATCCCACGTTGATGCCACGGCGCCGTTCGGTATGGTCGAGCTGGAATTACGTCTCCGACCGCGGCGCCAACAGCGCCGATCGCGTCAGTCCCGTCAGCGTGACCTACTGGATGAACCGCCTGCAAAATCTGCCCGAAAGCAGCCCTCTCTTCGTCTCGGTCAATCCCGGCCGCGCGCCGCTGCCGGCTCTGGCCCACGCGCGCTTCACCTTCGAGCATCCGATGTATGACGCCGCGGCGATCCGCGCCCAGCGCGACCTGCACGGGATCCAAGGCGGGCGCGACACTTATTTCTGCGGCAGTTACTGCGGCTACGGCTTCCACGAGGATGCGCTGTCGGCCGGCCTCGATGTCGCCGAGCAGCTGGGCGTGCGCCGCCCGTGGGTCCGGCCCGGCGAGCACCGCCGCATCGGCGACCCGCCGCGGGTCGTGGCCGACCGGCCCTCGCTCGATCCCTTCCCGCTGCCGGTCGCCGCGCGGATCGCGACGGAAATGTCATGACCGCCGGCACCCACACCATCGTCGATGCCTCGGTCGTCCACCGGCGGCTCCGGCCACGCAACAATGCGTTCCGCTATCGCGTCGCCTATCTCTGCCTCGGCCTGGATGCGCTGGACAGCGCCGGCAGCCGCTGGCTGAAGCTCGACGGGCGGGGCCTGGTCTCTTTTCGCCGCGCCGATCACGGCGGCCGTGACGGATCGGATCTCAAGGCATGGTTGAGGAACATCCTGTACGACCATGGTCTTGGGCAGATTTGCGACGGCGATGTCGTCCTCATGACCATGCCGCGCATGCTGGGCTACGTCTTCAATCCGGTGAGCTTCTGGTTCTGCCGCGACCGCTCGGGCGCGCTGCGCGCCGTGCTATGCGAGGTCAACAACACGTTCGGCGAGACGCACTGCTATCTCGTTCATCATGACGACAACGGGCCGATCGAACCCGATGCCTGGTTGGAAGGCCGTAAGGCTTTCCATGTCTCGCCTTTCCTGCCGATCGAAGGCGGTTATCGCTTCCGCTTCCGGCTGGACGACGAATATGCCCATGTCGACGTGAATTACCACGACGCCCAGGGCCTGATGCTGGCGACCTCGGTGGGCGGCCGCCGCGAGGCGCTCGACGAGCGTGCCGTGCTGCGCCGCTTCCTCGGCAACCCGACGATGACGCTCGCCGTCATCGTCCGAATTCATTGGCAGGCCTTGCATCTGTGGCGGAAGCGGGCGAGATTTTATCGCAAGCCCGCGCCACCGCCGGAGTTCGTGACTCGCTGATCCCCCTGCCGACCGCATGACGCTCGCCTCTCGCTTCGTTCTCAAAGCCCTCGACAGGCTCTCCGTCGGTCGCCTGACGGTGCGGCTGCCCGACGGCGCGGTGCGCGTCTTCGGCGGCAAGGCATCGGGCGCGTCGGCCGACCTCGAGGTCAAGGATTGGCGATTCTTTCGCCACGTCCTGCTCGACGGCGACATCGGCTTCGCCGAAGCCTACATGGAAGGCTTCTGTGATTCGCCCGACCTGCCCGGATTGATCGCCCTGCTCGCGGAGAACGAGAAGGCGCTGGGTCGCATCGCGCATACCAACCCGTTCCACGGCATGCTGCTGAAGCTGCTGCACCGGCGACGGGACAATTCGCGCGAGGGTTCGAAGAAGAACATCCATGCCCATTACGACCTCGGCAACGAGTTCTATGGCCTGTGGCTCGATCCCTCGATGACCTACTCCTCGGCGTTGTACGACGGCGCGCGCAACAAGCCGCTCGAAGCCGCGCAGACCGCCAAGTACGAGCGCATCCTCGACCAGATCGGCGCCAAGCAGGGCGACAGCATCCTCGAGATCGGCTGCGGCTGGGGCGGCTTCGCCGAGACCGCGGCGCGGCGCGGCATGCGCGTCACCGGCATCACGATCTCCGGCAAGCAGCTCGAGTTCGCCCGTGCGCGCCTGGAGCGCGCCGGGCTGGCCGACCGCGTCGACCTGCAGTTCCGCGACTATCGCGACATCGAAGGGCGCTACGACCACATCGTGTCGATCGAGATGGTCGAGGCGGTGGGCGAGCGCTACTGGCCGGACTACTTCGCCACGCTCAAGCGTCATGTGGCGCCCGGCGGCTCGGCGCTGGTCCAGGCGATCGTGATCGCCGACGAGTTGTTCGACGGCTACCGCCGCCACCCGGACTTCATCCAGACCTATGTCTTCCCCGGCGGCATGCTGCTGTCGCCGGCCAGTCTGCGCGAACAGTGCAGACAGGCGGGGCTCAAGATCGCCGAGCTCTACAGTTTCGGGCTGGATTATGCGCGCACCCTGGAAGCCTGGCTGGGCCGTTTCGACACGGTCGCCGATCAGGTCGCCAAGCTCGGCTTCGACGAGCGATTCCGCCGCATGTGGCGATATTACCTCGCCTATTGCGCCGCCGGCTTCTCGACCCGGCGCACGGACGTTTTGCAGGCGCACTTCCGGCATATATAAGGGTGCCAACCAAGAGCGCCGAAAACGGTGCTAACAGGAAGGCTAACGGGTGAATGCAGGATCGATCGGGCCCGGCAGCGGCGTGCCCGTCAAAGTCAAATTCGACCGTCTGATTGCCTATTCGACCCTGCAATTGCCGCTCGCCATGGCGGCGCTTCCGGTTGTCCTGAACGTCAGCCACTTCTACGGCGAGGTGCTGAAGCTGTCGCTCCAGATCATGGGGTCGATCTTCATCTTCGCCCGCATCGTCGACGCCATCCAGGATCCGGTGATCGGCCTCATCAGCGACCGTTTCACCCGCCGTGGCCGGCGCGGCCGACTGGCCTTCGTGGCGCTGATGATCCCGGTGCTGGCCGCCGGCTTCTACATGCTGTTCGACCCGCCCGATGCGTGGTTCGGCAACCAGGCGAGGATGGCGCTCTGGCTGATCGCCGCACTTCTGCTCGTCCATCTCGGCTATTCCGGCGTCTCGATCAGCTATCACTCCCATGGCGCGGAACTCACCGACGACTACAACGAGCGCACCAAGGTCACGGTCGGCCGCGAGGTGTTCGGGCTGCTCGGTATGACGCTCGCCGTCGTGCTGCCGACCTTTCTCACCTACAAGCTGGGCGACTCCGACGGCTACATGACGCTCGGCCTCCTGTTCCTGCCCATCCTCGTGTTGTTCAGCCTGCCGACGCTCATTGGGGCCGGGCCATCGGTCCATCCGCCGGTCATTCACGCCGAACGCAACCCGTTCATTGCCTTCTTCGCTCCGCTCAAGAACCGCCTGTTCCGCCGGCTGCTGCTGGTCTTCGTCGCCAACGGCGCAGCGATCGGTGTCGCGGTGACGGTGATGCTGTTCTATGTCGAGCACGTGCTGAAGGGCGGCAAGCTGCAGGCCGGCATCATCCTGCTCGTCTATTTCATCGCCGGCGCCGCCAGCGTGCCGCTGTGGCTGATGCTGTCGAAGCGGACGAGCAAGGCTACCGCCTGGTTCGTCGGCATGGTCATGACGGCCCTCGCCATGGCCTGCGCAATCTTCGTCGGCCCGGGCGATTTCCACTGGTTTCTCGTGATCTCGGTCATCACGGGTCTCGGCCTCGGCGCGGACTATGGCCTGCCGCCCTCGATCCTGGCAGACGTGATCAACTCGACCGAGGGCGGCGATAGCAGGGGCAAAACCGGCACGTATTTTGGCCTGTGGGCGCTTGCCACCAAGCTCGCCACGGCGATCGGCGCGGCGGGCTCGCTGCCGGTGGCGGCGATGCTGGGCTTCAACCCGGCCAAAGGCCTGTACGGCACCACGGCGCTCGTCATCGCCTACATCGTGCTGCCGGTGATGATCAAGATCGGCGCCGCGCTGCTCATCTGGTTCATCCGCATCGAGGCCGAACGCGGCTCGGTGCGGGAGGAATTGATGAAGCGCGTCTAGGCCAGGAAGCCGAGCCTGTGCGGCTGGCGCAGGCCGAAGTCGCGCTGCAGGCCCCAGCAGCCCTGCGCCGCCGTGGCGAAGACGCTGCGGAAATCGACCGTGTGCCTGAGGTCGCCGTCCTGCAGGTCGCCGAGCGACGGATAGGCGCCGTAGAGACCGCCCTTGACCGCGCCGCCCATGGCGAAGAGCGGCGCCGCCGTGCCGTGGTCGGTGCCGCCGCTGGCGTTCTGCTTGGCGCGCCGGCCAAACTCCGAATAGGTCATCACCACCACGTCGTCCCACAGGTTGGCCGCGATCAGGTTCTTGCGCAGCGTGGCCAGGCTCGCCGCGAGGAACGACAACAACCGCTCGTGCTGCTGGACCTGGTTGGCGTGGGTGTCGAAGCCGCCCAGCGCCGTCTTGACGGCGACCACCGGTACGCGCGCCGTCAGCACGCGGTTGGCGAGGTCGAATTGACGGCCCAGCAAGAGGTCCTGCGCGTAGGCGTAGGCGGGCGCCGGCGCCGCGCGCAGCCTGTCGCTCAGGCCCTTGGCCGCGGCATTCACCTCGTGGCGCACCGCCAGCAGATGGCGCAGCGCCGGGTTGCCGCCGTCCTTCAGGCCGGCCTGCTCCTTCAGGGCCGCGGCCTGGCGCAGGAAATTCTCGGCGTCCTGCATGACGATGGTGCGCAGGCCGGGGCCGGTGCTGGGCAGCGCGTTGGTGTCGGCGACGATGCTGTCGACGCCCGCGCCGGTGGGCAGGCTGGTGCCCTCGAACGCCTGGGCGATCCAGCCTTCGCTCAGGGTCTGGTTCGAGGCCGAGGCGGTGTCCCAGATCTCGATCGAGCGGAAATGCGAGCGGTTGGGATAGGGATAGCCCACGCCCTGCAGGATTGCGAGGTCCTTGGCCTTCCACGAGTCCATCAGGGGCTCGAGCTTCTCGTGCAAGCCGACGCGCTCGTCGAGCGGCAGGACGCGCTCGCGCGCCACGCCGATGCCGGGGCGCAGCTCGCGATATTTCGGATCGGCGTAGGGAACGAGCGTGTTCAGCCCATCATTGCCGCCCTTCAATTCGACCAGAAGCAGGATCCGGCTCATGGCGCGCTCCTCACTTCAGCTGATAGGCGGTGTCGAGCATCGCCGCCGCCACCGCCGCGCCCGGCGTGGCCGCAGGATCGACCGTGTCGATCGGCGCGCGCGGCAGCAGGGTGCGGACCAGGGTTGCCGAATCGACGTCGGCGAGCGTCGGTCCGAGCCGGGCCTCGTTGCCGGCGGTGCGCAGGCTGCGACCCTCGATCGGGCGCGCCTCCGCCATCGGCATGCCGCCGGCATCGGCCGGCAATTGCTGGCGGCGATCGGCGCGCCGGTTGGGCCGGTCGCTCATCATGTCGCCCTCCATCGGGGCCACCGTCGTGGCCTCGACCATGCGACGCAGGAATTGCTGGCGCAGCAGGAACGTGTAGGTCGTGACCCAGCTCTCGCCGCCGGCCCAGCCCTTGACGTTGGGCGGATCGAACGGCGTCTGGCCGAGCCCCTGCATCATGCGCACAAGATGCGTCTTCTCCGGCACCGGCAGGCCCAGCACGTGGACGGTGCCGACGATCAGCTCGATCGGCGACTTGATCAGCGCGCCGCGGTTGGCGGGATCGCGGAACTGCGCCGACAGCAGGATCGAGCGCATCAATGGCTTGATCTCGTAGCCCTGGCGGAATGACGCCGCGAGCCGCTTCACTTCGGCGGGGTCGGGTTGCAGCGAGACGAATTCGCGCCACAGCTTCTCGACGATCGTCTCGGCGGTGCGCGGATGGCGCAGCAGGATGGCGATGATCTGATCGCCGTCGAAGCGTCCGGTCTGGCCGAGGAAGGTCTTCTCGCCGTCGTCGTGCTCGTGCTCGCGGCTGCGGAACTCGCCGGTTTCGCGGTCGACGGTCCAGCCGGTGAAGGCACGCGCCGCGGCCTTGATGTCGGCCTCGCTGTAGTGGCCCTCGCCCAGGGTGAAGAGCTCGAGAAGCTCGCGGCCGAAATTCTCGTTGGGCTGGCGCGCCACGCTCCGCATGCCGTCGAGATAGATCAGCATCGCCGGATCGTGCGCCACGTCCCCCAGCAGCGTCGCGAAGTTGCCGAGCGCTTCGCGGCGGAACAGCGCGTTCTGACGGAACAGCGCCGCCGGGTAGCGCACCTTCAGGAAAGAGGAGGTGAAATGGTTGTGCCAGAACAGCACCATGCGCTCGGTGAGCGGCTGATCGGTCGCCAGCATTTCGTCGACCCACCAGTTGCGCAGTTCGCGGCCCTCTTCCTGGACCGGACGCACGACCTGCAGCTTCTTGCCATCGACGCCGGTCTTGGCTTCGGCCACCGCGGCCTGTTGCTGGCGACGAAGCTCGGCCGGCCCCTGGTTGATCCAGGCCGGCGCCGGCGTGAGGGCCGTGCGCCGCATGCTGCCCAGCAGCCGGTCGACCGCGCCGGCGTAATCCTGCGCCTCCAGCGCGCGAATCTCGGCCGGCGTCGCACCGAAGGAGGTGCGCGACAGGAGATGACGAGCCTCGTCGAAATCCATCGCCGTGGCGGCACGCCCGGGCAGCGGCAGCCACAGGCCGGCGGAAAGCGCCGCCGCGCCACCCACGAACCCACGCCGACCGATCCTTGGCGTCATGGCGATTGCTCCTATTGCGGCGGACGTCCCGGACCCGGCCCTGGGCCGCCGCCGGGCGGACGCTGCCCAAACGGCGTAGCCAGACGCTCGGCCAGAATCTGGTGCATGCGGTCGCGCTGCTCCGGCTTGAGCTGCGCTGCGAGTTGATTCAGCGCGCCCAGATACTCTTTCTGGAACTCGGCGCGCACCTTTGTCAGCTGGTCGACCAGCGAATCGACGCGCGCCATGTCGACGGTCGGATGCTTGTATTCGGCGGCGATCTGCTCGCGCACCTTCTGGATCTCGCGCAGTCGCTCGCGACGGGTCGCGGAATACTGTTCGAACACGGCGCGTAGCGCCTGACGCTGTCCATCGTCGAGATTGATATCGCGCGCCATCGTCTCCAACGGGCTGGGCCGCTGGCCCGGCGGTGGCGGCACGTGACGTTCGAAGGGCGGTGGTTCGATCCAGCTGCGATAGACGAAACCCACGAGGACGAACGTGTTCAGCAGCAGCGACAGGGCCAGCAGCACCTGGAGCAGACGCGAGGACATGTCAGATCCCGTCTGAAACCAGGAACTCGGTCAATTCGTTGGATGAGTCCGTCGAAGTCGTCTGCGGGGTGTTCAAGGCATATCGTTCTTCGACCACCGATGCGCCGAGCCCGCCGCCCAGCATGAAGCCCGAGACGGCGATCACGAGCGCCGCGGTCAGCGCCACCGCGCGTTGCATGGCGAAGCGTCGGTCGCTGGCGAACAGCCAGTCGAACAGGCCGACACGCCGCGTGCGCTGCTCGGCCTCGAAGCCGACCAGCGCCTTGGCCCGTACTTCCAGGCGCGCCGGCGCCGCCGGCAAGGGCTTGCCCAGGATGTCGGCCAGATCGAGCGCGGCGCGACGCATTTCGGGATCGGCCGCCACGACGGCGTCGATGCGGGCCGCTTGCGTCTCCGGCAGCCGACCCTCCAACCACGCGGCGAAATCGAGGTCCGACATGGCCTCAGGCGCGTCGTCCCAGGCTGCAGAAAGGCTGCGCCACAGCTCCTTATCGTTCAGCGGGGTACGCTCGGTGTTCATCGCGCTCTCCTGCTGCAGAATACGTCAGAAACCATTCAGGTATCCCCGGATCATGAGGTTTCTTCGTTAAAATGCGCACGCAGCCGTAATAAAGCCTTATGATGCGTGCTGCGAACGGTTTGGGCGTCGATCTTGAGAAGTTGGGCGACCTCGGCCACGTCGCGCTCCTCGTCATATAGGCATTTCAGGATCAGGATCTGACGCTCGGTCAGAAGTCCCTGAGGAATCTTGAGCTTTTCGATATGGCGGTCTTCGACCCCCAAACTGGCCTCCGGCACCTCGTCGATTGGCTGGGTGGCCTGTCTGCGGCGCCGGGCATGATCTATTGCCGACGACCGGGCGACCACTGCCAGCCAGGTCGAAAGACCGGCCCGGGCTGGATCGTAGGTCTTGAGCAGGCGGAAGTCATTGGCGCACAAACGGACGAACACGTCCTGGGCGGCATCCATGACGTCCTCCTCGCTCAGCCGGTATGAAGCGAGCGTGCGGCGGGCGACGGCATTGATCAAGGGTGCGGCAGCGCCCACGAAAGCATCCCAAGCACGCTTGTTGCCCTTCGCTAGCGCCTGCAGGTCGATCTGGTGAAGGTCCGTCACGCCCGCGATCTTTCTTGCCTTGTCCGCCCTGCAGTTTAACAGGGTTTGTGGCGAAATCAGGCCCCGCTACAGTCCCAGCCAACCCGTGGGAGAGTTGATGAGCGAGTCCCTGACACGTCAATGGAAAGTCACCAAGCAGCCAATTCGTGGCAAAGGCGTGGTGGTTGCACAAAACTGCAGAGCGGCTGAGGTCGGCGCCGAGATGCTTCGCAAGGGCGGCAATGCCATCGACGCCGCCGTCGCCACCGGCATGGCCATCGGCACGCTCGAGCCGTGGATGAGCGGCATCGGCGGCGTGGGCTTCATGACGATCTGGAGCGCCAGGGAAGGCCGCGCCTGGACAATCGACTACGGTCCGCTCTCGGCCAAGAAGCTCGATCCCAAGAACTATCCCATCGTCGGCCCCGGCCCGGCCAATCCCTTCGCCTGGCCCGACATCCTCGAGCAGCGGAACGAGGTCGGCTATCACTCGATCGCCATGCCCGGCCAGGTCGCCGGCATGGCCAAGGCGCTGGAGCGCTTCGGCACGCTCAAATGGCAGGACGTCATGGCGCCTGCGATCGTGCTCGCCAAGCGCGGCATGGAACTCGACTGGTACATGCAGGTGATGATCGCCAACGGAGCGGAGCATCTCGCAAGGTTTCCGGCGTCCAAGGCCAATTACCTGCCCGACGGCGGTCGCGTTCCCACCAATGACTGGCAGGGCACGACGCGTTATCTGAAGCTCGGCAATCTCGGCGCGACCTACCAGCGGTTGAGCGACGGCGGCCCGCGCGAGTACTACGAGGGGGCGTTGGCGCGCGACATCGCCGCCGACCTGCAAGCGGGCGGCTCGGCCATCGACTACGACGATCTCAGATCCTATGAGGCGCGGATCGTCGAACCGCTGTCGTTCGAACATGGCGGTGCCACGATCAACGTTGCCGGCGGCTTGACCGCGGGCCCGACGCTCAGGCGCACGGTCGAGCTGGCCGGCGCCGGCACCAAAGGCAAAGGCGCGCCCGGCGCCGACTTTTTCGTCGCCATCGCGCAAGGCATGCACCAGGCCTACGACGAGCGGCTCAAGACCATGGGCGACAAGCCCACCAACACCTGCACCACGCACTTCTGCGCCGCCGACTCGCAAGGCAACATGGTGGCGCTGACCCAGACCCTGATGTCGCTGTTCGGCTCGGGCGTCATGCTGCCCAAGACCGGCATCACCATGAACAACGGCATGTTGTGGTTCGATCCCGAGCCCAACCGGCCCAACTCGATCGCGCCGGGCAAGCGGCCGCTTTGCAACATCTGTCCCGTGGTCGTGGCCAAGGACGGCAAGCCGTGGTTCTGCATCGGCGCCTCGGGCGGCCGGCGCATCGTGCCGGCGGTGACCCAGCTCTCGCTGATGCTGATCGACCGCGGCCTCGATGTCGGGACGGCGTTCCATCAGCCACGCATCGACGTCTCGGGCGTGGGCCCGATCCGTGTCAACCGCGAGCTGCCCGACGCGGTGAAGAAGGCGATTGCCGGCAGGCTGCCGATCGTCGAAGTCGCCAACCAGGTTTCGCCGCTGGGATTTGCCAATCCATGCTGCATCGTGCGCGATCCCGCGACCGGCGAACTCACCGGGATGAACGAAGTGATGTCGCCGTGGGCCGGCGGCGCCGCGCAATAAATAAAGTCCTTGAGGCCAAAGGCCGGAGCCCTCACCCGGCACCTTAAGGGTGAGGGACTGGCATGGATCTCGAGCAACTCGTCCGCTGCGCCGCGCAAGGCGATGTAAAAGCCTTCGTGGCGCTCACCCGGCGCTTCCAGCACTTCGCCTTCGGCTCGGCGCTGGCGCTGGTCGGCGATTTCCACCAGGCCGAGGACGTGGTCCAGGAATCCTTCGTGGCGGCCTGGGCCGCGCTGCCAAGCCTCGCCGAGCCCGCCGCCTTTCCGGGCTGGCTGCGCAGCATCGTGCGCCATCAGGCTTCCCGCGTGCTGCGGCGCGCGCACTTGGAGGCTCTCCCGCTCACGGAAGCCGAACAGGTCGCGAGCGAGCAACCCGCGGCGGATGATCAGCTGGATCGACGCCGCTACGCAAACGCCGCCCTCGCGGCAATCGCCGATTTGCCGGCCAACCTGCGCGAAGCGGCGACACTGTTCTTTGTGCACGAATGCTCGCACCAGGACATCGCCGTCTTCCTCGGCATTTCCGCGACGACCGTGAACAACCGCCTGCACGCGGCCCGCACCAAATTGAAAGAGAGGATGCTGACCATGGTGACGAAGACCCTTCACGAGCATCGCCTGCCCGACGACTTCGCCAACCGCATCGGCCGGCTGGTCGAAACGCGCGGCGATGTGGTCGAAGCCCTGTTCGATCCGCAGTCCCTGCCCGATCTGCTGACCGAACTCGCCGTCAGCGACGAGGCGAACAAACGCGCCGTCACCATCCAGGTGATCCAGCGTCCAGGCGGCGGCATCGTGCGTGGCATCACCGTCTCGCCGATCGACAGCGTTCCGCGCGGGGCGACGGTGCTGAACTCCCTGCGTCACGCCGAAGCGCCGATCGACCAGGCGACGTTCGAACGCGTCGTGAGCCAGCTCGCCGGCCGGCCCTCCAAGGCCGGCGAACCCGGTCGACTGCTGGAGACGGGCATCAAGGTCATCGACGTCATGTGCCCGCTGGTTGCCGGCGGCACGGTCGCGATCGCCGGCGAGCTTGGCGCCGGGACAACCGTGGTCATGGAAGAGTTGGTGCGGCGCCTCGGCGGCGGGACAGACGGGATTTCTCTTTTCACGCTGGTGCCTCAATGGTCGGCAGCGCGCGAGCCGGGCTTCTCGCACGCCGATGAATTGAAGAAGGATGGTTTCAGCGAAGGCACCGTGGGCGCCGTTCAGACCTTTTTCTTCCGCGCCGAGGACGGGCCCTGGACGGAGGATCGTCTGGCGGGCCTGGCGACGGTCGACGTCATCATCCACCTGTCGCGCAAGGTCGCCGCGACCAAGATCTACCCCTGCGTCGACCTGCGGGGCTCGCGTTCGCGCCTGCTGGAAAGCAAGGCGGTCGGCGATCGACACGCTTCGATAGCCGAACGCGCGCGGCGAGCCGTCGCCCTGCTGTGGGACGAGGGCCTCGCCGCCGCAGCCGGTCCCCTCGCCGTCGAACGCGCCGCCAAGCTGGCGAATTTCTTCGCCCAGCCCTTCTTCTGCGCCGAACCCTGGACGCAGCGGCCCGGCTCCCATGTGAGCTTGAGGGACGCCCTCCAAGGGTGCGCCGAGATCCTCGACGGGCTGCACGACGACTTGCCGGCCAAGGCCTTCTATTTCGACGGCACCATCACGGAGATCCGCGCGCGAGAACGCGGCCGCTGATGCCGGCGCGCCGGCGAATACTTGCGCACCGTAGGGAGTCCGACAAACGCGTCGGAACACAAGCGACGGGGTGGAGTAGTTTCCGCAGTCGCGATGGAATAAACCTGGCGTCGATCCTTCCCCCCAAGCGACCTCTCGCCGAGCTTGTCTGGCCCGTTGCCGCACTGTCGCCATCGGAGGGCGATACCTTATCGTGCGTGATGGTGCAGTTGTGTCGGCGCTTGCGCCGCTCAGGCGACTAATTCAAGAGTCAGAGGGGAGACCATGTCCATGCCGCGCTCGCCAGTGCCCCTTGGTCGGACATGGAAACCCGGCGTATGTCGCTTCTAAGATAATCCTCCACGCGGCTAAGCTAGGACACTGGAATGGGGCCTGATACCAAATCGGACTCCGAACATCACGAACTCCACGGCACGCTGCCGCCCGGAACTCGGTTGCGAAACTATGAGCTGATTTCCGTCCTCGGCCAGGGCGCTTTCGGCATCACCTATCTCGCGCGCGACACGCTGCTGGGCCGCGAGCTCGCGATCAAGGAATATCTGCCGACGTCGTTGGCGCTGCGCGAAGGCGGCACCACGGTCGTGCCACGCTCGACGCAGCTTGCCGAAGATTTCGTCTGGGGCCGCGAGCGTTTCCTCGACGAAGCTCGCACGCTGGTGACGCTCGAGAGCGTCCCGGCGGTGGTCCGTGTCTACGACTATCTCGAAGCCAACGGCACGGCGTACATGGTGATGGCGCTGGCGCGCGGCGAGACGCTCGAGCAGCGCTTGCGGCGCGAAGGATCCTTGCCGGCGTCGATCGTCGAACGTCTGCTGGATCGATTGCTCGAGGGGCTCGAGCAGGTCCATACGACGGGGTTCCTCCACCGCGATATCAAGCCGGCCAACATCATTCTCGATGCCGGGAACAACCCGACCTTGATCGATTTCGGCGCCTCGCGGGCGTCGATGGCCGGTCGCACCACGGCGATGACCGCCGTCTTCACGCCGCGCTATGCCGCGGCGGAACAGCATACGTCGGATGAACAGGGTCCCTGGACCGACATCTATGGCCTGTCGGTGACCCTCTACTGCGCGGTGGCGGGCCGGCCGCCGCCGAGCGCCGTGGAGAGAATTCTCAACGATCGCTATCAACCCCTGACCGATCTCAAGCCGCCGGGCTTTCCACACGAGATATTGCGGGGGATCGATGCCGGCTTGGCGGTGCGGGCCGCGGATCGCCCGCAATCGATCGCAGATTGGCGTGCCCGTTTTGCGTCGAACCAGGAGTGGCCCGACGACGCGACAGTGGTCGACCGCCGGATACGCCGCGCACCGGCGCCGGGCGTCGCTGAACGTCTCGCGACGCCACAGCCGGCCGTGGCGTCGCCGTTCTTGCCGGCGCCATCGGACGTTACCCGACGCAAGCGCTTGGCGCTCTACGCCGGCGGCGCGACAGCAGCGATTGTCCTCGCGGCGGGATATTTCATGTTTGTGTCGCAAACTGGACAGCCGGAGACCCAGGGCAAGGTGGACACTGAGGTGGCGGCGCGGCATCAGTCGGACGATGCCGCTGAGGCCGAGAGCAAGCGGCAGGCCGAAGCGGCGCTGGCCAAAGCGCAGGCTGAGCGGCAACGGGCGGAGGCCGAGGCGAGACAGAAGGCAGAAGCCGAGGCCAAACAGAAGGCAGACGCTGAGGCTAGGCAGAAGGCGGCGGCCGAGGCGAAGCAAAGGGCGGACGCCGAAGCAAAGCAAAAGGCCGATGCCGAGGCGAAGCAGAAGGCGGACGCTGAAGCGAAGCAGAAGGCCGACGCCGAAGCGAAGCAGAAGGCCGATGCCGAAGCGAAGCAAAGGGCGGAAGCCGAAGCAAAGCAGAAGGCCGACGCCGAGGCGAAGCAAAAGGCGGATGCCGAAGCGAAGCAGAAGGCCGACGCCGAGGCGAAGCAAAAGGCCGACGCCGAAGCGAAGCAGAAGGCCGATGCCGAAGCGAAGCAAAAGGCGGATGCCGAAGCGAAGCAGAAGGCCGACGCCGAGGCGAAGCAAAAGGCCGACGCTGAAGCCAAACAGAAGGCGGACGCCGAGGCGAAGCAGAAGGCTGATGACGAGGCAAAACAGAGGGCAGATGCCGAAGCCAAGAAGGCCGATGCCGCGGCTGACGCCGCCACCCGAAAGGCCGCGGCGGAGGCGGCCGAGACGGCGCTTCAGCTCACCTCAGCCGACCGCCAGCGCCTCCAGGCGGCCTTGACCGTGCTCGGCTTCGACACCCGTGGCAGCGATGGCGTGTTCGGACCTCGCTCGCGCGAGATGATCGCGTCCTGGCAGCGTGCCCGCGGCCAGCCCGACACGGGTTTTCTATCCGCCGCGCAACAGGAGGCTTTATTGCGCGAAGCATCCCTCGAGAGCGCGCGCAAACCGGCCGATCAACAACCCGTGACAATCAAGAGGCAGAAGACCGAGGAAACCAAGCCTACATTGTCGGCAAACGATCCTCGTTGTAAAAGTATACTGCAATACTCTCAACTTACAGGAGCACTCTCCGATGAAGACCGAGCTTACCTCCGAGATCGTTGTCGCTAGCCCGATCGACGATGCGACGGCAAGCCGCCGGATCTTGCGCCGGGCAGGTCTCGTCGGCAGCGTCTCACTGCTCTGCGCCGGGCTGGTGGCTTGCGTGGAATCGGGATCGACGCCAACCACCACGGCGCCGCAGACCGCGGCAGCACCCGCGCCGCTCCCGCCCATCCTGCCGTTCGATCAGGCGGTGGCCAACGCGGCGAACTCCGTGTTCACCGCGGCGCCGGCCGGATCCTATCGTGTGGTCATCGATCCGCTGGTCGATGGCGTCACTGGCTATGGCTCCCGGGCGACAGACGGCATCCAGGCCCAGGTCACGGACCTGGTGCAGAAGCAGTATCCGCGTTTCTCCATCGAGAAGTTCTCGCCGGACGCCCTGAAAGAAGCGCCCCTGGTGCTCGTCGGGACCTTCACGCCGGTCAACGGCCAGAACCAGACGGTTGGCCCCCGCGAGGCCTATCGTTTCTGCCTCGTGCTGGGCGATCTCAAGACGGGCAAGGTCATCGCCAAAGCCGTCGCCCGCTCCCAGCTCACCGGCGTCGATGCAACACCGAGCACCGTCTTCCGCGACAGTCCGGTATGGACGGCCGATCCCGCCACGCAGGCCTACATCAGCACCTGCCAGGCCACCAAGGTCGGCGATCCCATCAACAAGGAATTCCTCGATGGGCTGAGGACGGCGTCGCTGATCAGCCAGGGCGACCAGGCCTACAATGCCGGGCAGTATCAGTCGGCCTTGAGCCTCTATACGTCGGCGAAGACCTCTCCGGCGGGCGATCAGCTCAAGGCCTATAACGGCATCTATCTCACCCGCTGGAAGCTGAACCAGCTCGCGGAGGCAGCGACGGCTTTCGGTGACGCCATCGCCTATGGGCTCAGCCGCAACCGCTTGGCCGTCAAATTCCTGTTCCAGCCGGGCTCGACCCACTTCTATCAGGACCCGCAGGTGAGCGGCCAATACCCCCTGTGGCTGGAGCAGATCGCGCAACAGACGGCACAGCAGACAGCCAAGGCCAACGGTTGCATCGAGGTGACCGGCCATACCAGCCGGACCGGTTCCCAGCAGATCAACGAGCAACTGTCGCTGCAGCGCGCCAATTATGTGAAGGGCCAGCTGGAACGCGACGCGCCGCAATTGAGCGGTCATTTGATCGCCAACGGCGTCGGCTCGAGCCAGATGATGGTCGGCACCGGCAAGGACGACCTCAGCGACGCCCTCGACCGCCGCGTCGAGTTCAAGCCGATCCCGAAGTGCGGCTGATCGGCACTGGCCGGCCGCGCCAGCCGCAGTAGGCTCGCGTCTCCGATTGGAAGAGACGCGAGCTTGTAGCTCGCGCCGTCATCGTTCCCTCACCGGCTGCAGGTGCCAGCGTAGTAAGCGTCGGCACCGCACGACTTGCCGCCTGGCAGCGCGCAGGCTCCCTGCTCGTCGGCGGTGCCGCTTTTCGCAATCACGGTGTAGCGCCCGCCGGTGATGGCGCAGTAGCGCGCGGCCGTCGTTATGTAGCCGGTGACGCGCAAGCCGCCGAGCGGGCACTCGCCGCGGAACATCGCCCATTCCTCGCATTGGCGGTTGTCATCGAAGATGCACACGCCGTATTGGCCGCCGTCAGGGCGGCTCTCGATGCGCAGCATGCCGCCCCGCGCCACGCAATTCTGCGACGCGGGGTTGGCGATCTGTTGGGCCGTTCGCACCTGGGCGTCGGCCGCGGTGCAGCCGACGGGCAAAAATACCGCGGTGACGACAGTGACTGCACGCTGCATCAAACCTCGATCCCCGCGCGGCATGCCGGCTCCCTTCGCATCAAGCCTAGCATGAAACCGGACGGTCAACGCCATTTGCACCGGCGTCGATGCATGTTCAAACTGACGGCGATGTCCTCGCGCCGCGCTCTGCTCACGGGCGGTCTCACCAGCCTGTTGCCATTCGCTATTCACGCACAGAGTCCGTCAGGGACTCGTGAGCTCTTGAGTCCACTCCTGGCACGCCATCACGTGCCGGAGGCGAGCCTGGCGCTGATCCGCAACGGCGAGATCGCCGAGCTAGTGGCCATCGGCGCCGATCCACAGACGCTGTTCGAGGCAGCGTCGATCAGCAAGGTGGTGACCGCCGTCACCGTGCTGCGCCTGGCCGAACAGGGCCGCCTCGGCCTCGACACGCCGGTGAACGAGATGCTGCGGTCATGGGCATTGCCCGGCGCCGACGCAAAATCGGTCACGCCGCGCCTGCTGCTCAGCCATCGCGGCGGCACCACGGTGCCAGGCTTCCCGGGCTATGCGGCCGGCGCTCCGCTGCCGACGCTGGCGCAGATTCTCGACGGCGCGCCGCCCGCGAACACGCCGGCCGTGCGCGTCGCCTGGCCGCCAGGCAAGGCGGTCGTCTACTCCGGCGGCGGCACCATGGTGCTGCAGCGCCTGGTGATGGATGTTGCCGGCGCGGCGTTCGACGGGCTGACGCGGGACCTCGTGCTGGCGCCCGCCGGCATGAGCCGCAGCGGCTTCTTCCAGCCGCTGCCGGCCGCGGAGAGCGATGCGGCAGCGGCGCACGACCTGCAAGGAACGATGCTGCCCGGCCGCTTCCACGTCTATCCCGAGCATGCCGCGGCCGGCCTGTGGAGCACGCCCGCCGAGCTCGCGCGCCTGGCGCTCGCGATCGCGACGAGCTGGCGCGAGGGCGGTCTGCTGCAGCATGCGACGGCGCGCACGATGGCGACACCGATCGACGACGGGCCGACCGGCGCTGGCATCTTCGTGCAACCGCGTGGCGACAGGCCACCCTATCTCTATCACGAGGGCGTCAATGCGGGCTTCCGCTCGGTGCTGGTGTTCGCTGCCGACGCCAGCTTCGGCGTCATGCTGATGACCAACGGCGAAGGCGGCCGGCCGCTGATCCCGGAATTCCTGGACGCGCTGTTCGCCGCCCACGGGCAGGAACCATTCAGGCCGGCGGACTGACGATGGCTACGACCGTCACTGCTCCCCCGACTGATGCCGTCAGGCGGCTGTTGCCCTGGCTGGTCGCCGTGGCGTTCTTCATGCAGTCGCTCGACACGACAATCCTCAACACCGCGGTGCCGGCGATCGCCCAAGCAATGGGCGTGATGCCGCTCAGCGTGAAGGCGGTGCTGGCGAGCTATACGCTGAGTCTCGCCGTGTTCATTCCGATCAGCGGCTGGATGGCCGACCGGTTCGGCACGCGGCGCGTCTTCGCCTCGGCAATCGGCTTCTTCACCCTGGGCTCGGTGCTGTGCGGCCTGTCGACCAGCCTCGAGATGCTGGTGGCCTGCCGCGTCCTGCAGGGCGTGGGCGGCGCCATGATGATGCCGGTCGGCCGCATGACCCTGGCGCGGACCTACGGCAAGGCCGATCTCGTCCGCGTCATGAGCTTCGTCGCGGTTCCCAGCATGGTCGGCCCGATGATCGGGCCTGTCGCCGGCGGCCTGATGGTCACCTACCTCAACTGGCGCGGCGTATTCTACGTCAACGTCCCGGTCGGCCTGCTGGGCGTCTACTTCGTGTATCGCCACTTGCCGGATTACCGCGAGCCCGAGATCCATCCGCTCGACTTCATCGGGCTGGTGCTGTTCGGCGGCGGCATTGCGCTCCTGTCCTACGTGCTGGAAGTGTTCGGCGACCACAGCCTGAGTGGGGTCGAGATGCTGGGCCTGCTCGCGCTCGCCGCCCTGCTGCTCGCCGGCTACGGCATCCGCGCCAGCCTGACGGCGTTTCCGCTGCTCAATCTCGGCCTGTTCAAAATCCGCACCTTCCGCGCAGCGGTGAGCGGCGGCTTCGTCGCACGCCTCGGGCTGGGCGGCATCCCGTTCCTGTTCCCGCTGCTCTACCAGATCGGCCTCGGCTTCTCGCCGATCCAGTCGGGCCTGCTGGTCCTGCCGCAGGCCATCGCCTCGCTCGGGATGAAGACCCTCATGCCAGCGATTCTGGCGCGTCTTGGCTACCGCACCGTGCTGGTCGGCAACACGATCGTCGTCGGGCTGTTGATCATGTCGTTCTCGACCGTGGGCGCCGACTCCCCGATCTGGCAGATCGTCATGCAGGCCTTCCTGCTCGGTTTCTTCACGTCCATGCAATACACCAGCATGAACACGCTGGTGTATGCCGACATCTCGGGCCCGCAAACCGGCGGCGCCAGCACGATCGCCGCCACCGGCCAGCAGCTCGCCATCAGCTTCGGCGTGGCCGGCGCCGCCTTGATCGCCGCCATCTTCGTTCCCCCCGAGATGCATTCGCATCCCGACGTGATCATCCACGGCGCCCAGCAGGCCTTCCTGGCGCTGGGCCTGTTGACCGTCCTTTCATCGGCGGTCTTCCTGGAGCTCAGGGCCGACGACGGCGAGGCCATGAGCCGCCACGCCGCGGGGCCCCAACAAGCGGCCAAGCGCTAGTCGCCGCCGGCTTGCGTTCAGACCGCGGGATTGAGGCGCCAGATCGCCACGTTGAGCACGGTCGCGAACGCCACCCACGCGACATAGGGCAACATCAGCAACGCAGCCACCTGGTCGACGGCGCGGAAGGCGAGCATGGTCACCAGGACGGCGACGTCCAGCACGACGATGGTCGCGACCGCCGAGGCGATCTTCTGCAGGCCGAAGAACACCACGGTCCAGCCGAGATTGATCGCGAGCTGAAGCGCGAACAGCGTCAACGGCCCGCGCGTGGTGTCGCGGTCGGCGCTGCGCCACACCCGCCACGCCGCCACGCCCATCAGGATATAGAGCACGGTCCATACCGGCCCGAACAGCTCGTCGGGCGGCGTGAAAGACGGCTTGACGAGCCCTGAATACCAGCTCTCGACGCTGGTCGCGGCGATCGAGGCGCCGAGTGCGCCGACGCCGAGACACAGCGCCACGAACAGGACCAGGGCTGCGATGTCGGCGAACCGGCTGCGGACGGGCATGGCGGCACTCAATGAAGCAGGCTCGCACCGACATTGATCGTCAGCGCGAGGATGGCGGTATTGAAGGCGAAGGCAACGACGCCGTGCACCAGCGTGAGCCGACGCATGGCGGGCGAAATGGTCGCGACATCGCCGGTCTGGCAGGCGCAGCCGATGACGAAGGAGTAGTAGAGAAAGTCGCGGTAGTCCGGCGGGCGGTTGCCGGGAAAGCGCAGGCCGCCGGGACCGTCGTCGTCAGGCTTGTAGTAGACGTTGGCGTAGTGAAGCGTGAAAACCACGTGGGTAAACGTCCATGACAGCGCGACGGTTACGGCCGTGATGGCGAGCCCGAGCGCCAGCGGTTCGCGCTCGGCGGCCAGCGACGCCAGCTCGGCGAAGATGGCGACGAAGCTCGCGGCGGCGCTGGCGACCACCAGGACGAGGATGACCCAGTCGCCCTCGTCGTAGAGGGCGGCACGGCTGTGGCAGGTCTCGACCGTCGACTGCACCATCATGGTGAGGGTGAAGCTGACATAGAGCGCCGTCATAACGTCCCAGGCGAAGATGAATCGCGTCGGCAGGTAGAGCTTGTCCGGCAGCACGGCGAAGAGGAGCAGGCCGGCGGCGACCGACAGCAGCAGGCGGCGGCGGCCGACGGCGAAGCGGACGATTCGCCCGTGTCGGAAGGATCTCTTGGCCATGCGTTCTCCCTGGCCCACTCTGCCATCTCGGCGGGTTGCTGCAATCGGTGTAATGTCGAGCCGATGCTGTTCGATACGATGGATCTTGGCGCCACCTTCGTGTTCGCCATCAGCGGCGCCACGCGCGGTGTGCGGCGGCGCCTCGACCTGTTCGGGGTGCTGGTGGTTGCCTGGGCCGCCGCCGTCGCGGGCGGCATTGCGCGCGATCTTCTGATCGGCGCCGTGCCGCCCGCTTCCATCGCCGACTGGCGCTACCTCGCCGCCGCCGTCGCCGCGGGCGTGCTGGGCTTCTTCGCCTCCGACCTGATCGGCCGGCTCAGGACGCCGGTGCTGCTGTTCGACGCTGCGGGCCTCTGCCTGTTCGCCGTGACCGGCACCCAGAAGGCGCTGGCTTACGGCCTCAACCCGGCCATGGCAGCGATTCTAGGCATGATCACCTGCATCGGCGGCGGCGTGGCGCGCGACCTTCTCACCTTGCAGGTGCCCACGGTGCTGCGCGCCGAACTCTATGCCGTGGCCGCCCTTGCCGGTGCCGGCTCGATCTCCCTCGGGTTCGTGCTGGGGCTGCCCGCCCTGCCGGTGGCCCTGTTCGGGGCCGGGCTGTGCCTTTTTCTGCGGCTGATGTCGATCTACCGGGGCTGGCGCCTGCCCGTTGCCGGCTCGAATCGTGAGTATTCCAAAGAAACCGACTAGTTTCGAGTTGCTGATCGGTCTGAACCGGCACTGCCGCCCTTGCCGCTCCTGTGGATGAACGGTAAACACACGACCGTCATTTTGTCGCAAGCGGCGTGGGGGAAAAGCAGCATGGCGACGACGAAGAAGGCCAAATCGCCGGGCGCTGCAGCTTTGCAAATCCCGGCCAACAAGTTGAATGGAAAGGCTATTTCGGCGCGAGCCAGCGGTACGCCGGAGGCTCGCGACACCGCGCGCCTGCTGCTCGAAATCGAGGCCATCCACTGCCGGCCCGACAACCCCTACATTTTCACCTCGGGTCGGGCGAGCCCGGTCTATATCGACTGCCGAAAGTTGATCTCCCATCCTGAAGCGCGCGCCAAGATCATGAATCACGCGCTGAAATCGATCGACAAGCAGATCGGCTGGAACAAGATCGACGTCGTGGCGGGCGGCGAGACCGCCGGCATCCCGTTCGCGGCGTTCCTGGCGGCGCTGGCCAAGAAGCCGATGATCTACGTGCGCAAGCAACCCAAGGGGTTCGGCCGCATGGCCCAGATCGAGGGCGACCTCAAGCCGGGCAAGCGCGTCCTGCTGGTCGAGGATCTCGCCACCGACGGCGGCAGCAAGCTGGTCTTCATCGAGGCGCTGAAGAAGGCCGAGGCCCGGGTCAGCGACTGCTTCGTGATCTTCCACTACGGCATCTTCCCGCAGAGCGTGGAGATGCTGGCGGCGGCCGGCGTCAAACTGCACGCGCTCGCCACCTGGTGGGATGCGCTGGAAGCGGCGCAGAAGCACAAGTACTTCGACGAACGCGGGCTCACCGAGACCAAGGCTTTCCTCGAGGCGCCCGAGCAATGGTCGGCCAACCACGGCGGCCGCCCGCCCGCGCCGCGCTCGATGATGGGGCGGTAGCCACGGCACAGTTGTCATCCCGAGGCCGAAGGCCAAGGGACCTTTAGGACGCAGGAAAGGTCCCTCCCTTCGGCTTCGCTCAGGGCAGGCGCTGCGCTCGGGATGACAGTGTGCGTGTTGCGACATTTCTCGACCAATGCGACGGTGCGGCGGACATGATCCGTCGCGCTCTATTCCTAGTTCTCGCACTCTGCACGCTCGCCGCCCCCGCCTCCGCCAAGGACGAGCTGGTGCTCGGCATGACGCAGACGCCGGGCACCTGGAATCCGCTGATCAGCTCGATGCTGGCCAAGTCGCTGATCAGCAACATGACGGCCAGGCCGCTCACGGCCTATGACGCCAACTCCAAGCTCGTCTGCCTGGTCTGCACCGAGCTGCCCACCATCGAGAACGGCAAGGCGCGGGTGATCGACCTGCCGGATGACGGCAAGGGAGGCGGCAAGAAGGGCATGGAAGTCGATGTCGAGATGCGCGACATGAAGTGGGGCGACGGCGTGCCCGTCACCGCCAACGATGTCGCCTTCACCCTGGAGGTCGGCAAGCATCCGTTGTCTGGCGTCGCCTCGTCCGAAGGTTATAAACGCATCTTAAAACTCGACATCAAGGACGACCGCCATTTCACCATGACGATCGACCGCGTGACCTTCGACTACAACAGCCTCAGCCTCAACCTCGTGCCGGCGCACATCGAGAAGCCGATCTTCGACGCCAATCCGGCCGAGTACCGCAACAAGACCGCCTACGACACCGATTCGACCAATCCGGGGCTCGCCTTCGGCCCCTACCGCATCGTCGAGATCGTGCCCGGCAGCCGCATTACGCTCGAACAGAATGCGAGCTGGACGGGCGAGAAGCCGCATTTCAAGCGCATCGTCGTGAAAATCATCGAGAACACCGCGGCCCTCGAGGCGAACCTGCTGTCCGGCAATATCGACTACGTGCTGGGCGAGCTCGGCCTCTCGCTCGACCAGGCGCTGGCCTTCGAGAAGCGCCACAAGGACAAGTACGACTTCATCTACAAGCCGGCGCTGATCTACGAGCATATCGACACCAAGCTCGACAACGACCTGCTGGCCGACCGGCGGGTGCGCCAGGCCATCCTGATGGCGATCGACCGCAAGGCGATCTCCGACAAGCTGTTCGAGGACAAGCAGCCCGTCGCCGACGGCCCGGTCAGCCCGCTCGACCCGATGTACAGTCCGGTGGCGCGCCAATATCCCTATGATCCGGCGACGGCGCGCAAGCTTCTGGACGAGGCGGGCTTCGCCGACATCAAGAACGGCGTGCGCCAGAATGCCAAGGGCGAACGCTTCTCGATCGAGATCACGACCACCGCCGGCAACCGCGTGCGCGAACTCGTGGCGCAGGTGATCCAGAGCCAGTTGCGCCAGGTCGGGATCGAGCTGCGCATCAAGGCCGAACCCCCGCGCATCTTCTCGGAATCCCTGAACCGGCGGCAGTTCACCGGGCTCGCCATGTATGCCTGGGTCGAGCAACCCGAAGGCGTGCCGCGCTCGACCCTGCATTCGGAGGAGATCCCCACGGCCGCCAACGGCTGGAGCGGCCAGAACTATCCGGGCTACCGGAGCGCCGAGATGGACAAGGCCCTCGATGCCGCCGAGCGCCAGCTCGATTCGACCAAGCGCCGCGCCCTGTTCGCCGACATCCAGCGCATCCATGCCGACGACCTGCCCGTCCTGCCGTTGTTCTTCCGCGTCGATCCCTTCGTGATTCCCAAGGCGCTCAAGGGCGTGGTGCCGACCGGTCACCTCAACAGCTCGACCCTGTGGATCGAGCAATGGCGCTGGGAGGACTAGATGGCGCTTGCCAAGGTGGCGCTCGACGGAAAATTCGTGCGCCTGGAGCCGCTGGAGGAGCGCCACCGCGACGCCATCCGGCCGGCGGCGCAGCATCCTGAGATCTTCGCCGTCACGACCTCGGCGCTGGGCGCGCTCTACGATCCCTATATCGACAATGCGCTGAAGCGCAGCGACGGCACGCACGATCTCGCTTTTGCCGTGCTGCTGAAGGCCCCGAACCACTATGTCGGCATGACGCGCTACCTCAACATCGAGGAGGCGCACAAGAAGCTCGAGATCGGCTCGACCTGGTACGAACCATCGACCTGGGGCGGTCCGGTCAATCCAGAGTGCAAGCTGCTGCTGATGCGGCACGCCTTCGAGACGCTGAAATTCCATCGGGTCGAATACAAGACCGACGTGCGCAATGCCCGCAGCCGCGCCGCCATCCTGAAGCTCGGCGCCACCCAGGAAGGCATCTTCCGCAAGCACATGATCATGGCCGACGGCCATGTCCGTGATTCGGTCTACTTCTCGATCGTAGACACCGACTGGCCCGCGGTGAAGGCGGGACTCGAAAAGCGCCTGGCGGCATGACTATGCTGGGGGCGCGCCACTCCAGTGGCGCGATCTTCTCTCGCTGCAAGCAAAGACGCGCGACTGGAGTCGCGCGCCCCCAGCCATGAGCCGCTACCTCGCCAGCCGCGCGGTGCAGACCGTCGTCACGCTCGCCTTGATGAGCTTCGTGGTCTACCTGCTGATCGGGCTGATGCCGGGCGATCCGATCGACCTGATGATCGCGGGCGATCCCAAGATGACCAGCGCGGACGCGGCCCGACTGCGCGCCGTCTACGGCATCGACAAGCCTCTGATGGAGCGTTACCTCGCCTGGGCCGGCCAGGCGCTGCAGGGCAATTTCGGCTATTCGCGCTCGTTCAACCAGCCGGTGCTGGCGGTGCTGTGGCCGCGCTTGCTCAACACCCTGGTCCTGGCCGGTATCGCCTTCGTGCTGGCCACCGCCATCGCCCTGCCGCTCGGCATCTGGGCGGCCAATCGTCCGCGCAGCCGCACCGATTATCTAATCAACCTGCTGTGCTTTGCCGGCATCTCCGCCCCGCCCTTCTGGCTCGCTTTGCTGCTGATCACCTTGTTCGCCGTCACCTTGGGCTGGCTGCCGGCCGGCGGCATGGCCGACATCCGGCCGGGCACGCCGTGGCCGGCCGCGCTGGCCGAGCGATTGCGCTTTCTCGCCTTGCCGGTGGTCACGCTGACCCTGGTCCAGCTCGGCGGCTTCACGCGCTTCATGCGCGGCGCCATGATCGAGGCCTTGCGCCAGGACTACGTCCGCACCGCCCGCGCCAAGGGGGCGCCCGAGCGCCGCGTGCTATGGGGCCATGCCTTCGCCAACGCCCTGGCGCCGGTGCTGACCATCCTCGCCCTCTCCTTCGGTGGCTTGCTGTCGGGCGCGCTGATCACCGAGACCATGTTCGCCTGGCCGGGCATGGGCAAGGCGATCTACCAGGCGATCCTCGACAACGACTACAACCTTGCCCTGGTCGGGCTGCTGATCGCGACCCTGGCCACCATCGTCGGCAATCTTCTGGCCGACCTCGCCTATGTCTGGGTCGATCCGCGCGTGTCGATCGCAGGAAGCGCATGACGACCGCGGCCAGCCCGCGCCGCCTGGTGTGGAACAGGCTGATGCGTCATCGGCTGGCGCAGGTGTCGCTGGCGTTTTTGGTCGTTCTCCTCGTGCTGTCGCTCGCCGCCCCGCTGATTGCCGATCTGCGCGGCATCGATCCCAGCACCACCGACCTCTTCCGCCGCCTGGAAGGCCCATCGGCCGAACATTGGCTGGGCACCGACGATCTCGGCCGCGACCTCTTCCAGCGCCTGCTCGATGGCGGCCGCGTGTCGCTGCTGGTGGGCCTCTCGGGCGCGCTGCTGTCGGCGATCCTGGGGGCGATCGTCGGCGTTTTGGCCGGCTATCTCGGCGGCCGGCTCGACAGCGTACTGATGCGCCTCACCGACGGCGTGATCGCGCTGCCGCTGCTGCCACTCCTGATCGTGCTGGCCGCCATTGATCCCAGAAAGATCGGCATCCCGGCCGAGATCGCACAGTCGGAGACCTTCTCGCTCTATCGCATCGTGGTCATCGTGGCGCTCACGGGATGGACGACGGTGGCGCGGCTGGTGCGCGCCGAGACGCTGTCGCTCAAGGCCCGCGATTTCACGCGCGCCGCGCAGGCGCTGGGCGCGGTGCCCTTGCGCATCATGTTCCGCCACATCCTGCCCAACGCGGCGGGGTCGCTGGTGGTCGCCACCACGATGTCGGTCGGCACGCTCATCCTGTTCGAATCGACGCTGTCCTTTCTCGGTCTGGGCACCCAACCGCCAGCGGCGAGTTGGGGCAATATGCTGACCGGCGCGCAGGAGCTGCTGCAGCAGGCGCCGGTACTGGCGCTGTGGCCCGGCATGCTGATCTTCCTCACGGTGATCGCCTTCAATTTCGTCGGCGATGGCCTGCAGGACGCCCTCGATCCCCGCAGCGAGCGGCGTTAGGGTTCGGCGGGGAGAAGAATCGCCGGCGTATGACGTACAGTTTCCAGTTCCGCGACGTCTTCGCTGCGTGGGAGTTTCTGCTCGACGGCCTCGTCCTGACCCTCGAGCTCTCACTGGTCACCATGGTCGCAGGCCTGGTGATCGGCCTGGCCGGCGCGGCGGGCCGCGTCTACGGGCCAGCCTGGATCCGCCGGCCCATCGCGGTCTATGTCGAGACGATCCGCAACACGCCGCTGATCGTCCAGCTTTTCCTGATCTTCTTCGGCCTGCCCAGCGCCGGCCTGAAATTCGACGCCAACACCGCGGCGTTCATCGCGCTGTCGATCAATCTCGGCGCCTATTCCATAGAAATCATCCGCGCCGGGCTGGAGGCGATCCCGCGCTCGCAGATCGAGGCCGGCCAGTCGCTCGGCCTCTCCGGCCTGCAAGTCTTCCGCCACGTCATCGTCTTTCCCGCGCTCAAGCTTATGTATCCCGCACTCGCCAGCCAGTTCGTGCTGCTGATGCTGGCCACCAGCGTGGTCTCGCAGATCTCGGCCCAGGACCTGTTCCACATGGCTTCGATCATCCAGTCGCGCACCTTCCGCGACTTCGAGGTCTACATCCTGGTGGCCGCGGCCTATCTGGCACTGGCGATGATCTTCCGCCTGCTGTTTGCCGGCCTCTACCAGCTCGTGTTCGCCCGCCGATGATCCGCGAGCTTTCCTTCATCGACGTGCTCTACCTGATCGCGGCCACGCGCTGGACCCTGGCGCTGACGGCCATCGCCTTCCTGGGCGGCGGCCTTGTGGGCCTGGCGATCGCGCTGTTGCGCGTCTCCGCCTGGGCCCCGCTGCGCTGGCTGGGGGCGGTCTACGTCCTGGTCGTGCAGGGCACGCCATTGCTCGCCTGGCTGTTCGTGTTCTTCTTCGGCCTGTCGATCTTCGGCTTCACCGTCTCGCCGTGGATCGCCGCCGCCGCATCGTACTCGATCTATGCCGGCGCCTTTTTGGGCGAGATCTGGCGCGGCTGCCTGCAGGCGATCCCACGCACCCAGTGGGAGGCCGGCGCCTCGCTGGGCCTCGGTCTCACCCAGCAGCTGCGTTATATCATTGTGCCGCAGGCACTCCGGCTTGCTATTCCGCCCACCGTGGGCTTCCTGGTCCAGCTCATCAAGAACACCTCGCTGGCTGCCGTCATCGGCTTCATCGAGCTCACCCGCGAGGGCCAGCTCACCACCGCCACCACCTTCCGTCCTTTCACCGTCTACCTGATCGTTGCCGCCATCTACTTCGCGCTCTGCTTCCCGCTGACGCAAGTATCCCGCCGGCTCGAGCGGAGGCTCCATGTCGCTCGTTGAACTTACGGACGTCGTCAAGCGCTACGGCACCCACACTGTGCTGAACGGCGTGTCGCTCAACGTCGAGAGAGGCGAGATCATCGCCATCATCGGCCGCTCGGGCTCGGGCAAGAGCACCTTGCTGCGCTGCGTGAACGGGCTGGAGCCGATCCAGGGCGGCACCGTCACATTCGACGGCACGATCGTGAACGATCCCGGCACCGACCTGCGCAAGCTTCGCCAGCATGTCGGCATCGTGTTCCAGAGCTTCAACCTCTTCCCCCATCTCAGCGTCGAGAAGAACATCACGCTGGCACCCAAGGTGGTGAAGCACGTGCCGCCCGCCGAAGCGCGGCAACTGGCCGAGGCTGTGCTGCGCAAGGTGGGACTGGCCGAGAAGATCGACGCCTATCCCGACCAGCTCTCGGGCGGCCAGCAGCAGAGGGTGGCGATCGCCCGTTCGCTCGCCATGCAGCCGGTGGTGATGCTGTTCGACGAGATCACCTCGGCGCTCGATCCCGAGCTGGTCGGCGAAGTGCTGAAGGTGCTGGAGGAGATGGCGCGCGACGGCATGACCATGATGCTGGTGACGCACGAGATCGGCTTCGCCCGCAAGGTTGCCAACAGGGTCGTGTTCATGCACGAGGGCCGGATCTGGGAGGAAGGCCCCGCCGCCGCGACGCTCGCCAGGCCGCGCACGCCGGAGCTCGAGACGTTTCTAAGCGCTGTGCTGCACTAGCCTCAGGCATAGGCGGGGGTGAACGGATCGAGCGGAATGACCGGCTGCTTGTCGGTCGGCACGCCGCCGCGCCGCGTGCCGACCTCGATGTTGATCCACTTCTCCGCCAAAGCGGGCGGCAGGAGCCGACCGTCGGGCAGCGACAGCCAGATGCGCATGAGATGGCGTCGCTGCGGCCCCGGCCGGTCAACATAGGCGGTGCGCGAATGGAAGACGACATGGTTCTGCAGGAACTGGATGTCGCCCGGCTCGAAGTGCAGGCGCAGGCAGAACGCATCCTCCTCGCAGATCGCATAGTACAGGTCGAGCGCCTCGCGCTGCGCGTTCGACAGGCGCGGCGCGTCGGCAAAGCGCGTGAGCGAGTCGATGTACTGGCGGACCGGCGAGTAGCCGGTGAACAGGCCGCGATGCCAGGAGAAAAGCGGCATGCCGAACCACGGCTTCTTGCCAGGCGGCACCTCGCCGCGGCGGTCCATGTAGATCGGCTTGTAGAGTTCGGCGAGCAGGTCCGGCCGGCGGCGCAGCAGCTCGTCGTGCACAGAGATGCCGCTCACGATCATGCTTTCGCCGCCGCTGAGCGCCCGATTGAGGCAGAGCAGGGTCACGACATCGCAGGAGTCGGTATGGAAGCAGAGTTCGGCGCTGGTCTGGGTGATGCGCTTGTTGTGGTCTTCGACCGCGTCGCCGACATCGATGACGTGGCCCACCAGATGGCCGTTGCGGTTCTGCGTCACCGGGTCGCCGACATGGCGGCAGAGTCCCCAATAGACGCGGATCAGCGTCTCGCGATCGTAACGCTCGACCGGCAGGCCCTTGATGTAGCCGAATCCGAGGCCGGAGCGGATCTGCGCCCGGAGCGCCCCCAGCCGGGTCGTCAGGCGGTCGAGCGGAAAGTCGTCGCGGCCGATTTCCTGGATCGCAAGGCCGCGCATTCGCGTCAGCCGTACCGCTTCGTCGATTTCGGCGACGTCGGCCTCGCCCAGCCGGCAGATCCAGTCGTCGCGCTCCATGACCTGCGGCACCGTCCACGCGAAGCTGCCGCCGATGGGCTGGGCTGGCATGGCGGAAGTCTCGAACATGTCCATCGGGCTCTCCGTTTGTCGCTTCCCGGCGCCATTACGGAGCAATTTTGTCCATTTCAGAAATTTTACTTTTTGATCAAGATCATTTCTAAAACTATGATCGATGATCATGGTCCATCGACATCTGCCGAGCCTGGAACGACTTCGCGCCCTGCGCGAGGTGGCGCGTCTCGGCGGCTTCTCGGCGGCGGCCGACACGCTTGGTCTCACGCAGCCGGCCGTCAGCAACCAGATCCGCCAGCTCGAGCAGCAGCTCGGAACGCGGCTTCTCGAGCGAATCGGCAAGGCCAGCAAACCGACGCCTGAAGGCTGCATCCTGATCGCAGCCTCTTCGCGCGCGTTCGCCGAGTTGGAAACGGCAATCGACGAGATTGCCCGCATGCGTTCCGACATTTCGGGCGCGCTGGTGCTGGCCACGGGCGCGACCGCGACGAGACACCTGCTTCCCCCGGTCATGGTCGATCTGCGGGCGCGCCATCCCGGCATCGATCTGCGCGTGTTGACCGGCAACACCCAGGACATGATCCCAGGCCTTCTCGACGGCTCGATCGACCTCGGTCTCCTGACCGCGCCGATCCGCGACCCCCACCTGCAGTCGCGTTTCTTCTTTCGCGACCGGCTGGTCTGCATCACGCCGCCGGGCGAGGCGCCGACCTCACGAAGGATCAGGTCGCGCGATCTCAAGAACCGCCAGCTTGTTCTCTACGATCGCGGCGGATCGATCCGGCGCGCCATCGACTCCTGGCTCGCGGTCGTCGACCGGCGCCGGATCCGGGTCACCGACATCGGCAGCGCCGAAGCCCAGGTGGCCTTCGTGCGCGCCGGACTCGGCTGGTCGATCGTCTCCGAGATTGCCGCCCGCGAGGACGCCGTCGCCGGACGGATCGACCTGTTCAGCCTCGATCCGCCGTTGTTCCGCGACCTCGTGCTCGTCTGTCGCTCCGATCGTGCCAGCCGGCCCGTCATCGCGGCCGCCCTCGCCGTCTTCGCGAGCCACGTGGCGCCATCCGCTGGCTAGGCCGTCAGGCGGTCACCGGCTCCTTGCGCGGTATCCAGCTCTTCTCTTCGCCGGCATAAATCGCACCGGGATTACCGCGCACGGTGGTGCGCCACATCATGCGCTGTTCCTTGTCGGCGTCGTACCAGGTCGCGGTATGGACCAGGCAGCGATTGTCCCACACCAGCACGTCGCCCTGAGTCCATTCGTGGACATAGACGAATTCAGGACGCGTGTAGTGGCTCATGAGCTCGTCGAGCAGCTTGGCGCCGTCGCCGTAGGGGCCGGGCTGCAGGCCGACGAAGGGACCGTCGAACCAGTCCATCTGGCCGCGCTCGCAAAGATAAAGCGCCTTCCTGCCGGTGACCGGATGCGTGCGTACCACGGGCTGCGGCTGCGAGCGCTCGTGCGGCGCGAAAGCGCGCGGCGTCTTGCCGGCTTCGGCATCGCCGCGTCCGCGGCCGGTGCCCGGCTGGGCATGCAGCCCCTGCAGATTCTCCACCTTGGCCTTGAGAGCAGCCGGCAAGGCGTCGTAGGCGAGCGTTCCCGACGCGAACAGCGTCTGGCCGCGCTCGCGGGCGACGGGGTTGACGGCGAAGAACAGCGAGATGTCGGGCGGCGGCCGGCGATAGCTCTGGTCGGTGTGCCAGCCCTTGCGCTGCGGATACTGGACGGGGAACTTGCCGTCGACCGTCAGCGGCGGCTCGGGCCTGAGCGGCGGCGGTCGGTAGTTCGGCACCATGTTGGTGACGAGGAAGATTTCCGGCACCGACTCATGCACCAGGTGCTGGCTGGTCAGCAGATAGCGGTAGTCCTCGATCTCCGGTCCGAACAGGCGGCTGAGACGGAGCAGCAGTTCGGGCTCGGCCGCGATTTGGTTCAGACCCGGAATCAGCAGCAGGCCGCCGGCGTCCGCCAGCGCCTCGGGTAACCCGCCGGGCAGGTCCTCGGCGATGGACTTGGCGAGGCGCAGCGTCGCGCCGAACGCGGCGCCGGGCAAAGGCGATGCAATTTCGAATTCGGCGCTCATACACGCTCCTCATGCCACTGCGCTGTGGACGACCTTGCGCATAGTAATTCAAAATCCATGCCGGGGATAAGTAAGGGAGAACCAACATGAAGCGCTTTATCGTGGGCCTGCTGGCCCTGAGCCTTGCCGCCTTCAGCGGCCAGGCCGCCAAAGCCGACCGGCTCGAGGACATCCTGAAGAAAGGCGTGGTGCGCATCGCCGTGCCCCTCGACGTGCCGCCTTTCGGCTCGCAGAACCAGGCGCGCGAGGCCGAAGGCTTCGACGTCGAGCTGGCCGGCCTGGTGGCCAAGGCATTGGGCGTGAAGCTCGAATTGCAGCAGGTCACCGGCGCCAACCGCATCCCCTTCCTGCTGACCGACAAGGTCGACATCGTGATCTCGGTGATGGGGCTGACGCCCGAGCGCGCCAAGCAGATCATGTTCACCTCGCCCTACGCCGACACCAACCTCGCGGTGTTCGGCCCCAAGAGCGCCAACGTGAAGTCGGCCGCCGACATCGGCAGCCTGAAGGTCGCCGCCGCCAAAGGCACGACCCAGGAGCTGGCGCTGTCGGCGATGGCGCCCAAGGCCAACATCATGCGCACCGAGGATGACGCCACCGCCGCCGCGGCCTATCTGTCGGGCCAGGCCGAGCTGTTCGCCACCAACAACCTGATCATCCCCGACCTGCAGAAGCGCAATCCCGGCAAGGAGTTCGAGATCAAGTTCGTGATCCGGCGCAGCCCCGCCCACATGGGCGTGCGCATGGGCGAGCACAATCTGGTGCGCTGGCTCGACAGCTTCATCTTCTTCAACACCATGAACGGCGAGCTCGACCGCCTGCACCAGAAATGGCTGGGCATGCCGATGCAGCCCATGCCGTCGCTCTGAGACCATGAGTGAGATCGAATGGTCGAGGCTGAAAGCCTCGGAGATCAAGGCGCTGGCGGCGCGCAACGCCGTCGTCATCGTGCCGATCGGCGCCACCGAGCAGCACGGACCGCATTTGCCCAGCATGGTCGACTGGCGCTGCGTGCACGAAGTGTCGCATCGCGCCGCGCGAATCATGGAAAAGACGACGCCGGTGGTGGTGGCGCCTACCATCCCCTACGGCATGTCCGAGCACCACATGTCGCTCAACGGCACGATCACGCTCGACTATGCCACCATGTACGCGGTGATCCGCTGCGTCGTGACCTCGGCGGTACGCCACGGTTTCAAGCGCATCTTCGTGCTGAACGGCCATGGCGGCAACACGACGGCATTGCAGAACATGATCGGCGAGCTGACGGTCGAGTACAAACTGCCGTTCGCGACCGGCACCTACTGGGACATCGCCGCCAAGTCCATCGCCAAGTTGCTGGAGAGGCAGAAGGCACTGCTGCATGCCTGCGAGGCCGAAACCTCGATGGTCATGGCGATGGCGCCCGAGCTGGTGAATCCCGACGAGCTGTCGCAGATGCACGGGCCTTATATTCCGGGCCTCGCCGCCATCCCGACCGTCAACGAAGGCGTCTATCGCTGGCGGCAGCTTTCCAGCCGCTCGCCGATCGGCGTCATCGGCGATGCCGGGGCGGCCAGCGCCGAGAAGGGCGAGAAGCTCTTGGCCGCGATCTCGGCCGACGTCGCCGAGGCGCTCGTGAACGACCGACTGTGGAGTGAACCGATTTGAGCACCTCGACCAAACAGGCCGACTTCACGGCCATGAGCCGGCTGTCGGCCGATATCGACCTTCTGGCCGACGGCAAGGCCCACGGCTTCGTGCGCGTGCCGCATTCGGTGCACCGCTCGGCCTATGGCTGGATCCCCATCCCCATCGTCCGCATCAAGAACGGCGAGGGGCCCAGCGTGCTCCTACAGGCGGGCACGCACGGCGACGAATGGGAGGGCCAGATCGGTCTTGGCAACCTTTTACGCGCGCTCGAGCCCAAGGACATCAAGGGCCGGCTGGTCATCCTGCCGTCGGCCAATTTCCCCGCCGCCATGGCCGGCCAACGCACCTCGCCGATCGACGAAGGCAACCTCAACCGCCTCTATCCCGGCGATGCCGAAGGCACCATCACCCAGCAGATCGCCTACTGGATCGAGCACGCCCTCCTGCCGGGCTTCGATTACAGCTTCGACTTCCACTCCGGCGGCAGCTCGCTCACCTACATCCCGAGCGCGCTGGCGCCGCGCCACGAAGATCCGGCATTGATGCAGAAGGTCGTCGGCATGCTGAAAGCCTTCGGCGCGCCGGTGTCCTACATTGCAGCCGCGCCGCAGGGCGGCGGCCGCACCTTCACCTCGGCGTCGGCCCGCCAAGGCGTGGTCTCCATGGGCACCGAGCTGGGCGGCGGCGGGCTGGTGACGCCTGCGTCGCTCAAGGTCGCCGAGGACGGCATGCGCCGCGTGCTGGCCCATATCGGGCTGCTGCAGGGTCCCGTGCCTGCCGCCTCGCCAACCCGCCTCACCGAGATCGGCGGCGACGACTACTACGTCTATGCCTGCGACGGCGGGCTGTTCGAGCCGCTGGTCGATCTCGGTGCCGAGGTGAAGGCCGGCCAGCCGGCTGCGCGCATCCATTTCCACCACACGCCGTGGCGCGAGCCCGATCTCTTGACCTTCAAGCGCGGCGGGCTGGTGCTGTGCAAGCGCGTGCCGGCGCGCTGCGAACGCGGCGACTGCCTCTTCCACCTGGCGACGGATATCGGCGGATAGCAAATCGTGCAATGGTAGCGGCGCCGGGGTATCCCTCATTTCCGCGAGGCCGATCATGATCTACTACGATCTCGGTACCTACACCCGCCCGATCACCACCAAATCTTCGGAAGCACAGGTCTGGTTCGATCGGGGCCTGAACTGGGTCTTCGCCTTCAACCACGAGGAAGCCATCGCCTGCTTCGGCAAGGCGCTGGAACACGATCCTGGCTGCGCCATGGCCCATTGGGGAATCGCTTACGCAGCCGGACCGAACTACAACCTGCCCTGGCATCTCTACGATCCGGCCGGAAAGGCCAAGGCGCTTGCCGCCGCTTACGACGCCATGCAGGCCGCACTGGGCTGCCTCGGCCAGGCGACGCCGGTCGAGCAGGCGCTGATCCAGGCGCTCCCCGCGCGCTACCCGCAGCGCGAGGCGATCGACGACCAGTCGGCGTGGAACGCCGCCTTCACCAAGGCCATGCGCACGCTCTTCCAGGCGAACCGCAACGATCTCGACGTCCGCTGCGTCTTCGTCGAAGCGATCATGAACGAGACGCCGTGGCAGATGTGGGATCTTTCGACCGGCGGCGTCGCCGAGGGCGCCGGCACCGCCGAGGCAGTCGAGGTGCTGGAAGAGGCTCTGAACGGCATCCCCGCCTCATGGGATCATCCAGGCCTGCTGCACCTCTACGTTCACCTGATGGAGATGTCGCCGTTTCCGCAGCGAGCGCTCAGGGCCGGCGACCGGCTGCGCGACCTGGTCCCCGACGCGGGACATCTGATCCACATGCCGACCCATATCGATGTGCTGTGCGGCCATTACCGCGACGTCGTGGTCTACAATCAGAAAGCAATCGTCGCCGACCGCAAGTTCCTGGCGCGCCAGGGGCCGATGAACGTCTATGCGCTGTACCGCACCCATAACCATCACTTCGCGATCTACGGCGCGATGTTCCTCGGCCAGTACACGCCGGCCCTCCAGGCGGCGGAAGAACTCATCGCCACCACGCCGGAGGCGTTGCTGCGCATTCCGTCTCCGCCCATGGCCGACTTCATCGAGGGCTACATTCCCATGAAGCAGCATGTGCTGGTGCGCTTCGGGAAATGGCGCGAGATCCTCGACGAGAAGCTGCCCGAGGATCGCGCGCTCTACTGCTCGACGACGGCGATGATGCTCTACGCCAAGACGGTCGCGCACTCGACCCTGGGCAACATCGCCGAGGCGGAAAAGACCCGCTTGGCCTTTCTCGAGGCCAAGGCCCGGGTGCCCGAGAGCCGGCGCGTCCACAACAACACCGTCGTCGACCTGCTCGCCATCGCCGAGGAGATGCTGAACGGCGAGCTCGAATATCGCCGCGGCAATTTCGCCGCAGCCTTCGCCCATCTTCGCCGCTCGGTCGCGCTCGACGACGCGCTGCCCTATGACGAGCCGTGGGGCTGGATGCAGCCGGCCCGCCATGCCCTGGGGGCGCTGTTGCTCGAACAGGGCCACCTCGACGAAGCGGAGGCGGTCTACCGCGCCGATCTTGGCTTCGACGGCACGCTCAACCGGGCGTGCCAGCACCTCGAGAATGTCTGGAGCCTGCACGGTCTCCATGAATGCCTCATGCGCCGCAGCGACAAGGTCGAAGCGCCCTTGATCAAATCGCGGCTGGATCTGGCGCTTGCGCGAGCCGAAGTGCCGATACGGGCGTCTTGCGCCTGCCGGCAGAAATTCGCCGCAGCGGCCTGACGCGCCCGCGGTCCGGAAGACTAGCGGCTCCGGCAGCTCGCGCAGGAGAGCTTGGAGGCGGTCTTCCGGCCATCCTTGCGCGGCCGTTTCTCGGCGTGGCCGCAGACGGAGCAGCCGTCGATCTCGAAATCGATCCAATGCGTGGGCTCGCCACAGCATTCGCAGGGCAGGCCGCGGCGCGCGCCGATCGGGCCGAAGCCCGGCGTGTGGCATTTCGGACAAAGCCGCTGCAGCCGCTTGGCGAGCTTCCAGGAGAGCGCGCGCAGCACGCGCATGCGCGTCGGGTTGCGATTGGCGCGCATGTCGGCGATCACGATGGCGAGGCCTTCGTCGGAGCGGTGGGCCTCGCGGTTCACGGCGGCCACCACCTCGTCCATGTTGGACAGGTCCTTGACCGGGCGGCTGGGGTCGCTGCTGCTGATCACGAACACGCCGTAACGCGGGAAGCCCATCGCTTCCACAACGGCGGGCACGTTGGGATCGCCCGCCCTGAAGCGCCGCAGGCGCCAGTTGGTGCGATGCGTGGCCAGCGTCTCGACGAGCCTGAGCCCGCGCTTGCGGTCGATGAAGGCCATGATCTCGACGCCGCTCGGCACCAGCGGCACGCGGTCGATCGGCCCGTAGCTGCCCTCGTTGGCGATGGCGCAATCGACGTCGAGGGAACGGAAGACAAGCTCGGCCTTGAGCATGCAGGTCTCGACCAGCGCATCCGGACGCGGCACCTCGCCCGAGAAGGTGCCCAGGGCGTCGGTATCAAGGCCGTGCGCGACCACGACCTCCGCACCCAGCACGCGGCGGAACGGCGGCGCGACCGCGAGCTCCTTGGCATGGATCGTCGCCAGACCGATCCGCGCGTTGGCGTAGAGATGACCCATCACAGGCACGGCGGACCCGCCGGTGAACTGACGATGACTACTCCGCAGCCTGCGGCACGGCCTGACGGGCGAGCTGCTGCTCGACCAGGGTCGCCCAGTATGACGCGCCGATCGGCAGGATCTCGTCGTTGAAGTCGTAGCCCGGGTTGTGGACCATGCAGCTGCCTTCGCCGTCGCCGTTGCCGATCCAGATGTAGCAGCCCGGCTTCTTCAAAAGCATCCAGGCGAAATCTTCGCTGCCCATGGCGGGCGTCGGGTTGCGGTTGACGTTGTCCAGCCCGACCAGCGCCCCCGCAGCCTTGGCGGCGAATTCGGTCTCCCGTTCGCTGTTGACGGTCGCGGGATAGCGCCGCTCGTAGCGCCACTTGATGACCTCGGCGCCGAAGCCCGCGGCGACGTTGCGCGCGATCTTCTCGATGTGCTTTTCGATCATGTCCTGCACCGACTTCTTGAAGGTGCGGACGGTGCCGCGCAGCGCGCATTCCTGCGGGATGACGTTCCAGGTGTCGCCGGCATGGATCTGGGTGGTCGAGACGACCGCGGTGTCCATCGGATCGACGTTGCGCGCCACGATCGACTGCAGCGCCGTCACGATGTGCGCGCCCACCACGACGGGATCGATGCCGTGATGCGGCATGGCGCCGTGCGCACCGACGCCCTTCACCACGACCTCGAAGATGTCGTAGGCGGCCATCATCGGACCAGGCCGCACCGCGAAGCGGCCGACCGGGATGCCCGGGATGTTGTGCATGCCGTAGACGCCCTCGACCGGGAACTTCTCGAACAGCCCCTCTTCGACCATGACCCGGCCGCCACCCTCGTTCTCCTCGGCCGGCTGGAAGATGAAGTAGACGGTGCCGTCGAAGTTCTTGGTCTCGGCCAGGTACTTGGCCGCGCCCAGCAGCATCACCGTGTGGCCGTCGTGGCCGCAGGCATGCATCTTGCCGGGGATGGTCGATTTGTGGTCGAAGCTGTTGGTCTCGTGCACGTCGAGCGCGTCCATGTCGGCACGCAGGCCGATCGCCCGCTTGGAGGTGCCCGAGCGCAGCACGCCCACCACGCCGGTCTTGGCCAACCCGCGGTGCACTTCCAGACCGAACTGCTTCAGCTTGGCTGCGACGGTGTCGGCGGTGCGCACTTCCTCGAATGCCGTCTCGGGATGGCTGTGAATGTCATGCCGCCAGGCAGTCATGTCCTTATGAAACGACGCAATACGATTGATGACCGGCATCCGGGACTCTCCAAAATATGGGGGCGGATCGTAAGCGAGCGCGGCGACGGGTCAAGCGCGCCGAGCATGCGCCCGCGCACATCATGGACCGTGCGGCAAGTTTGTCGTGAAATCCGCCATCAGCTGATCGTCAGCCGCCTGCAGCGTAGCTGCGTTCCTCGATCGGCAGGCGACCCTCTTCGATCGCGTGGCAGGCAACCGTGCCGCCTTCGATGGGCAGCGCCTGGGGCCGCTCGATCCGGCAGCGTTCATTGGCGAACGGACAACGCGGATGGAAGGTGCAGCCCGATGGCGGGTTGATCGGGCTCGGCACCTCGCCCGCCACCGGCGCGCGCTGTCGGCCGGTCATGTCGAGGTCGGGAATCGTGTCCAAAAGCATCCGCGTATAAGGATGCTTGGGGCGGCGGAACAACGTGTCGGTCGGCGCCACCTCGACCAGCCGGCCGAGATACATCACGCCGACCCTTGTCGAGATGTGATAGACCACCGCCAGGTTGTGCGAAATGAAGAGATAGGTGAGCTGCAGGCGGCGCTGCAGGTCGACCATCAGGTTGAGGATCTGCGCCTGCACCGAAACGTCGAGCGCCGAGGTCGGCTCGTCGCACACCAGGAACTCCGGCTCGCTTGCCAGTGCGCGGGCGATCGAGATGCGCTGGCGCTGCCCGCCGGAGAATTCGTGCGGGTATTTGCGGCCGTCGGCCGGCGTCAGCTTGACCTGTCGCAACAGCTCACCGACCCGCTTCTCGAGATCGGCTTTGCCGCTCGAAAGGCCGAAGGCGCGGATCGGCTCGGCGATGATGTCGAACACGCGCCAGCGCGGATTGAGGCTGGCGAACGGATCCTGGAAGATCATCTGCATGCGCCGGCGCAGCGCTGCCATGTCGCTCCGGCTGTGCCGTGCGGCCATGTCGTTGCCGTCGAACTCGATCGAGCCCGCGGTCGGCGCGTAGAGCCCGACCACCAGCCTGGCCACGGTCGACTTGCCGCAGCCCGATTCGCCCACCAGGGAGAAGGTCTCGCCCTTGGCGATCTCGATGTCGATGCCGTCGACCGCCTGAACGATCTGGCGCGGCCTGTTCTCGAGCGTCCGCACCAGCCATGGCGCCGAAACGTCGAAGTAGCGTTTCAGTCCGGCGATGCGGACGAACTGGTTCGCGCTCCCCACGGCCACAGGCGCGTCAGGCATCGACCAGCTCCCTGGCCACTGGTGCGCCGACGCCGCCGCGATCATGCAGCCAGCAGGCGGCGCGGCTGGCGCCGGCGGACATCAGCTCCGGCCGCTCGACCAGGCAGCGCTGGCCGCGCTCGGTGCAGCGCGGATTGAAGGCGCAGCCCGCCGGGATCTCAGTCAGCCGCGGCATGGCGCCGTCGATTTGCGTCAGCCTGTCATGGCGCACGCCGAGGCTCGGAATCGAGCCCATCAGCCCCTTGGTGTAGGGATGCTTGGCGTGCTTGACGACGTCGCGCACCGGCCCGATCTCGACGATGCGGCCGGCATACATCACGGCCACGCGGTCGGCGGTCTCGGCGATCACGCCCATGTCGTGGGTCACCAGCATCACCGCCGTGGAATGCTCGCGACACAGCCGCTTCAAAAGCGCGATGATCTGCGCCTGGATGGAGACGTCGAGCGCCGTCGTGGGCTCGTCGGCCACGATCAGGCGCGGCCCGGCGCAGAGCGCCAGCGCGATCACCACCCGCTGGCGCATGCCGCCCGAGAACTGATGCGGATAGTGGTCGATGCGGCTCTCGGCGCCCGGAATGCCGACCTCCTTCAGGAGATCGAGCGCGCGCTTGCGCGCCTCGCTGCCCGACAGCGGCAGATGGGTCTGGATGGTCTCGACGAGCTGGCGGCCGACGGAATAGAGCGGATTGAGGCTGGTCAGCGGATCCTGGAAGATGGCGCCGATGCGAGCGCCGCGCACCTTGCGCATCTCCTCGTAGGGCAGGTTGTCGATGCGCCGGCCTTCGAGCCGGATCTCGCCCGCGGCGATGCGGCCGGGCGGCTCGAGCAGGCCGATGATGGCGTTGCCGGTCAGCGACTTGCCGGCGCCCGATTCGCCCACCACGCCCAAAACCTCGCCAGGTGCGATGTCGAACGACACGTCGTCGACCGCCAGCAGGGTGCCGCGCCGAGTCGGGAACTCGACGCGCAGGTTCTTGACCTCGAGCAGCGGCGGATTGTTGGAAGTCGTGACCATCAGCGCAGCTTGGGATTGAGGGCGTCGCGCAGCCAGTCGCCCAGCAGGTTCACCCCCAGCACCAGGGCGGCCAAGGTGATGCCCGGAAACACCGTGATCCACCATTCACCCGACTGCAGCAGCTCGTTGCCCAGCCGGATGAGCGTGCCCAGCGAGGGTTCCGTCGAAGGCAGGCCGACGCCCAGGAACGACAGCGTCGCCTCGGTGATGATGGCGAGGCCCAGATTGAGGGTCGCGATCACCAGCACCGGACCGGTGACGTTGGGCAGCACGTGGCGGATCATGATCAGCACCGGCGACAGGCCGATCACGCGGGCGGCCTGCACGTATTCCTTGTTCTTCTCGACCATGACCGAGCCGCGCACGGTGCGGGCGTAGCTGACCCAGAAGGAAAGGCCGATGGCGCCGACGATCACGAACAACGCGATCTCGTCGTGGCGCTGCACCGAGATCAGGCCGCGCACCACGCCGTCGATCAGCAGCGCCACCAGGATTGCCGGAAAGGTGAGCTGAACGTCGGCGACGCGCATGATCACGGCATCGACCGTGCCGCCGAAATAGCCGCTCACCAGCCCGAGCGCGATGCCCAGCACCATGGCGAAGATCACCGAGGCCAAGCCCACCTCGAGCGACAGCCGCGTGCCGTACATGATGGACGACAGCACGTCCCTGCCCTGATCGTCGGTCCCCAGTGGGAAGGTCCAGTCGCCGTCGTCCGAAACCAGCACGGGCGGCTTCAGGCCGTCGCTGAGGCTGAGGGTCGCCGGGTCGAACGGCGTATGCGGCGCCAGCACCGGTGACAGGAAGGCGACGGCCACGATGAAGAAGGTGACGGCCGCGGCCGTCACCGTCATCGGCGAGGATTTGAAGCTCCACCAGACGTCGCTGTCGGTCACCCGATGCAGCCATCCTCCGAGCGCCGAGCTGGTCGCCATGTCAGTGTCCCGCGACGCGCACGCTGCCGCCGCCGCGCAGGCGCGGATCGACGGCGGAATAGAGCAGGTCGACCACGAGGTTGATCACCACGAACAGCAGCCCGATCAGCAGCAGGTAGGCGGCCATCACCGGGATGTCGGAGAACTGCACGGACTGGATGAAAAGCTGGCCCACGCCCGGCCAGGCGAACACCGTTTCCGTGACGACGGCGAAGGCGATCAGCGAGCCCAGCTGCAGGCCGAACACGGTGATCACCGGTACCAGGGTGTTCTTGAGCGCATGGCCGAAATTGATGGCCCGGTTGGTGAGGCCGCGGGCGCGGGCGAACTTGATGTAGTCGGTGCGCATCACTTCGAGCATTTCGGAGCGCACCAGGCGCATGATCAGGGTGAGCTGGAACAGGCCCAGCGTGATCGACGGCAGGATCAGCGCCTTGAGGCCGGACCAGGTCAGGAAATTGGTCGTCCACCAGCCGAGCTGCACCGTCTCGCCACGTCCGAACGACGGCAGCCAATGCAGGCTGACCGCGAATATCAGGATCAGCAGGATGCCGACCAGGAAGGGCGGCAGCGAAACGCCGAACAGGGACACCGCCTGCAACAGGCGGCTCGACCAGTGCTGCGGATAGAGCCCGGTATAGACACCCATCGGCACGCCGACGAACAGAATGAAGATGGCGGCGCAGAAGGACAGTTCCAGGGTCGCCGGCACGCGCTCCAGGATGAGACGCCCGACCGGCTCGGAGGTGCGGTAGCTCAGGCCGAAATTGCCGCGCGATGCATTGTAGATGAAGCGGGCGAACTGGATCGGCGCCGGATCGTTCAATCCCAGCTTGGTGCGCAGCTCGTCGCGCTGCTCCATGGTCGTATCCTGGCCGACCATGGCGTTGATGGGGTCGCCGACATAGCGGAACAGCGAGAAGGCAACCAAGCCCACCGTCAGCAGCACGGCGATGGATTGCAGGAGTCGTCGCAGGATGAAGGCAAGCATGTGATCGGTCGGCCCGGTCGCAGGCCTAGCAGGATTGTGGCCAAAACGGAACGCGCGTTTGGCCTTCTTCCACCTTCCCCGTCATACGGGGGAGGCCGGGAGGGGGAAGGCCACGCCGATGGTCTATGAAATTTCAGATCTGAAAGTGGAGAGGGCCGGACTGGGGCCTTCCCCCTCCGGCCCTTCGGGCCACCTCCCCCGTAAGACGGGGGAGGTAAAGCCATGGCGTCGTTACTTCACCGTCACGAAGCGCAGCGGGAAGCTGTCGTCGGCCGGCTGGACCAGGTCGATGTTCTTGCGCGCCGCCCACACGACCGCCTGCTGGTGCAGCGGGATGTAGGCGAAGTCGTCGACATAGAGCTTGGTCGCCTCGGCGATCTCGGCGTCGCGCTTGGCCTTGTCGGTCTCCTGCTCGATCTTGTCGGCGAGCGCATCGATCTTGGGATTCGAGTAGCCGCCGGCGTTGAACTGACCCTTCTTGGTGTCCTTGTTCGGGGTCTGGATCAGCGCCTCGAAGACGTTGTGCACGTCGTAGGTCTGGGCCGGCGACCAGCCGAGCATGTAGAAGCTCGTCTCGCCCGGCGACAGGTCGTTCTTGCGCAGGATCTTGGCGAAGTAGAGGTTGCGGGTCTGCGCCCGCAGATTCACCTTCACGCCGATCTTGGCCAGCATCGCCACGACGGCCTGGCAGATCTTCTCGTCGTTGACGTAGCGGTCGTTCGGGCAATCCATGCCGACCTCGAAGCCGTTGGGATAGCCCGCGTCGGCCAGAAGCTTCTTGGCCTCGTCCGGCTTCAGGAGCGCCGGACGCTTGTCGAGGTCCTTCATGTAGCCGTTGATGCCCGGCGCCACCATCAGGTCGGTCGGGTAGGACTGGCCGCGCATCACGGTGCGCTTGATCGCCTCGACGTCGATCGAGCGGTGGATCGCCTCGCGCACGCGCTTGTCCTTGAACGGGTTCTTGCCCTTGATGTTGGACTCGAGCAGCTCGGGCCGCTCCTGGTCCATGCCGAGATAGACGACGCGCGTCTCGGGCCCTTCCAGCACGTTGATGTTGGGATCCTTCTTCAGCGATTCGGTGTCGGCCGGCGGCACCTCGTACATCATGTCGATGTCGCCCGACTTCAGCGCCGCCACGCGGGTCGCGGCGTTGGCGACCGGCGTGAAGATCACCTCGGTGAGGTTATGCGTGGGCTTGTCCCACCAGTTCGGGTTGGCGACCAGGATGGTCTTCTCGCCGGCGCGGCGCTCCTTCAGCATGAAGGGGCCGGTGCCCATGGCGTTGCGCGTGGCGAAGTTCTCCTCGTTCTTGGTCATGTCCGCCGAGTTGACGGCGTTGTTCTTCTCGGCCCACGCCTTGGACATCATGCCGAGCGCCGCCCATTTGTCGGCGAGCAGCGGATCGGGATACTTGGTGGTGACGACCACGCGCATGTCGCCGTCCTTCTTGATCTCCTTCACCGACACGAAATTGCTTTGCATGTTCGAGCCCGGGCCGTTGGCGCGGTTCAGCGAGAACACGATGTCGTCGGCGGTCAGCGTCGAGCCGTCCTGGAACTTCACGCCTGGGCGGATATCGAAGAACCACGTCGTCGGATCGCTCTGGCCCCACTTGGTGGCGAGCGCCGGCTCCAGCTTCAGGTTCTTGTCGCGGCGGATCAGTGGCTCGTAGATGTTGGAGGTGAATGTGAGGAGGAAGGTTTCCTGGCGGTCATAGGGATCCATCGAGCTCACATCGCCCGAATTGGCCCATTTGAAGGTCTTGGCGTCCGCCATCGGCGCCATCGCAAGACTCGCGCAGGCGACGGCCGCCAGCGCCAAAGAATGCCGCAAACTGAAGTTCATCGTATTACCCCTTCGTGGCGCCACACCCATGTCGCGCCTTACGGTCTCCCCGACCTCGTAGCTATGCGCGCACGCATACCTCGTCGCACGTTGCACCGGCTGTGAGGTGGCGTCAATTGCCCAAATTTTTTGCATGCTTGACGCAGTTGGACATCCCCAGCCGGGGGCCGCTATCGTGGCGACCTCGGTACTTTTTCTCAGGGTGCGGCCATGAATGACGTATCACGCAGCTTCCGCGGCAATTCCAACGCGGCGCGCGACATCGCGCACCACCTGCACCCCTACACCAATTTCAAGAAACACGAGCAAACCGGCCCGCTCACCATCGTGCGCGGCCGCGGCATCTACGTCACGGACGACGACGGCAAGGAATATATCGAGGGCATGGCCGGCCTGTGGTCGGCGGCGCTGGGCTTCAGCAACGAGCGGCTGGCGACGGTCGCCTACGAGCAGATGAAGCAGCTGCCGTTCTACCACGCCTTCAACCAGCGCAGCCATGAACCGGCCATCAATCTCGCCGAGAAGCTGAAGCAGATGGCGCCGGTCGAGATGTCGAAGGTGTTCTTCGCCAACTCCGGCTCCGAGGCCAACGACACCGTCGTGAAGATGGTGTGGTACATGAACAATGCGCTGGGCCGGCCGCAGAAGAAGAAGATCGTCTCGCGCCTCAAGGGCTACCACGGCATCACCGTGGCGTCGGGCAGCCTGACCGGCCTGCCCAACAACCATCGCTCCTTTGACCTGCCGATCCAGGGCATCCTGCATACGACCACGCCGCACTACTACCGCGGCGCCAAGGACGGCGAGACCGAGGATCAGTTCGCGACGCGCTGCGCCGAGGAGCTCGAGCAACTCATCATCAAGGAAGGCGGCGCCGACCAGGTCGCGGCCATGATCTGCGAGCCGGTGATGGGCGCGGGCGGCGTGATCGTGCCGCCCAAGGGCTATTACGAGAAGATCCAGGCGGTGTGCCGCAAGTACGACATGCTGTTCGTCGCCGACGAGGTGATCTGCGGCTTCGGCCGGACCGGCAATGTCTGGGGCAGCCAGACGATGAACATCAAGCCCGACATCCTGACCTGCGCCAAGGCGCTGTCGGCGTCGTTCCTGCCGATCTCGGCGGTGATGGTGAACGAGAAGGTCTACCAGGCGCTGATGAGCGAGAGCGACAAGATCGGCACCTGGGGCCACGGCTTCACCTATTCGGGCCATCCGGTCGCCGCCGCCGTCGCGCTCGAGGCGCAGAAGATCTACGACGAGATCGACCTGTTCGGTCACGCCAAGCGCATGAGCCCGGTCTTCGGCAAGCACATCCAGTCGTTCGCCGACCATCCGCTGGTCGGCGAGGCGATGAGCGTGGGCATGATGGGCGCGCTCGAGATCGTCGCCGACAAGAAGACCAAGGCGTCGTTCGACCTGGTCGCGGTCGGCGCCGGCAACCGCGTCTACAACCACGCCGTCGAGCGCGGGCTGTTCATCCGCAACATGGGCGACCGGGTCGCGATCTGCCCGCCGCTGATCATCAACGAGACCGAGCTTGCCGACCTGTTCGGCCGCCTGCGCCAGGCCTTCGACGCGGCCCTCGCCGACCTCAAGTCGGAAGGTCACTTCAAGGGCTGACGTGAGCACCGGCGCGCAGAGCGACGGCGCGCGCCCCGCGCCGCCGTTCGGCACCAGCCGGCGCATCCGCAATCGCGCGATCTGGGCGGTGGCGCTGTTCGCCGCCGCGGTGCCGCCGGCCGTCGTCGGCCTCGGCATCGGCCAGGCGACGGACGACCAGGTCAACGTCGCCACGCCGCTCGCCTTCGCCTTCTGGGCGATCGGCCTGTTATTCGCGCTATGGGCCGCCTTCCCCACCTTGCGTTACTGGGACGGCCTGACTGCCCAGACGCGCTGGCTGGGCGCCCTGCCGCTGCTGTCGGTATCGCTGTTCGTCAGCGCCGCGATGATCGCCGCCCTGTTCGCCTGAATCGTCCTGCGACTGCGAGGCATTCTTAGTTGATGGTCACGCACTCGTGTGGCCATGGTCCGCGCGCCGCGACCAAAATGCGCCTGCTTGATAAAGGCCAAGCCGACTAAGATCGGCACGCGGGAGACAACGGCAAATGGATTACGAGGCATTCTTCACCGGTCACCTTCGCCGTCTGCACGACGAAGGACGCTACCGTGTGTTCGCCGAGCTCGAGCGCATCGTGGGCGCCTTCCCGCGCGCGCGCCTGCATCGCGAGGGCCAGCCGCCGCGCGACGTCACCGTGTGGTGCAGCAACGACTACCTCGCCATGGGGCAGCATCCCACGGTTGTCGAGGCGATGCGCCAGGCGATCGACGCGCAGGGTTCGGGCGCCGGCGGCACGCGCAACATCTCCGGCACCAATACGCTGCACGCCGCCCTCGAGCGCGAGCTTGCCGCGCTGCACGACAAGGAAGCAGCCCTTGTCTTCACCTCGGGCTACGTCGCCAACGAGACCACCTTGCAGACCCTGGGCGCCCTGCTGCCGGGCTGCGAGCTCTACTCCGATGCGCTGAACCACGCCTCGATGATCGCCGGCATCCGCCACTCCGGCGCCGTGCGCAGGATCTTCCGCCACAACGACGTGGCCCATCTCGAGGAACTGCTGGCCGGCGCCGATCCCTCGACGCCCAAGGTCGTGGCCTTCGAATCGGTCTATTCGATGGACGGCGACGTCTCGCCGATCGGCGCGATCTGCGACGTGGCCCATCGCTATGGCGCGCTCACCTATCTCGACGAGGTCCACGCCGTTGGCATGTACGGCGCGCGCGGCGCGGGCGTGGCCGAGCGCGACGGCGCGCTGGGCAAGGTCGACATCGTGCAGGGCACACTCGCCAAGGCGTTCGGCGTGGTCGGCGGCTACATCGCCTCGACCGCCGCGACCGTCGACTTCGTGCGCTCCTGCGGCACGGGTTTCATCTTCACCACGTCGCTGCCGCCTGCCATCGCCGCGGCGGCACTCGCCAGCGTGCGCCATGTCAGCGCCCACCCCGACCTCCGGGTGCGTCACCAGGAGCGCGCCGCGTCCTTGAAGCGCAAGCTCGCCGTGGCCGGCCTGCCGGTCATGGACTCGGCCACGCATATCGTGCCGGTGTTCGTGGGCGATGCGGCACTTTGCAAGCAGGCCAGCGACCTGCTGCTCGAACGCCATGCGATCTACGTCCAGCCCATCAACTATCCGACGGTGGCGCGCGGCACGGAGCGTCTGCGGCTCACGCCAACGCCATTGCATGGCGACGACGACATGGTCCGCCTGGTCGCCGCATTGCAGGATGTCTGGCAGACGCTGCGCCTTGGCCTCAGGGCCGCTGCCGAGTAACTGCTGGGGGCGCGCCACTGGAGTGGCGCGCGCCCAGCCTATTCCACCGTCCGCATCGTCCACAGTCGCGAGCGGACCAGCACGACGCCGATCAGCAGCAGCATGGCGAACGCCGGCAGCAGCAGCGCCACCTTGAGGCCCCACAGCGAGCAGATCGTGCCGGTGAGGAAAGCACCGATCGGCCCGCCGCCCCCCAGACCGAGCTGGAAAAGCGACATCAGCCGCGCCCGATGCGTGGGCGGCGCCACGATCTGCACCACCGTGCGGCTCTGCGTCATGGTGATGCCGGCACCGAGGCCCCACACGAAGTTCAGCGCCACGAACACGGGAAACGGCGGCAGAGTCGAAAGCGCCGTCAGGACCAGCGCGCCGGCGCTAACGGTCACGCCGATCAGGCGCCCGCGCAGCGTGAGCCGCCTGGCCAGCCCGACCAGCGCCATGCTGGCCACGATGCTGGCGGCCCAGAAAGCCAGGTTGACGTAGGAAAGCTCGAGCGCGCCACCGGCATAGTTGTCGCGCACGGCCAGCGGCAGCACCGCCATGAAGGGCCCGACATAGAAGATGCCGACGCCGAAATTGATCAGCAGCACCGGCCAGATCTGCTCGGATTTCGCGGCCACCGTGATGCCGTCCGCGATGCTGCGCCAGAAGCCGGGATGTTCGACCGGCGGATGCGGCGGCGGATCGGGCAGCCGGCGCACGGCAAGACACCCCGCCAGCATCAGGCCGGCATGCAGGAACAGCAGCGGCACGGCACCGAAGCGATCGGCCGTCGAGGCACAGGCGATGCCCAGAATCTGCCCGATGAATTGCAAGGCGGTGGCGAGCGCCACGGCGCGCGGCAGCCCGACGCCCTTGGAAACCACCGGCAACAAGGCATCGCGGGTGGGAATGGCGAAGGCGCCGATAGCGCCGGCCACGATGCCGTAGGCGATCAGCAGTGGATAACTGAGCACGCCCGTCATCAACACGGCGGCGAGCGCCAGGGGCGGCGCCGCGTAGAGCATGTGATAGCGCAGGAGAAGCCGACGCGGGTTGCCGCGGTCGGCGACCAGGCCGCCCAGCGGCAGGAAGAGCAGCCCCGGCGCCATCAGAGCCGCCTGGGCGACGCCCACGGCGAAGGCGTCCATGTGCAGCACGACCGCGACCAGCCACGGGAACAGCACCATCTGGATGCCGAGCGGCACGAACCAGGTTCCGAGGCCCAACAGATAGGCGGGGAAGGCAGTGCGCAAAGCGGTCACGGGCTGGTCTTGATAAGGACTGAGAGGATCTATATCTTGTAAGGACTTAGTGCCGCTTGCTCATCTAATAGTCAAAGACACGGGCCGGCTGGGAAGGCGATGTCGACATTCAACCGCACCGCGCTGGTGAAGGTTCTGGAAATCCTGGATAGCAGCCACGCCGGCGAGGCACTGGCGGCTGCCAAGCTCGCCTCGACGATGGTGCGCGAGGCCGGTCTCACCTGGGACGAGGTCCTTGCCCCCGCGATCCAGGGTCGCGGCGCCGCGCTGCCGGCAGTCGCGACCCATGCCACGAGCGCCGGGCCGTTCGGCTACCGGCGCGATCGCGAGCTCTCGCCGCACGAACAGTTCTTCATGGTGCTGCTGAGCCCGCGTACGCCGTCCGAGATCAAGCGCAAGCTGCGCGGCTGGGAAGCGCGCGTGCTCGACGGCGAGATCACGCCGCAGGAAACCCAGGACCTGCGGTCGCTGTACCAGAGCTTCGTCGTCGGATAGCGACTAGGCCGCAAGCAGGACGCTCTGTTCGCGCTCCAGCACGCGCTTGACTGCGGGGCGGGCCAGCATGCGGTCCTTCCAGGCGGTGTAGTTCTTGAGCTCGGTCATCGGCAGGCCGATGCGCTTGCCCCAACCGTAGAAGATCAGCGCATAGCCGTCGACCACCGAGAACTGGTCGCCCAGGATCCACTGCTTGCCGGCCAGCAGCCCGTCGATCTCCTTCAAATTGGTGTGGAAGTTCTCGCGGCCGGTCGTCTTCAGGTGCTCATGCACCGATGCATCCGTGGCAAAGCGCTCGGGCCGGCCGATATGGGTGAAGTTGGGATGCACGGTGTTGGAGAACCAGGCCATCAGGGAGATCGCCCTGGCCCTTTGCAGCGGATCCTTCGGCATGAGCTGCGGCGCGTACTTGGCCGCGACATAGTCGAGGATCGCGGTGTTCTCGACGATCGTGCCCTCGTCGACCACGAGCGCCGGCACGCGCCCGCGCGGATTGATCTTCAGATACTCGGGCGACCTCTGCTCGTTCTTGGCGAACAAGATGGCCTGCGAATCGTACTGGGCGCCGCTTTCCTCGAGGCCGATATGCGAGGCGGTCGAACAGACGCCGGGGGCGAAGTAGAGTTTCAGCATGGAGATCTCCTCGATCAAAGCGGCCGGCCGCTGCCGTTGGGGCGGCCGCGGTGCAGGAACTCGCGGCCGATCTTGACCCGCTTCTCGCCGTCATATTCGACGATATCGGCGGTAGCGTAGGTCTCGGTCCAGTTCGAGGGCAGGAACGAGCCCGAGCCCACCACATCGATCGGCGCCTTGGCCTCGGCCATCACCCGGCACTTGGCCGGCCCGAAGCCGGACGAGGCCACGATCTTGACCTTGTCGAAGCCCGCGCGGTCTAGCTCGGCGCGCAGGTGGAAGATCGCCGCCGCCGAGACGCCGGTGCCGACGAGAAAGCGCAATTCCTCTTCGCTGCGATAGCCGCGGATCGATTCGGGCGAGAAGCGCTCCAGCACGGCATAGGACGACGCCGGATCCAGCCCCTCGATGTAGCGGCCGCCGGTGGTGTCGAGGCGGAGCGACAGCATTCCCTTGGTGGCGAGGTCGGGAAAACGCCGGCAGACCTCCAGCGAGTCCGAGATCTCGCGGGCGAAATAGTCGACCAGCACGGTCATCGCCTCGCCGGGAAATGTCTCGTGGTACATCTCGGCAGCACGCAAGGTGGAGCCCGCATAGCCGATCAGGGCGTGCGGCATGGTGCCGAGCCCCTGGTCGCGGCCGAAGAAATGCGCGGTGGCGTGCGTGGCATTGCCGATGAAGCCCAGCGCACCCACCTTGCGCTTGGCGCGCGCCGAGCCGACCGACGCGGCATAGGCCATCATCTCGGCCATCTCCTGACCCGCGCAATGGCGCGCATCCATGGCGAGGAAGGCCGACTTCGGCATGTCGGCGCACATCGTCCAGGCGTTGTAGGCCGCCACGCAAGCCGGCCCCAGCTTCTGCAGGAAGATCGTCTCGAGGTCGACGAGATGGAAGAACGAGCCGGTGATGTACATCATCGGCTCGCCGGCGCCGACCCACTTGCCCTCGCCGTAGCGCAGGTCGAGCTCGACCGCGGTGTTGCGCGAGCGGCCGAGTTCTTCCAGCCATTCCAGCGCCAGCCGCGGCGCGAATACCACGGGACGACGCATGAAGATCGCGTAGGTCACGCGGCTGTCGCCGAACCGGCCGATCACCTGCTTCGTGCGATTGAAGTAGTGATCGGTGTAGCGCTCGATCTCAGCGTCGTTCGGATGCGTCATCGGCCCTCCCGGCCCGCCAAGGTCCTTGCGCCCGGTCTGCGCCGCCTAGACCGCTGGCCGCGCCCTGGCGACCGACAGGCGCTCGGCCTTGAGCTGCTCGGCGAGCAGGAAGGCGAGTTCGAGCGCTTGGCTCGCGTTGAGCCGGGGATCGCACTGCGTCTCGTAGCGCTCGACGAGATTGTCGACGGTGATGTCGACGGCGCCGCCGACGCACTCCGTCACCTCCTGACCCGTCATCTCGAAATGCACGCCGCCGGGATGGCTGCCTTCGGCGCGGTGGACGGCGAAGAAGTCCTTCACCTCGCTCAGGATGGCGTCGAAATAGCGGGTCTTCTTGCCGTTGGCCGTGGTCACGGTGTTGCCGTGCATGGGATCGCACGACCACACGACCGAGCGGCCGGCACGCTTCACCGACCGCACCAGCGCCGGCAGCTTGTCGGCGACCTTGTCGGCGCCCATGCGGCAGATGATGACGATGCGGCCGGGTTCGTTGGCCGGGTTCAGCGTGTCGATCAGGCGCAACAGATCGTCGCTCGAGAGCGTCGGCCCCGCCTTGAAGCCCAACGGATTGCGCACTCCGCGCAGGAATTCGACGTGCGCGCCGTCGGGCTGGCGCGTGCGGTCGCCGATCCACACCAGGTGCGCCGAGCAGTCGTACCAGTCGCCCGAGGTCGAATCGACGCGCGTCAGCGCCTCTTCGTAGGGCAGCAGCAGCGCCTCGTGGCTGGTGAAGAAGTCGGTCTCGGCGATTTGCGGCGTGGTCGCCGAGTTCAGCCCGCAGGCCGCCATGAAGTTCAGCGTCTCGTCGAGCCGCGCGGCGAGGTCGTGGTAGCGTTCCGACGCCGGCGAGTTGCGCACGAAGTCGAGGTTCCAGCGGTTGACCTCGTGCAGGTCGGCATAGCCGCCCTGAGCGAAGGCGCGCAGCAGGTTGAGCGTCGCGGCCGACTGGTTGTAGGCCTGCACCATGCGCTCCGGATCGGGCCGACGCGCCTCGGCGGTGAACTCGAAGCCGTTGACGTTGTCGCCGCGGTAGGACGGCAGCTCGACGTCGCCCACCTTCTCGACGTTGGACGAGCGCGGCTTGGCGAACTGGCCGGCCATGCGGCCGACCTTCACCACCGGCACGCCGGCGCCATAGGTCAGCACGACCGCCATCTGCAGCAGCACCCGGAAGGTGTCGCGGATGTTGTTGGCGGTGAAGTCGACGAAGCTCTCGGCGCAGTCGCCGCCCTGCAGCAGGAAGGCGTCACCCGCGGCCACCTTGGCCAGCGCCGCCTTGAGCTTGCGCGCCTCGCCGGCAAAGACCAGGGGCGGATAGCGGCGCAGCCGCGTCTCGGCGCCGGCCAGCGCTGCGGCGTCGGAATAGACCGGCATCTGCTGGACCGGCCGGCTGCGCCAGCTGGTCGGCGTCCAGTCGGCGGCGCTCGAACTGCGGGACTGCGCTTTCGCGGCCGTCCGCGACGGGCCCTGAATCGCGGTCATCGTCTCCTCCTGCAACCCGCCGGCCATCTGGCCGCCGGGGTGGGTGAACCTATACGTGCTGTGGATAAAAGGCCAGTCGAGCAGCCGCCAGGGTTACTCGGCGGCCTTGCGCGTCGGCGCCGGCTCGACCCGCGCCGTCCGCATGGTGACGAACTCCTCGCCGGCCGTGGGGTGAATGCCCACGGTGGCGTCGAACTGGGCCTTGGTGGCGCCCGCTTTCACGGCCACCGCCAGGCCCTGGATCAGCTCGGCCGCATCGTCACCCACCATGTGCGCGCCGACCACCTTGTCGGTCGCGGCCTCGACGATCAGCTTCATGAAGGTGCGTTGGTGGCGACCCGACACGGTGTACTTCATCGGCCGGAAAGCCGACGTGAAGACCCGGATCTCGCCCAGGGTGAGCTTGGCCTCTTCCTCCGTCAGCCCGACATTGGCGAGCTCGGGCTGGCAGAACACGGCCGACGGCACGTCGCGGTGATCGGGCTTGCGCGGCTTGTTGCCGAATTCGGTATCGGCGAAGCAGTGACCTTCCATGATGGCCACCGGTGTCAGATTGATGCGGTCGGTGACGTCTCCCACCGCCCAGATGTTGGGCGCCGTCGTTTTGGACCATTCATCGACGGCGATGGCGCCGGCCTTGTCGAGCTGCACGCCCGCCTTTTCAAGCCCGATGCCCGCCGTGTTGGGCGTGCGGCCGGTGGCGTACATCACGACGTCGGTCTCGAACATCCCGCCGAGCTGCGTGTTCACCTGATAGGTTGCCTTGCCGCCCTTCGAATCTGGTGGGATCGCCACGATGCGGCCGATCTGCATCTCGGTGCGCAGCTCGATGCCGCTGTCCTTGAGCGCATCATGCACGGCGGTGCGGCATTCCTCGTCGAAGCCGCGCAGCACGCGGTCGCGGCGCAGCACCAGGTCGACGTGGCAGCCGAGCCCATTGAAGATGCCGGCGAACTCGACGGCGATATAACCGGCGCCGACGATCGTGATGCGCTTGGGCAGCGGATCGGGAAGATGGAATGCCTCGTTGGAGGTAATGGCGAATTCCCTGCCGGGAATCTCGGGCACGACGGGGTGGCCGCCCGTCGCGACCAGGATCTTGTCCGCCGTGACGGTCTCCTCGCCGACCTGAATGGTGTGACGGTCCATCAGCCGGCCGCGGCCCATGCGCAGCTTGACACCCGCGCCGTCGAGCAGCCGGAGATAGACGCCGTTTAGGCGATCAACTTCCTTCTGCACATTGTCGCGCAGCGTGGCCCAGGAATGCGTGGGTTCGGGCACGCTCCAGCCGTAGGCCGCGGCGTCCTCGAACTCGTGGGCAAACTTGGAGCCATAGACCAGGAGCTTTTTCGGCACGCAGCCCCGGATCACGCAGGTGCCGCCGACCCTGTAGTCCTCGCAGATACCGACGCGCGCACCATGGCCGGCCGCAATGCGCGAGGCGCGCACGCCGCCCGAGCCGGCGCCGATGACAAAGAGGTCATAATCGTAGGGCATGTGGATAACCTGAGAACAAAACCACAACACGGCCATATTCCGGTCGCGGGCCAGACTATATCGGCGCTTAGACGGCCGGGTAAGGGAAATGGGACGTGTATTTCCATCTCCTGATACAACTTTAAGGATATGTTCCCATGCTGAAGTTCCTCTCGCTGTCCGCCGCCGCCCTTCTGCTCGCCGGTCCCGTCCTGGCCGCGCCCGATGACACGGCGGCGCCGCCCGAAAAACCCGCCCGGGCCTCCAGTGCCGTGCCGCGCGGTCTCATGCGCTACGACACCAACAAGGACGGCGTCGTCGACCGCGCCGAATGGAAGGCCGCCCAAGAGGCGCGCTTCAAGCGTCTCGACGCCAACGGCGACGGCAAGCTCACCCAGGACGAGCTGTTCGCCCGCACGCCCGCGATCGGCAACAGCGTCCTGCCGACCGACCGCCAGGCGCAGCGCCAGTCGACCTATTTCCAGCTGCTCGACGCCGACAAGGACGGCGTGGTGACGCTCGCCGAGTTCATGGCCCAGGCCGATCGCAACTTCGCGCGCTGCGATCTCAACAAGGACGGCCGCATCGATACGGCTGAGTGCCGCCAGGCGCTGCAGCGCAGGTCGACGGAGCGCTGACGATTTCGATTTCTGTTCTTCCCTTCATATTCCTCTCCCCCCTCGCAGGGGAGAGGAGCATGTAAAGAGGGAGCCTCACTGGGTCGCGAGCCTGCCTCACGTGCTCTCGGCGTGCATGACGTCGCCGAACAGATCCCACGTGTCGCCCTTGAAGCGCTGAAGCTGAACCGCCTGTACCGGATAGAAGTCGGTCGGGCTGGTGCTGACGGTGATGCCCGGCAACGCCATCTTCAGCCGGAACTTCTGGAAGTTGGCGGCCTGCTTCATCAGGTTCTCACGGGTGAGATTGTCGCCGCACTTCTTCAGCGTCTCGTGCATCAGCGTGGACACCGAATAGGCAAAGACGTTGGACGCATCCGCGAGGCTGGCGCCCGCATTGTGCTTGCCCATCCACTCCTTCCACTCCTTCATGTCGGCGTTGTCATCCCATTGATGGTCGGTCGGATCCATCAGATAAGCCGCCGTCAGCACGCCCTGCACGTTGTCGAAGCCCGCCGGCTTCATGACCGAGGCCACGCTGCTCGACACGTTGTTGAGGTACTGGGCCGGCTTCCAGCCGATGTCGGCCGCCTTGCGCATGGCCTGGGCGGCGAATTTCGGCGTCGAGATATTGAAGAAGACGTTGGCGCCGGAATCCTTGAGCTGAATCACCTGGCTGTCGACCGTCGGGTCGGTCACCTCGTAGGTCACATGCTTGACGATCCGGCCGACTTCCTTGCCGAGACCCTCGCGCATGCCCTCGTAGTAGTCCTTGCCGTAGTCGTCGTTCTGCATCAGCACGCCGATCTTGGCGTCCTTCACGTTGGCCAGGATGTGCTTGGCATAGATGACGGCTTCGGTGTGGTAGTCGGGCTGGAAGCCCATGGTCCACGGGAACTCCTTGGGGTTGCCCCACTTCGAGGCGCCGGTGGCGACGAACAGCATCGGCACCTTCTTCTGGTTCATGTACTTGTGGATCGCCGTGTTGCACGGCGTGCCGAGCGTGTTGAAGGTGCACAGCACCTTGTCCTGCTCGACGAGTTGGCGGATGCACTCGACGGTCTTGGCCGGGTTGTAGCCGTCGTCCAGGGTGATGAAGTTGACCTTGCGGCCGTTGATGCCGCCCGCTTCGTTCACGCTCTTCCAGTACGCCGCGATCGTCTTGCCGATCACGCCATAGGCCGATGCCGGCCCGCTGTACGGATTGGTGTTGCCGATCTTGATCTCGGTGTCGCTCGCGCCTTCCGAATACTTCTTCTGCGCGAACGCGCTGCCCGATGCGGACAACACGGCAGCGCTCGAAACGCCGGCGAGAAATGTGCGCCTTTTGGTCTTCAACGTGCCCTCCTATGGCTTTTGTTGTGCGAAAGGTCGCCTGAATCACGCTCCGTGAAAAGAGGAAAAGCCGCTTGGCGATATACAAGATTTCAATGTTGCGGCGCAAAATTGCCCAAAGAAAAGGCCGCCGGGTTGGCCGGCGGCCCTTCGCGTCCATCGAGTCCCCGAGTCAGCTGCTCTCGGCGTGCATGACGTCGCCAAACAGCTGCCAGGTCTCGCCCTTGAAGCGCTGAAGCTGGACCGCCTGGATCGGATAGTAATCCGTCGGGCTCGTGCTGACGGTAATGCCGGGCAGCAGCAGCGGCACGCGGAACTTCTGGAAGCTCGCGGCCTGCTTCATGAGATTGGCGCGCGTGAGATCGTCGCCGCAACGCTTCAGGGTCTCGGTCATCAAGGCGGCGACCGCGTAGCCGTAGATATGGTTGGCGTCGGCCTTGTTGGCCGACGGCATGTTCTTGTCCATCCAGGCGCGCCACTCCTTCATCTCGGCATTGTCGTCCCACTGCTTGTCGGTGGCGTCCATGATGTAGGCCGCCGTGATGATGCCCTGGGCATTGTCGAAGCCCGCCGGCTTCATCACCGCGGCGACTGAGGCCGACACGTTGTTGAGGTAGTGCGCCGGCTTCCAGTCGATGTCGGCTGCCTTGCGGATGCCCTGGGCGGCGGCCTTGGGCCCTGACACGTTGAAGAAGACGTTGGCGCCCGAGTCCTTGAGCTGGATGATCTGGCTGTCGACCGTCGGATCGGTGGCCTCGAAGGTCACCACCTTGACGATGCGGTCCGTCTCCTTGCCCAGGCCTTCCTTGAAGCCGTCGAGGTAGTCGCGGCCGTAGTCGTCGTTCTGGTGCAGCACGCCCACCTTGGCGTCCTTGATGTTGGCCAGGATGTGCTTGGCGTAGATCACGCCTTCGGTGTGATAGTCGGGCTGAAAGCCCATGGTCCACGGGAAGTTCTTGGGGTCGCCCCACTTCGACGCGCCGGTGGCGACATAGAGCTGCGGCACTTTCTTCTGGTTCATGTATTTGTGGATCGCCGTGTTGCACGGCGTGCCGAGCGACTGGAAGAGCGCGAATATCTTGTCCTGCTCGACGAGCTGGCGGACCATTTCCACCGTTTTGGGCGGGCTGTAGCCGTCGTCGAGCGAGATGAACTTGATCTTGCGGCCGTTGACGCCGCCTGAATCGTTGATGCTCTTGAAATAGGCATCGATCGTCTTGGCGATCGCGGCGTAGGACGAGGCCGGGCCGCTATAGGGGTTGGTGTTGCCGATCTTGATCTCGCTGTCGCTCGCACCTTCATCGTATTTCTTCTGCGCGAACGCCGCCGACGAACCCGAAAGAAGGGCCAGCGCCGACGCGCCACCCACGAAACCACGCCTTGTCGTGCCCATTGGACACCTCCCTGTTATGAGTTGTTCGGGAGTTTCCTCGATAATCGGATAAAAAAGAAGGCCGCCCTTTGGCGGCCTTCTTCACCACAATGTCGCAGCTCGGCTGCTCCCGGCAGCCTTCAGCTGCCTTCGGCCGCCATGACGTCGCCGAACAGATCCCAGGTCTCGCCCTTGAAGCGCTGCAGCTGGACCGCCTGGATCGGGTAGTAGTCGGTTGGGCTGGTGCTGACGGTGATGCCCGGCAACAGCATCGGCACGCGCAGCTTCTGGAAGTTCGCCGCCTGCTTCATGACGTTTTCGTGCGTGAGCATGTCGCCGCACTTGGCGAGCGTCTGCTGCATGAGGAACGACACCGAGTAGGCATAGACGTAGTTGGCATCGCCCTGGTTGGTGCCGGGCATGTACTTGTCCATCCAGGCGCGCCACGTCTTCATCTCGGCGTCGTCGTCCCACCTTTTGTCGGTCGGGTCCTTGAGGTAGGCCGCCGTGATGATGCCCTGGCCATTGTCGAAGCCGGCCGGCTTCATCACCGACGTCACCGAGGCCGAGACGTTGGTCATGTACTGCGCGGGCTTCCAGCCGATGTCGGCCGCCTTGCGGATCGCCTGCGCCGCGAACTTGGGCGTCGCCACGTTGAAGAAGACGTTGGCGCCGGAATCCTTGAGCTGGATGATCTGCGATTCGACGGTCGGATCGGTCACCTCGTAGGTCACGAGCTTGGCGATCACCTTGCCGGCGTCCTGGCCGAGACCCTCCTTGAAGCCGTCGACATAGTCCTTGCCGAAATCATCGTTCTGCATCAGCACGCCCACCTTGGCGTCCTTGATGTTGGCCAGGATGTGCTTGGCGTAGATGACGGCCTCGGTGTGGTAGTCGGGCTGATAGCCCATCGTCCACGGGAACTCCTTGGGCCGGCCCCACTTGGAGGCGCCGGTCGCGACGTAGAGCTGCGGCACCTTCCTCTGGTTCATGTACTTCTGGATCGCCGTGTTAGAGGGCGTACCCAGCGTGTTGAACAGGCAGAGCACCTTGTCCTGCTCGACGAGCTGGCGCACCACCTCGACCGTCTTGGCCGGGCTGTAGCCGTCGTCGAGGGTGATGAAGTTGATCTTGCGGCCGTTGATGCCGCCTAAGTCGTTGACGCTCTTCCAGTAGGCCTCGATGCCCTTGCCGATCACGCCGTAGGCGGATGCCGGACCGCTGTAAGGACCGCAATGGCCGAGCTTGATCTCGCTATCGCTTGCACCGTTGTCGTACTTCTTCTGGGCGAATGCCGCCCGCGAACTCGAAAGCAACGCCAACGCCGACACGCCACCGACAAACCCACGCCTGCTCGTACCCACAGAACTCCTCCCTATTGAAAAGCGGCGCGGAGTTTCTTCTGAAATCGGGTAAAAAAGAAGGCCGCCCATCGGCGGCCTTCCGCACTACGGTTATGCTGTCGCTCGGCTGCCTCCGCAGCCTTTAGCTGCTCTCGGCGTGCATGACGTCGCCGAACAGGTCCCAGCTCTCGCCCTTGAAGCGCTGTAATTGCACGGCCTGGACGGGATAAAAATCCGTCGGACTGGTGCTGACCGTGATGCCGGGCAACAGGCCCGGCACGCGCAGCTTCTGGTGATTGGCGGCCTGGCGCATCAGATTCTCGCGCGTCAGATTGTCACCGCATTTCTTCAAGGTCTGCTCCATCAGGAACGACACCGAATAGGCGTAGACATAGTTCACGTCACCGAGATTGCCGTTGGGATTGTATTTGGCCATCCATTCCCGCCAGGTCTTCATCTCGGCATCGCCGTCCCACTGGTGGTCGGTCGGATCCTTAAGCCAGGCCGCCGTGATGACGCCCTGCACGTTCTCGAAGCCTGCCGGCTTCATCGTCGTCGTCACCTGGCCCGACACGTTGTTGAGATAGATCGCCGGCTTCCAGTTGATGTTGGCCGCCTTGCGCATCGACTGTGCGGCGAACTTCGGGATCGAGACGTTGAAGAAGACGTTGGCTCCGGAATCCTTGAGCTGGATCACCTGGCTGTCGACCGTGGGGTCGGTCACCTCGTAGGTCACATGCTTGACGATGCGGCCGGCCTCCTTGCCGAGGCCCTCCTTGAAGCCCTCCCAGTAATCCTTGCCGTAGTCGTCGTTCTGCATCAGCACGCCGATCTGGGCGTCCTTGATATTCGCCAGGATGTGCTTGGCGTAGATGACGGCTTCGGTGTGGTAGTCGGGCTGATAGCCCATCGTCCACGGGAACTCCTTGGGATTGCCCCACTTCGAGGCGCCGGTGGCGACGAACAGCATCGGCACCTTCTTCTGGTTCATGTACTTGTGGATCGCCGTGTTGGTCGGCGTGCCCAGCGTGTTGAAGGTGCACAGCACCTTGTCCTGCTCGACGAGCTGGCGGACGCACTCGACGGTCTTGGCCGGGTTGTAGCCGTCGTCCAGGGTGATGAAGTTGATCCTGCGGCCGTTGACGCCACCCCTGTCATTGACGCTCTTCCAGTAGGCCTCGATGGCCTTGCCAATGACTCCGTAGGAAGACGCCGGCCCACTGTAGGGATTGGTGTGACCGATCTTGATCTCATTGTCGGTCGCGCCGTCGTCGTACTTCTTTTGTGCGAACGCTGCTCGGGAACCCGAAAGCATTACGGCGGCGGAAAGGCCGCCCACGAAGGTACGCCTGTTCGTCTTCATGATGATTCTCCCTGTTGGGTTTACGCCATCGACTACTCCTCACTCGCTGTTGCAACGATTGGTCTCTTGCATCCGGGCCGCGCAGGCGCGGCACGGTACCTGCAGGCTCTGCGCCGTCAGCTGCTCGCGCGCTGCTTGAGGGCCGCCTGCTCTCTCGCCTTCGCGCCCGGGCTGCGCATGCTGCGCACCAGATAGTAGACGCCGCCCACGATGCCCATCGGCATCAGATACATGAGCACGATCAGGATGATGCCGAACACGGTATAGGCCGAGAGGTCGAACTGCAGGCCGAGGTCGTTCTTGACGAAGGTCGAAAGCGCCTGGGCGGAGTTGTCGACCAGCACGTAGAAGATGCCGCCGACGACCGAGCCGGCCAGCGAACCGACGCCGCCCACGACCAGGCCGATCAGGAACTTGATCGACAGGAAGAAATTGAAGCTGTCAGGCGCCACGAAGGCGATGGCCGAGGCCGAAAGCGCGCCGGCGATGCCGGTGTAGGCCGCGCTGATGCCGAACGTGACGGTCTTATAGAGGGCGGTGTCGATGCCCATCGTGTCGGCCGCCATGTACTGGTCGCGGATCGCCATCATGGCGCGCCCGCTGCGGCTATTCAGGATGTTGGCCGCCGCCCAATACAGCAGCACCATGACAACCAGGCAGTAGTAGTAGAGCCACTGGTCCTCGTTCAACGGCAGGCCGAAAGGCACATCGGGCTTGGACAGCACGATGCCCTGCACGCCGCCCGTCAGGTCCTCCAGCCACTTGTATTTCAGGATCTGCGGCACCGAGAGCGCCAGCGCAAAGGTGGCGAGCGCCAGGTAGTGGCCCTCGAGCTTGAGCGCCGGCAGGCCGAACAGGTAGCCGACGATGAAGCACATCACGGCGGCGATCGGCAGGGTCGCGTAGTAGGGCATGTCGAGCTTGTCCATGAGGATCGCCGCCGTGTAGGCGCCGACCGCATAGAAGGCACTGTGGCCGAGCGAGATCTGCCCGTTGAAGCCGGTCAGCAGATTGAGCCCCAGCACGGCGATCGCTGCGATGATCATGGTGCTGACCAGGAACAGCCGGTAGTTGGAGACCACGTCCGGCAGGAGCGGTTGCAGCAGCGGCACCAGGAAGGCCAGCGCCAGCAGGATCCATAGCCACTTCTTGGGAAAGGCCGGCATGTCAGACCCTCTTCACGACGACGCGACCGAACAGGCCGGCCGGCTTCACCGTCAGGACGAAGATCACGATGATCAGGGCCACCGTGAGCTTCTCGCCGTTGCCGATGATGTAGACGCCGGTGATCTTCTCGATCTGGTTGCCGGCATAGGCAACCATGTTCTCGAGCACGCCGACGATGAAGCCGCCGATCACCGCCCCGCCGGGATTGCCGATGCCGCCGACCAGGGCGCTGGCGAAGGCATAAAGCAGGATACCCCCCATCATGTTGGGGTCGAGATAGACGATGTGGGCCACCATGGTGCCGGCCACCGCCCCGACCGAAGCGGCCAGTCCCCAGCCCAGCGCCAGCATCCAGTCGACCCGGACGCCGACCAGCCGCGCCATCTGTGGATTTTGCGCGGCTGCGCGCATGGCGAGTCCGAGCGAAGTATAGCGGAAGAAGACGAACAGCAGGCCGAGCACGACCAGCGTGACCAGCACGACGCCGAGCTGGTGCGGCCCGATGACGCCGGCGATGCCGAAGCTGCTCTTGGGGAAGGGCGAGGGATATTCCTTGATCAGGTAGCTCCAGATCGCACCGGCCATCGAGTTGCAGATCGCCAAAAGGCCGATGAAGACCACGACGATCGACAGGACCGGCGCGTTGTGCAGCGGCCTCAGGATGACCCTCTCGATGGTCACGCCCATCACGAACGAGAACACCACCGCCACGGCGAACGCCACCCAGAACTCGGCGCCCCAGCTCATGAGCTGCCAGCTGATATAGGTCGAGAACATCGCCAACTCGCCCTGGGCGAAATTGATATGGTCGGTCGAGACGTAGATCATGACCAGCGCCAGCGCCACGCAGGCATAGATGGCGCCGTTGGCGAGGCCGGATGCGATCTGCTGGAGGAACTGTTCCATTTCCTTGCCTCAGTACCCGAGGTACGACTTGCGGACGTTCTCGTCGTTCTTCACGACCGCCGACGGACCCCACATCACGACCCTGCCGGTTTCCAGGACGTAGGCGGTATCAGCGAGGTCGAGGGCAAGTGCCGCATTCTGCTCGACCAGCAGGATGCTCACCCCCTCCTCCTCATTGATCAGTCGCAGGATGCGGAAGATCTCGACCACGATCAACGGCGCCAGGCCGAACGACGGCTCGTCGAGCAGCATCAGGCGCGGCTTCAGCATCAGGGCCCGGGCGATCGCCAGCATCTGCTGCTCGCCGCCCGACAGGGTGCCGGCCTGCTGCTGCACACGCTCCTTGAGCCGCGGAAAGTAGCTGAACACGCGATCGAGCTCGTCCCTGACGCCCTGCTTGTCCTTGCGGGTGTAGGCGGCGATGCGCAGGTTCTCGCCGACGGTAAGCGTCGTGAAGGTGCCGCGGCCTTCGGGCACGTGGCCGATCCTGAGCCGCACGATCTCCTCGGTCGGCATGCCGGTGATGTCCTTGCCGTCGAACCGGACCGAACCTTCGGTGCGCACCATGTTGCAGATGGCGCGGAGCGTCGTCGTCTTGCCGGCGCCGTTGGCGCCCAGCAGGGTGGTGATGCCGCCATCCTCGATCGCGAAGCCGACGTCGTACAGCGACTGGGTCTGGCCGTAGAACGCCTTGAGCGCCTTCACTTCCAGCAACGCGGCCATCACGAGGTCCCCAGATAGGCGCGGATCACCTCGGGATCGCGTTGCACTTCCGCCGGCGTGCCGTCGGCGATCTTCTTGCCGAAGTCGATGGCGACGACCTTGTCGGACACCGACATGACGAGGCTCATGTGATGCTCGACCAGCAGCACCGTGACGTGCTGCGTGTCGCGTACCCGCTTGATCTGGCCTTTCAGCACCTCGATCTCTTCGTGATTGAGGCCGGCCGCCGGCTCGTCGAGCAGCAGCAGCTTGGGGCTCGAGGCGAGCGCGCGCGCAAGCTCGACCCTCTTTCGGATCGGGAACGGCAGGCCGCCGGTCACCGCACTGGTGAACGGCACGAGATCCATGAAGGCAATCAGCTCGTGGGCGCGCTGGGCAATCTGCGCCTCCTCTGGCGCCACCTTGGGCAGGCGCAGCGCGTTGTCGAAGAAGCTGGTGGAGCTGCGGCTGTGGCAGCCGACCTTGACGTTGTCGAGCACCGACATGCGGTCGAACAGCGCCACGTTCTGGAAAGTACGACCGATGCCGATCTGCGGGATGTTGTAGCGCGGGCGCCCGAGAATCGACTTGCCCTCGAACAGGATGTCGCCGCCGTTGGGCGTGTAGAGTCGGCTGAGGCAGTTGAAGAGCGTCGTCTTGCCGGCGCCGTTGGGACCGATCAGGCCGGCGATCTGGCCGGGAAAGACGTCGAACGTCACGCCATCGAGAGCCACGATGCCGCCGAAGCGGACCGAGACATCGCACACGCTGAGCAGCGGCGAGCCGCTGGATGAAGACGGTCCTGCCATGTTCCCGCTGGTTTCGTTGGCCGGCGAATACAACGCTCCGGCACCGCGAAATTACCCTTGCCTCCCAAGTACTTGCGACCCTTCTCCGGAGTCGGCGTCGCGGCCACGATGGCCTATCCCAGTGGGGGACGCAACCCCAATGGCGCCGCGCCATGCTTTGGGCGCGTTTGCGTCGCAGGAAACGATCCGCAGCGCGGACGTTGACACGCCGCGCGTTGCCGACGATACGAAGCCACCCTCCCAATGCGGGTTCACCGCCGATGAAGCGCTTTTTCATTCCGATCCTCTTCTCTGCAACCGTGGTCGCCCTGCCGGTGGCCGCGCAGACTCCGCCAACCCAAGGCTGGCCGGCCAGCCGACCGGCGGACCCGTCCACCCCGGCGGCCAAGCCGCCACAGAGCACTCAGACGCCGCCGGCGGCCAAGCCACAAGCGACCGCCACGACGCCGGCGCCGGGCCCATCGCCCGCCCCGCAAGCCGCCGGCACGCCGGCGCCCGTGCCACTGCCGCAATGGTTCGTCGAGATCGACACCGACAAGAAGGGCGAGGTCACGCGCGCCGAGTTCCTGAAGTACCGCATGAAGTCGTTCGAAGAACTCGACGTCAACAAGGACGGCAAGCTCACGATCGAGGAGTTCATCAAGGTGGCCGAGCCGCCCTTCTCGCAGGACGTGCCCAATGGGCCGACCCTCGAGGACCGCAGGAACCGCGCGCGCGCCGAGTTCCAGAACCTCGACACCAATCGCGACGGCTTCGTCGAGCGCGCCGAGGCCGAGGCGCTGGTCCATTCCGAGTTCAACCAGTACGACACTGACCGCGACAACAAGGTGACCGAACCCGAAGTGCGCCTGATCGTGCAGCGCTCGCTGGCGCGCGAGGCCGCCGAACGCCAGCAGATCGAGGCGCGCCGCCGCCAGGGCATGGCGGCGATCAACGACTTCATCGACCTGCAGCTGCGCGAGGCCGACAAGCTCGACAAGAACAACGACGGCAAGGTGAGCCAGCAGGAATACATCGTGCTGGCGGGGCCGGCCGACGGGCCGCAGGCTCAGGGCCTGCTGCCCTACGACATCCGCCGCCAGCTTGTCATGCGCAAGTTCCAGGAGATCGACACCAACAAGGACGGCCAGCTCGATCGCGTCGAGCTGACCAGCCACGCGGTCAAGCAGTTCCTCGAGATGGACACCAACAAGGACCGTTTCCTCACCGAGGAGGAGTTCAAGAAGGCGCAGGAGGCCGAGACCAAGAAGATGCGTGCCATCGTCCAGGCGATGCAGCCGGCACAGCCCGCCCAGCCGCGGCCGGCGCCTGCGCAGCCACGGGGTCCAGCGCAGCCCGCCCCCGCGCCGCAACCCCAGGGCCTCGCGCCCGGCCTGCCGCAGGGTACGCGGTAGGCAACGACGGCGGCCCAGGGCTCACCACCGATGAAGCGCTTTTTCGGTTCGGGCCTCTTTGCTGTGGTCCTTGTGATGTCGCCAGCGTTCGCCCAGGCTCCCCAGCCTGTGCCATTGCCGCAGTGGTTCGTCGAGATCGACACCGGCAAGAAGGGCGAGGTCACGCGCGCCGAGTTCCTGAAGTACCGCATGAAGACGTTCGATGAACTCGACGTCAACAAGGACGGCAAGCTCACGATCGACGAGTACGTCAAGGTGGCCGAGCCGCCCTTTTCGCAGGACCTGCCCAACGGGCCGACCCTCGAGGAGCGCAGGAACCGCGCGCGCGCCGAGTTCCAGAACCTCGACACCGATCGCGACGGCTTCGTCGAGCGCGCCGAGGCCGAGGCGCTGGTCCAATCCGAGTTCAACCAGTACGACTCTGACCGCGACAACAAGGTGACCGAACCCGAGGTGCGCCTGATCATGCAGCGCCTGATGGCGCGCGAGGCCGCCGAACGCCGGCAGATCGAGATGCGTCGCCGCCAGGGCATGGTGGCGATCAACGACTTCATCGACATGCAGATGGAAGAGGCCGACAAGCTCGACAAGAACAACGACGGCAAGGTGAGCCAGCAGGAATACGTCGTGCTGGCAGGGCCGGCCGACGGGCCGCAGGCGCAGGGCCTGCTGCCCTACGACATCCGCCGCCAGCTCGTCATGCGCAAGTTCCAGGAGATCGACGCCAACAAGGACGGCCAGCTCGACCGCGTCGAGATGACCGCCTATGCGGTCAGGCGATTCATCGAGATCGACGCCAACAAGGACCGCTTCCTCACCGAGGAGGAGTTCAAGCAGGCGCAGGAAGCCGAGACCAAGAAGATGCGCGAGCTTATCCCGGCGACACAGCCGCCACAGCCCCGGCAAGCGCCGCCGCCGCAACCCACGCCCGCCGCGCCGCCAGGTGTGGCGCCCGGCCTGCCGCAGCGCACGCGGTAGGCGGCGGGCTACTCGACCGTCACACTCTTGGCGAGGTTGCGCGGCTGGTCGACGTCGGTGCCCTTGGCGACCGCCGTGTAGTAGGCGAGCATTTGCACCGGCACGGTGTAGAGGATCGGCGCCACCACCGGGTCGACCGCAGGCAGCGTGATCGCCGCCGCCGCGTGCCTGGCCAGGCGGGCGTTGCCCGCAGGATCGCTCAGCAGCACCAGCTTGCCGCCGCGCGCTTTCACCTGTTCGAAGTTGGAGGCAATCTTGTCGAAGATGGCGTCGGTCGGCGCCACCACCACGACCGGCACCGATTCGTCGATCAGCGCAATCGGTCCGTGCTTCATCTCGCCGCCGGCATAGCCTTCGGCGTGGATATAGGAGATCTCCTTCAACTTCAGCGCGCCTTCCAGGGCGATCGGAAAGGACGAGCCGCGGCCCATATAGAGGACGTCGCGCGCCTCGGCGAGGATGTCCTCGGCGATGCGCCGGTACTGCTCCTCCATGTTCAACGCTTCGTTGATGCGCGCCGGCAATTCGATGAGCGCATTGGCGAACCGCGCCTCCTCCTCCTGCGCCAGCGTGCCTCGCGCGCGACCGGCGGCGATCGCCGCCACGAGCAGCACAGTGAGCTGCGTGGTGAAAGCCTTGGTCGAGGCGACGCCGATCTCCGGTCCGGCCAGCGTCGGCAGCACGACGTCGGACTCACGGGCAATTGCGCTCTCAGGGACGTTCACCACCGACAGGATCGTCTGCTTCTGCGCCTTGGCGTAGCGCAGCGCCGCCAGCGTATCGACGGTCTCGCCCGACTGCGAGACGGCGATGCACACGCCGCCTTCCGGCAGCGGCGGCTCGCGATAACGGAACTCGGACGCAACCTCAACCTCGACCGGCAGGCGCGCCAGCTTCTCGAACCAGTATTTGGCGACCATGCCTGCAAAGCACGCCGTGCCGCAGGCAGTGATCGTGAGCCGCGAGACTTTGGTCCAATCGAACGGCAGCGCCGGCACACTTACCGAGCGCGTCGCGGGATCGAGATAGCTCTGCAGGGTGTCGCCGATCACCGCCGGCTGCTCGTAGATCTCCTTCAGCATGAAGTGGCGGTGATTGCCCTTGCCCATCATGGCGCCGGAGATGCCGCTCTGGCGGATCTCGCGTTTCACCTCTTCGCGCCCCTGGAAGATCGTGGCGCCCTCGGCGTTCAGCACCACCCAGTCGTCGTCCTCGAGATAGGTCACGCGCTTGGTGAAAGGGGCGAGCGCCAGCGCGTCGGTGCCGATATACATCTCGCCATCGCCGTAGCCGACCGCGAGCGAGCTGCCGCGGCGCGCGCCCATCAGGATGTCGTGGCGGCCGCTGAACAGCGCGACCAGCGCGAACGCGCCGCGCAGCCGCTCCATCACCGTGCCCATCGCTTCCTCGGGCGACATCTGGCGCTCGAGATGCGAGGTGAGGAGCTGCGCCACCACTTCGGTGTCGGTGTCGCTGTCGAAGCGGCGGCCTTCGGCTGCAAGCTCGTCCTTCAGCTCCTGGAAATTCTCGATGATGCCGTTGTGCACGATCGCCACCCGGTCGGTGGCGATGGGATGGGCGTTGCGCTCCGACGGCTTGCCGTGGGTCGCCCAGCGCGTGTGGCCGATGCCGATCGTGCCGGACAGCGGTTCGGCGCCGAGCCGCGCCTCGAGATTGACCAGCTTGCCCTCGGCACGGCGGCGGTCGATATGGCCGTTGACCAGCGTGGCAACGCCCGCCGAGTCGTAGCCGCGATATTCCAGCCGCTTCAGTGCCTCGACCAGCAGGGGCGTGACGGGCGCTTTGCCGATGATTCCGATGATGCCGCACATGGGAGGGTCGTCCGTAAAGAGGGGGCTATTTCTTCTTCTTAGCCCGTTTGGCCGCCGCCGCGCGGGCCTTCAGTTTCGCACGAAGCGGAGCGGCCCGCCCCTTCTTTGTGACCTGGCGGGCCCGGCCGAAGGCCACGGCGCCGGCCGGCACGTCGCCGGTAATGACGCTGCCCGCCGCGACGTTGGCGCCCCTGCCGATGCGCACCGGCGCCACCAGCGAGCTGTTGGAGCCGACGAAAGCCTCCGCCCCTATAACAGTCCGGTGCTTGCCGTAGCCGTCGTAGTTCACCGCGATGGTGCCGGCGCCGATGTTGCTCGCCGCGCCGATGTCGGAGTCGCCGAGATAGGCGAGATGATTGGCCTTGGCGCCACGCGCCATGCGGGTCGCCTTGAGCTCGACGAAATTGCCGATATGGACGTCCTCGGCCACGTCGGAGCCCGGCCGGATGCGGGCGAAGGGTCCGATGCGGGCGCCACGCCCGATACGCACGCCCTCGATATCGCAGAACGCCATGATCTCCACGTTCGAGGCCACCGTGACACCCGGCCCGAAGCGGACATTGGGGCCGATCGAGACGTCGGCGGAAAGCCTGGTGTCGGCCGACAGCCACACCGTGTCGGGGTCGGTCATGCTCACGCCTGCCTCCAACGCCGCCGCGCGCAGGCGTTGCTGCAGCGTCCGCTCGGCCACCGCCAGCTCGGCGCGCGAGTTGATGCCCTGGAATTCCGCTTCCTCGCCTTCGACGGCGATAGCGGTGTGGCCCGCGGCGCGCGCGATGGCGACGGCATCGGTGAGATAGAACTCGCGCTTGATGTTGTCGTTCCTGATCGCCCCCAGCAGGGACGCGATCAGCGCGCCGTCGAGGCACATCACGCCGGAATTGCAGAAATCGACCGCCTTCTCGCTCTCGTCGGCGTCGCGGCTCTCGACGATCTTCTCCAGCGCGCCGCGGTGCATGATCAGCCGGCCGTAGGGCGTGGGATCGCGCGCGACGAAGCCCAGCACGCCGACGGCCGCCTTCGCCTTGTGGCAGGCCGCGACCAGACGCTGCAGGGTGGCCGTCGTCAGCAGCGGCGCGTCGGCATAGACCACCAGCACCGGGCCGCGATGGCCCTTAAGGGCGCCCAGCGCCGCCTTGGCGGCATCGCCGGTGCCCAGCGGCCGGCGCTGGACCGCCGTGGGGTGCGGCGCGAACGCAGCAGCCACGTCCCTGGCACCCGGCGCCACAACGCCGACGACCCGCGCGGGCTTGAGCCGGCCCACGTTTTCCAGCACGTGGCGCAGCATCGGCCAGCCGGCCAGGGGATGCAGGACCTTGGGGATTGCCGATTTCATGCGCGTGCCGGCGCCGGCTGCCAGCACCACCACGGCGATGGGCGGTTTCATGCCCGTCCGATGCCATGCGGCTGGCGGTCCTGCAAGGCGGATATGCTAAGGAGATTGCATGCACCCCAATGCCGACAATCTCATCGCCACCCGCTTCGACACCGTGATCTACGACCTCGACGGCACCCTGATCGACAGCGCCCGCGACATGCGCGAGGCCATAAGCCGCGTCCTGGCCGACCACGGCCTGCCGCCGATCAGCGACGAGGACGCCCGGATCTTCATGGGCGAGGGCAGCAAGATCACCATGCGCCGGGCCTTCGCCAAGAACGGCCGCACCCTCGACGACACCGAGGCGAGCGCCGTCACCCGCGAGTTCGTGAGCTACTACGAGAAGGATCCGGTGCGCTACACGACGGCGTTCGACGGCGTGGCCGAGGTGGTGGCCCGGCTCGATCGGTTGGGCCTGCGCCAGGGCGTCTGCACCAACAAGTTCGAAAAATCCGCCCGCATGATCCTGCAAGGCCTGAAACTCATGCCGCCGATCGCCGACGTGGCCGGTGCCGACACCTTCACGGTGCGCAAGCCCGACCCGCGCCACATCCTGCAGCTGATCGACAAGATCGGCGGCAATCGGGCGCGCGCCGTCATGATCGGCGATTCCATCCACGACGTGGAGGCGGCCCATCGCGGCGGGCTTCCGGCGGTGCTGGTGAGCTGGGGCTATACGGCCAAGCCCGCCAGCGAACTGGGCGCCGAAGCCGTCATCGACCGCTTCGATGCCCTGCCCGCGGCCCTGGGCCGGATTGCCGCCGGTTGACGGGCTCATGTTGACGGGCCTCATGTTGACGGGTGGGCTGGCAGGCCCTATACGCGCCCCTTCCGGGCGCTTAGCTCAGCGGGAGAGCACACCCTTCACACGGGTGGGGTCGTAGGTTCAATCCCTACAGCGCCCACCATTTCCTTGGCCCACGCCGGACTCCGATGACCAACGCGCTCAGCCTTCGTCCCGGTGATCGCGTTCCCGATTTCGCGCTGCCGGGCCTCGACGGCAAGCTGCGCAAGTTCATCTGGTCATTCACCGGCAATCCCGTCGCTTTGCTCGCGGTCGACGACCTCGGCAATCTCGACGCCGGTCAATTCGCCGCCCTGATCGCGGCCTGCGAGACCTCCTCGGTGACGCCCATCGTGGTCGCCGGCAACGACGTCGCCGCCGCAGCGGGGCCGTGGGCCAAGCTGGGCGGGTCGGCCGAAACACCCCTGCTGCTTTGCGATGTCGAGGGGAAGTTCCTGCCCGCCCTGCTCGCGCAGGGCGGCATCGGCTTCGGTCCGGGCGGCTGCCTGCGCATGCGAGTGATCGTGCTCGATCCCAACCAGCGGATCGCCGCGACCTTCGACAGCCGCGCCCTGCCGGCCGCGGCCGAAGCGATGGACGCCACGGCAGCGTCCGTTCGCGCCGACGGCGCCGCCGACCAGGTCGTGCGGACGCCGATGGCCCCCGTCCTGGTGCTGCCGCGCGTGTTCGAACTCGAGTTCTGCACCCAGCTGATTCGTCTGTGGAAAAAGGGCGACCACAAGGACAGCGGTGTCTCGAGCCGCTACGGCAACGTCAACGTCTCGCATCTCAAGCAGACCGAGGACTACACCGTGGTCGAGCCGATGATGCAGAAGGCCATCTCCGACCGGCTGGCCTACCGCATCGGCGCCGAGCTCACCAAGGGGTTCGCTTTCGACCGCGGGTTCACCTTCGACTCCCATGTCGTGTTGTCCTACAGCCTCGAAGGAAAGCATTTCTTCGGCGCCCATCGCGATAACGGCGCGCCCACCACCGCCGATCGCGCCTTCGCCGTCTCATTGAACCTCAACGACGATTTCGAGGGCGGCGAGCTGGTGTTCCCCGAATATGCCGGCCTCAAGGTCAGTCCGCCGACCGGCGCCGCCGCGGTGTTCTCGTGCTCGCTCCTGCACCGCGCCTTGCCGGTGACTCGCGGTCGCCGCTTCGTGCTGACGACGTTCTTCCGCGCCAAGCCGTCATGACCGTGCGGTGCTGCCTGCTGGCGTGTGCTCTTGCGCTGCTGGCGGCGGGCAATGCGGCAGCCCAGCAGGTCAAGGCGCACATGGAGGCCTGCACGGAGTGGGGCCGGGCCGGCGGCGCGTTCGGCACCCGCAATAGCTGCGACCGGCCGATCAGCATCCTGTTCATGGCGTTCGCCGACCAGCACGTCGTCGAGCGCGACGTCCCGCCGGGTGCGTGGTTCGGCCCCGCTGCAGCGAGCGATCTCTCCGACGGCTGGATGTTCACCGCCTGCCCGGCGGGCTACGCGCCGAACATTCGATTCGCGATAGAAAACAAGACCGCCATCCTGGTCAGCTTGTACAACTGCCTGGCCGCGCGCCCCGGCGTGTAGTCCGCGTCGTCGATCCTACCGTTCGGCTTTGCTCTTTCGGTCGGCGTCGTGGGCGCGGGTGAGCTCGATCCTCGCCTGATCCACTGCCGGATCGCGGACATCGATCCGCGCCGCTTCGTTGAGCGCACCGTCGGCCGCAGCGAAGTCGTGGCGCGCGATCGCTTCGCGCATGGTCGTCAGCAGCTCGACGACGCGGCTGTTGCGATGCGTTTCCTTCTGCTGCCCCTCCTGCAAGGCCTGGCGCAGCTGGCCGATCTCGGGCGCCTGAGGGTTGATCTTTTCGGCCTCGGCCAGCGCCTTGTTCGCCGCGGCGGCATCGTTCTGCGCGATCGCCGCGCGGGCGCGGGCGAGTTGCGTCGTCATCTGGCCTTGCGGCGTGCTCAGGGCGGCGATCTCGCGCCGGGCGGCTGCCGTATCGTCGGAACCCGGCATCACCGCGTCGGCCTTGTCGAGAGCCGCCTTGGCTTCGTCGAATTTTCCGTCCGCAGCGAGGCGGCGGGCGTCGCCCAGAAGCCGCGCCACCTGGTCGGTCTGAGCCGCATTCGGCACAGCCGGCTCGTCGGGGTTGGCGGTCGGCGCGGCCGAGGTGGTAGCCGGCTTGGCGGCAACGCGCGGCGTGGCGGCGGCGGGCGGGTTGGCGTCGTCGGCAGTCGTCGCCGGACCTGCAGTCGGGCTGCGATCCAGGAGATAGGCCGCGCTGGCCACCACGACGGCCACCGCGCCCAAAGCGCCGTACCGTACCAATTGCTGGGTAGACAGGTTCACGCGAGGCCTCCGCATAGAAGGAACGCTAGACGCGCCTTGCGGTTCCCGAATAAGGATCGTTGACACCGTCGAGCGGCCAGATCGGCCGGCGCAGCTTGGTGAAGTTCAAGCGGCTGATGTCGGGGGAACAGATGCCGCCCGAATCGACCAGCACGATCTCGCGGGCGATCGGGGCATAGGCGGCGCGGTAGTGCTGCACGCTCTTCACCACCAGCACGCTCTTGGCGGTCGGGTCGATGCCCTGGCTCAGGAAGACCTGCAGGTCGATGGTCTGGATACGGCTGGAGATGGTCACCACGTCGACGCCGCCGATGCGCAGCACCGCGGTCGGTCCCATCGAGGTTTCAACGCCGGCATTCATCGGCCCGTCGTTTCTGAAAGTGCCATCCGACAGCATCTTGACGACGGCTTCCGCCTGCACCGGCGCGCCCATCGAAGGATCGGTGTGGCCGCCCAGGCTGACCTCGATCGTCGCTCCCACGCCCGCCTTGGTCGCCTGCTGCACCGCCGCCGGATCGTAGATCGTGCCGAAGGCCACGTTCTCGATGCCGGCGTCCAGAAGCGCCTGCAGGACGGGCGTCGTGTCGTTGTAGCCGCCGCCGCCCGGATTGTCGGTGCCGTCGGCGATGACCAGCGGTCCCTTCTTGCCGATGCCGGCGCGCGCCGCGGCGATGCCGTCGGCGATCGGCCGGTAGTAGGTCGCCGCTCCTTCGTCGCGCCGCCGCCAGATCTCGTCGATCAGCTCGTGCGCGATCGCCCTGGCCCGCGCTTCGGCGCCAGGCTCATGGCTCACCGCCACCGACGGGCCGGTATAAGGGATGTCGGCCCAGGTGAAGCCGGCCTGGATGCTGACCACGTCGATGCCGGGCTCCTTCTCGAAGGCATCGGCCTTGGCCAACAGGTCGAGCATCAGGCCGGGCTGGGTGGTGCGGCCGTGCTCGGCGCCTTCCAGCATGGCGGGCTGCACCAAGAGGCAGCGCGGCTTCTTCCGGCCTTCCATCGCCTCCTGCACCAAGGCCGCGGCCTGTACGGCGCGCTCGTAGCCGTCGATGTGCGGATAGGTGCGATAGCTCACCAGCGCATTGGCGTTCTTCGCCATGCGCGTGGTGGCGTTGGCGTGCAGGTCGAGCGTCGCCACGATCGGCACGCCCGGTCCGACCACGCGGCGCAGCCGCTCGAGCAACGCACCCTCGGCATCGTCCTCGGTCTCGCTCACCATGGCGCCATGCAGCGACAGGCAGATGCCGTCGAGCTTGCCGGCTTTCATGGTCGCGTTGACGATCATGTCGCGGATCGTCTCCCAGCATTCCCGCGTGAGCTTGCCCGAGGGCGTGGCGTTGGCGGCACCTGCCCACGCCGGTTGCCAGCCGTATTTCTTCACCGAATCGATGTAGCCGCCGATCTCGTTCTTCGTGCCGGTGAAGCGCGGCACCATCGCCTCGCCTTCGATCAGCCAGCGCTTGCGGTAGTCGTCCAGCGTGGTCGGCAGTTTCGAGAAGGTGTTGGTCTCGTGCATGAACTGCGCGATCAGGACGCGGTACGCCATCACCCGACTCCTACAGCCTCGCCGTCTTCAGCCATTCCGCCTGGCCTTCCTCGCCGTCGACGCCCAGCGTCTCGAGGAAGCGGCAGACCATCATGTAGTAGCCGACGGTGAGCGTGAGCTCGACCAGCGCGCCGGGTGTGAGGAACGCCTCGACCGCCTTCAGGGTCTTGTCCGAGGCTTTGATGTTGCGCACGACGTCGTCGGTGAAGCGCAGCACGGCCTTTTCATTGTCGCTGAACGCCGGCGCCTCGATGGTGGCGTCGCGCAGGGCGGCGATCTTGTCGTCGGTGACGCCGACCTCGCGGGCGATGCGCTCGTGCTGGAAGACCTCGTAGGCGGCGCGGCTCAGCCGGCCGACGCGCAGGATTGCCAGCTCACGCAAGGCGGGATCGAGCTCGCAGCGATGCAGCAGCGCATTACCCATGCGCACGAAGCCCTTCATGCCGTTCTCGGAGTTCGCCAGCATGCGGTAGATGTTGAGATGCGGCTTGAGCTTCTCCAGAAACTCGGCGTGCTTGCCGGCGGCGTTGTCGACCTCGTAGTACGGAATGCGCGACATCGGTCCTCCCCTTCAGGCCCGCGAGCCTGTCAGATCAGATCGCGTCTCACCAGTGGGTTGAGCCAGCGGCCGATCGGACCCGTCAACACGATCGGTCTTTCGATCACGATCAAGGCAATGCAGGGCGGGCCGGGATCGGCGATCGGCTCGTGCTGCTCGGGACCGGGGCCGACGGCGAAATCGCCGACGCCGTAGTTGCCGGTCGAGTCGGTGTAGCCGCCCTGCAGCACCACCGTGTACTCGGCGCCGACATGGCGGTGCATCGGCAGGCCGCGGCCGGGCTTCAGCCGCAACAGCGACACGCGATGGCTGTCGCCCGGCAGGCGGAGACGGATCTCCTCGAAGCCGCCCAGCACGTTGCGCCACCGCGCATCCGCAGCGATATGGCGGGCGAGCGGCGGCGGCGCCCATTCGAAGCCGGGCCGCAGCGCGCGCGGCGCCGGCCGCGGTTCGACGGCGATGGCGTCGAGCCTGGCCAGCGTGCGCTCGAGCGCGCTTTCCTCCAGCGCGCTCTCGCGCTCGCCTTCCATCAAGGCGCCGCCCAGCGCCTCGAGGCGCTCGATCGCCCGTCGCGCCGCCGGATCGAGCGCCACGTGGAGCGCCACCGCGAGCGCTGGCCCCTGGGCCAACGCACCGGCGGCGTAGTCCAGCAGCAGCTCGTCGGGGGCCGGATGGCGGCTCATGTTTCGTCTTTCTCCAACGCTTCCCGCAAGCGCCCGAGGGCCAGGCGAATGCGTGATTTTACGGTGCCGAGGGGCAGCTTCAGTTCCTCGGCGATGACCATATGGGTCTTGTCCTCGAAAAAGGCCTTTTGGATGACCACCAGCTGATCGGCCGAGAGGCTGCCTAAAAGTTCCTTCACGCGGGTATACGTCTGGCCGGTGAGGACGGATTTGTCGGCGTCGTCCTTTTCGGGCGCGAAGACGGCCAGCCAATCCTCGGCCGAGAGGACCGGCC
>Ga0210402_10000150_pt1 | contig 78206 bp, 63 predicted proteins | sample IncBWC7MmetaG_FD_161055 | JGI IMG/M metagenome (GOLD analysis project Ga0210402, IMG submission 161055) | Forest soil microbial communities from Barre Woods Harvard Forest LTER site, Petersham, Massachusetts, United States - Inc-BW-C-7-M | ecosystem: Environmental > Terrestrial > Soil >...
ATCGGGGGTTTCCTATCCGCGGCGCGTGGCCTTCCGCAGGCGCCCGCGGCTGCTCCGGTGCGGCTACTCCGGTTGACAAGGATCATGATGCGTCGTACCGTAACAGAGGCGCCGATTTGAGGATCAGCTTGCGGGCGCGTTAAAAATTCGGCTAAAGCGGCGAGGCTCCCCGACCCGATTAGCGCAAGCTGGTCGGGTTTTTGTTTTTCCGCGGCGGCGCCTTGCAAAGCACACGGTAACGGTCCATGAGTCCTCTCACCCCTTCGGTCGGCGCGGTCACGCCGCAGCGGGCGACATTCACCGAATCGCTCGCGCTGCAATCGGGCGCCTCGCTGCCCGGCTTCGAGCTCGTCTACGAGACCTACGGGTCGCTCAACGCCGAGCGCTCGAACGCAATCCTCATTTGCCATGCGCTCAACGCTTCGCACCATGTCGCCGGCGTCTACGAAGGCGAATCCGAAAGCGAAGGCTGGTGGGACAACATGGTGGGCCCCGGCAAGCCGATCGACACCGATCGCTTTTTCGTGATCGGCGTCAACAATCTGGGCAGTTGCTTCGGCTCGACCGGTCCGGCTTCGATCAATCCGGCTACCGACCAGCCATGGGGCTCGGATTTTCCGATCGTTACGGTGGAGGATTGGGTCGACACTCAGGCGCGGCTCGCCGACCGACTGGGCATTCAGCGCTTCGCGGCGGTGATGGGTGGCAGCCTCGGCGGCATGCAGGCGCTGGCGTGGGCGATACGTTTTCCGCAGCGGATCGCCCGTGCGCTGGTCATTGCCGCCGCGCCGAACCTCTCGGCCCAGAACATCGCGTTCAACGAGGTCGCGCGGGCCGCGATCATGACCGACCCCGAGTTTCACGGCGGCAAGTTCTACGATCACGGCGTCAAACCCGTGCGAGGCCTGCGCGTCGCGCGCATGATCGGACATATCACTTACATTTCCGACGAGCAGATGGCGGAGCGATTCGGCCGGCAGCTACGGGACGGCCTCAATTTCTCCTTCGCTCCGGAATTTCAGATCGAGTCGTATCTGCGCCATCAGGGTGAAAAGTTTGCCGAATATTATGACGCGAACACGTACTTGCGGATCACCAAGGCGCTCGACTATTTCGACCCGGCCGCTGCCACCGGCGGCGATTTGGCGCGCGCGCTTGCGCCGTCAACTTGCAGATTTCTGGTGATCTCATTCACCACCGACTGGCGATTTTCGCCGGCGCGCTCGCGCGAAATCGTCAAGGCTCTGGTCGATACACGCAAGGACGTCTGCTACGCCGAAATCGAAGCCCCGCACGGCCACGATGCATTTCTGCTCGATACCCCGCAATACCATGCGATCGTGCGCGCATTCATGGACCGCCCCGCGCCATGAGCTATTCGACCCGCGCCGACTTTTCGACCATCGCCGGCTGGATCCAACCGAGTGCGCGCGTGCTCGACCTGGGCTGCGGCGACGGCAGCCTGCTCGCCTTTCTTCGCGACTCGCGCGGGGTGGCCGGGTACGGCATCGAAATCGACGATGGCGGCGTGCTCGCTTCCATCGGCAACGGCGTCAACGTCATTCAGAGCGACCTGGAGAGCGGCCTCGCCGGATTCGACGATCAGTCATTCGACAGCGTGATCCTGTCACAGACGCTGCAGGCGATGCGCCACACCGAGCAGATCGTGATGGAGATGCTGCGCGTCGGCCGCGAAGCCATCGTGACCTTTCCCAACTTCGGTTACTGGTCGCACCGCTTGCAGGTGCTCCGCGGACGAATGCCGGTGTCCGGAAATCTTCCCTATCAGTGGTACGACACGCCGAATATTCACCTTTGCACGGTTGCCGACTTCGATGCCTTCTGCGATCAGCGCGGCTTTCACGTGCTCGAACGCGTCGTGTTGCGGGAGGCGCGGCGCGTGAATGTGTTGCCCAACCTGTTCGGCGTATTGGCAATCTATCGCTTCCGCCGCGGATGAGCGGATCGGTGGCCGGCTCCTTGCACGTTGTTCGCGAAATGTGACGCTTTGTGTCGCCGGCAGGCGCTGATTCGCGGGCGCTCGCACCCCATTCGCTTCGCGAACGGGACCTGGCTCGCTGCTCACAGCGCACGGTTACAATGCGGGCGATGACCGGCCCGAAAAAGCGTCTCTCGGAAGCGCTGTTCAACCGGCGGATGCTGATCTGCATCTTCACCGGCTTCAGTTCCGGCCTGCCGCTTTGGCTGCTGATCAATCTCCTGCCGGCGTGGTTGCGTTCCGAACAGGTCGACCTGACTTCGATCGGCCTGTTTTCATTGATGCAACTGCCGTTCAACTGGAAATTCCTGTGGTCGCCTTTGCTCGACCGTTACGCGCTGCCGATGCTCGGCCGCCGGCGTGGCTGGATGTTGATAACCCAGATCGCACTCTTGATCTCGATTCCGCTGTTCGGCCTGCTCGAGGCGAGACTCGATCTCTGGGCGATTGCCGGCCTCGCGGCGACGGTCGCTTTTTTTTCCGCGAGCCAGGACATCGTGCTCGACGCGTATCGGCGCGAGCTCCTGCCGGATGCCGAGCTGGGTCTCGGCACGTCGATCCACGTTCAGGCCTATCGCGTCTCGAGCCTCGTCCCCGGTGCGCTGGCGCTGGTACTCGCCGACCATATTCCGTGGAGCGCCGTATTCCCGATTACCGCGTTGTTCATGCTGCCCGGCATCGCAAACACGCTGCTCGTCTCCGAGCCTCTCCGATCGCGTAACGCGCCGCGTACGCTCACCGAAGCGGTGGTCGAGCCGTTCCACGAATTCATCACTCGTGCCGGCTGGCATCAGGCATTGCTCATTCTCGGATTCATTTTTCTGTACAACCTCGGAGCCAGCATGGCCACCGCGCTGGCGACACCGTTCTATCTCGACATGGGATTTTCCAAATCGGAGATCGGACTGATCGCCAAGAATGCAGGCTTGTGGGCGAGCGTCGCCGGAGGTCTGCTCGGCGGTCTGTGGATGCTGCGAATCGGCATCAATCGGGCGCTCTGGCTTTTCGGCGCGGTGCAAGTGATATCGATCCTGGGTTTCGCATGGCTCGCTGACGCGCACCGCGCGGACCGGGCCATGCTGGCGGTGGTCATCGGCTTCGAGGCGTTGGGCGTGGGCCTTGCGACCGCGGCCTTCATCGCCTTTATCGCGCGCGCCACCGATCCGCGCTACACCGCCACGCAATTTGCGCTCTTCACAAGCCTGGCAGTGGTTCCTCGAACGCTGATCAACGCGACGACGGGATGGATTGTGGAGCAGACCGGCTGGTTCGATTTTTTTCTGTTGTGTGTCGCCCTGGGATTGCCCGGCATGGCGTTGCTGTTGCGCGTCGCACCTTGGAATGAGCCCATCCCCGCCGATGAATGACGCGGTGGGCCGTCTATTGCGGTTGAGCTTCGCGTCACGCGCACTGCGGCGCTATTCGGTCGTGAGCGCGCCTTACCTGCGCGGAGAGCCCGCTTGAAGCCGCCGCCGACCGGCTATTCGGGAACGCCTTTGCCGCGGAAACTGGGGCTCAAGCCGGGAATGCGCGTGCTTGCCTTGAACGCGCCCCCGCATTTCCGCGCACTGCTGGCCGACGCGCCGGCCGACCTTGCCTGGCTCGCGAGGGCGGCCCCATTCGATTGCGCCGTTGCGTTTGCGAAATCGGGCTCGGAGTTGCGATCGATTTTCATCAAGCTGGAGCCAAAGCTGGCGCAGGACGGCATGATCTGGATCGCGTGGCCCAAGAAGGCGGCCGCCATGAAAACAGACTTGCATGAGAACCTTGTTCGCGACATCGGGCTCGACGCGGGTTTGGTCGACATCAAGGTGTGCGCGATCGACGCGACCTGGTCGGGGCTCAAGTTCGTGCGGCGCGTGCGCGACAGAATCAAGTCCTGAGGATTATCGAATGGGTCGTCATCCCCGCCCCCGATTCAAGCATTCGAGGGCAGGCTTCGGCGAAGATCCATTTTGCGACCGTCAACGGCCAATGGATGGCCGTTCCGCGCCATCGCGTAACGATTCGTCAGCTGCCGATTTTCTCGAGCGCCTCGGAGACCTCGAGCCACTCCGCCTCGAGCCGGGCGAGCTGCCAGGTGAGATCGCCTTGCCTGGCGATGGTGTCGCGCAGCGCTTGCCTGCCTTCTTCGCCGTAGGCTTCCGGCGTGGTGAGCCAAGCCTCGATAGACTGCCGTTCCGCACCGATCGCCTCCATCTCTTTTTCGATGCGCGCCAGCTTTTCGGCTAGCGGCTTGCGCAACCCGTACATCTGCTGGCGCGCAGCGGCCTCCGCACGCTTTTGCGTACGCCGGTCTGCGGTGGGTGGAGGATCGTCCGCGCGAGCGACGCGCGCGTCCCCCTGCGCGCGTCCCGTCAGTACCCAGCGGCGATAGTCGTCGAGGTCGCCGTCGAACAGCGAGACCGTGCCGTCGTCGACCAGCCACAACTCGTCTGCGGTCGCGCGCAGAAGGTGCCGGTCGTGCGCGACGACAATCAAGGCGCCGGTGTAGTCCTGCAGCGCCTCGGTCAGCGCTTCGCGCATTTCGATGTCGAGGTGATTGGTAGGTTCATCGAGCAGCAGCAGGTTGGGTTTTTGCCGGGCAAGGAGCGCGAGCGTCAGGCGTGCCTTCTCTCCACCGGAAAAATCGCGCACCGGCGAGCTCGCGCGCTCGCCCCGAAAGTCAAAGCTCCCGAGAAAGTCGCGCAGCGCCTGATCGCGCGCCGCCGGCTCCAGGCGCTGCATGTGCCACATCGCCGATTCATTGAGCCGCAGTTGCTCGACCTGATGCTGCGCGAAATAGCCGATGCGCAAGCCGTTGGCGGCGAGCCGCGATCCCGACATGGGGGTGAGCTCGCCCGCGATCGCACGCAGCAGTGTCGACTTGCCGGCCCCGTTGGGACCCAGGAGGCCGATGCGCTCGCCGGCAAGAATCGCCCAGTCGACGTTCTCGAGCACCGGCGTGCCGCCATAGCCGAGATCGACGTGATCGAGCTTCAGCAATTGTCGCGCGGTGGTCGGGTGTGCCTCGAGCTTGAATGAAAACGGGCTGTCGACGTGTGCGGCAGCGATCATTTCCATACGCTCGAGCGTCTTAATGCGGCTCTGGGCCTGCTTTGCCTTGGTTGCTTTGGCGCGAAAACGATCGATGTACGAGCGCAAATGGGCGATCTGCCGTTGCTGCTTGACGTACGCCGATTGCTGCAGCGCAAGCGCTTGCGCTCGCTCGCGCTCGAACTGGGCGTAATTGCCGGTGTAATGACGAAGCTTGCGCTGGTCCAGGTGCACGATCTCGGTGACCACTGCATCCAGAAAATCGCGGTCGTGGGTGACCAGCAGCAGCGTGCCCGGATAGCGCTCGAGCCAATCCTCGAGCCAGAGCACGGCGTCGAGATCGAGGTGATTGGTCGGCTCGTCGAGCAGCAGCAGGTCGGAGCGGCACATCAGCGCCTGAGCCAGATTGAGGCGCATCCTCCAGCCGCCCGAGAATGTCGACACTGGATTGTCGTGCCCTTCGGCGGAAAAACCGAGCCCCGAAAGCAGCGCGGAGGCCCGCGCACGCGCGCTGTATCCTTCGATGATCTCGAAGCGATGGTGCAATTCGGCAAGATGCTCGCCGCTTGTATGCGCGTCGGCCGCATCGTCAGCCTGCGCAACAGCCAGCGCGCGCTCGATCATGCGCAACTCCCTGTCACCGTCGAGCACGTAGTCGATCGCGCTTCCCGCCGCAGGCGCGGTTTCCTGGGCGACGTGCGCGATTACCCATCCCGGAGGCATCGAAACTTCGCCCTTGTCCTGCGACAGCTCGCCGCGCAGCAGCGCGAACAGGCTCGACTTGCCGCTGCCGTTGGCGCCGATCAGTCCGACCTTGTGGCCCGGATGCACGGTAAGCGAAGCGTCGTCGAGGAGCAGCTTCACGCCGCGCGAGAGCGAGAGGTTCGAAATTCGAAGCATGGTTGAGGCGTTGGCCGGCCGAGGGTAGCTGCGAATACCGTCAGTAGAGCTCGTAGTCGTAGTCGATGATCAACGGCGCGTGATCGGAGAATCGGCGGTTGGTGTAGATCGCCGCCGCCCGCGCGGTGGCGGCGATGCCCGGCGTCGCGATCTGATAGTCGATGCGCCAGCCGACGTTCTTGGCCCACGCCTGCCCGCGGTTCGACCACCAGGTGTACTGATCGGGTTCCTTGTTGAGCCGGCGGAACACGTCGACGAAGCCGAGCTCATCGAACACGCGTGTCAGCCACGCCCTTTCCTCGGGCAGAAAGCCGGAATTCTTCTGGTTGCTGCGCCAGTTCTTGAGATCGATGGGTTGGTGCGCGATGTTCCAGTCGCCGCAGAGGATAACTTCGCGGCCCGCGTCGCGAAGACGCAGCAGGTGCGGAAGAAACTCGGCCAGAAATCTGAATTTGGCGAGCTGCCTTTCGGGCGAGCTGGAGCCCGACGGCAAATACACGCTGATGACGCTCAAATGCCCGAAGTCAGCCTCGACGTAGCGCCCTTCGGCGTCGAATTCCGTGCTCCCGAAACCGACTTGCACCGACGCGGCACGTTTGGCATACAGCGCGACACCGCTGTAGCCGCGCTTGGCCGCGGTATGAAACGACGCATGCGACTTGCGCGGCGCGGCGAGCGCTCTGGGCACATCGTCGACGTGCGCCTTGATCTCCTGCAGGCACACGACGTCCCAGGGTTCGATGCGTGCAAGCCAGCGCGCGAAACCCTTGCGCTCCGCGGAACGGATGCCGTTGACGTTGACCGTGACAATACGCATCGAGCAGCTAGTGTCCTGTCCCGCAAATTCGCTCGATAGTTCGCGGCGAAATCGGCCGCCATGCTGCGTTGCTCGGCCTCACCGTAGCATGGACTACGGAGTCGGCCTCGCGCCTTGCCTGACGGCCGATTTCATCCGCTCCTTTATCTTCGGAATTTACGGGACAGGACACCAGGAGCCAGTGTGCTATCGAGCGAATTTGCGACTCAGCGCACTGGAACGGTCGCGAGCGCGGATTCTACATGATCGCGCGCGCGTTTCGCGCCGCGCGCGCCGCGGCGGCATGCGCGCGGCGGGCGCATCCGGCGCGGTATACTTCGTTCGCCTGTGCCGCCTTTAGCCACGCCGCTTCATGACCGAATTCCGGCAGGATTTTCTCGAGTTTGCGTTGGCACGTGACGTGCTTCGATTTGGCCAGTTCGTGACCAAAGCGGGACGGCAAACTCCCTATTTTTTCAACGCGGGTCTATTCAACGACGGCGAAAGCCTCCGCCGGCTGGGCGATTTTTATGCCCGGGCGTATCTGACGTCGGGCGTGCAATGCGATCAGCTGTTCGGCCCGGCGTACAAAGGCATCACGCTGGCCGCGGCGACGGCCGTCGCGTTGGCCGAAAAAGGGCACAATCTGCCGTACAGCTACAACCGCAAAGAGGCCAAGGATCATGGCGAAGGCGGGGTCATCGTCGGAGCGGCGCTTGCGGGGCGGGTCTTGATCATCGACGACGTCATTACCGACGGCGGAGCAAAGCGCGAGTCGATCGAGCTTATCCGTGCCCAAGGCGCCACCCCGGCGGCGGTGCTGATCGCTTTCGACCGCATGGAGCGCGGACGAGGAGAGCGGTCGGCGGTACAGGAATTGCAACAGGAGTTTGCCATACCGGTAATGGCGATCGCGACGCTCGACGACCTCCTGGCAATGCTGGAGCGCAAGGCGGAGCTCTCGCGCCACCGGACGGCTGTCATGGCCTACCGGCAGCAATACGGAGCGTCAGGGTGACACTTCTCAGATACAACCGGAACCGGGCAAGGGCCGGAGCGATGCATATGATCAATAAGCAACCGTTTAGATGGAGCGCTGCCGCGTGTTTCGCGGCGTGGCTCGCTTTGGGCGCGCTTCCGGCGGCGGCCGCCGGAGTGTACAAATGGACCGATGATCAGGGCGTCGTTCACTACAGCGACCAGATGCCGGCGGATGCCGTCAACAAGGGCGGCGTGGTGATCGACAAGCAGGGGAGGCAGATCAAGAAAATCGAGCCGACGCTGACGCCGGCGCAGGCCAAAGCCAAGGAAGCCGAAGACGAGCGCCAGCGCCTGATCGCCAAGTCGCAGGAAGAGAAGTCGCGGCGGGACACTGCCTTGACGCACTCCTACACCAGCGAAGAAGAGATCGACTTCGCGCGCAGCCGGGCGCTGCTGGCCGTCGAAAGCCAGCTCAAGTCGGCAGAAAGCTACGTTGCCGGCCTGACCCAGCGCCAGCAGGAATTGAGGAAGGACAAGCTCGCATACGGCACCAAGCCGGTTCCCGCCACGCTCGATAACGAGCTGACCGCGCTCGACGAAGAGCTCGCGCGCCAGGACAAGGTGCTCGCGCAAAGACGCGCGGAAATTGCAGCGATCAACGCCAAGTACGAGAGCGACAAGCTGCGCTGGCGCGAAATCAGGACCGATCAAGGAAAGCCCCCCGCCCCGGCGGCCACGAATACGCCGCCGGCGCCACCTGGCAAGAGCGCGACGAGCACAGTGGCCAAATAGCGCGCTGTAATTGCAGGTGCGCGACGACAAGGGCGGCCTGCGGGTCGCCCTTGTCGTTTTCAACGCCGACGCCAGGTTGGTGCCTCGATGCGATAATCACGGCCTTTGTCTTTTCCCGCCGGCACGAAAATGGCGCAATACGTCTACAGCATGAACCGGGTCGGCAAGATCGTGCCGCCCAAGCGGGTGATCCTGAAGGACATCTCGCTGTCGTTCTTTCCCGGCGCCAAGATCGGCGTGTTAGGGGTGAACGGCTCCGGCAAATCGAGCCTCTTGCGCATCATGGCGGGCGAGGACAAGGAGTATGAAGGCGAAGCGGTGCCGATGCCGAACATGCGCATCGGCTACCTGCCGCAGGAACCGCAGCTGGCACCGGACAAGACGGTGCGCGAGACGATCGAAGAAGGCTTGGGCGAGATATTCGACGCCAAGCAGAAGCTCGAGGATATCTACGCCGCCTACGCCGAACCCGACGCCGATTTCGACAAGCTCTCTGCCGAACAGGCCAAATACGAAGCGATTATCGCGGCGGCAGGCGCGGACACCGACGTGCAAATGGAAATTGCCGCCGATGCGCTCCGCTTGGCGCCGTGGGACGCAAAGATCGGCAAACTATCCGGCGGCGAAAAGCGACGCGTCGCGCTCTGCCGCTTGCTCTTGTCCAGGCCCGACATGCTGCTGCTCGACGAACCCACCAACCATCTCGACGCCGAAAGCGTCGAATGGCTCGAGCAGTTCCTGCTGCGATTTCCCGGAACCGTGATGGCGGTCACGCACGATCGTTACTTTCTGGACAACGCGGCCGAATGGATACTCGAGCTCGACCGTGGACACGGCATTCCATGGAAAGGCAACTACAGTTCATGGCTCGAGCAAAAGGAGCAGCGCCTGCAGACCGAGGCGAAACAGGAATCCGCGCGCATCAAGGCGATGCACACCGAGCTCGAATGGGTGCGCACCAACCCCAAGGGGCGGCAGGCGAAAAGCAAGGCGCGCATTGCGCGGTTCGAGGAGCTTTCAAGCCACGAGCACCAGAAGCGCAACGAGACGCAGGAAATCTTCATTCCGGTCGCCGAGCGGCTCGGCAATCAGGTGATCGAGTTTCACGGCGTCAGCAAAGGCTATGGCGAACGGCTGCTGATCGACAACTTGAGCTTCACCGTCCCGCCGGGCGCGATCGTGGGCGTTATCGGGCCCAACGGCGCGGGCAAGTCGACGTTGTTCCGGATGATTACCGGCGCCGAAAAACCGGACAAGGGAAAGATCGTCATTGGCTCTACCGCGAAGCTTGCCGTGGTCGATCAGACGCGCGAGGCCCTGCCCGACGGCAAGACCGCCTGGCAAGCGGTCTCGGGAGGGCTCGATATTCTGACGGTCGGCAAATTCGAAATGCCATCGCGGGCGTATCTGGGGCGCTTCAATTTCAAAGGCGTCGATCAGCAGAAGAACGTCGGCCAGTTATCGGGCGGCGAGCGCGGCCGACTCCATCTGGCGATAACGCTGTTGAAGGGCGGCAACGTGCTGCTGCTCGACGAGCCGTCGAACGATCTCGATGTCGAGACGCTGCGTGCTCTCGAAGACGCGCTGCTCGAGTTTGCCGGCAGCGTCATGGTTATCTCACATGACCGCTGGTTTCTCGATCGCATCGCCACTCACATGCTCGCGTTCGAAGGCGATTCGCAGGTCAGATTCTTCGAGGGCAACTATCAGGAGTACGAAGCCGACAAGAAGAAGCGGCTGGGCGAAGAGGGAGCAAGGCCGCACCGGCTTCGCTACAAGGCGTTGATGGCTTAGAGGAAGTGGCGCGCCTGCGGAGGTTTTGTTGATTCTTGCGATCGTGCGTAGCCGCCGAATTCTTAGGATCGTCATTCCCGCGAAAGTGTCTAGCCGTCAATTCTTGGGATCGTCATTCCCGCGAAGGCGGGAATCCATGGTTCTTGACGGACGCAAAATGGATCCCCGCCTTCGCGGGGATGACGGATCCCGGACGGGAATGCCGATCCCGGGCTACCCAGCAAGCTTGCGTTTGAGAATCGCGCTGACCTGAGCTGGATTGGCTTTGCCCTTGGTTGTGGCCATCGCCTTGCCGACAAGTGAGTTGAACGCTCTTTCCTTCCCCGCCTGATATTCGGCGACGATCGCGGGATTCGCGGCGAGCACGTCGTCGACGATTCTCTCGATGGCGCCGGCATCGGAGATCTGCTGCAGACCCTTGGCGGCGATGACCGCGTCGGCGTCGCCACCGTTTTCGCCGGCCCACATCGCGTCGAGAACTTCTTTGGCGATACTTCCTGAAATCGTGTTATCTTGAACGCGCGCGAGTAGTTGTGCGAACTCATTTGGTCGCACCGGCGCCTGCTCGATCTCGATTCCGTCGCGGTTCAGTCTGGCCGAGATCTCGCCAAGGATCCAGTTTGCCGCAGTCTTGCCGTTTAGATGCGCGCCGACCGGCGCCTGCATCGCCGACTCGAAATAGCGCGCTGTCTCCCTGCTCCAGGTCAACTGGACGGCGTCCGGCATCGGGACACTGTAGTCGGCAACGAATCGATGCGCCATCGGCTCGGGTAGCTCCGGCATCTCGGCGCGAATCCGCTCGATCCACGCTCCATCGATCACCAGCGGCGGCAGGTCCGGATCGGGAAAGTAGCGGTAATCCTGCGCGTCTTCCTTGCTGCGCATCGAGCGGGTCTCGTTCCTGTCGGGATCGTACAATCGCGTTTCCTGCACCATTTTGCCGCCATCCTCGATCAGTTCGATCTGGCGACGGACTTCGAACTCGATCGCCTGGTGCATGAAGCGAAAGCTGTTGAGGTTCTTGATTTCGCATCTCGTACCAAGCTTGGCCTCCCCGCCAGGGCGCACCGATACGTTGGCATCGCATCGGAAGCTGCCTTCCTGCATGTTGCCGTCACAGATGCCGATCCACCTGACGAGCGCATGGAGCGTCTTGGCATAGACAACCGCTTCTTCCGAGCTTCGCAGGTCCGGCTCGGAGACGATCTCCAGCAAGGGCGTCCCGGCGCGGTTCAGGTCGATGCCGGTCATGCCGCGAAAGTCCTCGTGCAGCGACTTGCCCGCGTCCTCTTCGAGGTGCGCGCGGGTCAGTGCGACTTTGATCGCGCCGCGCGTGGGCGAGACGATCGCAATCGAGCCGCCCCGCACAACCGGAATCTCGTACTGCGATATCTGATATCCCTTCGGCAGGTCGGGGTAGAAGTAATTCTTGCGCGCGAACACGCTGCGTTTGTTGATCGTGCCGTCAACCGCGAGGCCGAATCGAATCGCACGCTCGACCGCTCCCTTGTTCAAAACCGGCAGCACGCCGGGCAGCGCAATATCGACTGCGGACGCCTGGCTGTTCGGTGCCGCTGCAAAGGCAGTCGATGCGCCCGAAAAAATCTTCGATGCGGTCGAGAGCTGGGTGTGGGTCTCGAGCCCGATGACGACCTCCCACTTCATGGCGCGAATTCCGCGGGAATGCGTCGATGCCAGTCGGTCATCTGCTGGTAGCGATGCGCGACGTTCAAAACCTGCGCCTCGGCGAAGGCATTGCCCTGGATCTGCAAGCCGATGGGCAGTCCTTTGCCATCGAAACCGCAGGGAATGGAAATGGCCGGCGTGCCGGTAAGGTTGCTCGCGATCGTGAAAATATCGTTCAGATACATTTTTACCGGGTCATCGGTGTTGTCGCCCAGGCAGAACGCGGTCGTCGGCGAGGTTGGGCCGACGATTACGTCGCAGCTCCGGTACGCACGCTGGAAGTCGTCGGCGATCAGTCGCCGCACCTGCTGCGCCTTCAGGTAGTACGCGTCGTAATATCCATGCGAAAGCACGTAGGTTCCGACCAGGATGCGGCGTTTTACTTCGGCGCCGAAGCCTTCGGCGCGCGTTTTTTTGTACATGTCCATCAGGTCGTCGTATTTCGCCGCGCGATGGCCGTAACGCACGCCGTCGAAGCGTGCCAGGTTGGACGACGCCTCGGCGGGCGAGATCACGTAGTACACCGGGAGCGAATATTCGACGTTGGGGAGGCTCAACTCGACGGTGGTCGCGCCGAGGCTTCTGAAGCCGGCGATCGCGGCCTCGATCGCATTCGCGATATCGCTCTCGGTGCCGGCACCGAAATATTCGCGCGGCAAGCCGATCCGAACGCCGGCAAGGGGCTTCGCTCCCGCATTCGCGCTCAGTAGCCGCGTGTAATCCTCCTTCGGGCGATCGAGGCTGGTCGAATCGCGCACATCGTGGCCGGCCATGGCGTTGAGCAGCAGCGCGCAGTCCTCGGCGGTCTGGCCGAGAGCGCCGGGGGTGTCGAGGCTCGACGCGAATGCGACCAGCCCGTAGCGCGAGCAAACGCCGTACGTCGGCTTCAGCCCGCTGATCCCTGACAGGGCGGCGGGTTGCCGGATCGAGCCCCCCGTGTCCGTGCCGGTCGCTGCAGGTACGAGTCGCGCTGCAACGGCCGCGGCCGAGCCGCCCGAGCTTCCGCCCGCGACGCAGGTCGTGTTCCACGGATTTCTGACCGGCCCGAAATACGAGTTCTCGTTCGACGAGCCCATCGCAAACTCGTCCATGTTGGTCTTGCCGACCAGCACCATGCCGGCGTGCGCAAGCCTCTCGGCGACATACGCGCTGTACGGCGCGACGAAGTTCTCCAGCATTCTGGAACCGCAGGTCGTGCGCAGTCCCTCGGTCATGATGACGTCCTTGTGCGCGAGCGGGATGCCGGTCAGTGCCGACGAGGTTCCCGCGGCGATGCGCGCGTCGGCGGTCCTGGCCTGGGCCAGCGCTCCTTCACGATCGACCGTGAGAAAGGCGTTCAGCCTTCGATTCGCGGCATCGATGCGATCGAGGAGCGCTCCCGTAAGCTCGACGCTGGACAGACGCCGTGCGTTCAAGGCGCGCGAGAGCTCGGCGACGGAAGAAGTAATCACGGAGGACGATCGATCAGCGTTGACAGGGAAGATGCGAAAAACACCGGAGCCGCGAAGGATCGCGGCACGAACTCACACCACGAAACTCTTCATTCGATGACTTTCGGGACCAGATACAGCCCGTCCTCGACCGCGGGCGCGTTGCGCTGATAGAGCGTACGCTGGTCGCTCTCGGTCGCGCGATCCTCGCGTAGCGACAATGACACATCCTGCGCATGCGACATCGGCACGATGCCGGTCGTATCGACCGCGCGCATGCGCTCGATCATCCGGAAAATACCTTCGAGCTTGTTTTGGACATCGATGGCCTCGGCGGCGGTGATCTCGATCCGTGCCAGGTGCGCCGCGCGTTGAACGTCGTCGACTGAAAGAGCCATGATTACGAGGAAACGCTGCAGAAACAGGGCTGGGTAGGGTATCATAATCGCTTGTCATAAGCGTGCGGGCCGTCACCTGACGGCCTTCGAAACCGAAAGTCTCCATGTTCGACATGTTCAAGGGCTACTTTTCCAGCGATCTCGCGATCGATCTGGGAACCGCCAATACGCTGATCTATGTGCGCGGCAAAGGCATCGTGTTGAACGAGCCGTCGGTGGTATCGATCCGCCAGGAGGGCGGCCCCAACGGCAAGCGCGTCATTCAGGAAGTCGGTCTCGCGGCAAAGCAGATGCTCGGTCGTACACCGGGCAACATCACGGCCATTCGTCCGATGAAAGACGGCGTCATTGCCGACTTCACCGTCACCGAGCAGATGTTGAAGCAGTTCATCAAGAAGGTGCTCGACTCCAAGCTTTTTTCCCCCAGCCCTCGCATCATCATCTGCGTCCCGTGCGGCTCGACACAGGTGGAACGGCGCGCGATCCGCGAATCGGCGCTTGGCGCCGGCGCGTCGAAGGTGTACCTGATCGAGGAACCCATGGCCGCGGCGATCGGTGCCGACCTGCCGATATCGGAAGCGACCGGCTCGATGGTCGTCGACATCGGCGGCGGCACCACCGAAGTCGGCGTGATCTCGCTCGGCGGCATGGTGTACTCAGGCAGCGTGCGCGTCGGCGGCGACAAGTTCGACGAGGCAATCGTCAACTACATACGACGCAATTACGGCATGCTGATCGGAGAGACCACCGCCGAAATGATCAAGAAAACGATCGGCTCCGCATTTCCCGGCTCTGAGGTGAAGGAAATGGAGGTCAAGGGCCGCAATCTGGCCGAAGGCATTCCGCGCAGCTTTACCGTTTCTTCGAACGAGATTCTCGAGGCGCTGACCGATCCCCTGAACAGCATCGTTTCGGCGGTGAAGAGCGCATTGGAGCGCACCCCGCCCGAGCTCGGCGCCGACATTGCCGAGCGTGGCATGGTTCTCACGGGAGGCGGTGCGCTGTTGCGCGACGTCGACCGTCTGCTGATGGAAGAGACGGGTTTGCCGGTGATCGTCGCCGATGATCCGCTGACCTGCGTTGTGCGTGGCTGCGGCAAGGCGCTCGAGAACATGGAAAAGCTGTCAGGTATCTTTACCTCGGACTAAAGGCCAGCGCTCCCCGCTCCCGCCGACGCGAACGGTCGCTCGTCTGATCCATGCGCCACATTTCGATCGAGCCGCCGCCGTTCTTTCATCGCGGTCCAACCCCTCTCACACGGCTTGCATTTTTCGGGCTGCTGTCGCTGGCGCTGCTGTTCGCGGACACGCGCTACCGCTACCTCGAGAATGTGAGGCAGGCAGTCGCAATTGTGTTGTACCCAGTGCAGCGCGCAGTGCTGATGCCCGGCGAAGCCTTGGAATACATCGGGGCGTACTTCGCCTCGCAGCGGACGCTGGCCAGCGATAACGCCGCGGCGAGACAGCAGCTGCTGGCGCAGGCCCCCGCGGTGCAAGGCTTCCCCTTGCTCGACCAGGAGAATGCGCAGCTGCGGGCCTTGCTCCAGATGGCGGCACGATTCCCGGGGGCCGCCACGGCGGCCGAGGTGCTCTATTCCAGTCGGGACCCGTTTTCGCAGAAACTGTTCGTCGACAAGGGTGAGGTCGCGGGCGTGCAGCTCGGCCAGGCGGTGATCGACGAGATCGGCGTCGTCGGCCAGGTGACTCGGGTCTTTCCGTACATGGCCGAAGTGACGCTGGTGACCGACAAGGATCACGCGGTGCCGGTCAAGGTGGAGCGCAGCGGCTTGCGCAGCGTCATGTACGGTGCGGGAACGGGACGCCTGCCGGAGCTGCGCTTTCTTTCGCCCAATACCAATGCCGAAATCCAGCCCGGCGACCGGCTCGTCACCTCCGGCATCGACGGAACCTATCCCCCCGGGCTCGCGGTGGCTTTGATCGCATCGGTCGAGCGCGAAACGGGGCAGGTTTTCGCACGCGTGACCTGCAAACCTCTCGCCGGCGTCGAACGCGACGGCCAGGTATTGATCTTGAGCCGCGCTGCGGTATCGTCGCCGCGTCCCGACGAGCCCGCGGAGGCCGATGCGCCTCGCAAGGGCCGTGGAAGACGACGGGGCTGATCGGCGATGGCGCAACTTTCGTCTTTTGCCGCCGCACGGCCGGAGGAAATTCTTCTCCCGGCCAAGCCGTGGTTTGTCTTGTTCACCCTGTTTTGCGGCCTGGTGGCGAACACGTTGCCGGTGTCCGGCACGGCGCTCTTGCTCAAGCCCGATTTTCTGGCGCTGGTGCTTCTCTACTGGTGCATCCAGGAGCCGCGTCTGATCGGTGTCGGCATCGCGTGGTGCGTCGGACTGTTGATGGATGTCACCGACGCGACCGTTTTCGGGCAGCATGCGCTGGCGTATGCGGTGCTCGCCTATGCCGCCGAGTATTTTCGCCGACGTGTGCTGCGATTTTCGCTGTGGCAGCAGGCGGCGCAGGTCGCGGTTCTGCTTCTTGCGTGCTCCGCGCTGGTGCTGGTTATTCGCGTGGTGGGCGGCGCGCCGACGCCGCGGTGGACCTATGCCGTGGGGCCCATGGTCGGGGCGCTCCTGTGGCCGCTCATAACGGTCGTCCTGCAGGGGCCGCAGCGGCCGCGGCGCCCAGCGGAAAGATAGGGCAGCATCGATGCGCCGACTCTTCGCCAACCGCGGTCGTCCGAGCACGATCAGCGGCCCGGAGCTCAGGGACCCGCAGCGTGAGCTGTTGTATTTCCGCCGGCGACTGCTGATCGCTGGTGCGGCGGTGATCGTCGCGTTCGGCGGTCTTCTCGGCCGTTTTATTTACCTCCAGTTGTTCCAGCATCGGCATTATCAGACGCTCGCGGAAAGCAATCGCATCGCTATCGTTCCGATCGTTCCCAACCGCGGCGTGATGACCGACCGCAACGGGGTCGTGCTGGCGCAGAGCTATTCCGCCTACACGCTTGAAGTTACGCCGTCGCGGGTCAAGAACCTCGACGAGACGATCGACGAGCTGGCCACCGTCGTCGAGGTTCAGGCGCGGGATCGCAAGCGCTTCAAGCGGCTGCTCGAGGAGTCGAAGAACTTCGAGAGCCTGCCGCTGCGAACGCGGCTGTCCGACGAGGAGGTCGCGCGATTTGCGGTCAATCGCTACCGTTTTCCGGGTGTCGAGATCAAGGCGCGCCTGTTCCGCCAATATCCTTTCGGCGAGGTCGCCTCGCACGTGACCGGCTACATCAGCCGCATCAATGACAAGGACGTCGAGCGCATCGACTCCTGGAACGAAACCGCCAACTACAAGGGCTCCGACTACATCGGCAAAGTCGGCGTCGAGCTCGCCTACGAACGCGAGCTGCACGGCACCACCGGATGGGAAGAAGTCGAGGTTGACGCAGGCGGCCGCGCCGTTCGCACGCTGTCGCGCACGCCGCCCATTTCCGGCAACAATCTTAAGCTCGCGCTGGACATCAGGCTGCAGCAGGCCGCCGAGGAGGCGTTCGGCGATCGGCGAGGCGCGCTGGTGGCGATCGAGCCGGCGACCGGTGACGTGCTCGCATTTGTCTCCAAGCCGGGATTCGATCCCAATCTTTTCGTCGACGGCATCGACCCGGCGAACTGGGAATTGCTGAACGAGTCTCCCGACAAGCCGCTTTTGAATCGGCCGCTGCGCGGCGCCTATCCTCCTGGCTCGAGCATCAAGCCCTACCTTGCGCTGGCGGCGCTGACATCGGGCAAGCGCACCGCGGCGCAAACGATCTTCGATCCCGGCTTCTACCAGATTGCTGGAGCCGCGCATCGATTCCGCGACGACAAACCAGGCGGCCATGGCTACGTCGACATGACCAAGTCGATCGTCGTCTCCTGCGACACCTATTACTACATGCTCGCCGGCGAAACCGACATCGATGACACGTACGCGTTCCTGTCGCAGTTCAGCTTCGGGCGCAAGACGGGCATCGATATCGAGGGCGAGCTCCTCGGCGTGCTGCCGTCGCGCGCGTGGAAGCGCGAACGATTCAAGGACAAATGGTACCTGGGCGACTCGATCTCGGCGGGCATCGGGCAGGGCTATAACGCTTTCACCCCGGTGCAGCAGGCGCAAGCCATCGCGATCATCGCCAACGACGGCGTCGCACTCGCTCCGCACCTGGTCAAGAGCGTCGAAAACGTCAAGGACGGCACCGTGCGGCAGATTGCGCTGCAGCCGACACAAGCGCTCCACGTCAAGCCCGAGCACCTGGCGGTGATCAAGAACGCACTGGTCGCTGTTCCACGCGAAGGGACCAGCGCCCAGGCGTTCGTCGGCACCAAATACGTTTCGGCGGGCAAGACCGGCACCTCGCAGGTCTATTCGCTCAAAGGGGAAAAGTACTCCAAACAGGTCGACGAGCGCCTTCGCGACCACGCCTGGTACATCGCCTACGCTCCCGCCAATCAGCCCAGGATCGCGATCGCGGTGCTGGTCGAGAACGGCGGATTCGGTGCGCAGGCTGCGGCACCGATCGTGCGTGCCGTATTCGATTACTACCTTCTCGGACAGAAGCCGCGCGCTCCTGCGGCGCCCGGCACCGGACCGCGCGAGCCGGAAGACGAAAGCGACTAGCCGATGGGAAAATTCTTCGCGCTGCTGGCCAGGATCTGGGAAGTGCTCGTGCGCCGCGTGGACAGCTACCTCATGGCGGCCGCGCTGGCGATCGTCGGTATCGGGCTCATCACGCTGTTCTCCGCGTCGGACCAGAACATTTCGCGCGTCACGAGTCAGGGATTGTCGCTGGGATTTGCGTTGTTGCTGATGTGGGTGGTGGCGAACATTCAGCTGCAACAACTGGCGCGGGCGGCTCTGCCGCTGTACGTCGTCGGCGTCCTGCTGCTTGTCGCGGTGGCGCTTGGCGGAACAATAGTCAATGGATCGCGCCGCTGGCTCAATTTCGGCTTTGCCCGCTTTCAGCCTTCCGAGTTGATGAAGATCGCACTGCCGCTCATGCTTGCCTGGTATTTTCAGAAGCACGAGACGCGCGTTCGCTTTCGCGATTTCATCCTCGCGGTGGTGCTCATCGCCGCGCCGGTCTGGCTGATCAAACGCGAGCCCGATCTGGGTACGGCGCTGATGATCGGAGCGTCCGGTTTTTACGTGCTCTACCTTGCCGGCCTGTCGTGGAAGATCATGCTCTGCCTCCTGTTCGGGGCCGGCGCGGCCGCGCCGCTGATCTGGCCGCACCTGCACGATTATCAGCAGGAACGAATACTGACCTTTCTCGACCCGACGCGCGACCCTCTGGGGACCGGTTATCACAGCATGCAGGCGTCGATCGCGCTCGGCTCCGGCGGCGTCATCGGCAAAGGCTGGCTCAACGGCACGCAGACGCATCTCGATTTCCTGCCGGAGCGGCACACCGACTTCATCTTTGCCGTATTCGGAGAGGAGTTCGGCTTGATCGGCAGCGCCTTGCTGCTGGTTCTGTACCTGCTGCTGATCGGGCGCGCATTCGTGATCACGATGAACGCCTCGACGCTCTTTGCGCGGCTGGTTGCCGGAGCGATCACGCTCATGTTCTTCAGCTACGCGTTCGTCAATATGGCGATGGTCAGCGGGCTGCTTCCGATTGTCGGCGTTCCGCTGCCGCTGATTTCCTTTGGCGGAACCGCGCTGGTGAGCCTGTTCATCGGTCTCGGCATATTGATGAGCGTGCAGGCGAATCGCAAGCTCGTCAAAACCTAGGAAGCGTACCGGTCGCCCTAGCGTCGCCGTACGCTGAGCTCGCCGCAGTCACTAGCTTGCTAGGCGTACCAGACGCGATAGGTGGCGATGCCCAGCAGGGCGACGACCCAGTAGCCGGCCAGCGTCCATCGCATCATCGTCTTCCAGCTGCTTAGGTGCATGCGTTCGGGGAGGATGTCGTTCATCTGCAGCACCAGCCACATTCCCGCGGCGAAGGTCAGCGTGCCGATGACGGCGTGCGCGACGATGATCAGATTGCCGACGTTGGCCAGGTCGGACCAATGCGCGAGCTTGAACGTCCTGATCGAGCCGATCATGATCAGCGCCACCAGCGCTGCGTTGACCGATACCCAGATCGTCTGATTGGTTCGATGGACCTCGATCCGTCCCCGGCGCGCGAGCCCCATGCCGAAAGTGAGCCCGACGACCAGCAACACTTCGAGCGCGACGTTGACGTCGGCCAGCATCGTTCCGTAACCGAAGAAGCCTGGAACGTCGGCCTTGCCCGCTGAGCGCAGGCCGATGATCACAGTTGCGGTTGCCGCTGCCGTGAACAGCGACAGGAGCAACCGGGTCGTCCTCAAGCGCTGGACGAAGCGCGGCGCCCGCGGTCCCTTGCTTGGCATCGCTAGCTACTCCTGAACACGACCTCGATCCGAGTTCCCTCTGGATCCCGATCCACAACTTGGAGACGGGCGCCGTGCCGGGCGGCGATCTCGCGAGCGATCGTCAAGCCCAAGCCGCAACCGTCACCGACGCTCTGCGGCGAGCGATAGAAGGGGTCCAGTACCCGCTGGCGTTCCGCGGCTGCAATTCCCGGACCATCGTCTTCGACGAAAATCGTGGTCGGGTTGGGGCGCACGCCCAGCGTAACCTCCCCGCCTGCGCGGCCATAGCGGATTGCGTTGTCGACCAGGTTGCCAATAAGCTCGCGCAGGAGCTGCCGCTCGCCTCGTACCGCGGCGCCACCTTCGGGGCCATCGTAGCCGAGATCGATGTTGCGCTGGACCGCAGCGTCGGCCCATCGCTCGAGTTCATCCCGCGCAAGTTGAGCAAGGTCGATGTCCGCCATCACGAGCGTGCTCGCCGCTGAAGGATCGGAACGCGTCAGCGTCAGCAATTGCTGGGTCAGGTGGCGCATGCGGGTCACCGCTTTCAGCACATGCATGAGCGCCTCGGCATGGCGCTCCGGATTGGTTTCGCGCAACGCGCGCTCTGTTTGGACCTGCAGAGCAGCAAGTGGAGTACGCAGTTGATGAGCAGCGTTGGCGACAAACCGCTGCTGCGACCCGCGCGCCTCCGACATCCGATTGATGAGCCCATTGATGGCAAAGATCAGAGGTTTGACCTCCGACGGCACGCGTTGCACATCGCGCACAGGCAGAAGACCATCCGGCTCATAGCCGCTAAGACGCGTCGCAATTTCATCGAGACTCGAGAGACTTGAGGTAACCGCAAACCAGATGAATGCCGCGGCAACAACCAGAATACCGATTTGCAACGGGACGAGCAGCAGGATAATTTCCCAAACCAAAGCTTCGCGTTTCTTCTTGGTTTCGGCCACCTGAATGGTGATCGTCTTTGTCGCATCCACCGGGCTTGCGACTGCAATCGCAACCACACGGACGGGGTTACCTCCCATCTCCGCGTCGTAGTAACGCGGCTCGTTCGGCGCGAGATTGCTTGGAGAGGCTGGGAACGCTGCGTTTCCAAACAGTACCCTGCCATTGGAATACGTGACTTCTTCATAGATGCGATCCACGGCGTCCCATTCGAACATCTCCACCGCCGATGGTGGAAGTTCCAGACTTACCCCTCCCGTGTTGGCCCGCAGCTGTGTCGCCAGCGTCATCGCTGAATCCAAGAGCCAGCGGTCGTGCACCACGTTGCCGAAATGAAAAGCAATTACGAAGGCCAACAGCGCTCCCGCCAGGAGAACGCCGGTCAGCGGGATCCACAAACGCGCCAGCAGGCGGCGTCGCAGGCTGTGGTCAGACTCTTTCACTACGCGGCCCCTTTTTCTCCAGCCGGTAGCCCAAGCCGCGAAAGACTCTGATCCCCACGTCGGCACCGGCCTGTACGAGCTTGCGCCGCAAACGGCTGACGAACACTTCGACATTGGACACGTCTGCCTCGTTGTCCCAACTGTAGAGTGACTCAAAGATGTGCCTTTTGCTGACGATGCGGCCGGTCCGCCGCATCAGAAGCTCGAGCACCGCAAGCTCGCGTGCGGTAAGTTCCAGCTCGACGCCGCGCACAGTTAGGCGCCGCGATGTCGGCTCGAATGCAACGACGCCGATTCGTAACGTCGTCGATGCCGGGTCGCCGCGCCGCAGCAGTGCGCGGATGCGCGCCTCGAGCTCAGCGATGTCGAATGGCTTGGCAAGGTAATCATCGCCGCCGGCGTCAAGACCAAGCACGCGATCCTTGAGATCGTCACGTGCCGTCAGAATCAGCACGGGCGCGTTCATGCCGCCGTGGCGCAATCGCCGTAGAACCTCCATGCCGTCCAAGTCCGGAAGCCCGAGATCGAGGATCACGAGTTGATAGGTCACCGCGGCACAAGCCGCAAGTGCTTCGTGGCCGCTGTGAACTGCATCGACGGCATAGGCAGTCTGGGCCAGGGCGCACACCAATCCATCGCCGAGCTCAAGATCGTCTTCAATGAGGAGTATACGCATGGCGCTGTAGATCGAAGCAAGCTTCGCGCAAGCTTGTCGGCGTATTTTAGGAGAATGGGATCCAACGATACAGCAGGCCGCCTATCGGCTACCGCGCCTAATGTTAGCGCGTAGCGGCGGGGCGCTCGCGGGCGCGGCGATCGCCGGCGGCTTGGTCGCTTTCGTGTCAATTACCATTGCGGCGGCCGACCTCCGCGACGTGCCTCCTCTCGGAGAGCTTTCTTTGCATGCAGCGGAGCAGGTGTTGCTGGAACGCAATCGAGAAATCCGGGCGGCGCGACGTGCCGTCGACAACTCAAGGGCCGGCGTTCTGATCGCCGGTGCTCGCCCGAACCCAAACCTGACGCTGCAAACATCGAACGTCAATCCCCAAGTCGGGATCGGACCGGGAGGATTGAGGGATAAGGCTTTCGACACACAGTTTCGGGTGGATTACGTGATCGAGCGCGGTCAAAAGCGCGACTTGCGCCTCGCCTCCGCGAACGCCCAGGCAATAGCGAGCGACGAGGACTTGCACGATGTGCTGCGCATGCAACGCACGGTGCTCGCCAACGCCTATTACGATCTGCTCCTCGCCCAGGAACGCGTGCGCATTACGCATGAAACGGCGGAACTCTTCGGGGCGACGCTTTCCGCGTCGCAGCGGCGACTCACCGCCGGCGATGTTTCGGCGACCGATGTCAAGCGCATCAGCGTCGATGCGTTGCGGGCCCGAAGCGATGAGCAATCGGCCATCGCCGATCGGCAACATGCCCAATTTGCGCTGGCTTCGGTACTGGGGCTCGAGACACAGGCCCGGGAGTTCATTGCGAGTGACGGTTGGTCCGAACTCATCCCGGAGCCGAATCTGGAAGACGTTGATGCGCTCCTCGACCGCCGGCCCGATGTACGCGCCGCCAAAGCCCGCGCCGATGCTGCTTGGCAAGCTCGCGAGCTTGCACATAGCCAGCGCGTTCGAGACGTTACGCTCGGGGTCACCTACGACCATTGGCCCATCAATGCGACCAATGTGCAAGGGACTGGGAACAGCTACGGGTTTGCCGTTTCGGTGCCCCTGTTTCTCGGCAACCATTTTGACGGCGACATAGCCAAGGCGGAATCGGACTGGGGCGCGGCGCTTGATCTCGTGGAAAGGATAATTGCCGCCGCGCGCGCCGATCTGGCGCGGACGCGGTCCGATCTCGACCTCGCCCGGGAGCGCTTGGCGCGCTACGAGCGCGAACTGCTCGTCACGGCCGAGCGCGTTGCGGATGCACAGGAATTTGCGTACCAGAAAGGCGCTATCGGCGTGCTCGATTTGCTCGACGCACGACGCACGCTTCGCTCGGTTCAGCTTGACGCCGCTGCCGCGCGCGCCGACTACGCCAAGGCGTTTGCCGCATGGCGGCAGGCGCGCCCGTCTGCCGCGCAGGACTGAACGATGACCACCGGGTTCCGCCGGACGTGCACAGCGCTTGCCATGTTGGCCAGCCTGCTTGCCGCAGCTTGCACATCGGAAACACAGCCACCGCCATCGCCAGCGGCGCACGTCGACGGCGATCGAATCATTTTCCCCGCACGGAGCTCGCAGCTCGCAGCGCTGAAGCTCGCGTCGGCATCTGAGGGCGACGGGACAGTGCACCGCCTTACCGGACGCATTGTGTGGGACGAGGAGCACACGGTGCGCGTGTACACACCGTTCGCCGGCCGCATCGAGATCATTCGGGCCAATGTCGCTGACCATGTGCAGGCTAAGCAGATCCTGGCGCTGATCGGCTCCCCGGATTTTGGTCAAGCTCAGGCCGAGGTGCACAAGGCTCAAGCCGATTTCTCGCTGGCCGAGAAGAACCGTGCGCGGCAGCGGGAGCTCTTCGATCATGGCGTGGTCGCCGCAAAGGACATGCAGAGCGCCGAGGCCGATTATCAGCGTGCCGCAGCCGAGCTGGCGCGCGTGCGTTCGCGAGCGGCGCTCTACGGCGGCGACAGCATGGACCAGCGCTTCCCGCTACGCACGCCGCTGCCAGGAGTCGTCGTCGAGAAGAACATCAATCCGGGACAAGAAGTGCGACCGGACCAACTCACGTCGAATATGCCGCCGCTGTTTGTAATTACCGACCCTGCCCAATTGTGGGCTCAACTTGATGCTACCGAGCACGACTTGGCTTCCCTCCGGCGCGGTCAGACAGTGATCTTGCGCACTCCGGCATATCCCGATGAGGCTTTTCCCGCAAGAATCGAATCGATTGCCGATTTCATCGACCCGACGAGCCGCGTCATCAGGATCCGCGCGACCGTCAACAACGCCACACGCAAGCTCAAGGGAGAGATGTTCGTCATCGCAGAGATCAGGGACGAGGGTCGGCCGGCGTTGATGATACCGGCGGCCAGCACCTTCTTGGTGGGCGCAAAGCACTACACCTTTGTCGAGGTGGGCGACGGGCAATTTGCCCGGATCGAGGTCAGCATCGGCAAAGAGGTCAACGGCTGGGTGGCAGTCACTTCGGGTATCGAGGTGGGCCAGCGCGTCGTGAGCTCCGGCGCGCTGCAGCTCGAACAGATCCTGGAAAACGGTAAAAGCGCCGAGTCGCCCCCGGCCAAGACTTCATGATCAAGCGGCTCGTCACCTTTGCCCTCACGCAACCGTTGTTCGTCCTGCTCGGTGCGATCATCTTCATCGGTGGCGGCATCGCCGCATTCATCAGTTTGCCGATCGAGGCATTTCCGGACATTGCTGACACCCAGGTCCAGGTCATCACGCTGTACCCGGGTCGCGCCGCCGAGGAAGTCGAGAAGCAGATAACGATTCCACTGGAGGTCACGCTGGCCGGAATGCCCGGCACGGTGCGAATGTTCTCCCACACGCAATTCGGCTTGTCATTTCTGATTCTCACATTTGACGACAAGACCAATCCCTACTTTGCGCGCCAGCAGGTGGTCGAGCGTTTGCGCGACGCGGACCTGCCGCCGAATATCCAGCCGACGCTCGGAGCGCTATCGTCGGCCACGGGCGAGATCTATCGCTATCGAGTGCGCGGCGATCACCTGTCGCCGATGGAACTGCGCACGCTCGAGGACTGGGTCGTCGAGCGGCAGTTGAAGCAGGTGCCGGGCATCGCCGACGTGGTGACCTGGGGCGGTTTTGTCAAGCAGTACGAGGTCAACCCCGACCTCGCCAGGATGAAGCTCTACAAGATTACGCTGCAGCAACTCTTCCAGGCACTGTCGAACGCCAACGCCAACGCCGGCGGCAGTTACGTTGAGCAGGGCAAGCAGCAGTTCCTGATTCGCGGCCTGGGCCTGTTCCGCACCAGTGATGACATCGGCAATGTCGTTGTCGACGCGCGCAACGGCACGCCCATCCTCGTGCGGCATATCGCCGAGGTGACCGTCGGCAACGTACCGCGCCAGGGCGTCATGGGGCAAGACGCGGACGACGATGTGGTCACGGGCATCGTGTTGCTCCGTCAGGGTGAGAATCCCTCCATCGTCCTGTCCGCATTGAAGGCCAGGATCGAACAACTCAACCACTCGGTCTTGCCCAAGGGCGTGTCGATCGTGCCTTACTACGACCGGGCGTGGCTGATTGCGAAGACGCTGCGTACCGTCTTCACCAATCTGGTCGAAGGAGCCATGCTGGTCACGCTGGTCCTGTTGCTGTTTCTCGGCAACCTGCGCGCCGCGATGATCGTCGCGGCCGTGATCCCATTGTCATTGTTGGCGACGTTTCTGGGCCTAAGCCTCGTCGGCATTCCCGCCAACCTGCTGTCGCTTGGCGCTATGGACTTCGGCATCATCGTCGACGGCGCGGTCATTGTCGTGGAGAACGTTTTTCGCAAGCTGTCCGAAGCGCCCGCTCAACTGAGCCGCAGCGAACGACTGCAGCGAATACTCGATGCCGCGAGCGAGGTCGGTCGTCCGACATTGTTCTCGATGCTGATCATCATCGCCGCACACATACCAATCTTCACGTTGCAGCGCCACGAAGGTCGAATCTTTGCGCCGATGGCCTGGTCGGTGACCTCGGCGCTTGTCGGATCATTGGTGATTGCGCTGACGTTGGTTCCGCTCCTTTGCCTCGTGCTGCTGCGCAAAGAGCTGCCCCGCCATGACAACGCGATCGTGCGCTGGTGCAAACGCGGATATCAACCGATCCTCGACTGGGCTTTGCGCCGCCGCGCCGTGGTCCTTGTTGGCGCGGTTGCAACGCTGGCCGCAAGCCTCGCCTTGGTGCCCAGAATTGGGACCGAGTTCCTGCCCGAGCTCAACGAAGGAACGATCTGGCTCAACTACAACATGCCGCCGTCGATCTCGGTCAGCGAGGCGCAGCGCCACATGGCGATGGTGCGCAGTTTGCTGCGCAGCGTGCCCGAAGTCGGCACTGTCGTCTCCAAAGCGGGACGCCCTGAGGACGGCACTGATCCGAAGCTGATCAACATGGCCGAGCTGTTCATCGATCTCAAGCCGGAGAGGGACTGGCGTCCGGGGATGACCAAACGGAAAGTCATCGACGAAATGGATCATCTGCTCGATGCGATTCCCGGCACCGACGCGAGCTTCTCGCAGCCGATACGCGATAACGTGCTGGAAAGCATTTCTCAAGTCGACGGCCAGATCGTAATCAAGGTGTTTGGCGAAGATCCAGCCGTGCTGCGGGAGCAGGCGGAAAAGACCCACGAGGCGATACGCGATGTCAATGGGGTAGAGCGATCCTTCATCGACCGGCTGGGCGAGCTGCCACAGGTTCAGATTCAGATCGACCGGGAACGCGCGGCGCGGTACGGACTCAACGTCGCCGACATCGAGGACGTGATCGAGACCGGGCTGGGTGGCAGGGCCGCGACGCAGATCTGGGAAGGTGAAAAGCGCTTTGGCGTGGTCGTTCGCTTACGCGACCCAGAACGCGCGCTGGCGGTCATGCCCGAAATTCTCGTAAGTACGGCGGCGGGCCTCTATGTGCCGTTGTCACAAGTGGCTACGTTCAAGACCATCGGCGGCGCGATGAACATCAGCCGTGAGAATGGGACCCGAGTTCAAGCCATCAGCGTGTTCATCAAGGACCGCGACATGGGCAGCGTGGTCGCCGACATGAAGGCCCGCGTGGCGGAGCGGGTGCAACTGCCGCCCGGATACACGATTACCTGGTCGGGAGAGTTCGAGAACCAGGAACGCGCGATGAAGCGCCTGTCAATTATCGTGCCGTTTAGCATCGCCCTCATTTTCCTGCTGCTGTTCGATGCATTCAAATCGCTTCAGAGCGCCTTGCTTATTGTGCTCAATATTCCATTCGCGCTGATCGGCGGCATCGTGGCGTTGCTGGTCACTGGGACCCCGCTATCGGTTTCTGCCGCGATTGGCTTCATCGCATTGTTCGGTCAAGCGGTGCTGAACGGCGTGGTCATGGTCGCGTACTTCAACCAATTGCGGACGAGCGGCCTAACGCCGATCGAGGCGGTGCGGCAAGGCGCGCTCGTACGCTTGCGGACAGTGCTCATGACCGCGCTGCTCGCCATGCTGGGCCTGCTACCGATGGCGTTGTCCACCGACATCGGGTCGGAGACACAGCGTCCTCTCGCCATTGTCGTCATCGGGGGTCTGATCAGCGCGACGATCTTGGTGCTAATCCTGCTGCCTGTCTTGTACCTGGTATTCGCAGAAGGCATCCGCGGATGGTCCGGGCGTCAAGGGAGCGCGAACCGTGAGTCGCTGGTGGCTTAAGCCGGCCGGTTGCAACAACCAGACCTCAGTACGCTCAAGCGAATCATGCGATTGAGCATCGGCACGAGCTCTCGCGCTGCCATATTTGCGGCTGCCGGCGAGGTGCGCGAGAAGAACGAAATGAGATTTAGGAAAGAAATTCTTGTTATGATTCAAGGCGCGATTTGTAACGCATGTACCTTGACGCCGCAAGTCGATGAACTCGCCCGGCAGGATGGGGCGAAGCGAGCTTTCGTGCAGAAACGATTTGACTCAGTTCAGGAAATCGATCTGAAGGCGAATCCTTGCTTTGCAAACTTGCCCGAAGACGCATTCGCGCGCGGGAAGGTCTTCGAAGTGCGCTATTGGATTGGCAAGATCATGTGGTATTTGCCTGCATATTCTGACGCGGCGGTCGAGCTGAAGGCGGGCGACGCGGTGGAGCTCTGGCCCCCGTACTGTTCGAATGGCAAGTATCCTCGCATAACGCGAAAGATGACACCAAAGGAGAACTGATACGCCCCGAGCCTGTCGCGGATACCCGCCAGGATTGGGAGCTTTGATGCGGTCCTTGATACGGCGTGCGAATCCGACGAATCAAGCTATAGTCCTCGACTATATGTCGGCGACGCTCCACGGTCAAAATGCGCGGCGGCACGCGGATCGCTGGATGCTGTGGCCGCTGGTTGCGCTCGCCGCAATACAGTTCTCCGCGTGTTCGTCGACCACCCGTCGCGATACGCCGTCCCTTCCGGCGGCCGGCGAGATTCCCAAGCGCGGCGGCTATTACAAGGATGACGGCCCCGGCGACAACCCGCCGCCTAATCTCGAAGCGATTCCCGATGCCACGCCACGGCTGGAGACGCTGCATCGATTCGCCAATCGCCCGTACGCGGTTTTCGGGCGCGATTATGTTCCGGCGACGACCCTGCGTCCGTACAAGGAGCGCGGCATCGCCTCGTGGTACGGGCGAAAATTTCACAACGGCAAGACCGCCACCGGCGAGGCCTACGACATGTACGCCATGACCGCCGCGCACCCGACGTTGCCGCTGCCCTCCTACGCGCGCGTGACCAACGTCGCCACCGGGCAAAGCGTCATCGTGCGCGTGAACGACCGCGGTCCGTTCCACCCGGGCCGCGTCATCGACCTTTCATTCGCGGCCGCGTATCGGCTTGGCATCGCGCAAAAGGGCAGCGGCGAAGTCGACGTCGAAAGCATCCTGCCCGCGACTGCGCCGCCGGTAATTGCGGCGACGCCGTTGCCGCTGGTCGCCGCGGTCGACGCCGCGCCCGCCGCGGCGGTTCCGATCGGACAGGAAGCGGGCGGCTATGTCGTGCAGCTGGGCGCCTTCGCCAACAATGCCAACGCTCAAAACTTCGTCGCCCATCTCGCGAACCAAACGACGGGCGCGGCCGTCGAAGCGAAGGTGCGGCAGATCGACGGCCTGTTTCGTGTTTTTGTAGGACCATACCCGACGCGGGACGATGCACGCCGCGCCCTCGACAGCCTGCGCGATACCGCGGGTCTTGAGGGAACCGTGAAGGCCCCGTCATTTGCTCCTTGATCGACCGCTGACCCTATTTCGCAATCGCCTTCGTTATGATTATGCATTGCACGTGCGCCATGCCGTCGACTAGGCGGCGCCCCGATCGCTCGTTTTCTGGAATTCCATGACCCGCTCTTCCGCGCGCGCCACCTGGATTTTTGCGTTGCTCTGTTTGCTGACCGCAGGCGTCGCCCGCGCCCAGCTCACGATCGAGATCGTTGGTGGGGGCGCGACCACCATCCCGATCGCCATCGTGCCCTTCGCGGGTGACGCGTACCCCTTGAGCACGACTGCCGTTGTCAGCGCCGACCTTGCGCGAAGCGGCCTGTTCAAAGTTGTCGACGCGGGTGGTGTGGTGCCGCGTCCGTCGCGGGCCGAGGACGTGCGCTACGGCGATTGGACCTCGCGCGGCGCCGACGCGGTCGTGGTGGGCGGCATGACGCCGCAACCCGATGGCCGGGTCGAAGTGCGTTTCGCGCTGCTCGACACGGTCAAGCAAGGCCAGCTCGCGGCGGTCAGCTACGTCGTCGCGCCGGCGCAACTGCGCGCGACCGCGCACCGGATTGCCGACGTCATCTACGAAAAGCTGACCGGCAATGCCGGCGTGTTCAGCACCCGCATCGCCTACATCGCCAAGCAGGGTCCGCGCTACGAGCTCCTCGTCGCCGAGGCGGATGGCTTCAACCCGCAATCGATCGTCAGTTCCAACGAGCCGCTGCTTTCTCCAGTCTGGTCGCCGGACGGCACTCGCATCGCCTACGTATCGCTCGAGAACAAGAAGCCCGTGGTGTACGTGCAATCCCTGTCGACGGGCGGGCGGCAGGTCGTCGCCAATTTCCGCGGCAGCAACAGCGCGCCGGCCTGGTCGCCGGACAGCTCGCGTCTGGTGGTGACGCTGACCAAGGACGGCGGATCGCAGCTCTACCTGATGAACGCCGACGGCAGCGGCGTGCAGAGGCTCACCAGCTCCGGCGGAATCGATACCGAGGCGAACTTTGCCGCCGACGGCCGGTCGATATTGTTTACCTCGGACCGCGGTGGCAGCCCGCAGATCTACCGGCTGACCCTCGGCAGCGGCGCTATCGAACGGATGACCTACGACGGCAGCTACAACGTTTCGCCACGGAATCTTCCCGATGGCAGAGGCTTCGTATTCGTGCGCCGCGACGGCGGGCGATTCAACATCGCGTTGCAGGATTTCGCGACGCGGCAAGTGCAGGTCTTGACCCAGGGCTCGCTCGACGAATCGCCGAGCGTCGCACCCAACGGCAAGCTGATCATCTACGCGTCGGAGACCGGAGGCCGTGGTATATTGGCCGCAGTCTCCAGCGACGGTCGTGTCAAGCAGCGATTGACCGCGGCCGCGAGCGACGTGCGCGAGCCCGCGTGGGGCCCGCTTCTCAAGTGAGCGGGTGCGCCTGTTGCCACCCTCGGCCGCCATCCGCCACCTTTCGCCAATCTCAGGAGGTCAACATGCAACAAACCGTCCACAAGCTATTGATGAGCGCATTGTTCGCGAGCTTGCTCGCTGCCTGCAGCACTACGCCGACGCCCGACACCGGGGCGCCCGTCGAGGACCGTAACGTGGGCGCCGGAACGTCGGGCGCCGCCACGTCGGGCACTACCACCGGCAACGTCGCCGGGACCGCCACCGGCAGCGAGTCGAATCGACTGCGCGATCCGAACAGCATTCTTTCCAAGCGCAGCGTCTACTTCGAATTCGACAGCTACGCGGTCAGAGACGACTACAAGCCGCTGATCGACGCACACGCCCGCTATCTGCAGGGCGACAAGAACGGACGGATGACCATCCAGGGCAACACCGACGAGCGCGGCAGCCGTGAGTACAACATCGCCCTCGGCCAGCGGCGCGCGGATGCGGTGAAGAAGATGATGATGCTGCTGGGCGCGACGGATTCGCAGATCGAAACCGTCAGCTTCGGCAAGGAAAAGCCGCGCAATCCCGGGCACGACGAAGGCTCGTGGACCGAGAATCGCCGCGACGACTTCGTCTATCGGGGCGAATAGCGCGTGGCGCGTTTCGGCGCTCCCGCAGCGCTGGCGTTCCTGCTCGTAGTCGAGCTGGCGACTGCGCCGGCGCGAGCGGCGCTGTTCGACGACGACGAGGCGCGCAAGCGGATCGAATCGCTTCGCGGCCGCGTCGACCAGATCGAGCGCTCTCTGGCGCAGCGCCTGGACGCGCTGGAGACGAAGAACGCGGGAGTCGTCGATCTGTTCAAGGACGTCGAGCAGATCAAGGCCGACATCGCCAAGCTGCGCGGACAATACGAAGTGCTGACCTACGAGCTGGAGCAGGCGCAAAAGCGGCAACGCGATCTCTACCTCGATCTCGACAGCCGTCTGCGCAAGCTCGAGGGTGGCCCGGGAGCCGCGGCCGGAACGCCCGGTGCAACCGACGCGGCGCCTGCGGTGGCGGCTGGCGCCGGACCAACGCTCTCCGCTCAGACGCCAGTGCGTCCGGGAGACGTTGCCGCCGAGCAGCGCGCGTACGACGTCGCGCTCGAGCAGTTCAAGAGCGGCAATTATTCCGCGGCGACGTCAAGCTTCCAGAGCTTCGCCCGCGCCTATCCGCGTAGCCCATTGGCGCCGTCGGCAATGTATTGGGCCGGCAACGCGCAGTACGCGCAAAAAGATTTTCGTGCCGCCATCGCGACCCAGCGGCAGTTGCTCGCCACGTTCCCCGACAGCCAGAAAGTGCCCGATGCGCTGCTCATCATCGCCAGCGCTCAGATCGAGCTCGGCGACAGCGGCGGCGCAAAAAAGACGCTCGAGGAGATCGTCGCCAAGTATCCGACATCGGAGGCGGCCGGCAAGGCACGCCAGCGTCTGCCGAGGCGCTAGCGCTTGAGCCGATTCGCGTGAGGTCGTTTTCGGCGCGGCTCATCAGTTGGCAGGAACATGCGGGCCGGCGCGATCTGCCGTGGCAGAACACGCGCGACGCGTATCGCATCTGGATTTCCGAAATCATGCTGCAGCAGACGCAGGTGGCGACGGTCTTGCCGTACTACCGACGTTTCCTGAGCGTTTTCCCCGACGTTCAATCGCTCGCCGCGGCTTCGATCGACCTGGTGCTGCGGTTGTGGAGCGGATTGGGCTACTACCGTCGCGCGCACCTGTTGCATCGCGCCGCGCAAGAAGTCGTCGGCCGGCATGGCGGCGTTTTTCCGCGCGATGCCGCGACCCTTGCGACGCTGCCGGGTGTCGGCCGCTCTACCGCCGCTGCGATCGCCGCCTTTGCCTATGGAGAGCGCGGCGCGATTCTCGATGGCAACGTCAAGCGCGTGCTGGCGCGACACCAGGGTGTTGCAGGCTATGGCGGCGATCCCGCAGTCCTGCGGGCGCTCTGGGCGCGAGCCGAGGATTTACTTCCGCGCGCGGGGATCGAACCGTATACGCAAGCACTGATGGACCTCGGCGCGATGGTGTGCCTGCGTTCGACGCCGGACTGTGCGCGCTGTCCGGTGGCCGACGACTGCGTCGCGCGGCTGGAGAATCGCATCGACGAGCTGCCTCTGCCTCGCCCTCGAAAACCGCTGCCGCAGCGCGAAGTCGCCGTGCTGCTGATCGAGCACGGCGGCGAGGTTCTGCTCGAGCGACGGCCGCCGACGGGCATCTGGGCCGGCCTCTGGAGCCTTCCCGAAGTGTCCTGCGGCACCGACGTCGCGGCGTACTGCCTCGATCGCTTTGGCGCGGAGGTCACGGCGGGTGCGGCCTTGATACCGATCGAGCACGCGTTCACGCATTTCCGGTTGCGACTGACGCCGCTGCCATGCAGCGTCGCGCGCTGGCCGGCGCGGATGGAAGACTCGGCTGGCAGCGCTTGTGTGTGGCTGCCCTTGCCGGAGGCAAGCGGTGCGGCGCTGCCCGCCCCGATCAAGAAACTCCTGCGCGGGTTACCCTCTCAGCGCGTTATTGCCTGAACGCTCGCAGGTCGCTGGGAAGCAGTGCATCCGAGCGCTCCTTGTATTCGCGGCGAAAGGCAAGGAGCTCCTTGGCCGCGTCTTCGTTTTTGCCTTCTGCGATCAAACGCCGGATGCGCTTGATCCATTCCTCGGGCGCCAGCGGCGCCGTATCCTTGCGACCTTCGGCCACGACCTTGTCCGCCTTGCCGGCGGCTCTTTTTTCCAAGGCTGCGGCGTCCTTCGCCGGCGCGGGCTCCGCGTTGCTCGTGCCTGTGCTCGCCATGTTGCCGGATAAGGCGCCTGTCGCCGAGGACTGCGCGGCGAGCTTGGCCCCGGTAATCACGGGCGCGGGTGCCGGTGAGGGGACGCTTGCGGGAGCAGATGCCGCGGCTGCCGCCTGTGGCGCAACGTTGTCGACGCCAGACTGGGGCGGGACCGGGGCCGCGGGAAATGGCTGGGCCTCGTTGCGTGCCACTGATGAAGCGGGTGGAGTCGAGACGGCGGGGTTGGGGCGCGCCGCCGATGGTGCCGCGGCCAGCTCGGTCTTCTGCTTCAAGTCCCGCTCGCGCTCGGGCGCTTCCTCGACGCGCTGCGGCGGCGCCTGCTGGCTCGAATCAAGCGCTTTTTTCTCATGAACCTGCGCGCTGGGCGAGGCGGCCAGACTGTCGGAGCGGCGGCGGCCAGGCTCGCCGCGATCGTTTTCGTCGGGCGCACCGCGCCGTTCCTTCGCCGCGGGTTTGCTCGCGTCGCGCAGGGCTTGGGGCGCAGCCGCGGGACTCGGCGCCTCGCGCTGCGGTTGGTTGGCACTCGGCTTGTCGGTGTCCGGTTTGACGTCGCGCTGCGCGGCGTCGCTCGAGGTATTGCTTGCAGTGGTGATGGTTGTCGGCGTCACCTGCTCGGGCGGCGTCATCTGGACGGTGCCGACCGCGATGGCCGCCACGGTAGCCGCGGCGGCAAGCGGCCACCAGCGCGGCGCGGCGCGCAAGCCACCGGGCTTCGCGCCAACTTCCCGTCTGGCGGCGGCGCGAATCGCATCGTCGAGGGCCGCAGGCGGCTGCTCGCGGCTGGCGGCGCGCCAGGTCGCGTCGAGTTCGGGGTCGATCTCGCTCATGACTTGCTCATCGCCCAATCTCACTCATTCATCGCTCGACTTCGCGCAGGTCCGACAAATCGTTTCGCAATTTGTTTACCGCATAACGCAACCGACTCTTGACTGTTTCGATCCCGACGCCGGTCAACTCTGCAATCTCGTTGAGCGAGAGTCCCGCCTCCTGCTGCAGCAGGAAGGCATCGCGCTGCAGCGGCGGCAAGGACGCGACCGCAGCTTTGAGGCGCTGACCGAGCTCGCGATTTTCGGCGCGCGTCTCCGGTTCCAGGCCGCGGCTGGCAGGAAGCGCGGCGACCGCTTCCTCATATGCCTCGTCATCGGCGGAGACAAGCCGGACCTGGCCACTCGCGCGGTAATGGTCGATCAACCGGTTGTGCGCGAGGCGGTAGAGATAAGTCGCGAACTTCGCCGACGGCGTATAGCTCGCGCGAGCACGGATCAGATTCATCCACACATCCTGGAAAAGTTCATCGACCGCCACACCCTGGCGGCATTGGCGCAGCAGATAACGATAGACGCCGCCTTTGTGGCGCGCGTAAAGAGCATCGAACGCCGCCGCGTCTCCGGCGGCGTACGCGAGCATCAGGTCTTCGTCGCTGGTCGCGGCGGAGGCGGGCATGGCCCGCCCAGTATGCGAGCAGGCCCATGCAGTGGCAAGCGTGGCCCCGGCGCTCGCGGGTCCGCCACGCTGGGATTAACGGGGCGGGGGCGGCGCGAAGCGGACGCTGTCGGGGAACGGCTCGGGCCGCGCCCTCGCGATCGGCGTCCTGCCCACCGGCACACCCTGCGCGAGCAGGTTCTCGTACGAATCGTAGTAGATCACGATCGTTTCGCTCGGCGTGTCGCTTGCGCGCTGGAAGTCGGTGTACTGCGCGTACGAGGTTTCGCTGCGCCCATATCCGGTGCCGATCTGCGACTTTTTCTCGGTCATCGCTCCCGAGTCCGCACGCTCCCGCGACGATGGAGACGCCGCTGGTGACGCTGGGCGATCGGCTTCGTCGCGCGCTGCCTCCTGCCTTTCGAGCTTGCCTCCGAATTGCTGCACCACCCGAGGCCGCTCGCGGAACACCGCTACGCCGATGACGCCGACGTTGTCAGGACGGCCGGTCCGCGTAGCGTAGGAATTGGCAAGCGTGGTGAAAAAGAACGCTGCCGTACGCGACTGGCTCGTGCGCCAGCCGGCGATCTCGAAACTCCCGTGGGCATCGAGCACATAACCCGATTGTGAGGGCGATGCGGTGTCGCCGGTAATCACGTTGACGCCGTCGACGCTCATTACCGCCAGCGCCCGCTCGCCGCCGTCGTTGCGCACGCGAATCGCGTATTCGTTGCCCGGCTTGCCGATGACGTACCGGCGGCCCTCGTGGGAATAAATGGGCAGCACCCGGCCATCGGTGCGATCGATGATGTCGACGCTGATTCGTTCCATCGGCCAATGCGCTTGCGCGGCGCCGGCAACGGCCATCGCGCCCGTGAACGCGGCGATCGCCGCACCGTATCTCCACTTGGATTGCATGGTTTGCCCCTCTTCGATCGCGACAAAAGCGTCGCTCACAAGCCTTAAACGGACGCGCGTCGCGGCCGGGGTTACGCGAAGGAGATGAGGGGCACATGAGACAATTGCCCGATGCAGGATCTCGATCATCTGCCGGGTGAAATCGCCTGGCTGGCCTTCGCGCTTGCGCTTGTTTTCGGTGCCGTCGCCAATCGGGCCAATTTCTGCACCATGGGGGCGATTACCGATGCCGTCCATGTCGGCGACTGGCGGCGCATGCGCATGTGGGTCCTGGCGATCGCGGTCGCGATCGCCGGTGCGACCCTGCTGCAAAGCACGGCAGCGGTGGACCTTTCGAAGACGATTTACACGACGGCCAAGATTTCGTGGCTGTCACATATTGTCGGCGGCCTGCTGTTCGGGTTCGGCATGACGCTCGCCTCGGGTTGCGGCAGCAAGACGCTGATCCGGATCGGGGGCGGCAATCTCAAGTCGCTTATCGTGCTGATCGTGCTTGGGGTTTCCGCGTACATGACGTTGAAGGGGCTGTTCGCCGTCTGGCGGGTCAACGCGCTGGACGTTTTTCGTTTCGATACTGCCACGCTGGGCGCGTCTCGCTCGGATCTGCCCAGTGTCGTGGCGGCACTCGTCGGTGGCGGTGCCTTGGTCAAGCTCGGCCTGCCGCTCGCGATCGCGGTGATTTTCGCGCTTTGGGCGCTTGGCAGCCGTGATTTTCGCGCCAGTCGCGAAATGATCGTCGGCGGCGTCGTCATAGGCGCAGTGATCGTCGGCGGTTGGTACGTTACCGGGCATATCGGCCATCTCGCCGAAGATCCCCGAACCCTGGAGGAAGCGTTCCTGGCGACCAATACGGGCAAAGCCGAGTCGTTTTCGTTCGTTGCGCCGGTTGCCTATCTCCTGGAACTCCTTATGCTATGGACCGACCAATCCAGGATTGTGACCTTTGGCATTGCAGGGGTATTAGGTATGCTGTTGGGATCGGGTGCTGTGGCGCTGGCGACACGGACCTTCCGTTGGGAAGGCTTTGCCTCGGTCGAAGATCTCGTCAACCATATCGTCGGCGGAGTGTTAATGGGTTTTGGAGGGGTCACAGCGCTCGGCTGCACGATCGGGCAGGGACTGACCGGTATGTCGACCCTGGCGATAGGATCGCTTATTGCTTCGTTGTCGATCGTGGCGGGTTGCGTTGTGGCATTGAAATACCAGTATTGGCGCATCGGGCAGGCTTAGAAGGCAGTGCAATGATTGTTTACGACCTGATCTGTACGCATCAACACCGGTTCGAGGGCTGGTTTGCCTCGGCCGACGATTTCGCGCGGCAGAGCGAGAGCACACTGGTGCGTTGCCCGATTTGCGACGATGCGGTGATCGAGCGCCGCCCTTCGGTGAACGTGCAGGTGGGCCGCGCGACGGCGCCCACCGCCGAGCGGGAAGGGGCGCCGGCGCTCCAGGTCCACGCGGAAGGCGAAGCGCTCAAGGCGCTGCGGCAGCTTATCGCACACAGCGATAACGTCGGCGCGGGATTCGCCGAGGAAGCGCGCAAGATTCACTACGAGGAAGTGCCGAAGCGCTCCATACGAGGTCAGGCGACGCGCGAGGAAGCGGCCGAATTACGCGACGAAGGCATCGACTTCATGTCGCTGCCGAACGCGCTCACGCGCGACCTCAACTAACGATCGAATTTCCGACTCCGTACAGTTCCGTTTCCTTTGCGCGGCGGTGGCCGATTAGCTATAATCCGCGCCCCCAGGGGGCCGTTAGCTCAGTTGGTAGAGCAGCGGACTTTTAATCCGTTGGTCACTGGTTCAAGTCCAGTACGGCCTACCAGTGGATCAATGAGTTAGCCGAGCGACTCGCTCCTTCGCTGCGGCTGGCGTAGCCAAATCGTAACCGCCGAGCAGCGAATCAAGTCTCCCGGCGGCTTTCGCCAGATAGTCCGGCGCCCGATGTGCGTAGCGTTCGACCGCTTTAGCCCCTTCGCTCCAACGCAGTGATCTTTGCCAATGTCTTGCTCGACCGCGATGGACGTGTGATCAGTTGCCACCTATCAACTGTCAATGGCGCCCTGATCGCAAAAAGGCGGCGGCGATGGCCGACCTCTTGTGTGATCTGCTCGCGGGTATGCCTGCTGAACAGCGCGACCGCGTGCTGATAGAATCGGCGCGGCATCGACCCCATAACCGATCTTCGCCGGACACGAACGCTGTCGGTGCCGGTGTCACTGCTTTTCGTCCCCGGGGAGAAGACGTGCTTTGTTCACTGGGTCCCGTGACCGCAAACGAGTTCGAGTTTTCGAAGTAGCGTCGACCACGATTGATCAGACTGTTCGATCCGCCGGAAGTCATCGCCGTAAGCTACAGAGAAAGCGAGCGGTCCCGCTTGCCCGTCGCATGAAGGGGACGCAAAGCGGCAAGGGCTTGCACCGGCTGTTCGAGCTCGCCATTTTCGTCAAGGGCGCCGACGGGGCTCTGGAGACCATAGGCGGCTTGCTGATTTTGTTCGTGCCGCTGCGCTCGCTCGACACGGTGGTTCGGTGGCTCGTGGCGCACGAGTTGAGCGAGTCCCACGACTGGCTCGCCGATGCGGCGGAGCATCTGTTGGCCAGCTTATCGCTCGACACCAAGCGGTTCGCCAGCATCTATCTTGTTGGTCACGGACTGGTCAAGATTTTTCTGGTCTACGCATTGTGGCGCGAGAAGCTGTGGGCCTTTCCGGCCGCGTTGTGGTTCATCGCGTTCTTCGTCGTCTATCAGCTCCACCGGTTCACCCATACCCACTCGACCGCGCTCCTGATCTTTGCGTTGCTCGATGTTTGCGTCGCCTGGTTCATCTGGCGCGAATACCTGGCGCGCAAAGCCGGTCTGCAACCTGCCAGGTGAAGTGAACTGCGGTTGCCCGCATTCCTTGCCGCCGCGTATAATTCGCGCCTTCGCCCGGAGCGTCTGCGGGTGACGCGCCAGTCCTGAAGTCGTATTCGCGGGTCGTTAGCTCAGCTGGTAGAGCAGCGGACTCTTAATCCGTTGGTCGAAGGTTCGATCCCTTCACGGCCCACCAACACCGCAGCGGCTCACCGCGATAACGCGTGTAGTGCCGCGCCGACTCGAGAGGCGGCTGGTTACGACAACTGCGCCCGCGCGCCGCGTCGATCATGCGCCAGATCGAGCGGGTTCATGAGATTCATAAGAGAGCAAGACTCGATGGCTCACGAGCCGCGTTTGCGGATGACCACCCAGGCTGGCGAGTTTTCTGCGTCGAGCAACGCGCGGTATTCCCGCAATGCCAGCAACTCGCGAAGGACGACAGGTGGGAAGCCTTTGCGGTTTCCGCGGGTGTCTCTTAATAAACAGTCCATGTATGAACTCAGAGCCCTCGCGTTTTCCCAAGTTGCCGCAAGAACGTTGGCAATCCGGGGATACTGACGTAGAAGGGCAGTCAGTTTGACGCTGGACGGAAGACCTTCGACCCAATTCAGGGTACGAGGTAGTGGTACGTTTGCCGGCACCGCCCTACGGCGACCCTTACGCTCCTCCCCATCCCACGGAGGTCGCGGAGGCGTAACAAAGCTCTCGAGCTGCTTCGGTGGCCTAACAGAACTCTCGAGCTGCTTCGATGAAGGCGCGGTGCGCGCGTAGAGGTCATTTAACGGCAAGCGCACTGCGTCGAATTTGCGATAAATAGACAAAAGTGTCTCCCTCAGAAGTGAGCACGGTCTGAGTCCCGCAATAGTTATGCCTGCAGCGATAAAGCTCGGTGAAGCCTGATAGATCCGTGGGTATTTCGCAGCCCACGGACTCTTAATCCGTTGGTCGAGGGTTCGATCCCTCCATGGTCCACCAAAAAATCAAGGGGTCCATTCCGGACCATGGGTTACCTCTCGCGGGAAGGGCGCAACGGCCGCATCTACTTGCGGAGCTGAACTCCGAAATACAGCAAATCTGTTGGCCGCTTTCCGCAGTTGGTCCGGCGCGTAGTGGGCATCGCGCTTGACCCCGGCGTGGCGACGCTGATGTCCCGCGAAGCCGCAAACCGCCGGAGTGCGTCACCTGCTTGGACGGCCGCTGTCGGACTCGGCTCGAGCCGACGCGGTCCGCTTCGTCGCAATAAACCTTGGATTCTCTCGCTGTGCCATGGCCGCGTTTGGCGCGCGCGCGGGCGCCATGCGAATCGGCGCTTTTTTGCTGCTGCACGTCGGCATGGCACGGGCATTGCTCTTATTGCGCAAAGCGATCTTGCCTCGGATCGCGTTCAGCACCTCGTCGCGCCCAATGCAGTCGCAACGGGTAGGCGTGGCGCGCGTCCAAGACCTGCAATCCAGGGCCTCGCAGGCGGCATTATGTAGATGACAAAGCGGCCATTCTGGCAGCTCGCGGAAGCATGCCGAGGTGTCTCGCCGCCGCATTGCGGCACATCTGGCCGGTGTTCGGCCAAAGGCTCCGGCTCTGCCGGCATCGCCTCATGCGTAGTATTACCTAGTCCCCGCAACGCAAATCTGCCGGGCGTTACCGTTCATCTGGCTTAAGTCACCCAGCATGCATAGCGGCATATGTCTTGCTCGATTAAGGCTGCGCAGTGGAGCTTCACCGGCGGTCCAGCGCGACTAAATTGCGATAAGCGTCGGTGGCAAGATGTCATCTACAAGATGGAGGAAGCGTGACAACAAGGCCTCCCGAAGTACGTCGCAGCCAGCGCGGCTTTACGCTCATCGAGCTACTGGTGACCGTAACCGTGTTGATCATTCTGTCGAGCCTCGCGGCGACCTCGTACAGCACGACCGTAAACAACAACCGGCTCTACGCTTCGCAGAACGAATTCGTCGCCTACCTCGCGTTGGCGCGAAGCGAGGCTGCGCGTCGTGGCGTTCCGGTGGTCTTGAGCGCTACCACTCCGGCCAGTGGCAATGCATTCGGCGGCGGCTGGACGGTGTGGGTCGACAGCAATGGCAACGGCTCGTTCGATCCCGGCGAACCTCTCTTGCGCAGCCATGAAGCCTTGCCATCGACCATCCTGATTGGCGACGGCACGACGACTTCGATCACCTTCAACCCGACCGGTTTCCTCGCGACGGGTGCGCTGGACATCAAGCTGTGCGCCAGCGATCCGACACTCGCCAGCTTTGACATCACGATCCAGGCCAACGGTCTTACCGACGTAGCCGATGTCGCAGGCCACGCTGGTTCGGCGCGCAGCACCTGTTCCTGATCATGAACAAACGCACGCAGCTCGGATACGGATTGGTCGAGTCGATGGTCTCCATCTTCGTGGTTTCGATCGGCTTTCTCGGGTTCGCCGGGCTTCAGGTCAACGGCCTGGCTTTGGCGAACGATTCTCTTTTCCGAACCAAGGCGATCTATCTGTCCTATCAGATGGCGGACCGCGTGCGTGCAAACCTGCCCGCCGTGCAAGCCGGTTCGTACAACTCGCTTAGCGGCACCGGCAGCAACCCGGGATGCATCACCACCAACTGCACGGCGGCACAAGTGGCGCAGAACGACTTCTACGAATGGAGCACCGAGGTTGCCGCCCTGTTGCCCGCCGGACAGGGCACGATCTGCAAGACCGCCACCGAAACCGCGTGCGACGGAACGGGTAACAATTACGCCGTCACGCTGACGTGGGCCGAAAAAGGCACATCGCACAGCTTCGTCACGACGTTCAGGCCATGAGCTCGCGGCGGCAGGAGGGCATGGGCCTGGTGGAACTGCTGGTCTGGATGGCCATCAGCCTGCTCATCATTTCGGTGATCGGCGTCGTCTACGGAAACACCAAACAGCTCACCCGCGTCAATGACACCGTATCGCGATTGCAGGAAAACGGGCGCTTCGTTGTTTATCTGCTCGACCACGACATTCGCATGGCCGGATTCCGCGGTTGCAACGGCAACGACGCTTCGGTCGGGTACCTCAGTGTCCTCAATTCGACGGCCTACCCTTACCAGTTCAACGTCGCGATCGCCGGCTTTCACGGTGCAAGCGGCTCCTGGTCGCCAGCGCTACCGACCGACATCAGCGCTCTGACGCCGCCTCCGCTTGCGGGAACCGACGTGGTGACGGTTCGCTTCATCGACGGCACGGGCGTTCCCCTGACCGCTGCCATGTCGAACTCCCAGGACGACATTCAGGTCGCGGCAGGCAGCGCACTTGCCACGGGCGACGTGCTTCTCATCGCCGACTGTTCGGCCTTCGCGATTTTCAACGCCTCGGGCTTCAACCTCGGCAACGGAAAGATCAAGCACAACACCGGCGGCGCGACATTGCCGGGTAACACGACCAAGGATCTCGGCAACGCATTTCGTACCGACGCGGCGGTCTACCGCCTCGTGACGCGCACCTACTATGTCGCGCCGAGCGTGCGCAAACCGGGAACCAACGCGCTGTGGGCCAACAGCGTGCCCGGCTACGATGGGCTGCCGCAGCCGGAGGAAATGGTCGAAGGCGTCGAGGGCCTCGTTCTGTCCTTCGGCGAGGATCTCGATGGCGACAAGGCCGCCAATCGCTACGTGACCGCCAATGCGGTTGGCACCTGGAGCAACGTCGTAAGCGTCAAGGCGCAGCTCCTGCTGGCAACGGTCAGAGACAACATGACCACCGCGCCGCAGGCCTACACCTTCAACGGCGTGACGACCACGCCGACCGACAGGCGGCTGCGCTCGGTGCTGTCGTCGGTAATCGCCGTTCGCAATCGGGTGCTGTGATGGACCTGTCATGCCGCGCGCCATCGACGCGTGGACGTCAGTCCGGGATGTCGCTGTTTCCGGCGCTGATGTTTCTGCTGGTGCTGGCCGTGCTCGGCGTGTCCGCGCTCAACAGTACCCTGATGCAGGAAAAGATGGTCTCGAACACCAAGGACGCGAATCTCGCTTTTCAAGCCGCGGAAGCGGCCCTTCGCGATGCCGAGGGCGACGTCGAGAGGAACAAGACTCTCTGGACGCCAACATCCTTCACATCGGCATGCACGAACGGTCTGTGCGTGCCGCCGTCGACGTGGCCCAGCCCAAGCTCGCTCGATATTTCCAAAGCCATCGACTGGAGCAACACCGGACTGACCAGGACGTACGGGAGTCAGACCGCGGTACCGTCGTTGCCCGACGTGGCCGCGCAGCCGGAATACGTCATCGAACGAATTCCTCCGCCGCCCGGCCTCCCGGCAACCCCGGGAAGCAGCGTCGGAATCGGTTGCGGAGTGTCCTGCCCGCCCCCGGCCAATGGCTTTGCGTATCGCCTGACGGTTCTCGCGACGGGCGTGCGTCCGGAAACACGTGTCGTATTGCAGTCTACTTACATCGTGAGGAACTGATGAAACTGTTCAAACGGGCACTCGCGGTCGCAATCGCGATGCTGCTCGCGGGATCCGCGTCGGCGGCACTACTGTCGATCGCCCAATATCCGCTGTTCCTCACCAATCGAACGCTGCCTAATGTGCTGGTGATCTACGACAATTCCGAGTCGATGGACGGCACCATGGCGGGCAAGCTCATCGCGGGCGACGACCCGACCACGCGCGGCAACATCGCTCGTGGCGTGATTCGCAACACGATCTCGAGTTTCTCGGGGCAGTTCAACTGGGGGCTCGAAACGTTCGCCACGTCCGGCACCGGCCTTTACTCGACGTACCCGTACTGGCTCGGCAATGCTCAGACCATGGTCTTCACCGACGATTGCGTCGCCGGCGTCTCGGCATCGAACGGAGGCCTGCGCTGCATTGTCAATCCGCAGTGGAACGGCTCCTCGGTCGGCGACCATTTCCTCACCTACGACAGGGCAAGCGACGACCCCGACATCAACGACGTGCTCTACATCGGCTACTTCGGCACGGGCGCCTGGGCGACGAGCAACGGCGTCGGCCGCGGAGACTACGGCTTCTGGTTTACACACAATCCGGGCACGGCATTCGAAGCAAACATGACCAACTTTTGGACGAGCTTCAGCTTTACGCCGACGGACGCCGGGTACATCCCGTTCAACCCGCCTATTACCAGGCAGCTGTATGCGTATCGTGCGTGGGGCTTCTACGCCAACGTCAACGGGCAGGGTGTGATCAACGAGCCCGTCATGGCGCCGAGCGTCGCCGGGCATCTGACCAACATCCAGGCGATGCTCGCCTCCGAAACGCCGTATGGTCCGGAGATCAAGAATGCGGCCGTGTTCACGCCGTTAGCTGGCAGCCTGCAGACCGCGAGGCAGTACTTCGCCGGCGGCTCTTCGCCGATCAGCCTGTCGTGCCAGCGAAGCTTCGTCATGCTCGCGACCGACGGCAATCCCACCTCCGATTTTTCGGGCTCCATGTATGACCTGTCGCTACAGCAGAACACTTACAGCGCGGGCACGTGGACCTTCTCGCGGGCCGCGAACGACGTTTTCGGGCAGGTCACCGCGTTGCGCAGCGTCTCGGTCGGCGGTTTTGCGCACGACATCCAGACCTACGTCGTCGGAATGGGAGACACGGTTGCCAATCCAAGCTCGGTCGCGGCCATGAATCAGTTCGCGGTTTTGGGCGGCACCGATATCGCGTACCTGGCGCAGGACAGCGCGTCGCTGGCCAACGCCTTCCAGGCGATCGCGGTCGACATCCAGTCGAAGACCGCGGCGGCCTCGTCGGTCTCGCTCAACACCGGGTCGTGGGGCACGGGCACCAATCTCTACCAGGCGCGCTTCAACAGCGGCGACTGGTCCGGGCAATTGATCGCCTACCTGATCAATGCCGACGGCTCGATCGGCGCGCAGCAGTGGGATTCCGGGCAGATCATCAACGGCCAGAACTGGGATACGGGACGTACGATTTTGACTTCCAAGCCGTCGGCTTCACTTGGCGCTCGCGGCATTCCCTTTCGCTGGCCCGCGACTTATCCAGGTACCCCGGCAGCCACCGAGATGGATTTAGCGCAAGCGGCACTGCTCAACGCTCCAGGCGCGACGGTCGGCACTGGCCTCGGCAACGTGGCATTGGCAAGCAATGGCGCCGTTGCAAGCGCCTCGAGCTATTACAACTCCGGATACGGGCCGGGCGGGGCCATCAACGGCGACAGCAGCGGCGCCAACTGGGGCAGCGGCGGCGGTTGGAACAGTGCTGATGGCAGCTTCCCGCAGTGGCTGCAGGTCAATTTCAACGGCTCGAAGAACATCACCCAAGTGATCGTGTATTCGGTGCAGGACAATTACGGGGCCCCGTCGCAGCCGACGGATACCATGACCTTCAACCTCTACGGTCTGGTCAATTTCGCCGTTCAGGGCTGGGACGGCAGCGGCTGGGTCACCTTGGCCACAGTCACTGGCAACAATCTGGTCAAGAAGACGCTGAACTTCGCCGCCTTCACCACCGATCGCATTCGCATCAACGTCACGGCAGCGTCAGGTGGCTACTCCCGCCTCACCGAAGTCGAAGTCTTCGGCATCGCCGTCGCGTCAGGCGCCGACGGATACGGTTCGCAGCGCGTGCAATGGCTGCGCGGCAACACGGCCAATGAATCCGCGACCTGCGGCGGCTGCACGCCATCGTTTCGCAGCCGGCCGACCAGCAAGCTTGGAGACATCATTCACTCGGCGCCGAGCTACGTTGCAGGACCTGCCATGGCCTACCCCGACACCATAGAGAGCAGCGCGTACAGCGCCTTTGCCTTGGCCACTGCGAACAGAACACCCATGATCTACGTCGGGGCCAATGATGGAATGCTGCACGCTTTCATTGCCAGCAATGGCAGGGAAGCGCTGGCCTACGTACCGACCTCGGTTTACAAGAATTTGAGCGCGCTGACCGCTTCGAGCCTTTCGTCGGTACCAGGCGAGCCGGTCGCGCATCACTATCTGGTCGACGGGTCGCCGACCATCGCCGACGCTTATTACGGAGGTTCGTGGCACACGCTGCTTGCCGGCGGTCTCGGCGCTGGCGGACAGGGCGTCTTTGTCCTGGATGTGACCGACCCGAGCAGCTTTACGCAGGCGAACGCCGCCAGCATCGTACGCTGGGAATTCTCGGACGCCGACGACGCCGACATGGGCTACACATTCTCGCAACCTTTGCTGGTGAAGACCAACAACGGGCGCTGGTCGATAATCGTCGGCAACGGCTACAACAACAGCGAAGATGACGGCCACCTGAGCAGCAGCGGCCACGCGGTGTTGTTCGTGCTCGATGCGGAGACCGGCGCAGTCAGGGCCAAGATCGACACCGGCTCGGGAAGCGCGGCGACACCTAACGGACTCTCCGGGCCGATCGCGGTCGACACCACCGGCGACGGCATCGCCGACGTCGTTTATGCCGGCGATCTGAACGGCAATCTGTGGAAGTTCGACCTGACCTCGTCGAGCGCAGGAGCATGGAATGTCGCCTTCGGCGGCGCGCCGCTGTTCTCCACCCCAGGGCAGCCGATCACGGTTCGACCTGACGTCACCAAGTTCACGCAGGGCGGCTATCTCGTCACCTTCGGCACCGGTCGTTACATTGACACCAGCGACAACGCGACCACCGATGCGGAGACGTTCTACGGCATTCGCGATACTGGCTCGGCCGCGGGCGGCCTTTCAAACCTGGTGCGGCAGAGTATCGTCAGCAGCACTGCGACAGGCGCAGACGGCAACACCTACCGTCTGAGCACTCATGCCGTCGGTCCGGCGACGATCGATGCTCCTCTGTCCGGTGACAACTCGATCGCGCGGTCGGATTACAACACGGGCAAGAAGGGTTGGTACATCAACCTGCCGGCGACCGGAGAGCGCGTCGTGAGCGATTCGAATATTCGTGCCGGCCGCGTGGTCTTCAACACCTTGATCCCCAACACCGACCCCTGCGGCTTTGGCGGCACGGGCTGGGTGATGGAAGTCGACGTCATGACCGGCAACCGTAACGACACGCCGACGTTCGATACCAACAACGACCAACAGATTTCGACCGCGGACCTGAACCTGAGCGGCACCAACGACAACGCGAGCGGCCGCGCGGTGTCCAGCATCCCCGCAGCGGCGGGATTCCTGCGTGCACCGTCGCAACCAGGCCGGCCGCCGTTCGAGAACAAGTACGTCAACACGTCGGCGGGTTCGGTCACCGTCATCGGCGAAACGGCAGGACTTGGCGCTTCAAGTCGCGCATCGTGGCGGCAGCTACAATGAAAGGCGTATCCATGAATCGCAGCTTGCTTGTCCTGGCGCTCATCGCATTCGCCGCGCCGACCCATTCGATGACGGCAACCGTCACGTCGTCTACCGCGCCGGCGGCTCCGGCTACCTCCGCGCCGGCCAATTCCACGACGGCGACGACCAAGGCGGGGGCGCCTGACGCGCGCCCGGAAGCCGCGTCGGCTGCGGCGGGCAAGGCAATGGCACCCAGCGCTGCCTCCGTCACCCGTCCGGCCGCCACGTTGTCTGCGCCCGGTGTTCCGATGAAGTCCACTGCCGCGCCGAGCGCACGATCGGGCGCTGCGTCCTCCAAGGCAAGTGTGCTCATGCCCCGCGCTGCGCAGCAGGCTGGTGCAGTGACGCCCGCGCCAACCAACGCAGCGTGGGCCGCGGCCGCCGGCACTAGCGCGGGCATGCACAAGGGTACGCTCGAAGCGATCAATGCCGGCGCCGGCACGTTCCAGGTCTACGGTCAGAAGCTCAGCTTCAACCCGCAACGGGTCAGGGTATTCAATCGCGACGGCACGCCCGGCAGTGTCTTCAGCCTGAAAAACGGCGCCAACATTCGCTTCACGCTCGATGCCGCCGATTCCCTGCATCGCCGCGCCGCGGTCATCTACCTCAACTGAATCGGAACACCACAGTGCGCTCACGCGGTTTCACGCTGCTCGAAGTGATGATTGCCTGCGCAATCGTGGCGATCCTCGCGGCGATCGCCTATCCCAGCTACATAAACTCGATTCAAAAGTCGCGCCGTGCGGAAGCGAAGGCGGCGCTGCTCGGCGTCGCGTCGCAGATGGAGCGCTTTTCCACGGAAAAGGGGACCTACGCAACGGCGACGCTCGGGACTGGCGTCAACGCCGTCTACCCAAACCACACCGAGAGCAGCTACTACAACCTTTCGCTAGCCCCCCTGACCGCGACGACCTACACGGCGCGGGCAGCGCCGACGGGCGCCCAGACAGCCGACCCGTGCGGCACGCTTACCTACAACGAGCAAGGCGTCAAGGCCGTCACGGGCGGATCCTGGACCACAACGCAGTGCTGGTAACGGCCTGCGACGTCCCGTCGCTGTGCAATAGAAGCATCGTTCGCATCGCCTGCGCGTGCCTGACGCGCGTTACAGCTCGATGATGCGGCGGGTCTGCAGCGACTCCCGCAGGGCGAGAGCGATTCGCGTGGCTTCGGTCGCGTCGTGCAGCGTCAGGAGAGGCGCGCGATCGTCGAGCACGGCATCGACGAAATGCGTCGCCTCGCGCAGAAACGCCTCCTCGAACCGCTCATAGAAGGTCGGCGTGCATTCGTTGCGCACTCCGTACGCATCGGCGATGTCGACGCGGTTCTTGCGCGGATTCCGGCCCACAGTCAGTCGGCCCAGGGTGCCGAAGACCTCGGTCGATGTCTCGTGCCCGTGCGCCATGGTGCGCGAGGCAAAAAAGCACGCCATCTGGCCGTCGGCGAATTCGCAGGTCGCCACGCCGTTATCGACGTCGCCGAATTCGCGCAAGCCCTCGTGCAGCGCAACGACGCCGGTCGCGAACACGCGTATCGGTTTGGGATTTCCCAGCAGCCACCGGGCAAGATCGATATCGTGCACGGTGCAGTCGAGGAAGATGCCGCCGCTGGTGGGCGCAAAGCGCACGAAAAAGCCCGACGGATCGTTCATGTCGAGATTCTGTGACCGGACCAGGAACGGTTTGCCTATCATGCCCGCGCGAACCTTGTCGTACGCGTCGCGATAGCTGGTATCAAAGCGCCGCCCGTAGCCGATCATGACTTTGAGCCGCGGGTGCTCTGCCGCGAGCTCCTCGACCCGACGGCAATCCGCAAGATCGAGCGAGAGAGGCTTTTCGCAGAACACGTGCTTGCCCGCTTGCAGGGCCTGCACGATCTGTTCGGCGTGCAAGGATGTGGGCGTGACCAGGAACACCGCGTCCAGCCGAACATCCGCGAGCAGGTCGCGATAGTCGGCGTACAAGCTTGCCACACCGAGATCCCGCTTCGCCCAGGCGAGCTCATCCTCGATCGGACTGCACGCGGCGATCAGATCTGCGCGCGGGACGCGCCGCGCGAGATTGTCCGCATGCCTCTTGCCGAGACGGCCGAGTCCCGCGATACCGATGCGCAAGCGGGACGCTGCGGTCATCTCTTCCTACAGCTCGATGGCGCGCCGCTCGCGCCATGAATGCGTCGCCGCATCGGCGAGCTCGAGCGCCCTGACCCCATCCTGAATGGTTGTCTGCAGCGGTTTTGCGTTGGCGACGGCGTCGAGGAAGTGCGCCATCTCGTTGACATACGCGACGCGATAGCGCTCCAGAAAAAAATGCTCCGGCTTGTCCTGGCTGACATTGACGGCGTTGTGCGCGAAGACTTCGGTCGGCTTGTGATTTCCGGCCTGCAGCATGCCTTTGCTGCCGAGTATCTCGAAGCGCTGATCGTACCCGTAGGCGGCGCGGCGGCTGGCATTGATTTGCGCGATACGGCCGCGACGGGAGCGAATGGTCACCGCGGCGGAATCGATATCGCCGATCCCCCCGATCGCCGGGTCGGTGAGGCAACTCCCGGTCGCGAACAGCGTCAATGCCTCGTCATCGAGCATCCAGCGGAAAATATCGAAGTCGTGGATCAGCATGTCCTTGAAGATGCCTCCCGACGTGCCGAGGTATTCGGTGGACGGCGCAGACGGGTCGCGACTGGTGACGACCAGCATCTCGGGCTCGCCGATCTCGCCGGCGGCAAGCCGCATCTTCAGCGCCGCGAATGTCGGATCGTGCCGGCGCTGAAAACCGATCATGCAGGCGACACCGGCCTTGCCCACAGCCTGGGCGCAGGCGCGCGCGCGCACCAGATCGAGGTCGACCGGCTTTTCGCAGAAGATGGCCTTGCCGGCGGCGGCTCCCCCCTGGATCAGCTCCGCGTGTGTGTCGGTGGAGGAAGCGATGACGATGGCCGTGATCGCCTCGTCGGCGAAGATCGCGTCCGCGGCGCGCACTTCGGCGCGATGCTTGACTGCGAGCTCGACCGCCGCGGCGCGGTTGACGTCGGCGATGTACTTGAGCCGGACGCCCGGTTGACGCGCCAGATTCCCGGCATGGATGGTGCCGATGCGGCCTGCTCCAAACAAGGCGACTTCGATCATCGTGACTCCGCTGTTGGTGGACGTTTGAGCAGCCACTCGTGCGCCGGGTCATTCTTGAAATGCCACTCGCGCGTCGGGCCCGCCATCACGTTCAGATAGTACGAGTCGTAGCCGTAGGGCACGACCACCGGATGATAGCCTCTCGGGACCATTACCACATCGTGATCCTCCACCGCGAGGGCCTCGTCGAGCGAGCGATCGTCGCTGTACACCCGCTGAAAGGCGAAGCCCTGAGCGGGGTTGAGCCGATGGTAATAGGTTTCCTCGAGTGAGCTCTCGAGCGGAGGATTGTCGGTATCGTGTTTGTGCGGAGGATAGCTGGACGAGTGCCCGCCCGGCGTGAAGACTTCCACCACCAGCAGATGATCGGCGGCTTCGGTTTGCGGCAGGATGTCACAGACGAAGCGCTGGTTGAGGCCCTCGCCGCGAGCGAAGCGTTTCATCGTCTTCGGTTCGATCAGCCGGGCGGGTGAACGGCCCTTGCCCGGCGCGCTTGCCACACCGATTTCACTCGGCGTGTGCGCGCGGACGGTCACGCCATTTCCGCGAGGAAGATAAACCGCGTAGGGCGCGCGCGGCTCGAAAACGCTGCTGCGACCGCTGAGCTCGCGCCACGTCCGGTCTTCGGTCTTGACGCTCGCCGTGCCGCTGAGGATGACGATGCATATTTCGTCCGTGGCGTTCGTCCCCGGCGCGATCTCCTCGTCGGGTGCGAGCCGGTACGCCGCAAAGCCGACGTATTTCCAACCGGCGGATTGCGGGGTCACCCTGACGATCTCCGCGCCCTCCCGCTTCGCCTTGACCAGGAGACTCATAACACCCCTATCATACAAAAAATGTGCGACACGATCTTATATCGTCATTCCCGCTCATTTTGGTAACTGAGCGGGAATCCAGTGTCTTTTGACGAACGACACTCGATCCCCGCCTTCGCGGGGACGACAAGAGTTTTTAGTCTAAAGTAGAAGGCAATTTCGAGTTTTCCAAAGTGCTCACCAGCGCGCGCAGGTGTCGATAGCCCTTTTCGGCGTATGCGTAGCTCGGCGCCACGACCGGATCCTGTTCCGCCTCGACCACCAGCCAGCCGCGATAGGCGTTGTCATGGAGGAGCGTGAGCAGCGTATTGAAATCGATCGCGCCGTCGCCGGGGACCGTAAAGGCGCCGTTGATGACCGCTTCCAGAAAGCTCCAGTTGCGATTGCGCGCCATGCGTATCACCTGCGGGCGAACGTCCTTGCAGTGGACGTGACATACGCGCCGAACGTGTTTGGCGAGCATCGCCGCCACGGAACTTTCGTCGGCGCCGGCAAAGCTCATGTGCCCGCTGTCGAAGAGCAGCCCGACCTCGTCGCCGACCAGCGCCATCAATTGGTCGACGTCGGAGGGTGTCTCCACGTAGGCGCCCATATGGTGGTGATACGCCAGTCGAACGCCGTGCGAAAGAGTGTGGCGCGCGAGCGCGGTGACCTTGTCGGCGTAGTCGCGCCATTGTTCGCGATGGAAAAAGCGCGGACGCTTGTACAGCGGCGAAGACATACCCTGGATACTGTCGGCCACTTCGCCGTAGACCATGACCTTGGCCCCGTTGTCGGCGAGAAGCTCCAAGTGCGGTCCGACCGCGCGAATTTCCTCTTCCGCCGAGCGGCGCGCGAGCTGGCCCGAATACCAGCCAGAGACGAGCTCGAGCCCGTGCTGCGAAAGAACCTTCCGCAATGCTTCGGATTGGCGCGGAAATTTGTTGCCGAGCTCGAAACCCTGGTAGCCGATCGCCTTGCCTTCGGTCAGCGCGACTTCGAGCGAAGTTTCTCCGCCGAGCGACGGCAGGTCATCGTTGCTCCAGGAAATCGGATTGATGCCGATCTTGACGCTGAAGCTTGCGTCCTGGATCTGACTCATGGTTTTTGCTGCTGCTTGTCGTGCTCGTAGGTGCGTCGCGCCTTGCGCACCTCGTCCCGGTCGGAGACTTCCGGCACCGCCACTTCCCACCAGCAGCCGCCCTCCGCGGTGGTGCGATCGGGATCGGTTTCGATGCAGATGAGATACGTGCGATCCGCGGCACGGGCGCGCGCCATGGCCGCCTCGAGCTCGGCAATCGTCTTCACATTCTCCGCGAGCGCGCCGAGCGACGCCGCGTGCGCGGCAAAGTCGATGCGCGGCGCGCCGCCAGGTCCCTGCAGGCAATCGTCGAAAAGATTGTTGAACGGCTCGCCGCCGGAGGCTTGCTGGAGGCGATTGATGCAGCCGTAGCCTAAGTTGTCGAGCACGACGATGATCAGCTTCTTGTCCAGCATGACCGACGTCGCGATCTCGGAGTTGAGCATCAGGTAGCTGCCGTCGCCGAGCATGACGATCACTTCGCGTTCGGTTTTCGCCATTTTGACGCCGAGGCCGCCGGCGATTTCGTAGCCCATGCACGAGTAGCCGTATTCCATGTGGTAGCCGCCCGGCGTCGCGGTGCGCCAGAGCTTGTGCAGCTCGGCGGGCAGCGTTCCCGCGGCGCAGACGACGATGTCGCGCGACGGCGAATCGGCGGCCGAGCGTTGAACCGCGCCGATGACCTCGCCATCGTAGGGAAGCAAGACCTCGCGCCGGCCGGTGATGCGATCCACAGCCGCGCGCCAATCGTTGGCCGCTTTGATCGCCTTCGTTTGCCAATCGCCGGCGGATCGCCAGCCTGGCATCGCGTGCGACAGCGCTTCGAGCCCGAGCCTCGCGTCGGCAAGCAATCCCACGCCGCGCCACTTGAGCGCGTCGAAGATGTTCACGTTGAGACTCACGAGCCGGGCCTGCGCGGCCAGCGAATGCGAGCCGGTCGTGAAGTCCTGCAGTCGCGTTCCGATCGCGAGCACGACGTCGGCCTCGCGGGCGAGCGCGTTGGCCGCGGTCGAGCCGGTGACGCCGATCGCACCCAGTTGCAGCGGATGATCCCAGGAGAGTGCGCCCTTGCCGGCCTGGGTTTCCGCGACCGGAACGCGATGCGCCTCGGCGAACGCGCGCAGCGCTTCGCTCGCTTCGGCATAGAGCACACCGCCGCCGGCGATGATCAGCGGCCGTTTCGATTCGCGCAACACTGCGACCGCGCGTGCGAGCTCGCTTTCCATCGGCGGCGCTGCGCCGAACAGAACGGCGGGCGGAGCAAGGAAATCCTCGGGGAACTCGTACGCCATGGTCTGCACGTCCTGCGGCAGGGCGAGCGTGACCGGACCGCACAGCGCGGTATCGGTCAGTACTCGAATCGCGCGCGGCAGTGCCGTCAATAGCTGCTCGGGATACGTAATGCGATCGAAATAGCGCGACACGGGTTTGAAGCAGTCGTTGGCGGACACGCCGCCGTCGTGGAAATCCTCGATCTGCTGCAAAGCCGGGTCCGGAGCCCGCGACATGAAAACGTCGCCTGGAAGGAACAGCACCGGCAATCGGTTGACATGCGCGAGCGCCGCCGCCGTCAGTAGATTGGTCGCGCCAGGGCCGATCGAGGTGGTGCACGCCATCATGCGCCGGCGCATGTTCGCCTTGGCGTACGCGATCGCGGCATGCGCCATCGCCTGCTCGTTGTGCGCACGGAACGTGGGCAGCGTTTCGCGATGGCGAAAAAGCGCTTCACCGATGCCGGCGACGTTGCCGTGGCCAAAAATCGCGAACACGCCGCCGAACAACGCCGGTCCCGGCTTTTCTTTGGTGCCGACGATACGGAGCGCCGCGAGATAGCGAACAAGCGCCTGCGCCGTCGTCAGGCGGACTGTGCTCACGCCGCCGCTCCCTGGGCCTGCCCCACACGACGCGACGCGCGCCAGGCATCGATCAGCAATTCAAAACTGGCGCGCACTTCACGCACCAGTGCAGTGTCATCGATCGTGCCGGAAAGCCATCGGCGCGACGGCTCCTCGAAAATCGTCCGGCCGACGGCGAAGCCGCGACAAGTCTTGCTCTCGCGCGCGGCGCGAAATCCTTCCCGCAACGCGTCGACGGTCGCGGATTGGCCCAATACCACCACTCCGCGGCAATAAGGATCGCGCTCGGCGATCAGCGCGTCGATTGCATGCCACTGTACGGCGCTCATGGGCTCCAGCTTCCACCATTCGGGATAGATGCCCAGATTGTAGAGACGCTTGAGCGATCGCAGCACCGTGTCGCCCGCGCGCGGCAGCTCCCTGGGCGGAACGATCTCCAGCAGCAGCTCGTGTCCGCTTGCCTGCACCGCGTCGTACAAGGCGCGAACCTGAGCTTCCTCCTCGAGCCGGTTGTCCAGATCGTCATCAGGATGATATTTGACCAGGCACTTCGCGATGTGCTCGTGCGGCCAGCTCAGCAAATGGGTGCCGATCGAGCGCCCGCGGTCGAATTGCAGAGGGTTCGAACCGGAAAGCTCGACCGGCCGTCCGATCCACCAGCCACGGCCGGTGGCGGCGTCGAGCGCATCCTGGCCGTAGCGGTCGTCGCAGAGCATGCCGATCTTGCCGGAGAGTGACGATGCTCGCTCCGTCTGGGCGACGGCTTCGACAAAGAGCGCCTTGAGTCTGGGCAGACGCGACTCATCTGCCTGCGCCGCCTGCGCCAGCTCGAAGAACTGGTTGCGATGATCGAACGCAAACGCGAACACTTCATCGCGCGGGGTTCGCGGCGCCGTGACTCGATGCAATCGGTTCAGCGTCACATCCTGATCCGGCCGCGGAATGCTCTTCGCGTTGGCGAGAAAGTAATCGAGCTCGATGCGGGTCGGCATCGCGGGCGCGCAGCCGTGGCGCGAGACGACCAGCGCGCCACAGGCGTTCGCGTAGCGGCAGCATGCATCGTAGTCCTCGCCTCGCACCCAGCCTGACAAAAAGCCGGCGGAGAACGCGTCGCCGGCGCCGAGCACGTTCAGCACCGCGACCTCGACGCCGTGGCCGTTGAACGCTTCATCGAGCGAGTTCGGAACAGTGCCGCCTATGACCGCGCATCCCATCGGCCCACGCTTGACCAGCAGCACGCCGGCGGTCAGTGCGCGCACCGCGCGCAGCGACTCCATGATGTCGGTGCTGCCGCCGGCGATGTTGAACTCCTCGATCGTGCCGACGACAAGATCGATCTTGGGCAGAATGCGCTGCAGATGCGAGCTTACCGTGTCGGAGCGGACGTAACGCGTTTCGCCGTCGCCGCGCTTGGTAAGGCCCCAGAGCACCGGCCGATAGTCGATGTCGAGGATGGTCCGCACGTCGTTCTTGCGCGCGCGATCGAGCGCGAGATTGCTGATGCGGTCGATGTATTGCGTGGAGAAATGCGTGCCGGTGATAAGAAGCGCTTTGCTTCCCGCGATGAACGATTCCTCGACATCGGCCTCGGCAATGGCCATGTCGGCGCAGTTTTCGCGCATGAAGATCAGCGGGAAAGTGTCCTTGTCCTTGATGCCCAGCACCACCGCGCCGGTGAGGCGCGACGGGTCGGTGCTGACGTGGCTGACGTCGCAGCCCTCGCGCGCGATCGTCTCCACCAGAAATCTGCCCAGTCCGTCGTCACCGATGCGGGAGATCAACGCGGCCTTCAGCCCGAGCCGCGCGCAACCGAATGCGGTGTTGGCCGACGAGCCGCCCAGATATTTCGCGAAGCTGGTCACGTCTTCGAGCCGCGCGCCGATTTGCTGCGCATAGAAGTCCACCGCAAAGCGTCCGAGGCAGATCACGTCCAGCGCGCGGTGGGGAGCGAATCGAGTGGTGTTTCGCATTATTCTCTTCCGCAGCGGCGTGCCCATGTAGGCTTGAAGTCCGCGCGAGGCGAGCGGTGACCTCTGGCGAGGACGACGTTTGCGCTAATGCCCGGCGCGGCGACGAGAGTTGGCGCAGCCTGGCTCGTGCGAACGGCGCGGCCAAATTCTCGCGGAGTTTCGCGCCGACTGCAAGCGAAGTTGGACTACAATTTCGGAAGACGTGATCGGGACTACGCGCTGCCCAAGGGACTTTCCACACGACGCGTGGCCTCTTAGCATCGTCATTCCCGCGGCCTTTAGTCCCCGCGAAAGCGGGGGGATTCCTCATGGACGCCGCTGGGTCCCCACTTTCGCGGGGACGACGCCAATTTGCGGAAGTTGTCGTCCATTTCGGGAATCGCCACTAATCCGCATCTATCGATGACGAAGGACCCATTGTCGATCCACGCACGTCATCTAGCAGCGCAGAAAATCGCCCGCAAGGCCGGTGAGCTTGCGCATGATTACTTCTCGCGGCGCGGCGCGCTTGCCGTCGAGACCAAGGGTGCGCAGGACTATGTGAGCCAGGCCGACCGCGCGGTGGAGACCTTGATTCGTGCGGAATTGGCCCGCGAGTTTCCGGATGATGCCTTTCTCGGCGAGGAAACGGCGTCGTCGTTCGCGGGCGGCGAGGAGCGCATCTGGATCGTCGATCCCATCGACGGCACGCACAATTTCTTGCGTGGTGCGCGTTATTACTGCGTGTCGATCGCCTTTGTTGCGCACGGGCGGCGCGAGGTCGGGGTCGTTTTCGATCCCGAGTACGACGAGCTGTTCCATGCCATGCGAGAGCACGGCGCATGGCGCACGCACGGGGGGAGAGAGGACCGCTTGCGGGTCAGCAATTGCACTTCGCTTGCGAGTGCGCTCATCTGCCTCGGCCACCATGACCGCTATCCCGAGCCGCGAGTGATGGCGATCCGCCAGGCGCTGATGGACGCGGGAACGGCGGTGCGAAGTCTGGGCGCAGGCGCGCTGCAGCTTGCCCACGTTGCGGCGGGACGCTATGACGCGTTTGTCGAGCTGTCGCTCAACGCGTGGGACGCAATGGCGGGACTGTTGCTGATCGAGGAGGCGGAAGGCTTCACCGCGCCATTTCCGGGGCCGGGCGGCTTGCGCAAGCCGGCGCCGGTGTTGGGATGCGCGCACGGCATCGCCGATCCGATGATGCGCATCGTGGGCTCCTGGTAACGCGGATGCGGGCAAGGGCGACTCGCCGCCAGGATCACTGAAACGCTTAAAGCCGCCGCACAAACTGGCGTCATCCCCGCGAAAGCGGGGATCCATTTAGCGACCGTCAGAAACCAATGGATTCTCGCTTGCGCGGGAATGACGAATATCGGGCCGCGCTGCCTACTTGCGGGTCTTGGCGAAGTCGCCGGCGAACACAAAAGCGAACGAGTCAGGCTGCATGTATTTGCGCAGCGCGGCGTTGACCGCCTCGGGCGTCAACTTCGCAATGGCGGCGTCGACTTCCCCGGAATACGCGAAAGTCCGCCCCAGATATGCCTGCTGCGTCAATGCGTCGGCAACTCCCGCGTCCTGTGTGCGCGAGAGCCTCCGCTCCTGGAGCATCGCCTTCTTGCCATCCTCGACTTCGGCGGCGGAGAAACCTTCGGTCGAGGCGCGTTTGAGCTCTTCCTGCACGGCGTTTCGCAGCGGCTGCAGGTTTTGCGGCGCGAAAATCGCGGATATGCTGAGCAAACCGTTCGGCTCGAAGCTGCTGGCGCGAAACGAGCTGCCGATGCCGTAGCTCAAGCCATCCTTCTGCCGCACGCGATTCCAAAGCCGCGAATTGGTCGAACCGCCCAGCAGGTAATTGGCAAGCAGGAATGCGGGATAGTCGGGATCGCGATCGTTGAGCGCGAAAGACGCCGAGCCGGTGAGAAAAGCGTTGGCCTTGTCGGGCGTCTCGATCGGCACGGCGTTGGCGCGCTTGGTGACCAGCGGCTCGGGCACGCGTGTAAACGCCGAGGCACTCTTCCAGTCTCCGAACAGGCGCTCGAGCTGCGCCTTGACCGTCGCCGCGTCGAAATCGCCCACGACAGCGATCTCCGCAGCCTCGCCGCCGTAGAAGCGCTGATGAAACGATTTCAGCGCATCGACGCCGGGCGTTTGGATCTGCTTGATCGCTTCGTCGAGGGTCGGCGTGTAGCGGCCGTCGCCGGCGGGGTACGGATTGTCGTAGCGGCCGAGCGCGCGAACGGCGATCGAACGCGGATCGGTTCGGCCTTCTTCGAGCGCCGCGATCTCGGCACGCTTGTGCGTCTCCAGCTCGGCGGGCGGGAACGAAGGCTGGCGCATGATTTCCGCGAGCAGATCGAGCGTTGGCGCGAGATTCGCGCGGACGGTTTGACCGCGTGCCGACGCGCTTGTCTGGCTGCCGCCGACCGACAATTTGGCGCGCAGGCGATCGAGCATATCTTCGATTTCCTGGCGGCTGTGCCGGGCCGTGCCGCGCATCAGCATGTCGCCGGTAAGCGTGCCCTCGCCTTCCAGCCCGAAGATCGACTTCTCGTCGCCATAGTGCACGCGCAGTGCAAACTGCACCGTCTCGCCGCGGGTCTTTTTCGGCAGCAGCGCGACCTTCATGCCATTCGCGAGCGTAAAGCGCTGCGCACGAGCATCGAGATTGGCAGGGGTCGCGTCGAACGTCTCGCCCGCGGCAACCGCGGGATCGCCCTTGTAATCCTTGACCATGGCCGCGACATCGACGGACGGAGGAACGGGCGAACGGTCCGGTTTCAGGTCGGGGATGAACGCGCCGACGGTGCGGTTGGCCGGCTTGAAATATTGTGTCGCGACCCGATCGAGATCCGCCGGCGTCACCGTCCGCCAGCGATCGCGGCGCAGGAAGAACAGCCGCCAATCGCCTTCGGCGATCGACTGCGAAAGCGCGATGCCGAGACGCTGCGGGTCGTTGATGCTGTCGTCGATCTGCTTGATGGTCTTCGCCCGCACTCGATCGAGCTCCGCAGCAGTGATCGGCTGCGCCTTGACGCCTTCGATCGTTCGCAGCATGACCTCGCGCGCGCCTTCGATCGAATCCTGGTCAGGCACTTTCACCAGGAACATCGCAAAGCCCGGATCGTGACCGTTGTAGACGAAGTCGTCGACGCCTGCCGCCTTCTTGGTTTCCACCAGCGCTTGGTACAGGCGGCCTCCCGGCGTGACGGTCATGACGCCGACGGCCGCTTCGATCGCCACCGAGTCCGGATGCGCGGCGGGCACCGTGTGATACAGGTCGGAGAGCCACTGCGTGTTGCCGACCCGGCGCAGCGTCACCTGCCGCTCGCCGTCCTGCACCGGCTCCTCGGTGTAAAGGCGCGGAAGCACCCGCGTTGGCTTCGGTATCGGCCCGAAATATTTCGCGACCAGTGAGAGTACCTTGTCCGGATCGAACGCACCGGCGACGACCAGCACCGCGTTGTCGGGCTGATAGTAGAGGCGATAGAACGCCTGCAGCCGGCCGATGTCGACCTGCTCGACGTCGGAGCGCGCGCCGATCGTGTCCTTGCCGTAGCTGTGCCAGACGTATGCCGCCGCGGTGGTACGCTGGATCAGCATACGCACCGCATTGTTCTCGTTGCGCTCCATTTCGTTGCGAACGACCGTCATCTCGCTGTCGAGGTCCTTCTTGGCGACAAACGAGTTGACCATACGGTCGGCTTCCATGGCGAGCGCGAAGTCGAGGTTGTCGTCGGACGCGGGAAAGGTCTCGAAGTAGTTGGTGCGGTCGAGCCACGTCGTTCCGTTGAAATCGATTCCGCGCTGGCCCATCGCGGACATGAGGTTGCCGCGCGACGGCGTGCCCTTGAACACCATATGCTCGAGCAGATGCGCCATCCCCGTCTCGCCGTAGTTTTCCATCCGGGAGCCGACGAGATAGGTGATGTTGACGGTGGTCTTGGCCTGCGACGCGTCGGGAAACAGCAGTACTCGCAGGCCATTGCCGAGACCGTATTCGGTGATGCCCTCGACCGATGGTCCCTGGCTTACGCCCGGCGGAAGCGCCGCCTGTGCGTTGCAACACAACGCCGCGAAGAAAACGGCCGCGCATACGCGGCGGATCAAAGGCAGGGGAGCAATCATGGGATGTGGCTCGCGAGGAGAGGCGCCGATTGTAGGAGCACCCTTGTAGCGACAAGAAGGTGAGTCGGCAATGGACCTTCGGCACCGGCGAAAGTTCGCGCCGGACGATCATTTGCCGGGCGAGCACCACCGCGCAACGCGGCCTAGGCATCGCGGCGCGAATGTCAGCCGAATCATTCGCGGGCAACTCGGCGAGATTGACGTTTACGTAAACGTCGTATATTGTCGACCGATCCGTGCCGAGGAGTAAGCTTTCCACTCTCCGGCGCGCCATAAAGAGGGTTCCGGAATTCGCCGATGAACGATAGCGCCATCGCCCGCAAGCCGCTCGTCTACAAGCCGGTGCACAAGGTGCGCTTTGTCACGGCCGCGAGCCTGTTCGACGGCCACGACGCATCGATCAACATCATGCGCCGCATCCTGCAAGCCTCCGGATGCGAGGTGATCCACCTCGGGCACAACCGCTCGGTCGAACAGATCGTCACCTGCGCGCTGCAGGAAGACGCGCACGGTATCGCCATCTCGTCGTACCAGGGCGGCCACGTCGAATTCTTCGAGTACATGCTCGATCTCTTACGCGAGCGCGGCGGCGCGAACATCAAGGTGTTCGGCGGCGGCGGCGGTGTGATCGTACCCGCCGAGATCGACGAGCTGCACGCCTACGGTGTGACGCGTATTTTTTCGCCGGAAGACGGCCAGCGGCTCGGACTGCAGGGAATGATCAACGAGATCGTCAGCGCGTGCGATGTCGATCTGAGCCACGATTTGCCCACGGACCTCGCTGCGCTCAAGAGCGACAATGCCTGGCTCGCCAACAAGTCACTGGCGCGAATGATCACCGGTCTCGAAGCCGGCACGGTGCCGGCGAAGCTGCGCGATGAATTGTTGCGCGTGGCGGAAACGAGCAAGGCGCCGGTTCTGGGGATCACGGGCACGGGAGGCGCGGGAAAGAGCTCGCTGACCGATGAACTCATCCGCCGCTTCCGCCTCGACCAGGACGACGTGCTCAGAATCGCGGTCGTCTCCATCGACCCGTCGCGGAGAAAATCGGGCGGAGCCTTGCTCGGCGACCGAATCCGCATGAACGCGATCCACTCGGATGGAAAGAGCCCGAGTATCTACATGCGCTCGCTGGCGACACGCGATGCCGCGAGTGAAATCTCCGAAGCGCTCCCCGATGCGATCGCCGCCTCCAAAGCCGCGGGATTCGATCTCATCGTGGTCGAGACCTCGGGTATCGGACAGGGCGACGCGGCGATCGTGCCGCACGTCGACGTGTCGCTCTACGTGATGACGCCCGAGTTCGGCGCGGCAAGCCAGCTCGAGAAAATCGACATGCTCGACTTCGCCGACTTCGTCGCCATCAACAAGTTCGACCGCAAGGGCGGTGCCGACGCTCTGCGCGACGTGCGCAAGCAGTACCAGCGCAACCGCGAGCTCTTCAAGCAGCCGCCGGAGCAAATGCCGGTGTACGGCACCATCGCGTCGCGCTTCAACGACGACGGCGTCACCGCGCTGTATCAGGCGCTCGCGGCGCGTCTCGCGGAGCAGGGTCTGAAGCTCGGCGCCGGCAAGCTGCCGGTCGTGGCGACGAAACACTCGACGCGCCAGCACGCGATTGTTCCATCCGCGCGCGTACGTTATCTCGCCGAGATAGCCGAGACTGTGCGCGGGTATCACGCCTGGGCCAAGGAGCAGGTGAAGATTGCGCGGGAGCGGCAGCAGCTGCGTGCCGCGAAGGCGATGCTGAATGCGTCGCAGGCGCCGATGAACGCTTCGACCAGCGATGCGTCCGGTTCGTCGTCCCCGCGAAAGCGGGGACCCAGTGGCGTTGCGACCGACCCAAAGCCGCTGGATTCCCGCTTTCGCGGGAATGACGAGGGTGAAGGTGTCCGCGGGAATGACGAGGGCGCAGATGCCCGCGGGAATGACGGTCACGTTGTGCGTGACAATGCCGCGCCCATCGACGACTCAACGAGGGCGTGCGACGACGCGCGGCTGGACGAGTTGATCGCCGCCCGCGACACCGCCCTCGATCCGCGCGCCAAAAAACTCCTGGAGATGTGGCCGCAGACCAAAGCCGCATACACCGGCGACGAATACGTTGTCAAAATCCGCGGCAAGGAAATTCGCAGCGCCTTGACCACGATCTCGCTTTCGGGCACGCACATTCCCAAGGTCGCGCTGCCCAAATACGAAGACGCCGGTGAAATCCTGCGCTGGCAGCTCACCGAGAACGTGCCGGGCTCGTTTCCGTACACCGCGGGCGTATTCGCATTCAAGCGCGAAAACGAAGATCCGACGCGAATGTTCGCCGGCGAAGGCGACGCGTTCCGCACCAACAAGCGCTTCCACATGCTCGCCGACGGCATGCCCGCCCAGCGGCTGTCCACGGCGTTCGACTCGGTCACGCTCTACGGCAACGATCCCGATCGTCGTCCGGATATCTACGGCAAGGTCGGCAATTCGGGCGTCTCGATCGCCACGCTCGACGACATGAAGGTGCTCTACTCGGGCTTCGATCTCACCGCGCCTAACAACTCCGTGTCGATGACCATCAACGGCCCGGCGCCGACCATCCTGGCCATGTTTCTTAACACCGCGATCGACCAGCAGCTGGAAAAATTCAAGGCCGACAACAAGCGCGACCCCACCGACGGCGAAGCTCAGAAGATCAAGGCGTGGGCGTTGTCCACGGTGCGCGGCACGGTGCAAGCCGACATTCTCAAGGAAGACCAGGGCCAGAACACCTGCATTTTCTCCACCGAATTCAGCCTCAAGGTGATGGGCGACATCCAGGAGTACTTCGTCCAGCACGACATCAAGAATTTCTACTCGGTGTCGATCTCCGGTTATCACATCGCCGAAGCGGGCGCAAATCCGATCAGCCAGCTCGCGTTCACGCTTTCCAATGGCTTCACCTTCGTCGAGGCCTATCTCGCGCGCGGTATGCACATCGACGACTTCGCGCCGAACCTGTCGTTCTTCTTCAGCTACGGCATGGACCCCGAGTATGCGGTGATCGGACGCGTCGCGCGGCGCATCTGGGCGGTGGCGATGCGCGAGCGTTACGGCGCCAATGAGAGGAGCCAGAAGCTCAAGTTCCATTCGCAGACGAGCGGGCGAAGCCTCCACGCGCAGGAAATCTCGTTCAACGACATCCGCACCACGCTGCAGGCGCTTATCTCGACCTACGACAACACCAACAGCCTGCACACCAACGCTTACGATGAGGCAATCACCACGCCGACCGAGGAGTCCGTGCGCCGCGCGATGGCGATCCAGCTCATCATCAATCGCGAATGGGGCCTGGGCAAGAACGAAAACCCGAACCAGGGCAGCTTCATCATCGAGGAGCTGACCGATCTGGTGGAAGAAGCCGTGCTCAAGGAGTTCGAGGCGATCAGCGAGCGCGGCGGCGTGCTGGGCGCGATGGAGACCGGCTACCAGCGCGGCAAGATCCAGGAAGAGTCGATGTACTACGAGCACCAGAAGCACGACGGCAGCTACCCGATTGTCGGCGTCAACACCTTCCGCAATCCGCACGCCGATTCGGCGCCACCGCAGAAGATCGCGCTGCAGCGGTCGAGCGAGGATGAGAAGCAGTCGCAGCTGAAGCGCTTGGCGGAGTTTCATGCGCGCAACGCGAAGGCCGCGCCGAAAGCGCTCGAGAGACTCCAGCGCACCGTGATCGAGGACGGCAATGTTTTCGCCGAGCTCGTGGACACCGTGCGCGTCTGTTCGCTTGGGCAAATTACAAAAGCGCTGTTCGAGGTGGGCGGGGAGTATCGGCGGAGCATGTAGGGCGGAACGAGCTCTGCGGCGGCGCACGTTTTTCATCGACCACGCCGCTGACGCCAAAATCGGTCCCCGTTATCTCCGTGAGGGAGTTCATACGAACTTGCGCCCGGGGATGTAAACTCTTGACCCGCGCGCCCTGCCACATCGCTCGGGCGCACCAAGTTCCAGCTTCGCACCGATCGCTAGCGCTACTCAGCACGCCAAGGCACGCCAACCCATGACATCCGCGCTGCGCGAAAGCTACGACGAGCTCCCCTATCCGAGCTCCTCGTTCGTGCAGACGCACCCTGACCGCCTGGCAACGCTGGGCCGGTTGTTCGGGCTGACCCCGGCGGCGGTCGACCGTTGTCGCGTCCTCGAAGTGGGCTGCTCGGAAGGTGGCAATCTGATTCCGTTGGCCGCAGCGCTGCCGGACTCGGAATTTGTCGGTATCGATTTTTCGGCAACAGCCATCAGCAAAGGCGCCGCCGACATCTCCGCGTTGCAATTGACGAATATCCGTCTGTTGCCGACGGACATTCGTGATTTCGACTCAGCGTTCGGGACCTTCGACTACATCATCGCGCACGGCGTGTATTCGTGGGCGCCCAAGGACGTGCAGGAAAGCGTGCTGGCGATCTGCGCGAGGCAGCTTGCTCCGAACGGAATCGCCTACGTCAGCTACAACACACTGCCTGGATGGCATGCGCGCGGCGCGGTTCGCGACGCGATGCGCTACCACACGCGCCAGTTCTCCGACGCGAAGACCAAGGTGCTGCAGGCGCGTGCGATGCTGGATTTCCTCGCCGAGTCATTGCAGGCGACCAAGTCTCCCTGGGGCGCCATGCTGCTCGAAGAGGCGCAGCGCGTACGCCAGCAGCCGGACGGTTACATCTATCACGACCATCTCGAGGCCGTGAATGAACCGCTCTATTTTCACGAGTTCATCGAGCGTGCCGCCCGACACGGCCTGCGCTATCTGGCCGAGGCCGACTTCTGGAACATGCTTGCGCGCGACCTGTCGCCGGACGTCGGGCAGACGCTCGCGAGGATCGCGCCGGACCTGCTGCAGCGAGAGCAGTTTCTCGATTTCCTGCGCAACCGGACGTTTCGCCAGACGCTGCTCACGCATGAGAGCGCAACGTTGATACGCAAGGTATCTCCGGAGCGCATTTTCGGAATGCAGATCGCCACGCGAGCACGACCGGTGAGCGACGCTCCGGACGAATATTCCGAGGCACCGGAGGTGTTCCGGGCCTCTCAAGGAGAGCAACTCACGACGGGACGGCCACTGACCAAGGCTGCGATGATGGCGCTGCTGCAGAACGTCCCGGCGGCGATCGGATTCGACGAGCTATGCAGCTTGGCGCAGGCGCGCCTCGGTGCGCACCATGTGGCGAGTGGCGACGATCGCAATGCGCTGGCGTCCGACATGCTGCAATCCTTCGCCGCCGGCGTTGTGGAGTTGCATTCGATACGGTTGCCGTTCGTCATCGAGCCCGGGGTGCGGCCTTCAGCGAGTGCGGTCGCCACATTGCAGGCTGGCAGAGGCACCCAGGTCACCAACCTGCGTCACGAATCGATCGCTATCGACGACGAGGCGCGGCGACTCCTCCCCATGCTCACCGGCAAGCGCACTGAGCGAGAGCTCGCCACGCTCGCGTGGCCAGGTGATCCCGAGCAGGTAGCGCTGGGAAAGCTGCGGCAAGCACTGTCGGGACTTGCACGACGGGCGCTCCTGGCCGGGTGATGCCTGGAGCCCGGTGTAACAGTGTGTAAACAGAGGCTCACCGGCATTGCGCGCGGTGGACTGCGCTGTGTATCCTAGTGAGGCGGCCGCCTTCACCGGAATACTCCAGCTCGTCTCTGGAATCCCGGCCCTTTTCCTTACCTACATGTGCGGCCAGCCATAATGGAGCCACAGTCGATGCGCATGACCCGTCACAGCCTTGTCCTATTGTGCGCGGCTATGCTCGCGTCGATCCCGGTGCAAATCCAAGCGCAGACCGCGGGCGCTGTTGTCACCGATGACACTGCGCGCGTAATCGTCAAGCTCAAAGCCGACTCGCCTCTCCTGCGCGAACAGGTGCTCTCCGCCACCGCACGCGCGACCAGTCGCGCCCAGTCACTCGGCCAGCGGCTTGGTTTGGCGATGAGTGCCGGCAGCACCGTGTCCGATCGCTCACAGGTGGTATTCGCCAGTGGCATCACATCGGCCGAGCTGGCGCAGCGACTGGCGCTCGAAGGCGATGTCGAATATGCCGTGCCCGACCAGCGTCGGCGCCATTTCGTGGCCCCTAACGATCCGCTCTATGCCGACGGTGTGGGAGGCAACGGCCCGGCCGTGGGCCAGTGGTACCTGCGGGCGCCGACGGGTGCGGTGCAGTCGTCGATCAACGTCGAGGCGGCCTGGAATGTCACGACCGGCAGTCCAGGGGTCGTGGTGGCGGTGCTCGATACCGGGGTGCGTTTCGATCACCCGGATCTGCTGGCCGTTGCGGCCGGCGGCAATTTGCTGCCGGGTTACGACATGATCAGCGACGCGGCGGAGGCCAACGACGGCAATGGGCGTGATCCCGACCCGTCTGATCCGGGGGACTGGCTGACGCAGGCGGAAATCTCACAGCGCGGGGGACCGTTCTTCCAGTGCTCGACGACTCCGGAGAGCAGCTCCTGGCATGGCACGCAAACTGCGGGACTGATCGCCGCACTCACCAACAACGGCATCGGTATGGCCAGCGTGGGACGCAACGTCCGCGTTCTGCCGGTGCGTGTGCTGGGCAAGTGCGGCGGCTTTGACTCCGACATCATCGCGGGTATGCGTTGGGCCGCTGGTATGACGGTGCCCGGCGTGCCGGCTAACCCGAACCGCGCCCAGGTCATCAATATGAGCCTGGGCGGAGAGGGAGCGTGCACTGCCGCGTATCAGGACGCCGTGACCGCAATCAATGCTGCCGGCACGGTGATCGTGGCTGCCGCCGGCAATTCTGCTGGTCACGCCGTCGGTGTGCCCGCCAATTGCGACGGGGTTATCGCCGTAGCAGGGTTGCGCCATGCTGGCACCAAGGTCGGCTTCTCCGATCTCGGACCCGAGATCGCGATCAGCGCGCCCGGCGGCAACTGCGTCAACGTCACAGCGGGTTCCCCGTGCTTATACCCGATTCTGACGACGTCCAACTCCGGCGCGACCGTCCCGCTCGCCCCGATCTACACCGACAGCTTCAACCCGTCGCTGGGCACGAGCTTCTCGGCGCCGCTCGTGGCCGGCACGGTCGCGTTGATGCTTTCGGCGCAGCCATCGATGACGCCGGCGCAGGTGAGGTTGGCGCTGGAGGCCACGGCGAGACCGTTCCCGACCACGGGTGGCGACAACGGTGACGGCACCGCGGTGCTTCAGTGCACGCCCCCGCAATTCGACGCCTTAGGCAATCCTGTCGACCAATTGCAGTGCTATTGCACCATCGACACCTGCGGCGCCGGCATGCTCGATGCTGGCGCGGCCGTGTTGGGGGCGACTACTGGCATCGCCGCGGCGGGCGTCCAGGCGCAAGGCCTATGGTGGAACGCCCCAGCTAACTCGGAGGCCGGCTGGGGCATCAGTTTCGCGCACCAAGGCAGCAGGATCTTCGCGACCTGGTTCACGTACGACTTGACAGGCAAGGGCTGGTGGTTGTCGATGACGGCAGACAAGACAGGTACCAACCCGGACACCTACACCGGGCAATTGGTCGAAACCAGCGGCCCGGCGTTCAGCGCGATGCCATTTCCTCCAATGAACAGCCCTGGGGGCGCGACCGCGACCGGCGTTGGCACGGCGACGCTGAGCTTCAGCGATGTCAACCGAGCCAGCTTCAATTACATCGTGAATGGCACGCCGCAGACCAAATCGCTCACCCGACAGGTGTTCGGTCCGTTGCCTACCTGCGTCTACGGAGCGCAGCCGAATTTTGCCGCGGCGGCAAACTACCAGGACTTGTGGTGGGCCGCACCAGGCGGTTCGGAATCCGGGTGGGGGGTCAATCTTACGCACCAGGGCGACACGATCTTTGCCACCTGGTTTACCTACGACCACGACCGCACGCCGATGTGGCTGGTGGCAACCACGCCGAAGATCGCGCCGGGTACCTACATGGGAACGCTATATCGCTTCACCGGACCGCCCTTTAACGCGGTACCGTTTCCTCCATTGGGCAGCCCCGGAGGCGCGATCGGGACAGTCGTTGGCACGGCGAGGTTTACCTTCGCTGACGGCAACACTGGCACATTTGCGTACAACGTCAACGCAGAAACGCAAACAAAGAACATTACCCGGCAATTGTTTCAAGCGCCCGCCGGGACCGTTTGCCAGTAGTTAAGCGGGTGCTGTTCGCGCCGAGTGTGTGGGAGGCCGCGCGATTGGCGGGAGGCGCGGACACACGTGCTAGACTTTCGCGCATGTCGTTCACGTCAATCGGAATTTGCCGTCGTGGTGGTTCCCGGCAGGTTCCGTCGCCTACATGGCTAAGCTCGAGCTCGAAAACCTTACCAAGCGCTACCCGGGTGTGGTTTCCGTCGACGGCATCAACCTGTCAGTAGAACACGGCGAATTTGTCTGTCTGCTGGGTCCGTCGGGCTGCGGCAAGACGACCACTTTGCGCATGATCGCGGGCTTCCTCGAACCCGACTCGGGCGAGATCCGCGTTAGCGGCAAGGTGGTGTCATCGGTCCGATCGGTCGTTCCGCCCGAGCGGCGCAACATGAGCATGATCTTCCAGAGCTATGCCGTGTGGCCGCACATGACGGTTCGGCAGAATGTCGGCTACGGCCTGAAAATGAAATCGATGCCGCAGCCGGAACGGCAATCCCGCACCGATGTCCTGTTGGCGGCCACGAAGCTGAGCGAACAGGCCGAGCGCTATCCATCGGAATTGTCCGGCGGTCAGCAACAGCGCGTTGCGCTCGCGCGAGCGCTGGCGACCAAACCCGACATTCTGCTGCTGGATGAACCGCTGTCCAATCTCGATGCCAATCTCCGCGGCGACATGCGCTTCGAGATACGCCGGCTGCATGACGAATTCCACTACACCTCGGTCTATGTCACGCACGATCAGGTGGAGGCGATGACCATGGCCGATCGCATCGTGGTCATGAATACCGGGCGCATCGAGCAGATCGGAACGCCCGAAGACGTATACGAGCGTCCTAATTCGGAGTTCGTGGCTCGCTTTATTGGCGCAAGCAATGTCATTGGCGTGACGCACCTGTCGGGAAACAGGGTCCAAGTCGCCGGCGATACCCTCGATATCGGACAGGGCAACTTCGCAGGACCCGGCAAGCCGATGAGCTTCTGCGTCAAGACGCACGATGTGGAGTTGTTGGCGGGCGACGGTATCGACGCCGAAAACACGCTGGCAGGAACCGTGCGGGGCCAGGCGTATCTCGGCAGTCATCGCGATTACGTCGTCGATGTAGCAGGGCAGCATGTGTTGATCGCCGCACCCGCCGACCTCTCGGTCCACGACGGATCGAAGGTGAGGGTGAGGTTCAAGGCGGAGCGATGTCGCGGCCTTGCCAACTGAAAAATTTGCTCGTCGTCCCCGCGCACGCGGGGACCCAGCGACGTTATATGAAGCAAGACACTGGGCTCCCGCTAGTTACCAAAATGAGCGGGAACGACGGCAATCTTGCGACATTTGTCACTCAATTGGGGAAGGGGATCACCATGAGGTGGAATTGCGTCATGGCACTCCCGATCATGCTGCTCGCCGGCGCGATCGCGGCGCCCGCCGCCGGACAGGAGACGACGCCCGCGATGCTGGCGGCGGCCGCCAAGGAAGGCAAGGTCGTGTGGTATTCGTCGATCGACGTCAAGGTCGCGGAGTTGATCGCCAAGGCCTTCCGTGCCGAATATCCGAATATCCAGATCGAGGTCGAACGATCGGGATCGGAGCGCGTGTTCCAGCGGATCAACCAGGAGTACCAGTCGGGCATCAAGAACGTCGACGTCGTCAACTCGTCCGATGCTTCGCACTTCATCTACTGGAAACAGCAAAAGTGGCTCGCGGCGCATACCCCGCCCGACGTGAAGCGCTACGCCGCGCAGTTCAAGGATCCGGAGGGTTATTTCGCGGCATGGCGCGCAACGCTCTCCGTGATGGGCTACAACACCAACCTGGTGCCGGCAAAGGACGCGCCGACGGGCTATCTCGACCTTCTCGATCCCAAATGGAAAGGCAAGCTGGTCAAATCGCATCCGGGTTACAGCGGCACCAGCCTGACCGGCACCTACGCGATCGTCAAGGCGCTTGGCTGGGACTATCTCGACAAGCTGTCCAAGCAGGGGGTGCAGCAACTGCAGTCGACCACGGCGACGCCGAAGAGCATCGCCAGCGGCGAACGGGCGGTGATGGTCGACGGCAACGAATACAACATGTTCATCGAGATCGATGCCAAGAGCCCGGTGGCGATCATCTACCCGAAGGAAGGGACGCCTTTCGTGACTTCGCCAACGGCGATCTTCGCCGATGCACCGCATCCCAATGCCGCGCGAGTCCTGCAGAATTTTCTCTACACCGCCAAGATCCAGCAACTGGCGGTCAACGAGGGCGGTACGCGTTCGCTCCATCCCGATGTCAAGGACCCGCCCGGGCGAACACCGCTCGCACAGATCAAGATACTGCCCGACGACCCGGCGGCCATGCTGCCGCTCGTGGCTGAGATCAAGAAGCGGTACACGGCGCTCTTCGGCAACTGACTTCAGGCCGCCTGAACGACAACACTGGGCGACACCGATATGGAAGCCATGCTCTCGAGCCCGGTGGCGACACGGCCGCGGTTCTTCGACTGGACCGCGCCTTTCGCGATCGCGCTGGTTCTGCTGCTCGCGGCACTGGTGCTGCTGCCGATGTTGCGCCTGTTGATGACGAGCCTCACCGGCGACGCGCGGCAGCTGACCCTCGAGCACTATCACCAGTTGTTCGCCGACCCGGCGTTTGTGAAACCGCTGCTGACCACGCTGTGGACATCCGCGGCCGTCGGTGTGCTGTGCGTTCTTGCGGCCGCGCCGATGAGCTGGCTCGTGTCGCGCACCGATTTGCCGGGCAAGCGTCTGCTGCGCACGCTGATCCTTGCGTCGTTCGTGACGCCGCCGTTTCTCGGCGCCTTCGCATGGGTGCTGCTGGGCGGCCCGAACGCCGGGCTGATCAACCAGTGGTATTACGCGCTGTTCGGACTGAAGCCGTTCGAGGCCACGCCGCTGATCAACATTTTTTCCGCGGGCGGCATGGTGTTTGTCATGGCCTTGTACACTTTTCCCTACGTGTTCACCTTCGTCGCGAACAGCCTCGACGTGATTCCCAGCGAGCTCGAGGAAGCCTCGGCAATTCTCGGCGCGCCCGCGTGGCGCACCGCTCTCCATATCACGCTGCCGCTGGTCGCGCCGGCGCTGCTGGCGGGCTTTCTGATCGCCTTTCTGCAGTCGATGACGCTTTTCGGGACGCCCGCGATCCTGGCGCTGCCCGCCGGCATCGATACGATGACGACGAAAATCTGGAGCCTGTTCCAGTTTCCACCGCAGCTCGGATTGGCCGCCGCCGTGTCCTTGCCGCTGTTGCTCATCACCGTCGTATTGCTCAAGGCACAGTCGGCGATCATGGGCCGGCGCGGTTACTCGGTGATCGGCGGCAAGAGCACGGGCACACGCCAGATTCGCCTCGGCGCATGGACGACCCCGGCGCTGGCATTGTTTGCTTTGGTGCTTGGCTCGTCGATCGTGCTGCCGTATGGCGTGCTGGTGCGCACCGCATTCGTGAAGAATTGGTCCGGTCCGGTTGCCGGCAATCTCTCGCTCGAACACTGGCGATTCGTGTTCTTCGAATTCAGCCAGACGCGGCTCGCGCTCGAGAACACGTTTCTGCTGGGTATTGCGGCGGCGACCGCAGGCACCATCCTGGTAACGACCGTGGGTTATTTGAGCCTGCGGAAGCTCGTCTGGGGACATCGCTATCTCGGTTTTCTGGCGACGGCGCCAGTCACCATTCCCGGCATCGTGCTCGCCGTCGGCCTCTTTCTCTCCTATACGCAACCCCCTTTCGTTCTCTACGGGACGCTGTCGATCATCTTCCTCGCCTATCTGACGAAGGAGCTTCCGGTCGGTTATCAGCAAATAGCCGCATCGCTCAAGTCCGTTCATCCGGAGCTCGAGGACGCGAGCCGCATCTTTGGCGCCACCAGGCTGCGCGCTCTGTTCGATATCACGGCGCCGTTGATACGAAACGGCGTGATCGCCACCTGGATCTTCATCTTCATCGGATCGATACGCGAGCTTTCCGCCACGATACTGTTGTTCACCGCGCGCACCAAGACGATTTCGGTCACCATGTTCGACCTGCGCGAGAGCAACGATTGGGGGCCGATCGCGGTGCTTTCCATTACCATGTTGCTGATCACCTTCGCGATGATCCTGCTGATCAACCACTTTACCGATCGGAGGTCGACATGAGTGGCAGCGAAACCCGAGGCTTGCCTTTGCTGGGTCTGATGCTCGGTGACGCTACCGGTATCGGTGCCGAGCAGTGTGCGCGCGTGCTCGCGGATCGACGCCTGGCGGACGCCGCGCGCCTCTTGGTCGTCGGCGACGCACGGGTGCTCGAACGGGGTGCTCGTGATGCGGGCGTCGGTGTCGTGTGGCGGAGCTATCCGGCACCCGAGGACGTCGATTGGTCGCGCACCGAAATTCCGATCATCGACCTTGGCAATCTCGACCCGTCCGCCCTGCCCCGCGGAAGCGTATCGGCGGAGTCGGGTCGCATCAGCGGCGAGACTCTTCGCTGCATGATCGATCTAGCCCTCGCCGACCGGATCGCTGGCATTACTTTCGCGCCGCTCAACAAGGCCGCCCTCCACGCCGGAGGCTGGCGCTTCAACGACGAGCACCAGATGTTCGCGCATCTCACCGGGCACCAGGGCTATTTCGGAGAGATGAACGTTCTCGACAACCTGTGGATGTCGCGGGTGACCTCGCACGTATCGCTCCGGACGGCGCTCGACCAGATCACGCCGGGCCGAATCGATGAGGCCATCACGCTTGCGGACCGCACCATGCGCGGCGCCGGCTTTGAAGCGCCACGCATCGCTGTTGCCGCACTCAATCCGCACGGCGGCGAGAACGGCCTTTTCGGCCGCGAGGAAATCGAGATCATCGCGCCCGCGGTTGCGCGGGCGGCCGAGCGTGGCATCCGGTGCCGGGGTCCCTTTCCCTCGGACACCATATTCCTCAAAGCCTTTGCCGGCGACTACGACGGCGTCCTGACGATGTATCACGACCAGGGTCAGATCGCCACCAAGCTGAAGGGCTTCAATCGTGGCGTAACCGTCACCGCCGGACTGCGGACGGTGTTCACAACCCCCGCGCACGGCACCGCGTTCGACATCGTCGGCAAGGGCGTCGCTACGACCGGCGCACTGGAGCACGCAGTCCGACTGTGCGCGCGTCTTGCTTCCGGTCGCAGGGGCGAAGCGCTCACGCACACGGCCGCTGCCGCATCGATCCCTTAAACGGAAGACGACTCACCCCATGCCCGTATCGCAAGCAACCGCCGAGAATTCCCACGACGCATCCCTTACCGATTACGTTGCCGGCTTCGTCGTCGCCACGCGCGGACAGGACGTCCCTGCCGACGTGGCCCACCTCGGCAAGCGTTCGGTGCTCGACGGCATCGGCTTGGCACTCGCCGGCGCCGCGTCGCAAACCGGTTACATTACCCGGCGCTACCTTGCCGCGCTGGGCATTGCAACCGAAGACGGCAGCACCGTCATCGGAAGCGACATGCGCCTTCCCGCCCGCTTCGCGGCATTCGCGAACGGGATTTCCATTCACGCCGATGACTACGACGACACTCAGCTCGCCGTTGCCAAGGATCGCGTTTACGGCCTGCTCACGCACCCGACGGCGCCGGCGCTGCCGCCGGTGTTGGCGCTCGCCGAAAGGGATCGAAAGAGCGGCCGTGACCTGATGACCGCGTATCAAGTCGGCGTCGAGGTCGAATGCAAGGTGGCCGAGGCCATCCTGCCGCGCCATTACCAGCACGGCTTTCACAGCACCGCGACTTGCGGCGCGATCGGCGCTGCCGCGGGAGCCGCGAAGCTGCTCGGGCTCGATCGCGAAACCACGCGCCGCGCGTTGAGCCTGGGGGCTACGCAGGCGGCCGGATTGCGCGAAAACTTCGGCACCATGACCAAGCCTTTTCACGCGGGACGCGCCGCTGAAAGCGGAGCGGTCGCGGCCGAGATGGCGGCGCTCGGTTTTACTGCATCGCCGAACGGACTGGAGGCCGATCGGGGATTTTTTCGGGCCGCAGGTGGCGGCTACAGCGCCGACATGATCGACGGCAAGCTCGGCAATCCGTGGACCTTCGCTTTTCCCGGTGTCTCGATCAAGCCGCATCCCAGCGGGTCGCTCACGCATCCGGGCATGAGCGTCATGCTCGATCTTATTCATCGTCACGATCTGCGACCGGCGCGGATCAAACGTGTCACGGTCGGTACCAATCACAACATGCCGAATGCGCTCATCCATCATCGCCCCTGTAACGAGCTGCAGGCGAAGTTCAGCATGGAATTCTGCATGGCGATCCTGCTCATCGAGCGCAAGGCCGGCCTCGAGCAGTTCACCGACGAGGTGGTCAACCGCCCCGACGTGCAGGCCTTGCTGCAACGGGTGGACTTCGGCGTCAGCGCCGAAGCCGAGGCCGCCGGCTTCGACAAGATGACGACGATCATCGAAGTCGAGCTCGACGACGGAACCGTGGTGAAAGGCGCCGCGGACTTTGGCAAGGGCAGTCCCGCAAATCCAATGAGCGATGACGAGCTCAAGGAGAAGTTCCGGCAATGCGCTGCGTGGGGCGGCCTCGACGGCGCGCAGACGCGAACGGTGATCGATCTCGTATGGCGCATCGAAACGCTGGAGGACGTGGGCGAGCTCACGCATCACCTGCGCATCAAGCGTGCGGAGCGAGCGTGAACAGGAAATTCAGGATCGCGGTCATACCCGGCGATGGGATCGGCAACGAAGTGGTCCCGGAGGGGCTGCGCGTGCTCGACCGGCTGGCTGCGACAAGCGGCGGCACGCTCGCGTTCGAGTACGAATCGTTCCCATGGGGTTGCGAGTACTACCTGCGTACGGGGCGCATGATCGACGACGACGCGCTCCTGCGACTCTCGCCGTTCGACGCGATCTACTTCGGCGCCGTCGGCTGGCCGGGTGTGCCCGATCACGTTTCGCTGTGGGGATTGCGGCTCGCGATCTGCCAGGGTTTCGACCAATACGCATGCGTCCGTCCGGTGCGCCTGCTGCCGGGAATCGAGCCGCGGCTCGTCGGCGCAACGCGCGAAACCATGGATTGGGTCATCGTGCGCGAAAACAGCGAAGGCGAATACGCGGGCATCGGCGGCCGCAACTTGCGCGGTCGTGGCCGCGGCAAGGAAATTGCCCTGCAGGCCTCGCTGTTCACGGAGGAAGGGTGTGAACGGATCATCAGCTACGCATTCGCGCTGGCGCGCACCCGCAAGCGGCGCAAGGTGACGAGCGTCACCAAATCCAACGCCCAGCAATACGGGATGGTGTTATGGGACGAAACGTTTGCCCGTATAGCCGCGGCGCATCCGGATGTCGAGTCCGACCAAGGGCTGGTCGATGCGATGGCAGCCCGTTTCGTATTACATCCGGAAAGCCTCGACGTGGTCGTCGGGTCGAACCTCTTTGGCGATATTCTTTCCGATCTCGGCAGCGCGCTCGCGGGCAGCCTCGGGATCGCGCCTTCCACCAACATCAATCCCGAACGAAAGCACCCGAGCATGTTCGAGCCGGTGCACGGCTCCGCACCCGACATCTTCGGCAAGGGAATCGCCAACCCGATTGCGGCAATCTGGAGCGCGGCGCTGATGCTCGACCATCTCGGCCTCGCGAGCGAAGCCGCGCGCATCGTGCGCGCCATCGAAGCGACTACGGGTGCCGGCGTGCTGACGCCGGACCTCGGCGGACGGGCCACCACGCGCGAAGTCGGCGATGCGGTGCTGGCGCAGCTCGCCGATCAGCACACTCGCGACAAACCTTAAGAGCGTCCGCCATGTTCGAAGCCTTCATGCATACGCGGATCGACACCTCCGGTGCGCGCATCAATCTGCGTCATGGCGGATCCGGGCCCCCACTCCTGCTGTTGCACGGCAACCCGCTGACGCATGTGATGTGGCACAAGATCGCACCGCGGCTCGCGGAGCAGTTCACGGTCGTGGCATCGGACCTTCGAGGCTACGGCGACAGTTCGAAACCGGACGGCGGCGAAGACCACATCGGCTACTCGTTCCGCGCGATGGCCCAGGACCAGGTGGAGGTGATGACCGCGCTCGGTTTCGATTCATTTTACGTATGCGGCCACGACCGCGGCGGAAGGGTCGCGCACCGTATGGCGCTGGATCATTCGCCTCGGGTGAAGAAAGTCGCATTCCTCGATATCGTGCCCACGCATCACATGCTGAACAACATCAAAAAGGAGTGGGCGGTCGATTCCTACCACTGGTTTTTCATGGCGCAGCCCTACGACTATCCCGAGCAGATGCTGATTGCCTACGGTCTCGAGCGCTACATCCGGAAGAAGCTGGACAAGAAAGGCGTCGGCATGAGCGCGTTCACTCCCGAGGCCCTGGCCGAGTACATTCGCTGCTGCACGCCCGAGAACATTCACGCGGTCTGCGAGGATTATCGCGCGGCGGTCGGCATCGATCTCGTCCACGATGAAGCCGATCTGGGGACCAAGCTATCCATCCCGATGCTCGTCCTGTGGGGAGAGCGTAGCCATGTCAACCGCAGCTACCGGCCGATCGAAGCCTGGCTCGAGCGCGCGGTCGACGTCCACGGAAGGATGCTGCCTTGCGGGCACTACCCGGCGGAACAGGTGCCCGATGAAACCTACGCCGAGCTCCGTGCCTTCTTCGGGTCTAGCGATCGATAGGGTGACGTGCCCGCGTTTTGTCGAGAAGAAAAGCGTCGGTCACGTCACCCAAGTCCGGTCTGGCTACTTGAGTATCAGTTCCTGCATGGTCTTGTTACCGATAATCTCCCGTGTCTCGGTTCGCTTCGTCATCAGCTGGACCTGCTTGTCTTCGGAGCCAATGATCTTGCTCGCGATTGCGTCGTACTTCGCCGCGATGCCATCGAAGGCCGCCCAGTTCTTGTATTCGGTCATGAACATCACGTCCCAATCGTCTCGCCCCATCGAGGTTCCACTGAATATGTGATCGGAAACGACGAGTCCCTGCTTCTTCGCCTCCTCGTTGATCTTCTTACGCAGCGGCAGAACCTCGCGCATATAGACATCCAGCATGCCAGGCTTGACCCGGATCATGCTTATGCTCCAGATGGAGCCCTCCGTGTAGGGTTTTTCCTGCGCGTACGCCGTAGCGCATAGCACGCACAATATCGCGGCCGATGTCAGCCGGAGAATCAGGTTGGCAGTCTTCATCATCATTCTTCCCTTGGTTGAATTGGAATCGGTCCATGGTGGCAACGGCATGATTGGCGCCTGTCGCCCAAGCATCACGGTCCGCCATTACTCTGCCAGAAAGCGGCCCAACCGACAAAGAAATTGGTGTGCGTCGCTCGACGCTCACGCGCCGTCTACTTGCCCGGAGCCTTGCGCCGCTCGAGATCGATGTCGAAATACATCCATGGGTGCGAATCGAAGGTGCTGTATTTGTAGCCCAGGATCCATGGATGAACGACGATGTTCTCGATGCGATAGGCGTGAAGCTTCCACGGGGCGTACGCGGTGACCAGCGCAGACATGCGGCGGAAGAGCTGCACGCGCTTCGGGCCGCTCGGTAGTCGCTTGGCCTCGTCGTAAAGCGCGTTGAACTCAGGGAGGTCGAACCGGGAAAGGTTCGAGACGCCCTTGTGGGGACCGTACAAGAGGTCGAGGAAACCGCTGCCTTCGTCGTTGCTTACGGTGTTCGCAAGGCCCCACATCTGAAGCTGTCCGGCCCGAGCCATCTTGAGCGTGTCGGGAAACTTCTGCTTGAGGAACTCGATGCGGATGCCCACCGCGTTCATGCTTCGCTGCCAAAGCTCGTCGAATTGGCGGTAGATCGCAGACGGGTCCGATGCCAGCATCAGCTTGAGCGGCTTCCCGTCCGGCAGATCTCGCCATCCGTCGCCGTCGCGGTCGATATAACCGAACTTGTCGAGCAACGCCTTGGCACCGGCGATGTTGTAGGGCGCGTCGCCTTTGAAATTCGGATCGTGGCCGATGACATTGGGCGGAATCGGCTGCGTGGCGACCTCCGCCTGATCGACCCGGATGACGTGAATCTCGTCATCGATGTTGTACGCCATGCTGATCGCGCGCCGCAGCGC
>Ga0210402_10000152_pt1 | contig 77876 bp, 63 predicted proteins | sample IncBWC7MmetaG_FD_161055 | JGI IMG/M metagenome (GOLD analysis project Ga0210402, IMG submission 161055) | Forest soil microbial communities from Barre Woods Harvard Forest LTER site, Petersham, Massachusetts, United States - Inc-BW-C-7-M | ecosystem: Environmental > Terrestrial > Soil >...
GCGTGATGTGGCCGTCAACCTGGGCGTCGTCGGTGCTTTCGCGGTTGTGGAAGTAAAGGTACAGGCCGAGCAAGGCCGTCAGCAGAATGACGCCGCCAACAACCAAGCGGATCCGTAGCTTGGAACTGACCATGGAGTCGGGCCCGAGATCGAGCTTCTGGGTTTCTCCGTGAGGAACCTTTACGTTTACTGCGTTTTCTAGTCCAACATCGATCTCAACACTCATGGGTCCTCACTTCGCGTAAGTTTTTTCCATCTGCCCGACCGCGCGCGCGAAGTCGGCACGGGCCTGGTTGAAACGATAGAGCGCCGCGATCTGGTTATCGTTGGCGCGGGAAAGCGAATCCTGGGCGGAGATGACTTCAATGTTGTTGGCGACTCCGGCTTTGAAGCGGTCGCGGGCCTGATCGACTTCCTCCTTGGCGAGTTGCACGCCGAGGTTTGCGACCTGCACTTCGTTCCGGGCGGATTGCAGATTCAGCAGCGAGGTCTTCACGTCGAGAGCAATCTGATTGCGGAGATCCGCTTTCTGCTGATCGATTTTCTGCAATTCGAGATCGGCCTTGACGACTTCCGCGCGGATGCGGCCGCCGGTGAACAGCGGCATGTTGACGGAGGCCTGATACTGATACGTGGGAATGCCGCTGCTGGAAGTGCTGCCGTAGTACGCCCAGTTGCCGTCGAAACGCAGAGAGGGCAAGCGCTGAGACTGCGAGGCTTGCTTTTCGAGCTTCGCGGAATTCTGCTGCGCTTTGATGGATTTCCATTCCTGACGGGCGGAGAGCGCCTCGTCGATGCTGGCTTCCACGTCGGGTTGCGGCGTATCGAAAAAGCCGAGGGAGTCGGCGAGTTCGATTTTCTGCCGCGGATCGAGATTCAACAGCTTGCTGAGGCCGTAGAGAGAGGCCTCGCGGTCGTTTTCCGCTTCGATGAGGCGCTGCTTCTCGTTTTGCAGTTCGACGTTGGCGCGCAGCGTATCGATGCCGGTGCCGACGCCTTCTTTTTGCAGGTCGGCCGCCTGATCGTAGAGGGCCTGAGCAAGCTCAACTCGGGATCTGGAGGCTTCGACATTCGCCACCGCCCGCAACGTGCCGATATATTGCGAGACAACAAGGAGAATCACCTGCTCGCGAGTGGAAAGGCTGTTGGCCTTGCTGACATCCACGTTGCTCCGTGCGGCCTGGTAGCGCTTCCAGAGGGTGAGGTCGAAAATGTTGGTGCCGAATGTGGGTCCGGCGGAGAAAATTTGGTAAGGGCCGATGTGCCCCGGAAATGGGAATCCCGGAGGAAGCTTGCCACCAAACTGGGCTTTGACGTTCTCGCGATTCGCGGAATCCGCCACGCTGAAATTCGCCTGCGGCAGGAGATCGGAGCGGCTGATGTTTTTGTCTTGAATGCTTTCGGTGGCGTTAAGGACGGCGATTTGCTGCGTTGGGTTCTGTTTGATGGCTAGAGCGACGGCCTGCTCGAGGGTCAGCTTGAAAGTGTCTGTCGGTGCGTTGGCCGGGAGCGAGGAACCTTTGGCCTGCGCCCAGGTGAAACTGGGGACAAGCAGCAGGCTGAAAAAGATTACATAGAAAATGAAGGGTGAACCCTTGGATGGATCGCTATCTTTATCTTTAGGATCGCGAGTTTCGGTTTTGCGGCCAGGCCCAATAATTTCGGAGACGATGGCTTGATTGAGGCAGCCTTCGGCAAGAAGTTCCGCACCCTGCCGGTACATTTCCTTCAGAAGGACTTTACCCGCGTTGTCGATGAAACTGACACCACACAGGTTGATGAAAAACTTTGGGCGTGGAGAGGAAGCGGAAAGTTCACGCCAGCACTGCTCCAAGGTAGCTACTCGGGGTCCGGAAAGGGACCCTTCGACGCTGAGGAAGAGTTTTCCCCGCTTGTTTTCGGTCGTAATTCTTAACATGTGGTATGGGTTCCGCTGCTAGGAGAAGTGCAAGGAGAGTGCCAATTGATGTTTAATTCTGTTCACAGGTAACGTCTTATTTTACTGAATCTTACGCAGAAACCGACCATTGGGATGAATGGCAATATGCCAATAAACGGGCATATGCCCAACACATAGCACTTGCTATTGGACCACATATTGGCATTTCTTGCAAGGAACTCTAGTTTGGGGGTTCCTCTACTCAACTAACTAATTCAGTAGAAGGAGCGATGGATGCTCCAGACCGCGACTAATGGCGAACGGCGATGGCCTGCATTTCGAAATGACCGCCGCGGAGAAGCGAACCGGCGCCGATGAATGCGCGCGCGGGAAAATCCTTCGAGAAATAGGTGCGATAGGCAGCGTTGAATTTGTCGTAATAAGCGAGGTCGGTGCAATAGACCTGCACGTAAACGAGGTCGTCCATGGTCATGCCGGCAGCGCTGAGGGTTGCCTTATATCCGTCAAATAGAATTTTGATTTCTTCTTCGATTTTTTCGGGCGCCTTTCCAGTCTTGGGGTCGAGGCCGATATTGCCGGCGAGGTAGAGAGTGTCGCCGGCGAGAATCGCGTTGCTGAAGGGAGCCTGGATTGGCTTATCAGGCAAGTTGATGGCACGGCGCTTGGATTGAGCTTCACCCTGCGAGAAGGCGCCGCGTACGGTAAAGATAGTCGAGAGGCCGAGGACTACGAATAGAATCCACACACGACGGTTCATGGAAAACTCCTGAACAAAAAGATTTGCAACAGGCGGCGAGTGTAAATCGAGGGCCACGCGGGGGCAAGGAAAAAGCTACGGCGACCGATTCCAGCCGAGATGCGAGCTGACATTTGATAGAATACCCGCGCATCGGGAGACACAAATGAGAACTCGACTGACCTGTTGGATTGCAATTGCAACGATTCTGCTGGCGATGGGAATGGCGGCAACCGCGCAGGACGATTTGGATCAAAGGATCGACAGGAACATCAACGACTGGGTGGGAACCTACAAGCATTTGCACGAGCATCCGGAACTCTCGACGGAGGAGAAAGAGACATCCGCGCTGATTGCCGCTCAATTGAAGAAGCTGGGTTACGAGGTCACAGATCACTTCGGAAAATACGCTTCGGGGATCGCGGCATATGGAGTTGTTGCGGTTTTGCGGAATGGAACGGGCCCGACGGTTTACGTGCGAACGGATATGGATGCGCTGCCGGTGACGGAGAATACGGGCTTGCCGTATGCGAGCAAGGTGCGAGAGAAGCGGCCGAACGGCGAAGTGGGCGTGATGCATGCGTGCGGCCACGATTTGCACATGACCGTATTCCTGGGCACGGCGAAGATGATGGCGGAAACGAAGGATAAGTGGAGTGGAACGCTGGTGATGATTGGGCAGCCTGCTGAAGAGACTGTCGGCGGCGCAGCGGCGATGTTGCACGCGGGCTTGTACACGAAATTCCCGAAGCCGGATTACGTGATTGCGCTGCACGATTCGTCTTTTCTGCCGGCCGGAACGGTGGCATGGCACGCCGGGCCAATGCTGGCGGGAGCAGACTCCGTGGACATCACAATTCGAGGATACGGAGGACACGGGGCGGCGCCCTACATGACGAAGGATCCAATCGTCATCGCATCGGAACTGGTGGTCACTCTTCAGACGATCGTAAGCCGGGAGTCAGATCCGCTGGTGCCGACGGTAGTCACCGTGGGATCGTTCCACGCGGGCACGAAGCACAATATTATTCCCGACGAAGCGCACTTGCAGTTGACGGTGCGAACGATGACGCCGGCGCAGCGGGAAAAAGTGCTGGCGGCGATCAAGCGGATCACGAACGGGATTGCTGAATCGGCGGGGATTCCGGCAGAACGCGCACCGATTATCGAAGTGGCGACAGACCATGTGCCGGCGACGATCAATGATCCGGCGCTGACGCAACGTGTGGCGGTCGCGCTGGAGAAATCGCTGGGCAAGGAGAATGTGTGGCCGGCCCAGCCGATTATGGCCAGCGAGGATTTCAGCTTGTTCGCGCTGGAAGATCCGAAGCCGCCGATTACAATGTTCTGGCTGGGCGCGGTGGATCCCGAAAAGTGGAAAGAGGCGAGGGAAAAAGGAACGCGCGTGCCCGGGCCGCATTCGAGCGAATTTGCTCCTTTGCCGGAGCCGGCGATTCGCACGGGCGTGAAGGCCATGACCTGCGCGGCGACAGATCTGCTTCAGAAATAATATGCCGCTTGGAAGGACTAGGAAAAAAGCAAAGATTTCAACACAGAGGTCGCGGAGGAAGAGCGCAGAGGACACCGAAAAGAGAAGCCCAACAAGCCGAGGAATCGCTCAAGGCTTTGGTGATTCGGGTGGAGCAGATGGGGAAGCGGACGCTGGCTCTTTTGCAGCGTCATTCGATGGGTGTTTGGTTTCCTGCTTCGAGAGTTCTTTGATGATTTCCGCGGTGCGCTTCTGACTGATTTGGCATGCCGCGTCATAGATGCGGCATTGCGCCAGGGTATATTTGCAACCGCAAGTGCAGGACTCGGCGTTGAATTTGTGCAACGCGGCGTCGCGCTGCTCGGGGGAAAGTTTGGTCATGTCAACGCCGGGAAGCATCTTGGCGCGGTCGGCGTGCTTCAGAAAAATGTCGCCCTCATCCTGAAACGTCTCGACCTTCGCGGCAACAGGAAGGCCCAGCAAAGCGCGCACTTCGGTTTCATAGAGAGCGGGATTAAAGAGGCCGACGTGCTTCTGGACGACGCGGCCCTCGGAGTTGATTACAAACACGGTAGGCAGCGCGGCGATGCCGCCATAGGCAAAACGAGTCTCGGAATCAGCCATCGCCACAGGGTAATTGATACCTTCCGATTCGATCACTTTGCGGATTTCTTTCTCATCATCGTCATCCACCACCAGGCCAATAATCTGCATGCGGTCCCTGTAGCGATTCTGGAGCGCGATCAATTCAGGAATTTCAGCGCGGCACGGGCCGCACCAAGTGGCCCAGAAGTTCAGCAGGATAACTTTGCCGCGGTAGGCTTCAAGATTCAGATCCTTGGCTGAAAGATCTTTGAGTTTGAACTCAGGCGCAGGATCGGGGTCACGAACAAAACGGATGACGGGTAATTGGGCAAAGCAGGAGCCCGCAAACAGTAATAAGACGAGTGCCGAGAGAGGGCGCACGAGTGCCCGTGAGAAACGGTGCTTCAGACTTGGCGGCGGCTTCATCATGTACCTTGTTAGGAAAACACAGTCCATCGGTTAATCCAAGTGGACGTCTCTCATCAAACCGGGCGCTTGATGCCGAGTTTGCGGATTCGGGCCTGCAGGGTGGTGCGCTTCATGCCTAATAAGGTTGCCGCGCCCTGGGGGCCGGCGATGCGCCAGTTGGTTTGACGCAGCGCGCGAAGAATGTGCTGGCGGTCGGCGTCTTCCAGCGTGGCAATGGGAGACGAAGGAGTGTTGGGAGCGGCGGCGGTCGCCATGGAGATGGCCGATTGTTCGGAGACACCGGCAGTGGCTGAGAAAGCGGCGGTGGCTGCCTTCAATTCGCCGATGGGCACGCGCAGTTCTTTGCCTTTCGAGAGCAAGACAGCTCTCTCAATCAGGTTTTCCAGTTCGCGGATATTGCCCGGCCAAGAATAGTTGACCAGCGCGTCCATAACATCAGCAGGGATGTATTCGACGGTCTTGTTCTGGCGGCGGCTGAATTTCTGCACGAAATAGCGCACTAACAGAGGCACATCTTCACGGCGTTCGCGGAGCGGCGGGACAAAAATGGGGAAGACGTTGAGCCGATAATAAAGGTCGCTGCGGAATTTGCGCTCGGCGACGAGTTGGGCGAGGTCCCCGTTGGTTGCGGCGACGACGCGCACGTCCACGCGCTGCGTGCGGTTGCCACCGAGGCGTTCGAATTCCTGCTCTTGCAAAACGCGCAGCAGCTTGGGCTGCAGTTCCAGAGGAAGGTCGGCGATTTCATCGAGGAAAATCGTGCCGCGGTCGGCAAATTCAAAGCGTCCCATCTTCTGGGTGAGGGCACCGGTGAAGGCGCCGCGCTCGTGGCCGAAGAGTTCGGATTCAAGCAAGCCGGCGGGAATCGCGGCGCAATTCACTTTAACGAAGGTGCGTTCACGGCGGGGGCTGAGGTTATGAATCGCGCGGGCGATGATTTCTTTTCCGGTGCCGGTTTCGCCCTGAATGAGGACCGTAGTTCCCGCGGGCGCAGCGAGTTCCACCTGGGCCAGGGTGCGGCGCAGGACGGGGCTGTCGCCAATAATTTCTTCAAAGTTGAACTCGGAGCGAATTTCCTCTTCGAGATAGAGTTTTTCGACGGCGAGCTTGTCTTTTAGCGCGTCAATCTCCTTAAAGGCCAATGCGTTTTCGAGGGCGATGGCGACTTGCACGCCGACTTGTTGCATCAGTTCAACATCAGCCGGGGTAAACGCATCGGGATTGCGGCTGGCGAGATTGATGGTGCCGAAAGTACGCCCGTGGGTGGTCAAAGGGACGCAACAGATTGCCTGGACCGCCTGTTCGCGCAAGAAACGCAAGACGTCGTGACGAAATCGATCGAGATCCTTGCCGCGCGTGATGAGCACCTGGCCGCTGGAGAAGCATTGGCCGGCGGGCGAGCCTTCGAGAGGAACGGTGATTTCGGGTTTGGTGATGGAGGAATTTCCCGGCAGATCCAAATAATGAATTTTCAGGAGGCCGGAAGCGGCGTCGAGCAGCGCCAGGCTGGTGTAGTCGTGCTGAAGAACAGGTTTGATCGAAGAGACGATGCCTTTAAAAACGGTGGCGGGATCGCGGGTGCTGACCAGGAGGTTGTTGATTTCGAGGAGGACCTGCAAACGGTCGCGTTCGCGCGCCAACTGTTTCTGGTAGGCTTCCGCGGCTTCGAAATTCAGGGCGTTATCCACGGCCACGGCAACCTGTGCGGCCACGCGCCTCATGAACTGGATTTCGGCTTCGCTGATGCCCTGAGGGACGTAACGCCCGAAAACCATCGTGCCCAGGCGGTGATGGGCTGTGGTCAGCGGAAGAATGGCCGTGGAATGCACGCCGACAGCCTGCAACTTTTTCATGAAGTGGGGATAGCGCGCGTCTTTGGAGGTGTCCTGGGTGAGGAAGAGTTCCTGGTTTTCGAAAACCCAGCCGGAGGGAGAGTTGGCCACAGGCATCTCTTCCGGACCTTCCGGCGGGAGGGGATCGCGGGTTTCCAGGATGTGCAGCCGCATGGTGCCGCGGGCGGGATCGTGGAGAATCAGGCCGAGAAAATCGAATTGCAGAACGGCGTGGAGGCGATTGGAAAGTTCATGGAAGAGGAGCTTGAGGTCGCGCTGCTGGGCGATTGTTTCGCTAACTTCGAGAAGGGCCTCGAATTGCCGCACGGGTTGTGTGAGGGGCGAAGAAGGGGCGATTTCGGGAGTTGTGTCTGACAGCTTCGCCATGAAGACGAGAATAGCATCGGGTTCGGCGGACTCACAACCGAAGGCGGGGTGTGCGGGAAAGGGTGGTTTTCGTATACTCACGTGCTGATGACAGACGATTCCCCCCTGTTTGGCCGAAAATGACTGCGCGACCGTGATAGAAATTAAGATGATTGCCCGTATCGCCATTGCATTCTGCCTACTGTCCGGACTGATTGGCTGTGGATCGGGGCCTTCGCCGGAAAGTGGGCAACGAGAACAGAAGCCAAAGGTAAGGAGCGACTTCCATGTTTCGTCCACTGGCTACGATCTGGGTCGCGATGAAGTGCGGGGCGGGCATACGCTGGCGCGGCATGTGGCGCGTACGGATGATGAATTGCGAGAAAGGTTGGCACGTGAACGGAATATTTCGGCGGCCTCCACGTGGACCGACCGTGAAACGGCGGAGACCGTGGTGGCGGAAGCCCTGGCGGCGGAACGCAGCCGCGTGGATAGCTGGATGCGACGGGGATTTCCGCGGGCCAACCTGGCGCTGCACTATAATGCCGAGCGCGTGATCGGCCGCAGCTTGCGACGCGGCGAATCACAGACAGTAGAGTGTTCCAGCGCGGTGATTGTATTGCGCATGGACGGGCCGGAGAGTTTCTACGTTTTGACCGCTTACCCGGAGGTTCACGAATGACGGATGACCAGAAGAAGGCGAATCATTTTGACCCCGAAAGTTATCCGGCGCTGATGGAGTTTTTGCCAGCCTATTTGCACGAGGATTTCGGTGTGGAGTATGGCTCTGCCGAACGGGCGTTTGCAGCGCTCGTTTCGGACGCGAACGGCGACCAGATTCGCAACGTAAAGGAAGAATGGCAAGCGCTGCGGAAGATATTCTTGGGGCGACCCTTGCCCGACGTGCAGAATGGGCTGGCGCAATTGGGGGCCGCATGGCAACCTCAATCCGAGCAGGAATTGCAGGCCGTGGACGAAATTCTCAGCCGGGCCGATGCATGATATTCTTAAAAGACTGCAGGCCCGTAGCTCAGTTGGTTAGAGCGCTACCTTGACACGGTAGAGGTCTGGGGTTCGAGTCCCCACGGGCCTACCATATTCTTCGGTAATTTGGCTGCTTTTGGGATCTAGCGGTTTGCACATTCATTGCACAAAGCCAAGCAGATATGGTTGCTGACCATGGAAGGAGCTGGGGCGGTTACTGGATTATTGTGGCCGCGCGCAGGGCGATTTTCCACGAACCCACAGTGAGTGCTGTCTCGCACAACTTCCGCAAACTTCGGCAGTCCCCGCGGTCTTATAAATTATTGTAATAGCTAATGTTGTTACTTCCCTTGAAGGTTGGAGATGATCACTTTGAGTTGCTGGTCAGTTTGCCGCAGCATTCAGGGCGTTCCGGCAGGGTGGAGCGATCCCAGCCGCCACCAAGGGCCTGAACCAGCGTCACCGCGTCCACCATGCGGCGGCCGAGAATGTTTACCGCGGTGAGTTCATCCGAGAGAGCCGCACTTTGAGCAGTCGTCACTTCTAGGTAACTCGTGACGCCACCCACATAGCGAGTGTTGGCGAGTTCCAGGTATTTCTGGGCTGCGACGACTGCTTTATTCTGAACCTGCGCTTCCTTCTCAAGGATTCGCAGAGCAGCAACGTTGTCCTCGACTTGTTGAAAACCCGTCAAGACTGTCTCGCGATAATTGGCGACTGTTTGATCGTAGGAAGCTATGGCCAGATCCAAGTTTGCTCGGCGGCGACCCGCATCAAAAATGGGCGCTACTGCCGAACCCCCTGCCGACCAGAAGATGCTCGGACCAGAAATGAGGGTGGTAATTACACCACTCTCGAAACCGCCTGTGGCTCCTAGACTAATGGTGGGGTAATAGGCGGCCTTGGCTACGCCGATTTGTGCGTTGGCCGAAGCCATGAGCCTCTCGGCCGCAGCAATATCGGGACGGCGCTCAAGCAACTCTGAGGGCAGACCCGGTGGAATGGGCGGGGGAGGCGCCGTGAGAGGAAGAGCCGCGAGACTGAAATCCGCTGGAGGCTTCCCAATCAGAATTGCGACTGCATGTTCGTACTGCGCGCGGGCGACCCCAACATCGATTGCCTGCGCGCGAGTTGTCTCAAGTTGAGTTCTGGCCTGCTCGACTTCCAGCTCAGACGCAATGCCTCCGGTAAACCGGCTCTCAATCAATTCCAGGGCTTGCTCGTACTGCGTTACGGTCGAATTCAGAAGCTGCTCCTCAGCATCAAGTGTGCGAGCCTGAAAATAGTTCAAAGCGAGCTGGGCATGCATAGAAAGGTTCACGGTTGCCAAGTCGGCGGCGCTGGCTTGCGCCTGATCGCGGTAAGACTCAACGGTGCGGCGCACGCGTCCCCAGACGTCGAGTTCGTAAGTCAGTTCGAGAGGAATTTGATAGTCGTTGTATGTAAGTCCATTGGCGACGATACTCGCAGGCCGGTGGTTCGAGATTCTGTTTCGTGTCGCGCTCGCGCCCGCCGTGATCGTTGGGAAATAAGCCGCCCGGTTGTAGCGGAGCAACGCACGAGCCTGAGTATATTGAGCCTCGGCCGCCTTCAAGTTCTGGTTGGAGACGTTGACCTGCAATTCGAGGGCGTTGAGTTGAGGGTCCTGAAACATTTCCCACCAGTTGCCGCCGAGATTCTGCTCGTTCGGCTGGGCCTGTTTCCAATTGCCCACCTCTTTGTAGGCGGGCGGAACTTCCGCGGCCGGGCGTTTATAATTTGGCCCAACGGCGCAACCCGCAAGGAAAAGGACGCTCAGCCCGCACATGCTGCCCGCCATGCGCTTGCGAACCCGGGCTTCTGTTCGTGAAGCGCGGATAAAATTCATTGCTTCGCTCCTCCGGAAGCCGGGGCTGGCGCTGCCGCGGGCTGTGCTATCTGCACTTTTTCCCCGGTCACGATGGAATCGGGGGGGCTCATAATGACGGATTCGTTGCCCTGCAGACCCGAAACGATTTCGATCGAATCGCCGAAGTCGTGACCTGGCGTTACCGGAATCAGCTTCGCTTTCCCGTTCTCGACAATGGCGACGTTCAGGCCTTCCTTGCGAAAGAGAAGGGTGTCGACCGGCAAAATGTAGGTGGAGACCTGCGCCGGTACTTTGAAATGGACTTCCGCATAGGCGCCCGAAAGCAACTGACCTGAGGGGTTATTCACGTCCACTTCAACCAACAGCGTGCGCGTTGCGTAGTTAATGGACTCGGCGGTGCGCACCAATTTCCCCGCGAACTTACGTCCGGGAAACTCCGCCAATGTCAGCTCTGCCGTCAGCCCCGGGGTGGTTTGCTGCGAATAGTCTTCAGGTACATTGACATACACGCGTAGCACACCGGGCTGCGCGATGTGGAAGAGATCGGTTTTCACATTGGAATTGCTGCCTGAGTTGATCAGGTCACCGATGTCGGTGTTTCGCGCAGTGATAACGCCATCAAACGGAGCGTAAACCTTTTCGAAAGATACCAGCGCGGAGTACTGCTGAACGGCCGCTTGGTCTGCTTCCACAATTGCCTTATTCGCATTGTAAGTACCCACGGCATTGTCGACGTCCTGCTGCGACACAGCATTGGTTTTCTTAAGTCCTTGATAGCGATCTTTGGTGATCGAAGCCAGCTCGAGATTGGCTTGTGCAGTTAACAGATTGCTCCGTGCCTGCTGGAGTTGCTGGTCCACTTCAGGAGACGCGATTACCGCCAGAAGCTGGCCTTTTTTTACATGCGCCCCTATATCGAAGTACCAATGCTCCAGATAACCGTTGGTGCGCGCGAAAACCGGCGACGTGATAAACGGTTGGACGTTTCCCGGCAGCACAATTTCCTGCGACGGTGCGGCCCGCTTAGGCGCAACAACCGTGACGGTGGGCACCGCCATATCCGCGGTTTCAGTGCGAAGACTGGCGTTTGTGTGGATGCGATCAAGAATGCCGGAGACCAATACTCCGGCGAAAACCAGAAAAATTGCGCCCCCGATGAGCCAGCCTCGTCGCGATCGACGTGGTGTGGCGGGGCTGCCCGGCGATTGCGCTTCTTGCACGGAAGCCTTTGCTGCTGCTTGCGACTGCATTGTCATCACCCCCGAACTTCCTTTTTGACATTCCCTATGGTTGAGTAGCGGTTTCCGCAGGCCGATGGCGCAGTCCATGCAGAATGCTGAACACCGTTGGAACGAAGAGCAACGTGGACACCGTGGCGAAGAGCAATCCACCAATTACGGCGCGGCCAAGGGGAGCATTCTGCTCGCCACCATCTCCAAGCCCCAGCGACATCGGCAGCATGCCGATAATCATGGCGAGCGCAGTCATTAAGACGGGGCGGAAGCGAGTGAATCCAGCCTGAAGAGCCGCGGCGACGGGGTCTTTGCCCTCTCTCATCTGTTCGGTGGCGAATTGCACCACTAGGATACTGTTGGAGGTGGCTACACCCATGCACATGATAGTGCCCGTGAGTGCCGGCACGCTCAACGTCGTATGCGTGATAAACAAAAACCACGCGATGCCAGCGAGGGCCGCGGGGAGCGCGGTAATAATGATGAAAGGGTCCAGCCAAGACTGAAAGTTCACAACGATGAGGAGATAGACAAGGACGATAGCAAGGCCCAGCCCCGATAAGAGACCGATATAGGAGGAGCGCATAGTCTGAACTTGGCCGCGCAGGACAACTTGCGAGCCGCGGGGCAGCTTCGGCCGCATCTGATCGATGATGCGTGTAATGTCCCCGGATACGCCGCCCAGATCGCGGCCCTGCACCGCGCCGAAGATGTCGATGACTGGCCTGATGTTGTAGTGGGAGACCACCGCCGCCCCGGTTCCGCGCTGGATGGAAGCGAGGGTCGCGAGAAGGGCCGGCGCGACGCCAGGAGTGGGTCCCGTGATAGGCATGTTCGCGAGATCCTGGAGCGTGTCGACGCGGTACTGCGGGGTCTGAGTAGAGATGTCGTAGCTGTTTCGATTCTTAGGGTCGAGCCAGTATGTTGGCGCGGTCTGGAAGCTGCCACCAAGCGAAATTAAAACGTTTTGTGCGACGGCCGAGCCATTGTAGCCGATCTGTTGCGCCTTGGTGCGGTCCATCCAAAGGTGGATGTAGGGTTCATCGAATGGCTGCTGGATGCGCGCGTCGGCTATCCCCGATACGTACTTCACTTGGTTAAGCAAGGCATTCGCGAAGACTTGATTCCCCTGTAGATCGTTACCCACCACTTGAATGTCGATGGGAGCCGGCAAACCAAAATTAAGGATTTGAGTGACCATATCGGAAGGCAGGAAAGAAAAGGTCACGCCGGGAAATTCTTTTGCCAGGCTGATTCGGAGGTCGTGAACGTACTTGGCTGTCTGGTGGTTGTTAACGCCGAACGTCACCAAAATATCCGCATCCGAGGTGCCCACGGTTCCGGTGTTGTTGTAGGACGTGTTGATGCCGCTGTAGGGAAGCCCGATATTGTCGATAATGTTGGAGATCTCGCCCGGCGGAAGCTGTCGCCGGATCGATCGCTCGACGAGATCACAGAGGCGGGCGGTCTCTTCTATTCGTAAACCCGTTGGAGCTCGCATGTGGAGATTGAACGAGCCGCTGTCGATAGTAGGGAAGAAGTCTCGCCCCAGCCAGGGAACGATCAAAACCAAGGAAGCCACGCAAGCGGAGAAGAATGCGACAAGGAAGGCACGGCGATGATGAAGGCAACGTTCCAGCACTCCGTGATAACGCTCGCGGAGACGCTCAAACGCTTCCTCAAAGCGAACCTGCATGCGAACGAGTGGATTGCGGGATTCCGCGGTATTCGGGGTGTCGTGACGCAAGAGGTATTTGGCCATCATCGGAACAACGGTGCGTGAGAGCAGATAGGAAGCCAGCATGGCAAAGATCACGGCCTCACCGAGCGGAACGAACAGATATCGCGCGACGCCGGAGAGCAGGAACATCGGAGTGAACACGATGCAGATCGAAATCGTCGCCACAAAGGCGGGCGTAGCGATTTGCTCGGCGCTGTCCAGGACAACCTGATCCATGTCCTTGTCTGGTTCCAACTGGCGGTTGCGGTTGATGTTCTCGATCTCGACCGTCGCGTCATCCACCAGAATTCCGACGGCCAGGGCAAGTCCACCTAAGGTCATGATGTTGATGGTTTCGCCAAGCGAACTGAAAACGATGATTGAGGTCAGAATGGCGAGAGGAATCGAGACAACAATGATCGTCGTACTCCGCCAACTGCCGAGAAAGATGAGAATCATCAGGCCGGTAAGGCAAGCCGCAATCGACGCTTCGGTCACCACGCCCTTAATGGCGCCCTTCACAAAGATGGATTGGTCCGCCAAAGGTTTAATGTCCAGCGCCGGCGGCACGGTCGTCTTGATAAACGGCAATAGAGCCTTGATTCCTGCAATGATGCTTAGGGTCGACGTGTTGCCGTTCTTTTGCACGGTCAGGAGCGAGGAGCGTTGCCCGTTCACGCGCACAATGTTCGTTTGCGGCGGAAAGCCGTCGCGCACCCAAGCGACATCACTGATGTAGATGGTTGTGGTGCCGATGGTCTTTATAGGGATGCGGTTGAGTTGTTCTATGGTCTGGGGAGCCGCATTGGCGATGTCGACGTCATACTCCTTCAAACCGATTTTGGATGTTCCAGTGGGGAGAATCAGATTCTGAGCAGCAATGGCATTGACCACGTCCAAGGGGGAAAGACCCTTCGCTTGCAAGGCCTGAGTGTTTAGGTCCACTTGTACCTGGCGCTGCTTTCCCCCATACGGATACGGGACGGCGGCACCCTGCACCGTAACCAACTGGGGACGGATGGACATGAGACCATAATCGTTGAGTGCGGGCTCCGATATGCCCTGGCCGGAGAGCGCGAGTTCGAGGATCGGAACTGTCGAGGCGCTGTAGCTAATGATCAAAGGCGGCGTGGTGCCAGCGGGCAACTGTTTAAGTTGCGTTTGGGAATTCGCGGTGATCTGGGCGATGGCCTTGTCGATACTCACCGTGGGTTGAAAAAACACTTTCACCACGGCGATACCGTAAAGCGATTGGGACTCTATGTGCTCGATGTTATCGACGGTGGTGGTCAGGTTGCGCTCAGTGATGGTGACGATCCTGTCGGCCAAATCCTGTGGTTCCATACTGTTGTAGTTCCAGATAATGCTGACGACCGGGATGTTGATGTCTGGAAAAATGTCCGTGGGAGTCCGAACAATCGAGAGACCCCCAAATAGGAAGATCAAGATAGCGAGTACTACTATTGTGTACGGCTCCTTTAGTGCGAGCCTGACAATCCACATCATGATTCACCCCCCGTTAATCGTTCCACCTGGCCAGCCCGACCCACATCGAAAGATTTCCTCACGGCCTGTGCTTAGGGGTCTTGACATCCAGGGTGGAGACCAATTGCTTAGCTGCAGGGGGCACGGGGACGGTTCCGGAAAGAACTATAGTCTTTGCGGGAATTTCCTTGCCGTACACACGTCGGTTGTCGCCATTGTCGGGACGGATCGTGGACCCTTCCAGAGAGACTCCGGCGAACAACCCACGCGCTCTCGAGTAAGTCAAAATCTCGGCACGTAGAGTGGCATCCGTTTCGGCAGAGGCATCGCGGCCAACCGGCCCTGCGGCCACGGAAGCGTCGCCTCCGAGCTTGACCTTGCTGGCGAGGATCCCGTTTGCGCCGCGCTCATTCATAACCAAAAGCACAAAATCCGTAGCTTCTCCGCCCAGCTGAAAGCCGAAGCTTCCCCCTTCGAGGGCCATCATCGTGGGAGCGCCCCAAGGTCCCCGGAAGCCTTCACCCTTGCGGCACGACATGGCGCCCCGCCCATAGCTTGCGCCAACGATAAATGCAGCCTTTAGAACGGAGGGAAAGACGACGACGCAATCTGCCTTATCGAGCAAGTCCTGGGGAATGTTGTCAGGAACGTCGAGAATCTCCTTCAAGACAGTTCCACAATTTCTCAATCGGTCGTCATCCTTAACCTGGTCGGCCGCGCTTGCCACTTCAGCGAGGAGTGGTAGAGCAGCCAAGAGGATGCTGGTCAGACAGGGCAACAACTTTCGCATTTGATCTCTCCCTTGAGTAGTGACTTTCTTGCTTCTGACCCCAGACGATGCAGCCCGGTTGCCATAGTGAAGAGTGAGCAAGAGTCCCAGGAAGTAATTGAAAAATAAGGACGTTCTAGCTAGGAGGGGGAAACTATACGTGCGTTCTGCCGTCTGAAGAGTCCAGCGAATTGGAGGTCTGTCAGCTTATTGTCACGATGTTTTTCACTATGGAGACTGAATTCCGGGCAGAGGGAGAGTAAGTCCGTTGGGAGCGTCCACACTGCTTCAGGACCCATAAAACTCGGGCGCAGACTATAGAGAGGTGATCCCGTGCGAAATGCTCTTGCAGATGCAGGTGGATTTTGCGGGCGGAATTGAGAGGGAGCCCTGGGAATTCAACCTCGAATGCAAAAGCGGATACAAGCTCATACCGTGATGTAGCTGTAATGACCCTCTGTCTGAAGCAGCGCAATAGCCGCGACCATCGATGCGACAACCAGCACATCGGGGAGCGTGTGCGCCAGCATCTCCTTCACGATCTCTTCGGGTTGCTGCGTCAGGTTTTGGTGCGCAATCAGTCCCCGGACCTGTTCCTCCGTCGCCGTGTGGCAACTCAGCAGCTTCACGCCCCGATGCTGCAGCGCCTGGATGCTCGTGTCCTGGTAGATCGAATCGCCGCTATCCGGATCTTCGGTGCTGTAGTGCAGCGACGTCCCGGCCTTGCTTGCATAGTAGGGGTTCTTCATCGCAGGCTGGCCCGTTGTCTGGTCAATCACCTTTAGCCACGGCCCAATTTTGTACTTGTTCCAAATGAAGTCATCGTAGTTCAGCATGGTCGCGGGCCCATGCAGCGCGGCAACAATTTTGATTTGCTCATTCGGTATGCCGAAGCCGAAGTGAAGCCCATTCAGTGAGTTCTTGATGTTGTTCAGGAACCCGCCTCCCGCAATCCGGGTAACGTCGTACACCTGTTTCACCTGTGCCGCGTTCTTCGCCAGCCGGTTGAAATCGCTGACCTTCCAGTCGGATTTTGTGTACACCAACTGGCCTTCCGCGCTGTTCACAGTTCCTATCGCGGCCAGTGCTGCCACGCCTGTGGCAGCGCTGCTTGCAAAGCATCTTCGACTCATTCTGTTCATAATTTCTTTTCGGGATTAGGTTTTGGTTTCTTCTCTGCGCCCGCATTGATCCGGTGCTGTTGTTCCGCATGCTGGTCCCCACCGATATTGACGAGAAATTTGAATTCTCCATTCCATGGGTTGAAACCTCCCAAATGTATTACCACCGATTCTTATGAGACTTCAGGGAACATCCAGTTCGCATGGCGGTCATGATGTGTGATTCAGGCAACTTCAAGACCGTCCTTCATTCGGCCTTTCGCCAGGTGGAATCCGGGTCATAGGCGGTCATCGCTCGTGCAAGCTTTGTTGTGTCGGGGCCGAGATCCTTTTCGTAAATGGTGCCCGATTTATCGACAATAAAAGTCATCACACCGGAAGAGCGGTACTCGACAGGGTAGGCGACGAAGGCGAATCCCGCGCTCATCTTCCGATCGACGATATAGTTCTTGGCTCCGCCCGGTGCATGTCGTCCCTGGCTCGTTAGGATACGGAACATATACCCGTTGTATGGAACATGTTCGCCAACTTGGTCGGTGGGGAGATTCTGTCGGGCGTAAGCGATGAGCGGGTTGATCGGGCTATTGAACTCATCACTAGCGCCGTGCCAGTACAGACCATTATGCCCGCCTTCATCGCTGACCAGTTTCTGCGCGAATTGCTTCGGGAGATCAGCTGGGGGGCGCGCAAAATATTGTTCTTGCGCTTCGACCAAATCGCGGCACGCATCCATGGCGGAGAGTTCATTTTCGCCAATGCGCCGGAATACAATCTCGTCTTTGCCCGCGGCCGTGTCGAAATGCCACGAACCGTTGTTCTTCACCAAAGGAATCGGAAACGGCCAATTTTCGGCGCCGATTACCAGGGTCACAGTTCCGTTCTCCTCGGTTACAAAGCGATGCATTTCCTTGTATTTCATGATGAAGCTGACGCGAGCATCTAAGTCCTCGACTGGATCGCCGGACGAAAGGACATCCTTTCCGGCTGGCCCGAGGATGCTCAACTGAGCTTGTTCGTCCTGTGCCTGCATTGCCGCGAAGAAGGCGCTACTGGCATCTTCAGCGGAGGCAAAGGTCCGTTGTTCCGGCCCCCCTGCGAACGTTGGCGCAGACGAAAAGCCCAAGGAAAGTACACACAAAACGGACACTGCAAATCGAGCAACGCTCTTGCATTCAGGTTGAACAAAAATCAAAATCCTGTGCAGCATGGTATTCCTCTCCATATTTGGATTCTCCCTAAGCTCTTTCTCCGGTACATCCGATCAGCGACGTCCTCCGCCGCCATGAAAACTACCTCCGTGGGAGCCACCTCCAAAGCTTGACCGCCCGCGGGAGGAAAAGCCTCGGGCGTTGCCGCCGTGACCGAAGCCGCTGAATGCGCTGGAGTGTGTTCCGGGTTGAGCGTGGAAAGACGAGTGTGCGTTTCCATGGGATGTTTTACCGTGGTTGAAGCTGGCGTGGTTGAAGCTGCCGTGATTGGAGTTGCCGCGGGCCAAGTTGTTGCGATTGATGATCGTTCGGCTGTGGGAGACGTACGTGTTGTGGTTATACATCACGGACCGACCATGCCAGTCGTATCCCCAGTGCCCCCAGCCCCACCCAAATCCTCCGAAGAAACCGATCCCGAATCCGATTCCAAATCCAATCCCCACTCCGCTCAAAAAGATCCCCGGCACCGGATACCAGCCTGGATATGCGACGATCGGCTCGCCATACACGAGCCAAGGATCATACGCAGGCACGTAGACCACCTCAGGATTGGCGGGTGCGATGATGATCGTCTTGCCCTGAGTCGATACCTTCTCCTGTTCGTTGCTGTTCAGATGGCCGGCCTTTTGCGCTTGCTGACGCATCGTTTGGACGGCATCCGTCACATCCTGCTGCTGATTGGCGTAGGCGTCGCCAAGGGATGAAGTCCAAGAGAGGTTCTTGTCCATGTTTTCAAGCACAGAGGGAAATTGTGTGAGGGCCTTAACGCTCGGATCCCAGGGCTGTTTGTCGACTTCTTTTGCCAACTCTTCACCCTTGAGCTTGGAATGGCTTTGCATCCAGCGGTCCGCCTCGACAATCTCATCCGGATACGTTGCCGCCGCGAGAACCTGCGCAACGAGGGCGTCCGGGTACAAGGCGATAGGCGCAACAAGTTGTTCTAACTCTTGAGGAGACTGTTTCGCGGATGGAGTCGATGACTGTGCGTTGGATTGGCCCATAGGACTGAAAGACCCGGCTTGCGCCGTGAATTGCGCAAGCAAACAGCAAAGAAGTAGGACAAAAACCTGCTTAGACAACTTCATGACATATTCTCCAGTACAAAATTGAGATCGTCCCGCCGCTGTTAAACCATGGTGAAACAATTTCATGAACCCTGGCCAACATTGCTAGGAAACCTTACTGGCCGCGCAGCGTGCCCGGCGGGATGTCATTGTTGCGGGCCAAGTCTTGCAGAGCGTCGAGCTCCGTTTGTGCCTCGTTCACGCGCTGCTCAAGGATCTCGATGCCGGCTTCGGGAGTGATGCCTATGTCGCTGTCATCGAAACTTATGCCGCCGGTCGTTTCCCTTAAACTTCGGGCATCGTCAAGGGCCAGCCGATATCCGCGGAGTTGAGCCTGTCTTTGATCAAGCTCATCACGAAGTTTCGCCGCCTGCGCGGCATACCACTCCGGATGCTGGGTTTTCACGTACGGCTGAGGCAGTGATGCCGACTTTGGCGTTTCTTCATTTATTTGGCCCACGATGCAAATGAGGCCGAGCGCATGAAGTCTTTCGAGGTCGTCGTTGGTCCAAACCACCGGTTCCTGGCGGCCCGTCCCAACGTGCGGCCTATTGGCCGCACGTAAAGGAGTGGCTAGAGAAAGCAGCGCCAGACTAGCAGTGACGCACAGGTGGCGAGTCATGTGGGACTCCGCTACTTTGAAGATCCTGGAGGGAATTTCTTGAACATTTTCTCAACGCCCTTGTCCAGATTCTTGATGTTCTTGTTGGAGTTGTTGGAGAGCGTGTCGCTCGAGGTGCCTCTCCATAGGAGCTGCTTCGTTTTCGAGTCGAACAAATCAACGACCAAGGTGCCCACCTTATACGTTTCTGTTGTAGTCGTCGCCTCTCCAAAACCGCCGCCGCCGAACCGTCTCCAGCCCCAGCCTCCTCCGAACCCGTCGTAAAACGTATTCAAGGATTGCTGATTCTGCGTCGTCTCGACGGCTATGATTGAAACGTCGCCGCCCGAATTCACCTGAGACCAGCCTTTTGCTGCCAGGGCGGCATTGACGGCGCTCTTAACTCGATCGACATCCAGGGCGTCTTTCGTCTTAACTTGTTCCCATGAGAAGGTCTTGTATTGCCCGAAGTTGGCGCTGCGATCGTAGTCGGTCTTCACCTGCTGCGCTGACGCCGTGCTTGCGAACAAAATCATCATTCCCATTAAAACGAACACAACTTTTTGCAATTTCATCGTTTCTCCTCTTTTCGATATTGAGCGATATAACTTCTCGCGCGAGAAAGAACCGCCCGCTCGCGCTCGGGGAGTTGTTCTTTCAGTTGACCGCTACTTTGCCTGTTGCGCCCTGGTGGTTTGCAGCTACGTGGGTCTGGGCTTCCGTATTCGCTTGACCGATCTTCTTTTCGTAGCTCGACTTGGACACCTGGCTCCCGCTTGGGTTGCCTTCGTCAAACACCTTCGCAAGGAAGTAGCGATTCCCGTATTTGTTGAAGATCAATTCGGTTTTGGCCGGCGTGGAATTGGCCTCTGCGTCCTGGACTTCGAACAGAGCGGAAACGGATCCATCCGCGCTGGTAATCTCCATTGTCGTCAGGTCGGAGTTGTCGAGCATGTGGATGATGTACTTGCCCGCCGGAAGTTTGGCGTTCCCTGCGTGGAATTGAAATGGGACGTTGACTTCAATGTTTCCAATGATTTGCGCGTGCGCTTTGCTCGGACAAATCGTTAATGCAAAGAGTAGAGCCACTAGCAACGAAAGCCAGTGGTGTCCTTTCGCCCCCTTATGAGTTGCGTGAGCCGTGTCGATCGTTTCAATAACCATAGTGATTTCTCCTTATTTGTTTGGCCACGAAAAGCTTCGATGCCTCGCGCGACGCAACGGGAGAAAGCAACAGGGTTGCCAAAGATGTCGCTCTGTAAGCGACTGAAAACAGAGGCCGGCTCCCAGCGCTAGCAGAACATGGGATGCCAGCCTGCTGGACGCCATGTCCCAATGCCGACAGCCAGAGGAAGGTACTTGTTTGATTGTGTCAGGAACAGCTTCTCGATGCTGACGTCTTCGTAACCGTGCGGAACGTCCCGAAAATCAGGCTTGACTGTCAGAACCACTGTCACCCGTCCAGAAATAAATCCAAGCCCCTGACAGTAGGTCGAAGTAATCTCCATTCCCGGTCCCATCCCTGGCCTTGTTTTCCAGCAATTGGGAGAACCTTCAAGAAAATCAAAATTGGCACGCCAGGTGCTGAGGCTCCAGTTTCGCGGTGCTGATCACTGCGCTGAAAAGTGCGTGAGCTCCAAGGAATTTACCGTGGAGAGGACTCTGACTTCTGGGTTGATGCATATCAATTAAAGGAGACATTCGGATGAGTGAACAACAAGATAGCAAAGCTGGCACCGAAGGACTGTCGAGACGTACTTTTTTGGGGGTGGGTTCCGCCAGTCTAGCGAGCGCGGCACTGGCTTCCCTGGCTGCCAACGCTCAGGAGAGATCGGACACGGAAAAAGCAAATTTGGATCATTCCGCAAGTAATCCGGGCCCGGAAAACAAGCCCCTTTTGGATGAAAATCCGAATTCAAATCTTCCGCCACCGACCGATTACGGGCACATCGAGCCGATCTGGTATTCCTTCGATCTAACTCGCAAACGTGTTCAGGAGGGCGGGTGGACGAACGAGGTCACAGAAAAAGTACTGCCCACTTCCAAAGATCTCGCCGGAGTCAGGATGCGGCTTACAGCCGGCAGCTTTCGGGAGCTGCATTGGCACACGGCCGACGAGTGGGCCATTATGCTGTACGGAAATGCCCGCGTGACCTGTCTTAACCCCGATGGAACCGTGTTCATCGGCGATGTTGGAAAGGGTGATCTCTGGTACTTTCCAGCGGGATTCCCTCACTCCATCCAGGGGTTGGAACCGGATGGTTGTGAATTTATTCTGATATTCGACCAGGGCTCGTTTTCTGAAGATGGTACCTTCCTTCTTTCCGACTGGGTGAGGCGCACGCCGCCATCGGTATTGTCGAAGAATTTTGGGCTGCCGGCGAGCGCTCTTAAGAATTTGCCGAACAGGAGCCTATACATCTTTCCTGCAGACTTACCCCCAACTTTGGCACAGGACAAAGCTGCCGTTGGCGGGAGCCGCGTCGAATCCCGCTACCAATACACTTTCAAGTTGTCGACTATGGCCCCCACGCAGCAAACGAAGAGTGGCGAAGTTCGCATCGTTGACTCGCGTAACTTCCCGGTGTCGAAAAATGTTGCTGCAGCGTTGGTCATTGTTAAGCCGGGTGGTATGCGTGAATTGCATTGGCATCCAAACGCTTCCGAATGGCAGTACTACCTTGCCGGCAAGGCGCGGATGACAGTCTTTACCAGCGAAGGAGCGCGCACCATGGACTTCAACACCAATGACGTCGGTTTTGTGCCGGCCGTCGCAGGTCACTACGTCGAAAACTTAGGGAATACGGACCTGGTGTTTCTCGAAACATTCAAGGCGAGCGAGTATATGAACTTTTCGCTGAATAACTGGCTAAGGCGCCTGCCTCCCGAGATGGTCACGTCACATTTGAGTCTGGATGCGGAGACGATTCGTAAAATTCCCTCAGCCGCGCTTGACGTTCTCCCTGGCTAGCCTAAAAGGTTCTTGAATTGCGTTTTAGGGAGCCCTGCGGACGGCCTCGGCCCAACGGCAAAGGCTTGTGAAGTGATTTCAATCAAAACAAATATATCGCTGCTTCTGATCCTCTTACTTAATATCGGCGCATTTTCCCAACGGGCCTGTGCTCAAACAGGTTCTAACTCCGGTGGCCAATCCAGCCCGCCTGCAGACGACTCAGATGCTCCGTCTTGGCTGTTTCCCATCGCCAAACTCGATGAGTCTTTGCCCAGATGGCTTCACATTGGCGGCGAATATCGCGCTCGCCTGGAAGGTCCGACAGGCATAGGCTTCACTGGTACAAACGATTTTTATGTGCTGGACCGCTTCCGCTTGCAAGTAGTGATTCAACCCAAAGACTGGCTGAAGTTTTTCGGGGAAGTGCAGGACGCTCGCATCTTTTTCAATCACCACGTTCCCACCGCTAATCCCTTCGAGGATAGTTGGACCCTTTGGCAAGCCTACGTTCAGGTTGGCAGTTCCACATCAGGTTGGGGAGATGTCCTCGCAGGCCGCCAAATCCTTGCCTTTGGCGACGAGCGTGTAATCGGTCCGTCCAACTGGACCAACGTTGGCCGCACTTTTGATGTCGCTCGGATCGACATTCATCAACCCGGGTACGAAATGGCAATCTTCGCCTCTTCAGTCGTGCCTGGCAGCAATACTTACTTACACCGCGCGATTCCAGGGAACAACTTCTACGGAGTCTACGCAAGCTTCAAGAACATCGTCCCCCGCGCCACCTTCGAGCCATATGTTTTCTGGCGCTTGGCGCCGGGCAACTTTGGTCTTCCTGAAACGGTCGGACGCGGCCACCTCAATGAAGTCACCATCGGCCTGCACGTGAAGGGCACTCTCCCCTCGGATTTCGACTACGACACCGAACTTGATGGACAAAAGGGTTCTCTTGGCTTTTATTCCCTCGGCGCATGGGCTGGCTATGCCGGCGTGGGCAAGAAATTTCCCAAAGTTGCCACCGCGCCGCGGGTCTTTGTCGAAGGCAACTACGCCTCCGGGACCAAAAATCCGGCGGGCCGTGACTGGAATACCTTTGACCAACTCTATCCTTCCAATCACGACAGGTTCGGTTTCACCGATCAGGTGGGCCGCAGGAATCTTGTGCAGTTCCGGGTCGGCCTGGAAGAAAACGTCAGCAGGAAATGGATACTCAAACAAGCCTTTGAAGGCTTTTGGCTGGCTACCTCACACGACAATCTCTACGCCAGCAGCGGAGCGATTTCGGTACTAGCCCACCCCAGTGCTAGCCGCCATATCGGCAACGAAGTCGATCTGGTTGCCGAATACCAGTTGAACAAAGGGCTGAACTTTGGTTTTGGATACGGCCGCCTGTTCGCCGGCCAATTTCTAAAGACCGCCACGCAGGGGCACGACTACGGCTACCCCTACGCTTACGTTGAATATAATTTCTCCAAGTCTGGCTTCCATTTTCCGGTCACTCCGAACAAACCAGACTAGCGACTCGATCCGTTCCAGAAACCCTTCTAACTCGAGCCGTCTCGGAAACACTTAGGCTTACGCTCGACTAGCGATCCTTCTCATAGGAGCACAGACTCACGGTCAATCACACAAAGATGAATGATACCTTTAAGACGGACCGAAAGACGACGCAGTCTGACCGGTCCAGCAGGTCCTGCGGAACCTTTTCCGGAATGGCGAGAATCTCCTTCAAGACCGTGCCACAATTTCTCAATCGGTCGTCATTCTAGATTTAGTCCGATGCGCTGGCCACCTCGCTGAGGGGCTATAGAATAGCCAAAAGAATGCCGGTCTGACAGGGCAACAGGTTTTGATGTGATTTCCTCGAGTAGATTGTCCTGCCTCAGAACCCAGATATTGCAGCCCGAGTGCAACAGCGGGTGCTTGATAGAAGGTTCAGAAAGTGGTTGAAAAATAAGAACAGTTTAGCCAAGAAGGGCAAACAATGCGTGGGGGGCCGCGCGAAGAGTGCAGCGAACTGAATGGTTGTCAAAACGTTGACAACATGTATTTCAATCGGAGATCCACTTCACGAAAGCGGGAAAGTAAATCTGAAGGGGATGCGTCTGCACGACAGTTTGAGGGGCGTCTCGAGGACCTTACCAGTCCCTGTGTTCGAAGGTTTACTTGCGATGGAACCGCGGCGATTGAGAGGTATCTCCTGACTAGCGCTTGTCAGGAGCGCGAAAGGGGATACCGCTTGGTCGGGCGGAGCGTGTAAACTCCAAACTTCCTGGCCCCCCTCCTCACACGCCGCCCGCGGAAAGAGGGTTCCGACACGCCCACGGGATCTTTCGACTTCCGTGGCGCGTGTCGGCTGAAGGTCACTCCTGGACCCGCAAAAGCATGCCGGCATCGCCGGGCAGCTTGAGTTGGCCCTTCTCAGAGGTCAAGACGATGACGCCGAAGGGTTCTGTTTTCCCGGCATGCGCGATACGAATACTTGAGAGACCGTACGCGCCGCACGCGTCCGATGAAAAAACCCACATGGCCGCCGGACTGGTGTTGCCGTCGATGGCGCCCCGGCAGTCTTTGCCTTGCCGGCCACCGGCGCCCACCTGAACCAGTACGCCATCCTTTACGGATTTTCCGACGTCTACACCATTTCTAGTGACCACATTCCCCCCTGAAGTGTATGCGGTGTCGCCTCCCACCTGTGTTGCCGCAATTGGCATGGACACAGGACCGTCGGTGGGACTTTCTGCCTCCATAACCTCCACGAAACCAGCAACCGCCCTTAGAGTGGTCTTGATAGGAATTTCCCGGCCTGAGGAAATTAGCTTGTCGAACTGCAACGAGATTTGATCGGGCTTGCCGTCTTCTGACGACGATACATTCACCACGTGGCCAATCACTTTGCTCCCCTCACGAATCTTTCCGCCATTCGCCAGAGGTACATCTTGCATGATTCTGGCGGTGATAATCTGGCCAGGTTGGCTCTTGGACGCAGAAAGCGAGCTATTCAGCCGGACGGGCAATATGGTTCCTGCTGGGATGGCCGTGGCAACCGCTGTTTTGTCTTGTGCCCGGGCACTCGGGAAGGTGAACAGTACTGCCAGCATCGCTGTGCTTACGATGAAGCCAGAGAGCACACTCACTCCACGAAATTTTTGGTGTTTCACGATTTTCTCCTTAACCATTTTTTCACCCCCAGTGAAGATGGCGCTTTTTTATTCAGTTGTATCGTCAAGGTCACCTTTGGCGTCTTGAACGACACAACTGGAATATGCAACACGGCTGCCAAAGTTATCGTGCTTGTAAGCGACGGAAAATAGAGGCCGATTGTAAACGCCACCGCGGTGCGGTATGCCTACCTGCTGGACACGATGTCCTGATGCCGACATCACGAGCGAGGCTGGCCAGCTCCTGCAACATTGGGGAAGCTGTAGAAGTGCCTGCCGTGGGAAGGTCACCGCGGCACGTTTGCCCCGAGTCCACTCCAGAAGGGCTGAATACAGCAATGTCATTTCGGAGATTCGCGTACAGTACTCTGTCGATCTAATTGAAGATCGGTTCGAGCGTTACGCCAACTCCGCTATGCCGGAGCGGAATTCTTGTTAGTGCGTGAGATGCCCAGCTTTTGCATGCGGAAATAAAGCGTAGACCTCTTGATTCCCAAACGTGCGGCCGCCCCATTCGGGCCGGCAACAACCCAGCGGGTTTGCTCGAGAGCCTTGCGAATATGGTCTCGCTCCGCGTCCTCCAGTGTAATCGCCCCAACGGACTGCACTTCAGCGGCGCTCTTCAAGCTCGTGAGAGGGGCCTGCAAAACGTTGCCAGAAGTGAGGATTACGCTGCGCTCGATAAAATTCTGGAGCTCACGGATGTTCCCCGGCCACTGGTAAGAAGTGAATGCAGCCATCGTCTCAGCAGGAATGTGTTCGATTTGCTTGTTCATGCGGCGGGCATAAATCTCGACAAAATGTTCGACCAGCGCCGGAATGTCTTCCCGGCGCTCTCGCAACGTTGGCAATGGGATCGGAAACACATTCAGACGGTAATAGAGGTCGCTGCGAAACTGGTTGCGCTTCACCATCTCCGCCAGATTTCGGTTGGTTGCAGCCACGAGGCGAACGTCCACCCGGTGAGTCCGAGTGCTGCCCAGGCGCTCGAACTCCTGTTCCTGCAATACGCGCAAAAGTTTTGGCTGCAGTCCCGATGGAATGTCTCCCACTTCATCCAGGAAGAGCGTGCCTTTATCGGCGAGCTCGAAACGGCCAATCTTTTGCGCTATGGCGCCGGTGAATGCGCCCCGCTCGTGGCCAAAAAGCTCGCTTTCGAGGAGATCGAACGGAATGGCAGCGCAATTCAGTTTGATAAACGCCCGTCCGCACCTCACGCTGAGGTTGTGAATCGCACGTGCGATCAACTCTTTGCCGGTGCCTGTTTCTCCCTGGATAAGAACGCTGGAGTCCGTAGGCGCTACCTGCTCGACCTGCTCGAGCACCGATTCCAGAGCAGCACAGTTACCTATGATCTGCTCGAATCTGCGCGGAGTACGGTCCTGGTCGATGGGCCCAAATGTTGCTGCAGCTCCCACGAATGGCCTCCTTGCCCACCACATGCTTGTATGAGCAAGCTCAATTCTCCAAAGCGGCTCGAACACTCTCGAGCAGTGCTTCGTCGTTGAACGGTTTTGCCATGAATTCGACGGCACCAGCTCTCAACGCCTGCATCCGCATTTTCTCGTCGCCATGCGCCGTGATGAAAATAATTGGAATCCTGCAATTTTCGGCGTTCAGTTGCGCCTGCAATTCGAGACCGGACATTCCCGGCATACGGATGTCCGCAATCAAGCATGCAATCTGATGCTGTTGGCCGGACTTCAGGAATTCTTCCGCCGAGGCAAATGGTTGCGCAGGCAGTTCGGCAGATTCCAGCAAGCCCTGCAGCGCGCTGCGCATCGAATCATCATCGTCGACAATAGCTATTAGTTTGGTCTTTTCCTGAGTGGCCATGGTGGAAATCTAACAGCCCCGCCAAAGTGGCGCAATAATACTTTGGTATAGCGCCACGGGACGATACTGTCGCCTTGATTCGAGGGGCCTATCCAGTCTAGAAAGAATTGAGAAAGCGGCAGTTAATGCGTGAGGATGGCGAACTCGAAACCGCATTGGGCGACGGGGGCGTGCTGGCATCAAGTTACTTTTTGCCGGGTGAAAGCTCCAATTTCGCCGCCATTCTAACCAGTTCTGCCAGCGAATCAGCCCGCATTTTTCGCATCACGTTGCCGCGATGGATCTTCACCGTGATTTCGCTGGTCCCGAAATCAGAGGCTATTTGCTTATTGAGCATGCCCGAGACCACCAGGGCCATGACCTCGCGCTCGCGTGCAGTCAGCGCTGCGTAGCGCTTTCGCAATTCGGCAAGCTCAACCCGTTGTTGACGCGTCATCCGGTCGCGATCTAAAGCCTGGCGAATGGCATCAAGCAAGTCCTGGTCCTGGAAAGGCTTGGTCAGAAACTCAACGGCACCGGATTTCATGGCCCTCACCGTCATGGGAATATCTCCATGACCCGTTATGAAAATGATGGGAATTTGGATGCCCGCGTCTCCCAACTGGCGTTGAAAATCCAGACCGCTGACGCCCGGAAGGCTCACGTCCAGCACCAGGCAACTTGGCCCATCTGGTCGCTTGCTGCGTAGAAACTCTTCCGCCGCTCCGTAGGTCTCTGACCGCAACCCCACCGACTTCAGCAGGCCTTGGATAGCGGCACGCACAGCGGCATCATCATCAATGATGAATACCCGAGGGGCGTCTGCGGCCGTCATTCAGGTGCCTCGGCTTTGGTAGGTAGAGTAAAACAAAAACTTGCGCCACGCGGAGAGTGCTCGACAGCCCACAAGCGGCCGCCATGCGATTCAACGATGGAGCGGCTGATCCGAAGTCCCATCCCGGTGCCATTAGATTTGGTGGTAAAGAATGCATTGAAGATCTGGTCTGCCTGCTGCAGTGGCAGCCCCACGCCAGTATCGCTGACGGACACCAGAACTTGCTCGCCTTCCTCTCGCCCCGATTTGACGATTAGTTCCGACGTCCCTTCGACATCCTTCATCGCATCGATGGCATTGATCATGAGGTTCATCAACACCTGCTGCAGTTGCACGCGATCTCCCACGACCTCCGGAAGATCCGCCGCCAGTTCCGTCCGGACTAATATGTTGTATCGCGTTGCCTCGCTGCGCAGCAGAACGATCATCTCTCGAATGACTTCGTTTACGTGCAACAACTCCCTCTCCGGAGCACCCTTCTTGAAGAGCGTCCGGACCCGGCTGATAATTTCCGCTGCGCGCGTTCCGTCTTTCACGATTCTCATGGCGGCCGCGCGCGCCTCTTCCACATTTGGGGTGTCGGCGGCGAGCCAACGCAGGCAGGTATTGGCGTTGGTGACGGCCGCGGCAATCGGTTGATTCACCTCGTGCGCCAGTGAGGCAGTCAACTCCCCCATGGTGGTCACCCGGCTGACGCGTGCCAGATCCGCCTGCGCTTCGCGCAGCGCTTGCTCCGCATGCTTGCGTTCAAGGCTCTCTGCTTGCAACGCCTCGTTGCTTCTCTGGAGCTCGTCAACGATTCCTTTCATGTCATCGCGCGCGTGTTTCAACGATTCTGTGGCGCTCCTTTGCGCGGCGCTCAGCGATCCAACAAATAGGGCTGACACCGTGAAGATGACCAGCCTTGGAATTTCGCCAGGCTTTGCAGACAACGAATATACCGGAGACAAGAAGTAGTAATCGAAGGCGAGGCTGGAGACGGCCGTCGCGAACAAGCCCGGCCCGACTCCACCGAACCAGGCAGTGATCATGACGGCACAGAGAAATAGTGATACGGGGGCCGTTTCCAAATGCAAAGGTGGCCACTGTGAAACGATCAATGCTGAGGAAACCGATAGAATGGCGATCCCGTAGCCCCATATCGCAGGCGGCTTGGGCCACAGAAGAGGATTCGACCTGGACATAGTGCTGCTCCGCCAATACCGCAATGATGCTGCCCATCGCTGGATTCGTAAAGCTCGGTATTCGCTCCCGCCTGAGGGCGGATTCAGTCGATGCACGTTACGACTTGAACGAAGGGAGATGCGATTCTGGGCCGATGCCAGGGCATTTTGCAACAAGGTTATTTTTGTCGGCGCTTGTTTCCCGATCTCAAACAATCCTTGCCGTTCGGGTGGAGACGCCTGAGTTTTATTACAGTCAACTCTCTGTTTTAGACCTCAGTCGGGTTAGGTGGGACACTCCATGCATGCATCCAGCCGGATAGATAGGCTGCCGACATCCTGACAGATTCGCGTAGGGCTCTGCGCTGTCCAAAGTGCACTGAGTCGACCCATCCTCTATTCTGTCAGCCACTTCCAAGCGGTTGTCATAATCTGCAATCTCTGGCGCTCCTATTGCTTTGTTCAATGTTGTCTGCGGTTTGAACAACTGGAGAGGAGCTACAGAACTATGCAAGCCTTTCGTGACAGTGATGATGTAGAGAAGAACTCTGACGGCGCGCTGGTGGCAGCCGCAAAGTGCGGAGATACGCGGGCTTTTGAGGAATTGGTTTTGCGCTACGAAGCGAGAGTGCTAGCCGCAGCGCAACGGATAACGAATAACAGGGAGGACGCCGAAGATGTTGCGCAGGAGACTTTTCACAAGGCTTTCCTTCATCTCGATGCGTTTCAAGAAAGGGCGCGGTTCTCTACTTGGCTCACACGCATCGCCATGAATGAAGCCTTGATGTTGCTGCGCCGGAGGCGGGGATTTCATGAAGTCTTGCCTGACAGACCTGACGATGGTGTGCAGTCCACCGCGGAAGCATTCGTTGACCAGCGCCCCAGCCCCGAAGAGTCTTGCTGGCGCCGCGAACGTACGGCACTCTTGACTGCAGCGATCAATCGCTTACGTCCAACCGTTCGAAGAACGATGATGCTCCGCGATATCGAAGAACGGTCTGTCGAAGAAACAGCTCAGATTCTTGGCGCCTCGATTAGCGCTGTGAAAGCGCGCCTTTTTCATGGGCGCCGACGGTTACGTCAGACAGTGAACCCCGGGCTCCTGCGAGGAGTCTACGTGGCCCGCCGGGCAGAAACAGAACGCTGTTGAGACATGAACTGGATCATGTGCACGGAGCCGGCCTAATTGTGGTTCTTCCGCATTTTGGTTTTGACAAGAATATTTCCACCAACAATCTGATCCGGGAGTAGTGTGGTCCGACCTGGCGTCCATTGTCGTTTGCATATAGCTGGGTGAAGATTTGAACTAGAGGAACGACTCAACGAGTCTTCTGCGCAGAAAAATCTCTTCTCCATGCTTCAAGAAGGTTGTTCGCGACGGCGAGCCCGCGGCGCAGGTTTTCGCTCCGGAATATCTTCAAGACTCCCCAGAAACCGGGCGGTTCTGTTATTTCTGCCTTCGCCACACCTACAAGGGCATCGGGAACAGTCTGAGCAAATTTCTCAAGCAGTTCCGGTTCAATTGAACCCAGGATCTTGGTCATGATCAAGAGATTGCGGATACCACGAACCGCTTCCGGGGTCTTGGTCGCTGCTACGACGATTTCTAGAATTTTATCGCTCCCGCCGAGTACACCCCGTAGCAATTCGAGTAGGCCTCGGTCATGCATTCCTTGCAGCACTTCAAAACCCGCGAGCAGCGCTTCGGCGTGCTCCACGGGTGCATGTTCAAGCCGAGAACGTAGTTCTTCGCGCGGATCGGGCTTCGATAACTCCAGCGGAATCGGTCTAGCCATATTCTCTCTCCTCGCTACTGGTTCGTTTGAATCTGAACGAGTCCGTTACCAGGAATCCGATAATCCGGGCGTTTCCATTTCCGTTCCACCTCCACACCTTGCTGCGGCGTCGGACGACCGAAGCGGGAATTAATGCGGGGAAGAGGATTTTCTCCTGGACCTGGGAGGACTTCCATTCGAACGGAAACCTCTTTGTATGCTGGTGTATGGGTAATCGGATCGGTATGGCTGCTGGTCAGGCAGTTAACCATGCTTTCCGACGAATTCATCGTCATAAAAAGCTCATTACCCTTCACTCTGTCCGTGACCAAAGCTTGCAGGCGAACTCGACCATAGTGCGAAGATAAATTGACCCACGTTCCACTTTGAATGCCTCGCTCCTTCGCGAGTTCGGGTGACACTTCCACGAAAGCGTTTGGAGTTTTCTCCCTGATTCCCCCCACCCGATAAGTCATGTTGCCTTCATGAAAATGTTCAAGCAGGTTGCCATTGTTCAAGTGCAAATCGAATCCGGCGCTCGCTTGCTCCTGCGGCTCGATGAACGAAACGGGGAACAGCCGGGCTTTACCATCGGGAAATGCAAATTGTTTGGTGTAGAGCAGAGGCTGGTCTGTTCCATCCGGGGCGACGGGCCATTGCAGTGACTTGAATCCCTCAAGCCGCTCATAACTCACCCCGGCAAACAGAGGCGTCAACGAAGCAATCTCTTGGTAGATTTCGGAAGGATGTTCATAGTGCCAATTCGCGCCCAGACGATTGGCGACATCCTGGATGATTCGCCAATCGGGCCGGCTCTCTTCGAACGGTTCAAAAACCTGATAAAGCCTCTGAATGCGTCTCTCTGTACTGGTGAATGTACCTTCTTTTTCAAGGCTGGGGCTCGCGGGCAGAATTACGTCCGCGAACCGGCATGTGTGGCTGAAGAAAACTTCCTGCATGACGAAAAAGTCCACGCGGGAAAGCCCTTCGCCGACAAAGTTCGCATTGGAATCGACAAGGGCCATGTCCTCGCCAAACAAGTACATACACTTGAGCTTTCCTTCATAGATCGCTTCGATCATCTCCTGATTGTCGAGCCCCTTCGTCGTGGGAAGCTGGACCTTCCACTCGGCTTCAAACCGCGAGCGGACTTTGGGATCGTCGACCGGTTGGTATCCAGTCAGAAAATTCGGCATGGCTCCATGATCGCTTGCGCCTTGGACATTATTATGTCCACGCAAGGGATACGCGCCTGCGCCGGGCCTCATATAATTGCCGGTAATAAGCAGCAGATTGGAGATGGCTGTGGAGCTATCTGAACCCATGGTGTGCTGCGTTATACCCATGGCCCACAGGACGCACACGCCATCGGCCTCCGCGATCATGTGCGCGACTCTCTTTAGCGTGTCCTCGGAGATTCCACACGTCCGGGCCGCAAAATCCATCGTAAACGGCGCGAGGCTTGCCTTGTACTCATCGAGACCGAGCACCCACTTTTCTAAGAAAGCGTGGTCGACCAGGCCGTTCTCCAGTAAGTACCGGCTCACCGCCGATAACCAAACGAGGTCGCTGCCAGGAGTAGGGTGAATAAACAGATCAGCCCTCTTGGCCATTTCGTGTTCCCGCAAGTCAACTACCATCAGTTTTTGCCCATGAAGTTTGTGCGCGCTCTTCACACGCGTTGCGATAACCGGATGGCTCTCGGCCGTGTTGCTGCCGATGATGATCACAAGCCCCGCGCTCTCGATGTCCTTGATGGAGCCGGAGTCGCCGCCATAGCCAACGGTGCGAAACAGTCCCGCGGTGGCCGGCGCCTGGCAGTAGCGCGAACAGTTGTCCATGTTGTTGGTGCCGATCACAGCCCGGGCCAATTTCTGCATCAGGTAACTCTCTTCATTGGTGCACTTGGACGAGGAGACAAAGGCCAGCGCATCGGGTCCGTTTTTTCTTTTGATTTCTGCAAATTTGCGGGCGACGAGATCGAGCGCTTCTTCCCAGGTGGCTTCGCGGAATTTATCGCCCTCCCGAATGAGCGGTTTCGTCAGCCGATCCGGGCTGTTGACATAGTCCCAGGCAAATTTTCCTTTCACACACGTGGAGATGCCGTTTGCCGGCCCCTCCAGAGGTTCCACTTTAAGGATGTGGCGATCTTTGGTCCAAATGTTGAAGCTACACCCAACACCGCAATAGGTGCAAACCGTCTTCGTGCGGCGCACCCGGGATTCTCGCATGTGGGATTCTGCTTCCGAAAGCTTGAGAATCGCACCGTACCCGACATCAGGTTCGATGCCTTTCACCACATCGATCATCCCGTTCAGTGAGGGCTTGGGCAGCCCCGTCAAGAATCCTGCATGCCCCAGCATGGATTTCTCCATGAGTGCGTTGCAAGGGCAAACGGTCACACAGTGGCCGCAGGAAACACAACTGGATTCGCCGATCGTCGAGCCTCCGTCCCACAGGACTCGCGGATGAGGATCCTCCCAGCAAATCGAGAGGGTTTCGTTTACTTCGACGTTTTGGCAGGCCTCGACGCACCGGCCACAAAGAATGCATTGTTGCGGATCGTAGCGATAGAAGGGATTCGAATGATCTTCCTCGTAGGGTTTCGAGCGATACGGAATGGATTGATGCTCGAGAGCCAACAATTTTTCGGTGTTGTGGACAGTACAGTTCCCGTTGTTGTTGTCGCAGACCGTGCAATAGAGAACGTGATTGCTCAGAATGCGGTTAAACGCCTCTCGCTGCGCTGCGCTGGCTATCTCAGAGTTTGTCACGACCTTCATCCCCGCTGACACGGTGGTCGCGCAGGCTCGCACAAGTTGGCCGTTGGTCTCTACCATGCATGTGTCACACGTCTGGAGGGGACCAAGTTGAGGGTGATAGCAGACCTGAGAAATCTTTACTCCCGCTCGATTGATGATATCGATCAGGCGTTCACCGAGCTTTGCCTCCTGAACTACGCCATCGATCGCTATCTTTAACATCGACATCCTTCCGCAAACTGCGGCCTGGATTCAGAGCTTGTCACCAAGTGCAAGATTCACGGTGACTGCTCGGGTGCAATACATCAGCCAAATCCCGATCAGGCATTGGAGCAGCGCTACCAGCCGTGAGCCACCGATCTTTTCATGTTCTACTTATCCAAACATTGCGCGGACATGGGCCTGCTTCTAACAGGCAATAGCTATTGGTAATTCCGTCGTCGCGTAATTGGTTGACTGACGCATCGAGAATCGATTCGCGGAGCGGTTGATCCAACCCCGTTGTCGGGTTACCTCGGCCATCACCTGAATGGAAATTCTCCCCCGCTCGTACTGGGCCAACACGAAACGTTCCGCGGCCTTGGCGTCCTCGATCGTTTGCAACAACCAGTTCACTTCTTCTCTATTCATGACGTTCTCCTTCCTCACACCTGACGATTCTGCTTGTTCCTCTCGGTGTCGTGCACGACGTAGCTTGCACTGCCATTGCGCGTCACATGAAGGAAAGCACGTGCAGTTCCAACTTTCACCCTTAACCGAATCGTAGTTGTCGTTTTATCGAAAAGGGTTAGGGATGAGATGGAGGAAACGAGCCAAACCGCGAAAAGCAATGAAGACCGACGTTTGACAGTCTGTCAGCATTCGGGATGAGGGTACGGTTGCGACGAGGGCCCATGCGACTGAAGATTCGTTTCCAACCCGCTTTGAACATAAAGCGGCCACCCCGAACTATAACGCGCAACCGCAGGGAGGTTTGTGTGCTGCTGGAACTTAGTGTTATCCCGCTGGGAAGGGGCCGTTCAATCAGCTCAGACATCGTTGATATGGTGAAGATCATTGATGGCAGTGGCCTGGACTATCGGTTGACCGCCGCCGGGACAATCATAGAAGCGGATTGGAACCAGCTAATGGATGTAGCTCGGAAATGCCACGCCGAGACGCTCCGGAAGACCGACCGAGTGATGACCTTCATGAAAATAGATGACTACGCTGATCGCGCTGGAAGGTTGACCGGGGCCATTAGCTCCGTCGAGGGGAAACTCGGCAAACCTGTGAAGCAGTGACAAACCCTTTCATCGCGTTGCGACCAGCTCGGGAACTCTTGAAAGCGTTTGGTAGTCTTCATCAGTTAAGCGCAGGGAAGCCGCCGCGACGTTCTGCTCGAGATGTTCGGTGGAGGAAGTCCCCGGGATGGGCAGCATAATGGGAGATCGATGCAGGAGCCAGGCCAGCGCTATCTGCGTGGGGCTTGCATGGTGTGCCTCGGCGATTCGGTTAAGCACTTCGCCGGCAACTTTACCCGCTCCCAATGGGAACCAGGGAATAAAAGCAATTTCATTGCGCTCGCAATAATCCACCACGTAGTCCCATTCGCGATCCGCAAAGCTATAGCGATTCTGCACAGACACGATAGGGACAATTCTGCGCGCTCGCTCGATGTGCTCTTGTGTGACGTTGGACAACGCGACCAGCCGAATCTTGCCTTCATTTCTCAGCTGAGCCAGAGTTTCCACCGATGCCTCAAACGGTACGACGGGATCTGGAATATGCAGTTGATAAACCTCGATGCGGTCCAGGCGCAGTCTCTTTAGGCTTCCCTCAACTGCTTTGCGAAGATGCGCGGGAGTTGCATCGTGGGTCCACTGATTCGGGCCGGGACGGTTCCAGCCTCCCTTGGTGGCGATTGCAAGGCCAGCCGGGTACGGAAACAGGGCTTCGGCAATCAGTTCTTCGCTTATGTTTGGACCGTAGGAATCGGCGGTATCGATGAAATTGATGTCAAGCTCCACGGCCCGGCGAAGAACGGCTAACGCGCCTTTGCGATCTTTTGGCGGTCCCCAGATGCCTTCGCCGGTAAGCCGCATCGCACCGAAGCCGAGACGATGCACGGAAATTTCCTTGCCCAGCAAAATATTTCCAGCCGTACTAGCAGAAAGTTCTATGTTCTTCACGATTGACCTCCAAAATTCTTCCTTTCAGTTGGTCTCGGGCTGGCGCTCCGGGGCTAATCCCTTCTCATTGTTTGATTCGGGATCGTGTGCGCGCCGCTCAAGTGGCTGGCTCCTCCCAGAATCGAGCCCACACCGGGAAAGACGTTACGTCTACGTATAGGGTCCGAACTATTTTTTCGCGCTCAGCGAACGAATATGCGCTACGAGGGAATGAACTTGATCCTCGCTGAGCGAATCCTTGAAGGGAGGCATTCCCCCTTTGCCGTCGGAAATGATTTGCGCGAGTTGTGCATCGGGCAGCTTCTGGACTACCGGTGAGCGAAGGTCCGGAACGTTCATGCTCTTCCCCACCGCGGAGCCACTTCCGTCTTGACCGTGGCACATCGCGCATTTCGTCCGGAACGTGGCACTGACGGCGGCGCTGTCTGGACCCGGGTTAGCTCGCGCAATCGAGGCGACAAAAAGCGTGAGACCAACAAAAAGCAACAGCAGAATTGTAGAGGCAAACATCACATGTCGTTCAGCCTTGTTTTGTGTCATGGTTCTTCCTTTATTTCCAATTTTCACTTCAACTGTTGACTCTTCTCCACCATAGGGCGCAGAAACCGTTAACTTAAGCCGGGCTATGTGATCGGCAGATCCCCCACTCTGTTCAGGGAACCCAAATGAGCTTGCTTTTCCATCTGCAGAATCACAGCCGAAAAATCCTGTTCCTGTCCTTGCTCCGATTGCCTTGCGTTAATCTCAAAAGCAGCTCCGGTCGCGGGCATTCTCACTCCAACGGCAGCCGCGAGAGCGAGAATCAACCCGAAATCCTTATTCATCAGCCGTAGTGGAAATTGTGGGCTGTAGTCGCTCTTCCTGGCACTTTCCAGTTTGCCTACATGTGCCGGTGCGACCACCGCAGTTTCTGAGAGAACGTCGAGCAAGCGATTGCGATCGAGACCAGCTTTCTCACCGAGTGCAACGGCCTCGGCAATCGCCTGCATGCCAATTCCCAGCAGCGTGTTCACGACAAGTTTCATCGTCGCACCAGAGCCGCTCGGCCCCAGATAAAAATGCTTTCGCGCTATTGCGTGAAAAATTGACTCGGCGGCTTCGAAGCGTGCTTTATCTCCGCCCCCGAACAGGGTGAGCAAGCCTTTTTCGGCAACCGGAGTACTCCCCGAGATGGTTACATCGAGGACGTCAACTCCACACTCGTAACCCAGTCTCGCGAGTTGCTGTGAGGTTTCCGGATACACGGTGCTCATCTCGATGACTACTGAGCCGAGATGCGCATAGGCGAGCGCTCCGTCTGGTCCGCTATAAGTGCTCAGAACAATTTCATCGCTCGGAAGACATGACAAAATGACATTGCAACTGGAGGAAAGCTCCGCAATGCTTTGCGCGACTTTCCCGCCAAATGGAACTAGCCGCTCCGCTTTGCTGCGCTCCTGGTCATGAGCAATCAGCTTGAAGCCGGATTGCAGCAACCTCTTCGCAATCGGCAGGCCCATGTAGCCGACTCCGACAAATCCGAGCGTACTGTTTTCCGGGGTCATTGGTTTCATGCGGAACCTTCTCTTCGACCGAATGCCGAATTCGATTTTGACTTCCACATTGGTCGAAAGCACGCGTTGTGCCGTTTCGCAAAGCTATCTGCGCATTTATGTAAGATGTTGGTAGCAGAGAGAATAGGAGGCGTGCGCTGATGGACTCAAACCTCAGACGGCGAGAGTCGTCTGTCTAAACCCTTGGACACTGTCAGCGTGTTGGAGATCAGTGCCGCCCAGCGGTTCCAGTAAGTGGAAAAATCTCCGGCAGGTCATGAATGATACCCTTCAAACTTTTCCCGTGGTCGAGTGTGCTGCGGAGGGGTTACGCGGGTCCAAACAGGAATTTTGATTCGAGATTGCCGAGGCTTATAGGCCAAGCAAGTGAGTCCGGCTCGTTCGGAGCGCGAATTTCACTGATGCACTTTCCGGCTTGATCTCAGAAAACGACGCCAGGCGCCAAGCTCCGGAATCCAAGCGACTTCGTAGATCAGTTCCTGTTCTTCAGCTGCGTATTCCTGTTCATTCCACACCAAGCGATGTTCCGTTTCCCAGTGCACGTCGACTCTTGTCGGCAACACCGCAACGTGAATGGCTGGCGCACGACTGGCTGTTGTGTATGTCATTTTCAACCTCCCGAGCTGGAACTTCCAAAGTTCAACGTTTCTCACCGAGGTTCCAGACACTTGCTTGCATTTCGGATTCCATTCGACAGAGTCACCGACCATAAACCGCGGTCGGGGCCCTACTGCAAAAACAACCTGAATGTCCGTGTCAACGGCGGCATTCCCTTCATCGTGGGGAAATGGATTACGTGACAGGCGGCGGGCACACGTGTCTACAGGGTGGCATCAAACTGGCTGCACGATTTTCCCCAACTCCTCCGGTCTCGTTTAACGCGCATCGTTTCAAGCTCTCTCAGGCGAATCGACGTTTTTTCGCTTGGCTGCAAAGTTGCACCTTAAATGGACCAAGTGGGGTTGTCTCGTTGCCCCCACTCATCACAGAAGGAGACGACAATGATTTCAAACACTCGCATATCACTCGGCCTGGCCGTTGCCTTGTCCCTGGTTGCTGTCCCGAATCTGGATGCCCAGAATCCCCCGAGTCAAAGCGCCCCGGTCAAATCGAGCTACCAGTTTCCGGTGGCCGAGGAAGATTTTTCGTCACTCTTCAAGCGAACCAGCGGCGAGCAGCCGGAAGTCCGCAAACGGCAGATGAACTTGCTGAATGAACGATACGACCTGAGCGATCGTCCCGACCCGAATGCCAAGCAAAGCCGCGGGAAACCGGTTCAGGCCGGGGTGCGCGTTAAGCTGCCGGCCGGAGTCAGCTGGGACCAACTTTCCGCGATGAGTCCAGATGACATTCGATCGAAGGGATTATTTCCGGCGGGCTTTCTCCCTTTGCCCCATCCTAAGAACGGGGAAGGAGGCATGGTTTTTCCTCATTTTGTAATTGACGAAGTGAAGAAGCAGACGGGAAGAGACCTGGCGCGTTTTGACGTCGATTTCGACATACCCGACCACTTCCTGCCCGAATTTCCTGCAGGCATTTATCTGACCACGCGTCCGGACCTGGGGGATGTCTCTCAGGGGAAAGTGGTGACCTCCAGCAATTACTACGCGATATTCAACGGCATCTTGAATCCCAAACAGCTCGAAGGATTGCGTTTGCTGCTGACGCCATTCGCGCAGCAACAGTTCAATCTGACCGCGGATCGTCGCAGTGAACATCCGAGCCTGGGAGTCGCGTGCCTTGATTGCCATCAGAACGGCCACACCAACAGCGCCACGCACCAGGCAGGGGACGTTCGTCCCCAGGAAGTGCGGCACCGGATCAAAACGACGACCCTTCGTGGAGTCAACATTCAGCGGCTGTTCGGTTCGCAGCGCGCCCTGAAAACTGTTGAAGACTTTACGGAATTTGAGCAGCGCGCGGCCTACTTTGACGGAGACCCGGTCATTGCGACCAAAAAAGGAGTCAATATTCTGGAACGCGGCAGCCAGGTTCACGACATGGCGGAATTTCAGGAGATTCTCGACTTTCCGCCTGCGCCTAAGCTCGACGTGTTCGGAAAACTGGACCCCAAAAAAGCAACGCCCCAGGAACTCCACGGCCAGGAAGTTTTCTTCGGCAAGGGTCAATGTTCCGCTTGCCACATGGCTCCTGTTTACACCGACAACCTGATGCACGACTTGCACGTCGAGCGGTTCTACAAGGCGCAAGTAATTAACGGATTGATCGCACCTTCGGGCGGAGACGGACCGATCAAAACTCAAGTCCTGCGGGGCGCCAAGGATATGCCAACCTACCTTCACGACGGACGTCTGATGACGCTGGATGACTCTGTGGAGTTTTTCAATCTGATTTTGGGTACAAAGCTGACCACCCAGGAAAAGCAAGATCTGGTGGCATTCTTACTGACACTCTGAGATGCGGTGAGGGCACGATCGCGTCTACCCTGGATGCTTGTCCCGCGAGTGCCGGGCTGAGCGAAGGAGAGAACTCTAGAGGTTCTCTTCGGTTGGTTTCCGGACCGGCAGAGAACACACACTCGAGATTCACTTTTTGATATCTGTGCCGAACCGCACTCAAACCCTCGTCTCCTCGCTCGGCTACCCCAGCAAAATGTCGGAAACCACGGACGTATGTATGCTGAAAAACACTTCCTCCCGGGCCAGACGGCTTTTTCGTTAGGCACACTCGTCGCGTCTCCGGCTGCAACTACTCTGCAGGACTCAGAATGCACACTGATTCTGCACACGCTTTAAGGAGTTGGGTGGGTGATCTGCGGCCCGAAGGGCGCAGCCCCTAAAGTTGGTTCTTGAAGCTCACTACACTCATCAATAAGATGTGCAGGTTGGGGATTTTCCGCCTCATCCCCAAAGCAGACAGGACATGCTAGCGCGAGCACTGGAGGAAGTAGTCGCATAAATTGCGGCGCAAAATTCCTATGCGTCGACCTATTTTTTGCGAGCTTATCCCCACATTTCCCATTCAACATGCTGTGTCAGGAAGCACACCGTGGGATCAAGATTTGTGCTTCTCGGCCATCGGCTGTTGAGGCGAAAGCTACGTCAGCTAAAGCACCGGGGAGCGAGGCGAGGCAGGCCATGGAGCGATGGGATCGTCCCTGATCCACTCGTAAAAGTGACCTTTCGAAATGCTGATGAAAATTCAGAGAGTGCTCATACATGGAATTCGTGGTCTTTACGCTGGGTGGTCAAGTTTTGGTAAGTTGGTGCACCCTATTTGCATTGTGTTGCTCTCATTGGTTCTGGAAGGTTGCACGAAGCCATTAGTTCATGAACCGGTTACATTGACTCTTCTGGACGAGTGGTCGAACAAGAGGTTCAGCGACGCGCGCCAGGAGGAGTTAGAGCGATTCACTCGGGAAACAGGAATCCAAGTCAAGCTGCTTCCGTCTCCGGACTCCGCGCGGCAAAGGCTAGCCTTGTGGAAGGAGTTACTCGGGACAGGGGCATCAGCTCCGGACGTGTACGGCATCGATGTGATCTGGCCCGGGATGCTGGCCGAATATTTCGTAGATTTAAAGCCATATTTCGCCGACGAAATTTCCCTCCAATTTCCGGCGATAGCCACGGGCTACACCGTGGATAACAAACTGGTGGCCCTGGCGTATCGTGCCGACATCGGACTTCTGTATTATCGGACCGACCTTCTGAGGCAGTATGGATACCGTGAGCCACCCAGGACATGGGATGAGCTGGAGATGATGGCGGCTCGAATTCAGGCTGGCGAACGAGCCAAAGGTAAGAAAGAGTTTTGGGGCTTTGTGTGGCAAGGGGCGGCGGACGAAGTGTTGACCTGCGATGCGCTGGAATGGCAGGCATCCGAAGGCGGCGGACGGATCATCGAGGAGGACCAGACGATCAGCGTGAACAACCCGCAGGCGATCCGGGCGTGGCAAAGGGCGGCCCGTTGGGTTGGCTCCATCTCACCCCCCGGGGTAGTCGGATATAGAGAGTGGGATTCCCAAAACGTTTGGGTCGCAGGCGATGCGGCCTTCATGCGCAGCTGGCCGTCAGCCTACGTCGATAGCCGGGCGGCAGGGTCGCCAATCCGAGATAAGTTCGCCACAGCTCTCCTGCCCGGTGGTAAGGCAGGCCAAGTGGGAACCTTGGGAGGATGGGGCTTGGCAGTTTCCCGATTCTCGGCTCATCCCCGTGAAGCCATAGAGTTGGTCCGGTATCTCACCCGGAAAGACGTGCAGGTTAGGAGGTCCAGCGTGCTTTCGCAGCCACCCACTCTACGGGAACTCTACAACCTGCCTGAGGTACTTGAACCAAATCCGCGTTTTGACCTTTTAAGTCAAGCGTTCCGGACCGGCATGGTTTCGCGTCCTTCGAACCTCGGTGGCATGAAATACCAGGACGTGACCGACGCTTACATCCAGGCAGTGCACTCCGTGCTGACTGGTGAGAAGAGTGCGCAGGAATCCGCCGCCACCCTGGAAACTGAGTTGGTTCGCATCACCGGTTTCAAGACGGGACCGCCCCCCGCGGGGATCGGCAGCACAACAACCGTGAAGGGAACACCTGAACCCGTGCATTAGCTTCGCCCCAATCCACTGCTTCAAGTTCGTTCCGTGAACGGTAAGCGCCATGGCATGATTTCGAGCCAGCGATAACACGATAGGAACAACCAATGGGGGTTCACACCGCAACTTCATGGAACCGTTGGGTCAAGAGCGCTGAAGAGGGAACTCTTTACGCCGGCCGATTCAACATTGGTCCGCGTTTAATCCTCGGCTTCGTGTTTATCATCTTATCGATGCTGGCCGCGGATGCCGTCGTCCTTTGGCAATTCCACCTGGTCCGGACCCAAGCGGAGCGCCTGAATGGTATCGACCAGAAACTGATTGCCGTCCTACGCGTCCATACCAGTCTGTTGGCGTTTCACGATCGGCTGGAAGAGCTCGCCGACTCCCAAGATGTCGGTCGACTCGTCACAGAAGGCGGACCTCTTCGAACGGCGGTCCTGGAGGACACCCGTCGTGCAATAAGCGCCCTTAGTTTCCCACCCTTCGAACCCCGGCGAGATCCGACCATCCTGCCTACCCTGCACGTCCTTCAGAGCGCTCTGCCATCGCAGCTTGAGGCCATCACCACATTGGCGACGTCCGGCGACTGGCGAGCTGTGCACCTGCGCTTGGCGAACGAAGTAACGCCACTGGAATCCTTGACCTCAGCGATCGTCGAGAACGTCGACCACGAGGTCGGTGAGGAGCAGGCCCAAGCCGTGGTGAATATCAGGCGGGTGCAACGTCTGGTTTTTCTGGTTGTGCCGCTGACCGTCGTTTTCACGCTGCTGATTGCTGCTACCCTCGGCGTGGCCATTACCCGCAGCATCACGCGGCCCCTGGCCCGATTGGTGGAAGGTTCCCACGCGTTGGCGCGCGGCGAGTTTCAACATCAAGTGTCTGTAACCGGGGAAGATGAACTCGCTCACCTCGGGCAGGTCTTTAACGACACCGCGCGGCGGCTGCGCGATCTCTACGCGACTCTGCAGAGCAGCGAAGATCGCCTCCGCCTGGTCATCGATACGATCCCGGCGCACGCCTGGAGCGCTCAGCCTGACGGCTCCGTTGATTTCATCAATCAGCGTTTCCTGGAATTTACCGGTCGATCCAAGGAAGACATGCTGGGCTGGGGTTGGGGTTCCTTACTTCATCCCGACGACTTCACCAGGTACGTCGGTGCGTGGCAGGCAGCCGTGGCAACTGGGGAGCCGATGGAGAGTGAAGCACGGGTGCGGCGGATGGACGGGGATTATTGCTGGTTGCTGATCCGCAACGTGCCGCTGCGCGATCAGCGGGGAAACATTGTCAATTGGTATGGAACCGCTATCGACATCGAGGAACGCCACCGAGCCGAAGATGCCCTCCGGCGGAGTGAAACCTATTTATCAGAGGCACAGCGGTTAAGCCACACCGGGAGCTTCGGCTGGTGCGTTTCCACGGGCGAGATCAACTGGTCGGAGGAAACGATTCGAATCTTCCAATACGAGCGATCCACGAAACCGACCATTGAACTCATTCTCCAACGGGTTCATTCGGAAGATGCGTCCTCCTTTAAAGAAACCGTTGCGCGAGCGTCGCAGGATGGAAAGGATTTTGAGCACGAATACCGCTTGGTGATGCCGGATGGTGCGGTCAAACACGTCCACGTTGTGGCTCGTGCAGAAAGAGAGGAGTCGGGCGAAATCGAGTTTGTCGGGGCCGTAATGGACATCACCGACCGTAAGCGTGCGGAAGAAGCGTTGCGGCAGAGCGAAGCATACTTAGCGGAAGCGCAGCGGCTTAGTCATACAGGAAGTTGGGCCTGGAACCTCGGCACCATTGAGCAGTTCTGGTCTGTCGAAACTTTTCAAATTTATGGCTTCGATCCAAATGCTACAACGCCAACCAGAGAAAGCTTCCTGGAGAGAGTGCATCCGGACGATCGAGCCTCTATCGAACTGGCCGAAACTGAGCTTTACAAGGGAAACGACACCGAATACAGCTACCGCATCATTCTTCCGGACGGCTCAATAAAATATATTACGAGTGTCGCCCACTCCGTCCGCAACGACTCGGGCCAGGTGATCGAGTTCGTGGGTACCGTGATGGATGTCACCGAGCGCAAGCGGGCGGAGGAAGAGCGCGAGAGATTGCGCCAGGCGCAGGCGGATCTAGCACGCGTCAGCCGGGTGACCACCATGGGAGAACTGACTGCCTCCCTGGCGCACGAGATTAAGCAACCGATTGCCGCGGCGTTCACCAATGCCAAGACCTGCTTGCGGTGGCTGGGACGCGATCAGCCCGATGTGGCGGAGGCACGCGAAGCAGCCGCGAGAATCGTCACAGACGTAACCCGTGCGTCTGACATCATCAGCCGGGTTCGCTTACTCTTCCAGAAGGGGCCCCCGGAACGGGAGCCGCTGGATGTGAATGGGATCATTGAAGAGATGATCGCCTTGCTTCGCAATCAGGCGAACCGGTATTCAATTTCGATCAGTAGCGACCTCGCCGGCGATCTTCCTAAGGTCAGCGCGGATCATGTGTTACTGCAACAGGTGCTTATGAACCTCATGCTCAACGGCATCGAGGCCATGATGGATCGACAACCGCCAGGTAGACTTACTGTCAAGTCGCGGCAAGCCGAGAATGGCCAAATACTTATCTCCATCAGCGACACTGGCGCAGGACTATCTCCAGAGCAAGCAGAGCAGATCTTCAATGCGTTCTTTACTACCAAGCCTCACGGCACCGGCATGGGTTTATCCATCAGCCGTTCCATCATCGAATCGCATGGCGGCCGCTTGTGGGCTGCCGACAACTCCCCCCGCGGCGCAACGTTTTGTTTCACCCTACCTACGAAAGTCGAGGCCAGCGAATGACACACGAGGGCGCTCCGGCGGTGTTCGTCATTCGTGAGGTTGCCCCTGTGCGTGCGGACCCTCATGGGGCATGTGAGGCACGGACGGGCTCGATATCGGGCCCATTCGGTGTGATGGAGGACTGGCCAATTTGCGTTCCATAATAGCCAAGTAAGTCGACCTCCCTCCGTGGTGGCCCCCTCGCCAGCCCGGCTATTTTGCGCGTATAAACTTTAGCCCTTGCAAAACAGTCGAAATTGTTGTATGTAAGCCCCAATTTCTAGCCCTTCTTTTGCCGTCAAATGGTGAGGGAAGTACTAGGTTGCCCGCTCAAATCGAGAATTCAGTGGTGAGGGTCGTGTGGCGAAAGGGTCTGCAGGTCGGGGTGTGTTTAATTCCCGATGGAGCCTACAGGAGGGCGTTTTATGACAAGCAAGCGAGTGTGTCTATCGATCTGCGCAATATCAATGCTGTTGGTTGTGATCCCATATGGTCTGTTCGCGCAAATGGCGGGAACGGGTCAGGTTGTTGGTACGGTCACGGACCCGTCGGGGGCTGCCATTGTGGATGCGGCGGTTACGTTGACAGATACCGGGACGAACGCCACACGGACGGCTGTGACGAACGAATCGGGGAGATACAATTTCTCCAACGTCCCGCCGGGGCATTATAACTTGACGATCAGCAAGGCCGGTTTCCGCCAGGCAAAGTTTAGAGATCAGGAAGTGGTGGTGGGGGAGGCGCGGTCGTTCAACGTCAAGATGGAGCTTGGCGCCGCCACCGAGACTGTTGAAGTCGTGGCTACTAATACCGAACTGCAGACCATGAACGCCACCGTCGGCAATACGATTACGGGAGTTGCGTTGAACTCCCTGCCCACCATCGGGCGCGACGTCAGCACCTTCGTCACGCTGCAGCCTGGCGTGTCGCCAGACGGGAGCGTGGCAGGAGCAATTTACGACCAGAACACCTTCCAGTTGGATGGCGGAAATAACTCCAACGACATGGACGGCTCGATGAATATCTACACCCCCAGCGCCGCCGGTGACACAACAGGCGGCTTGGTCAATTCCTATGTCACGGCGACTGGAGGTGGAGGGCCAACGGGCGTAATGCCAACGCCGATAGACAGCATTGAGGAATTAAAGGTCGGCACGAACAATCAAACGGCCGACTTCAACAGTTCCGCGGGCGCGCAAGTGCAGATGGTGACCAAGCGCGGCTCGAACAACTGGCACGGCACGCTGTATGAGTACTATTATGACAACAACTGGAACGGAAACACATGGGATAACAACGCCAATGGCGCCCCCCGAGACAGCTTCCATTACAACCGCTTTGGCGTCGCCGGCGGTGGGCCGATTATCTGGAAGCAAATCCTCGGAGGGAAGTGGTACTTTTTCGGCAATTACGAGGGCTTCCGTTGGCCAAACACCACCACCTATTACAGAACGGTGCCCTCCGATGGACTGAAACTCGGACTTATACAGTTCGGAGGAACGGTCTACAACTTGAACCCGGGCCCAACGCTCTATCCCTCAACCGCTGCTGCAATTGGAGCTTTGGTCCCCGGTACGACATATCCCGGTTCGGGGACGACACTCGACCCACGGGGCTTGGGAATCAGTCCCACGATGCAGGCCCTGTGGCAATTCGAGCCGGAACCGACTCCAGGGGCATCATGCGGGGCGATCGGCAGCAGGTGCGATAAGTTGAACACGCTGGCATTTCGGGGCACCTTGTCCCTACCTTGGAATGAAAACTTTGCAGTCGGTCGCCTGGATCACGACTTTGGCTCTAAGTGGCATTTATCTGCTACATACCACTATTATAATTTGCAAAGAGCTACATCCAGTCAAGTGGATATCGGTGGCTTCTTTCCTGGGGACAAACTGGGTGTGCCCACTTCCATTCACAAGCGTCCACAGCAACCTTCGTACTACACCATTGGCCTAACGACGAATATTACCAGTAATCTGACCAACGACTTCCATTACAGTTATTTGCGCAATTACTGGGCACGTTATTTTACGGGAGGGCAAGGACCAGGAGGGCCGGGAGTGTCCCAGCAACCGCAGTTGCCTGGTCTGGGTGGGGCGCTGCAACCGCAAGGTGAGACCTCTGGCAGTTTGTTGGCTCCCTACAACCTGAATACACAAAGCGTCCGCACCAGGTTCTGGGATGGCCAGGACAACTTGATCCGCGACGACCTTTCCTGGATCAAAGGAACGCACTTCCTCCAGTTCGGCGGAACCTACCAACATAACTTTAACTGGCATCTGCGTACCGATAATGGAGGCTCCGTCAATAATGAGATCGTATATGATCTTGCTTCCGGTGGCGGAACCAATGGCAACAACGTCGGCAGCGGTGTGGATATGACCGGGTTTGTACCCGGCGCGATCAGCGCTGCTGGCGGCAATACCCTAAAGAACTGGTATAGGGAATATGCCATCGCTCTAGGCATTCCGAGCTTAACGCAGGTGGCATACACTCGCACCGCTCCGAACTTGGCGGTACAGCCCGTGGGCGCGCCCGTGTTTGACCAGAGCACCATTCCCTTCTACAACTTGTATTTTAGCGATTCCTGGCGCATGAAGCCCACATTTACTTTGACGTATGGGTTGGGCTGGACGCTGGAAATGCCTCCGAATGAAAAGAATGGCAAGCAGATCGTTATGGTAGGTCCGGACAATAAGCCTATATCGACTGAGGCTTACTTGAAGGCGCGGGAAACTGCGGCGCTGGCCGGCCAGGTTTATAATCCCGATATCGGGTTCTCTCTGGTGCACAATGTTGCCGGCCACCCGAAGTATCCCTATGACCCTTACTACAAGTCCTTCAGTCCGCGCATTGCGGCGGCTTGGAATCCGAACTTCGACTCCGGGTTGCTCGGCGAGCTGTTTGGAAATAGAAAGACCGTCATCCGTGGCGGCTACAGCATTCTTTACGGGCGCCTAAACGGCGTGGCACTGCTTCTTACACCGCTTCTGAGCACGGGTCTCATTCAGCCGGTACAGTGCTTCAGCCCGCTCAAGAATGGAACCTGTTCTTCTGGTCAGACGTCGACTCCAAACAATGCCTTCCGGATCGGTCCGACCACCGGTGGTTTCGATGGACTGGCGGCACCGTTAACACCCGCTCTCTCTACCTTGCCCCAGCCGGTCATTCCAGGAGTGAACGCGGAGAATGCCGGATCGAGTGAGGCCCTGGACCCGAACTTCCGGCCGAGTATGAGCCAACAATACGATTTGACCGTGCAGCGGCAGATTAACAGCAAGACCACGATCGAATTCGGGTATATTGGCAGACATTATACCCACGATCTACAGTCGATTAATATCAACGCAGTGCCCTACATGATGACGCTTGGCGGACAGACATTCGCCAAGGCCTTCGGCCAGATGGCTTGGCAGTATTGCGCCGGAGCATCCTTCCCACAAAACCCACAAAATCTCGCAGGTGGAAACTGCCTGGGTAACCTCGCAGCGGTGACCGAGCAACCGTTCTTTAAAGCATCGCTGAATCCGGCCTACTGTGCCGTCACTGGGGGGAATTGCGCGCAAGCAGTGGCAAAGAACGAGGGGAGTAACATCTCCAGCAACGCCGTGTGGAGCCTTTGGAGCGACCTAGACAATGGCAATTTCAACTTCGCGCGCTCTATGTTGAACACACCAATCCCAGGATCTTCGCCGTGCCCCGGGTCGGCGCCGACGGATCCACCGTGCGGGGCGGGCGGGCAATTGGGCACCGGCGTTGGCATGAGCGTCAGCAATGGCTACGGCAACTATAACGCCGGGTTTGTGTCACTGAAGATGTCGGATTGGCACGGGTTGACGATGCAGACCAACTTCACCTATGGAAAAGCACTGGGTACCGGCTCGATCGTCCAGGCCACCAGCCAGTGGACTGTTCCGGACGCCTACAATCTGCACTCGGCTTATGGACTGCAGTCCTGGGACCGGAAATTCGTCTACAACTTGTTTTTTGTTTACCAGCCTCCCCTCTACAAAGGACAGCATGGCATCGCTGGAAGGATTCTGGGTGGCTGGTCCATCGCGCCGATCCTGAGTATCGGTAGCGGATTACCGAACGCGGTCGTCGGGACGGACGGCAACATTCTGGGCTTATACCAAGCGGGAGGCGGGCAGGCGTGGGGCCAGTCAGATGGCAGCAGCAGCGGCTTTTCCTCCTTCGAGAACGCCATCAACATGTGCGGTCCGGGTGTAGGTGGTAGTTCCCGCCACAACCACCCCGTGCCTTCTACTAATTTCCCGGATATGGGCACGGCATTTTTTGGCCCAAGCATGTTCCAGAACCCGGAGGCGGTCTATAACTGCTTCCGGAACTCCATTCTAGGTATCGATGGAAGTGGCGGCGGTGGGGCCGGGATTCTGCGCGGCCAGATGTACTGGAATGTGGACCTGGGCGTGCGGAAAGACGTCATGATCACGGAGCGCGTCCATTTGCAATTTGACGCCAACTTTACAAACGTCTTTAATCATCCGATCTTGGGCGATCCCTACAATGTCCTGGGAGATACGGCTGATTGGGGTTCGCTGGGCAGTATCACTGGCGAACTGATCACCGGGGCCGTACAGGCAAACGCCCCGAGGACAATACAGCTCGGCCTACGGCTAAGCTTTTAACTAATTCCAGTGAGAAAAAATAACTCGCTGCAAGAAAAGGGGAAGGCCGAAAGGGCCTTCCCCTTTTCCATTTTCTTACGAGGGTGATGGATAGCCACCTGGGCCGCACGCTTCGCGTATTCCGCGGTGATCGATGATCTTGAGAAGCGAAAGGACCTGGAAGGCGAGCGCCCATGGGAGATGTCGCACGCGACAATGCCAGGTCCTGCGGCATCTGACTTCGCTGCTCTGCGAGCATGAGGCAGAGATTAATCGCCAGAGGAGTTCTTCGGCGACTTATGGTTCAGCGTGGCAAGGAGTTTCTGGGCGCAGGCGGGCGGCTGCACAGTGCCCTTGAGCACGATGTCCTTCGCGGGGACTTCGCTGCCATAGAGCTTGGCGTTGGCGTCGTTGTCCGGCCGCAGCGTCGAGCCTTCGAGGGAAATGCCTGCGAAAACGCCGCGGGCGCGCGAATAGCTGAGGATTTCCGCCCTCATCGCGGCATCGGTTTCAGCGGAGGCATCCCTGCCCTTCGGCCCGGCGGCTGCGGAGGCATCCGCTCCGAGCTTCACTTTGGTGGACAGTACGCTTTCGGCGCTGCGCTGGCTCATGAGCAGGAGCACGAAGTCGGTCGCCTCACCGCCAATTTGCAGACCGATGCTCCCTCCCTCGAGGGCGACCATTGTCGGCGAGCCCCACGGCCCGCTGAACTTTTCACCGGTGCGGCAAGTCATAACGCCCCGGCCGTAGCTGCCCCCAACAATGAAGGCGGCTTTCAGAACACTGGGGAGTACGATGACGCATTCCGACTTATCCAACAGGGATTGCGGAATATCGTCTGGAATATCCAGGATCTCCGAAATCACCGTGCCGGAATTCTCTACTCGTTCCACTTCTTTTTTGTTGTCGGCGGCGGGAGTGGTCGTAACAACCAGCAGCCCGGCGACGAGCGATACCCAGAGCTTGTTCATATTTTTGCTCCTTCGAATTTAAATTGAGCTGGGTTTGGGGTCTGTTGCAATAGGGTGGGTAGGAACTTCAGTATATCCAATTCACACGAGCTTTGGAAGTTGAACCTCGCCACCTCCGAAGTTGCACTGGTTTTGAGAGAGGGGTGCAAAATCGAATGCCAGAATGGAAAATAGGACTCAGGAAATCCAATTCTTTTCTTCCCTGATAACTTTTGACCGAAATATCTCTTGAAAAATTGGTGCAAGCTTGTAAATTGAAGGCGTCCTTTCGACCTTCCTTTAACCGCCTCGAGGTGAAGGAAGACCCTCCCCTTCCCGCGTCCTTGGTTTGTCCTGATGCGGAGAAAGTCCCAATTCATCCTCTCGTTTTTCGAGTGAGTAAACATTTGTTGGGGTACAAGTCCCTGGCCGCCCAAATCACTGGACGGGAAAGACCTTTTGGGACTATTACGATAAGACGAAGTGGGAACCAGGGAGTCCCGGAATGTTCATGGGTCACCGAATCTCTGGGGCAAATTGGTGACACTTTAGGTAAGGCACGCGGTTTAGTACGGCAGCAGTGCGGCGAAAATCAGCTGCGCTGCTGAAAAATTCGTGAGGGAGAAGCGAGAAAATGCAGACAAAAACGAAGCAACTTGGGACGCTGGCGTTGGTCGGAACGCTCTTCGCGGGCACATGCCTGCTAAGCGCGCCGGCGAAAGCCGATACGGCCGCGGGAGCAGCAATGTTTAAGGCCAAGTGTGCCGGATGCCACGGCGCCGACGGCAAAGGCAAGGAGGCCATGAAGACCACCGACATGGCCGGTGCCGAAGTTCAGAAGATGAGCGACGCGGATTTGAGCGGCATCATCTCCAACGGCAAGGGGAAAATGCCAGCTTACAAGACGCTGACGCCGGAACAGGTAAAGGATTTGGTCAGTTACATCCGCTCCTTGAAAAAGTAATTTTCCCCGGGGAGTCTCGGCAAGATGCGGCACGGAGCGCGCCCGCTCCTACGCGCTTCGTGCGGAATAAATGTAAGAGCAAGGAGGACGTAATGAAGCAAATTCTGCAAGAAATGGCGACGACGTCTTACGATAAGAGCCTGACCGACGCGGAATTGAAGAACGTCGCCGCTTACATGCGGCCCTCACCAACTAATTTCGCCCAGGACCTGTCGCCCCAGTCTTGAAGAGTAGGGACAAGTCCAGAGACCCGGGTAAATCCTTCGCCGAGGCTCCAAAAAAGAGAATCAAATTCAGTCTAAGGAAACGAAGGGAAGTCCCCATATGAGTGCACAGAATACCGTCAAAGACTGGGCACGCCTGATTTACTACCTCAGCCAGAACACCATCAGCTTCATTGGCGTGACCCTCACCACCAGCAGCGCGATCACCCTGATTGGCTTCTGGATCTACGATTTCGTGCTACCCGGGCCACCCCACCCGTACATTGGATTGCTGATCTTCCTCACCCTGCCTGCTATTTTTATTCTGGGCCTGCTCTTGATCCCTTTGGGGATTTACCTGCGCCGGCGAAAGCTGCGCAACGCGGGCGAACTGCCAAGTGTCTACCCTGAGATCGACCTGAAGACCCCGATGATGCAGAACGGTATTTTGTTCGTTGCCGTGGCCACGGTGCTCAATGTAATCATTTTTTCGTTTGCCTCTTACCGCGGCGTGTCCTACATGGATACCGCGAACTTCTGCGGACAGACTTGCCATACCGTGATGGCGCCGGAGTTCTCCGCTTACCAGAATTCACCTCACTCGCACGTGGAATGTGTGGAATGCCACATCGGCCCGGGAGCAGGCTGGTTTGTGCGCTCCAAGCTTTCCGGCTTGCGCCAAGTTTTCGCGGTTACGTTTCACACCTACTCCCGGCCGATCCCCTCTCCGGTGAAATACCTGCGCCCGGCGCGGGAAACCTGCGAGCAGTGCCATTGGCCGCAGCGATTCTCTGGCGACAAATTCGTTCTCAGAACCAATTACAAGGATGATGAGAAGAATACTCCAATGACGACGGCGCTGCTGATGAAGATTGGCGGCCGCTCCTCCACGGGTTCGGTGGGCATCCACGGGCGGCACCTGGATGACGGAGTGCATATCCGCTTCATCAGTACGGACGAACACCGGCAGGTGATTCCGGTGGTTTATTACACAGACGGCAAAGGGAAGACCGTCGAGTTCGTTTCCACGGATATCAAGGTCAGCAAGCAGGAGCTCGAAAAAGGCGAGCATCGCTCGATGGACTGCATTGACTGCCACAACCGGCCGACGCATGCGTTTGAGCTGCCGGAAAATGCGGTGGATCAGCGGATGTCGCGTGGCCTGGTCAGCCCGGAGCTTCCATTTATCCGGAAGAAGGCCGTGGAACTCTTGAAAGTGAATTATCCCGACCGCGAGACAGCCCAGAAGCAAATCGTGGAAGGAATTACCAACTATTACAGGACGACCTATCCAGAAATTTATAACGGGAAACGGGTGCTAGTGGAACTGTCGGCCGACAACGTGGCCAAGATTTACCTGCGCAATATTTTCCCGGAGATGAAAGTGAGCTGGGGCGTGCACCCGAACAACCTGGGGCACAACGACTTTCCCGGATGTTTCCGTTGCCACGATGGTTCGCACACCAGCGCGGACGGGCAAACCATTTCGAATGATTGCAACGCCTGCCACAACCTATTGGCCGTGCAGGAGGAGAATTCCAAGATACTTACCAATCTTGGATTGCAGTAGCAGAGAATTTGTACGCGCCGATGACTAGGAATCGTTCCGCATGAGCTCCTGACAAATATTGCGGGCCGGCTCGGCACGCTTTGTTTCAGGCTTTCCCGCTGACTTCTTAGGCCTCCCCTGCGGAAAGCCCACTTGTGTGGCCCCCTCGAATTCGTCGCGACGAAAGGATTCTCCGACTTATGGTAGTGTCTGCTAGGGGACTCGACCTTTCGCATGTCTAAGCGACCGATTATTGAACCATTCCGAATAAAGAGTGTTGAACCGATTCGCACCACCACGCGTGAAGAACGCCAGCGGCTGATCGAAGCTGCCGGCTACAATCTCTTCCTCGTCGCCTCCGAGGCAATATTGATCGACCTACTGACGGACTCCGGCACGTCGGCCATGTCCACGGAACAGTGGGCGGCCATGATGCGCGGTGATGAATCGTATGCCGGCTCGCCGAGCTTTGCGAGGTTTCGCGATTCCATCCAGGCGATCTTCGGATTTCGCCATGTGATTCCGGCGCACCAGGGGCGTGCCGCGGAGCGCATCCTCTTCAGTGTGATGTGCAAGAAGGGCGATATTGTTCCGAACAACACACACTTCGACACCACGCGCGCCAACTGCGAATTCGTCGGCGCGCAGGCACTCGATCTGCCGATTGCCGAGGCGAAGGAGCCGTCGCAGATTCATCCGTTCAAGGGGAACATGGACACGGCGCGGCTCACCGAGGTGATCGAGCGCGAGGGAGCCAAGAAAATTCCACTGGTGATGCTGACGGTGACGAACAATTCCGGCGGCGGTCAGCCGGTTTCGATGGCGAATATCCGCGAAGTAAAACAGATCTGCAAGAAGCACGGGATTCCTCTCTATATTGACGCCTGCCGGTTTGCGGAAAATTCGTATTTCATCAAGCTGCGCGAACCGGGTTATGCCGGTAAATCACCCAAAGAAATCGCGCGCGAACTGTTTTCGTACGCCGACGGTTGCACGATGTCCGCGAAGAAGGATGGGCTGGCAAACATCGGCGGCTTCCTGTGTACCAATGACGATTCCATCGCGCAACAGGAAAAAGACCTGCTGATTTTGACGGAGGGATTTCCCACCTACGGCGGCCTTGCCGGTCGCGATCTGGAAGCGATCGCTGTGGGGCTGAACGAGGCGCTGGAAGAGGACTACCTGCACTACCGCATCGCTTCGACTGCATTCCTCGGAAATCACATCGCAGCGGAAGGCGTGCCGATCGTGCAGCCGCCCGGAGGACACGCGATCTACCTCGACGCACGCGCCTTTCTTCCGCATATCACGCCGGCGCAATTTCCCGGCGTGGCGCTGGCAAACGAGCTTTATCTGGAGGGCGGCATCCGCTCGGTCGAAATCGGCACGCTGATGTTCGGCGAACACGCGCGAATGGACCTGGTGCGCCTGGCGATTCCGCGCCGCGTATACACGCAGAGCCACATTGAATATGTGGTTGAGGTGATTCTCGATGTCTGGCGCCGGCGCGAAGCGATTCCCGGATATGATGTAGTTCACCAGGCGCCGTTTTTGCGGCATTTCAGCGCGCGCTTGAAACCCCGGAGCGCCCGGCCATGAAGCTCTCCATTGATCCCGGCTTGAAGAAAAAATGCCCGTCCGTAGCGCTCGGCTGCGTCACCGCCCATGTGCGCAGTGGTGATTCATCGCTGGAACTTCTAGCCGAAATGGATTTGTGCGAAGGCGGCACATTGAAAAATGCCGATCCGCGAGCGATTCTTGAGGCACCCGCGATTTCCGCCACGCGCGCCGGTTATCGGGCGCTGGGCAAGGATCCCGCGCGCTATCGCGGATCCGCGGAGGCACTCCTTCGCCGCATCATCAGCGGAAAGCACTTCCCAAGCATCAATTGCGTGGTGGACATCATTAATCTGGTGTCGGTGGAAAGCCGCCTGCCGATCGGACTCTACGACGTTGCCAAAGTGCAGGGCGATATCGTTTTTCGCGTTGGCCGCTCCGGTGAAACTTACAAAGGCATCGGAAAATATGATCTCAACCTGGAAGACTTGCCCGTGTTCTGCGATGCCGCGGGTCCCCATGGCAGTCCGACCAGCGATTCCGAACGAACAATGGTAACTTCCGCGACGGAAAACGTTGCTGCGATGTTAATTTCCTTCGGAGGGCCGCAACCGCTCGAGGTCTGGTGCCGGCGGATGACCGGCTTGATGGAACGCTACGCCGAAGGCCGCGAATTGCGAACGGAAGTCATCGCCTGACATTCAACCTTGCGCGATCGATGGAATGCTCGCGCACGTGCTACGGGGTCGGAACGCTTCATGAGCGAAGGTATCCATCCGATAGCAAGCCTGCTGGCCGCGGTTGCCCGCGGGATTACCGGCGTGCAGGTGCAATGGGCTGGTTGCGAGCCGGACGTCCGGCAGCGCATTTATTTCGCGAATCACACCAGCCACCTGGATTTCGTGGTGCTCTGGTCGGCGCTGCCTTCCGAAATTCGCGCCCACGCGCGGCCCATCGCCGCCAAAGACTATTGGGTAGAGACACCCCTGCGACGTTATCTGGCCGAAAATGTATTCAAGGCAGTTCTGGTGGAGCGCGGGGCGATATCCAAGGCGAATTCTCACGAGGAATCCAAATTTGTGGGGCGCTCCCTGATTGAGGATATGGCCGCGGCGTTGGGCGACCGGAATTCTCTTATTCTTTTTCCAGAAGGCACGCGAGGCACCGGAGAAAAAGTCGGCGAATTTCGGGGAGGACTCTACCACCTGGGGCTGCGACGGCCCGACATCGAACTGGTCCCCGCCCACATGGAAAATATGAATCGCATCCTACCCAAGGGCGAATTTCTCCCCGTGCCCATGTTGAGCCTGCTGACGTTTGGGAAGCCCATTCAGGTGGAACCCAACGAGACGAAGCCCGCTTTCCTGGAACGCGCGCGCGAGGCGGTCAGCGGCCTGCGCCGGATCGGATCCGCGTGATGGTGGCGGCGATTCACGATCTCAAGTTGATGTTGCTTTTTGGCGGGGTGCTCTGCCTGCTGCTGATTCTGACGGTTACCGGACGCATTCTCAAACAAGACCATAATTCCATTGTCAGCCGATCCACCGCCGACAACTTCAATGCCCAGATCGCCGCCTGGTGGAAAATCTGCGTGGTGTTTGTGCTTTCCTTGCTGGTAGGCCCTGTTGGATCGCTTGTTCTGTTTGGGATGCTGTCTTTTCTCGCCCTGCGCGAGTACATGACCCTGGTTCCCACGCGCCGCGGCGACCACCGCACCTTGTTCTGGAGTTTTTTCGTCATCATGCCGCTGCAGTATTACCTCGTGGGCCTCCAGTGGTACAACCTCTTCGCAATTATGATTCCGGTTCTGGCATGCATTTTCATTCCCTCAAGCATCGCCGTCGCAGGAGACACCGCTCATTTCGTGGAGCGGACAGCAAAGATCCAGTTCGGCCTGATGGTTTGCGGCTATTGCCTGAGCCACGTACCCGCGTTGCTGCTGCTGAAAATTCCGGGATTTGAGGGACACGATGCGCGATTGTTGCTGTACCTGGGAATTGTAGATCAGATGAACGATCTCTTGGAGTATGTCTGGGGCAAGCTGGTTGGCAGGAACAAAATTGCCTGGCGCGTCAGCCCCGATAAAACCTGGGAAGGTTTCCTTGGTGGGTTGGTGAGCGCCACCGCGTTGGGAACTTTGTTGTGGTGGGCCACGCCGTTCACGCCGCTGCAGTCCGCGGGCATGTCCTTCACCATCTGCATTCTGGGCTTCGCCGGCAGATTGGTGGTGAGCGCGATCAAGCGCGACATCGGTATCAAGGATTTTGGCGCGGTGATCGAGCGACGCGGCGGCATTCTGGATCGCATCGACTCGCTTTGCTTCGCCGCGCCGATCTTCTTCCACCTGGTCCGCTATTACTTTGTGCCGTAGGTGTACAGTTTCAGCGAGCGACAGGCTCCGCGCTCTCCGCACCGGCAGGCACACGCGATTTTAGGAATCCTCGCGCTGCAAGCAATTCCGCGTTGAGCAGGGCCGCTCCGGCTGCGCCGCGGACCAGGTTGTGCGAAAGCAGGGTGAGCTTTAAGTCGAGGATCGGGCATTCGCGCACGCGGCCGACAACTGCGGCCATGCCGTGACCCGCATTCACATCTTTGCGCGGCTGCGGACGGTCTTCTTCATCCTGCACAACGATGGGATGTTTCAACCCGGTCGGCAGAGAAGCCACTTCCGGAGAAACTTCAAACGATCGCAAGGCTTCGCGAACTTCATCGAGTGTCGCTGTTTTCTTCAGCCGGAGCGAGACGCACTCGAGATGCCCATCGCTAACCGGCACGCGATTGCAATGCGCGCTTATCCCAAGCCCCGCCTCAACGAATCGCGATCCATCCCATTTGCCCAGCAGCTTCTGCGGCTCCGCTTCCATCTTTTCCTCCTCGCCGCTGATGAAAGGGACAACGTTTCCAAGAATGTCCAGCGAAGGGACCCCCGGATAACCTGCTCCGGAAACGGCCTGTAAGGTCACCACGAAAATCTTTTCCAGGCCGAAGGCATCCGCCAGCGGCTTCAACACCAGAACAAGCCCTGCCGTCGAACAGTTTGGATTGGTCACAATGAAACCGCTGTCATATCCGCGATTTTTCTGTTGGACGCGAATGGAATCGACGTGAGAGGCATTCACTTCCGGAATCAGCAGCGGAACATCGGCATCCATGCGGTGATTTCTTGAATTGCTGACCACCGGATAGCCGGCGCGTGCAAAATCTTCTTCCGCTTTTCCGGCCACGGATGAATCGAGCGCGGAAAAAACAAAATCACATTCGAGAGTGGGATCCAGATCTTTCACGACCAGCTTGCGCGCCGATTCGGCAATTGGGCCTTCCAGGTGCCAGCACGCCGCTTCGGCATACGTCTTTCCGGAAGAACGCTCCGAAGCCGCCACGGCGGTCAGTTCAAACCAGGGATGATCCGCGAGCAGCTTTACCAGTCGCTGCCCGACCATTCCGGTTGCGCCCAAAACTCCGGCGCGCCATTTCCTGCCATCCGCGCGGCGGCTCACCGCGCACCTCGGCGAGGCGCGGATTCACGATCAGCATGCATGATTTCTTCCTGTAGTTCCGGACTCATCTTCGCGGCTCCTCATCTGCTTTTTCCGCCGGAGTCTTTCGGGAGGGGGCTAAACGAAAAAACCCACCGCCCGGTTCGCTTCGGGGGTGGGATAGAAACTTTTTCTCGCTGGCTAGCTGTTTCTCCCGTCGCCCGAAGCGCTCTTAGTGGACGTAGTGCTAGTCGTAGTCGTCGTAATCGACGGCTTCGTCGGAGTCCCGATTCGCTTCGATGCGCCAGCCAACATATTCCCCAAGATATCACGAGCCGCAGAAATTGGGAGAGCAAATTAGAAATTCGTGAAAACAGTATGGCGAAACCGAAATCAGCAACGGGTGCGAAAGGTTCTCGGACTGCCTTTTTGGCGCGGGAATTGTCCCGTACAATATAGTAAATAAATGACTTAGATCGGAACTCTCCAAGCTCCCGCGGGTTTAGAAACCCGAAGGGAAGGGGAGGCTCACCGAGCCTCAGAGGAGTTTCCAAAGGCAATCCGAAAGGCCGGCGCTCCGCTCTCCCTGGCGCGCAGCCTGGAAGAGCTAATCAATTAAAGAGCAGTTTTCCGCGGCCACTTCGTTTTTCGAGGTGGCTGCATTTTTCTAGCATGCCGCATCGAACAGCAGACTGGAACAGGTGAGGCCCGATTCCGCTTTTTGCAATTCGGAAATGTCCAAAGGCTCGATGCGGAACCCTTTGGCTTCGATGCGCGCGCGTGTCTTCGGAAACGATGCGGGGAAGACGATTGAATCACCAATGGCCAGCGCATTTCCGGCGTGAGGCTCCGCGGGTTCCACATCCACCCAATCAAACCCTTCGAATCGCTTCCAGTGAAACCACTCCCGGTTACCAAGGAGCGTATTTCGGCCGAGATACGTGACGGCGGACTTCAGGTGCAGACAGCCCGTCACCGGCACGGCCGTCAAATCGTATCCGTAATGCTCTGTAATTACCGCCAACTGCCGTATGCCTTCTGCGTTTGAGCGCTGCGTCACCCCGACAAAAATCTTTTTACCCACGCGAAGGACGTCGCCACCTTCCAGCATGCCCGGCAATTTTACGTAGGCCACCTTACGAAGCGGATCGAGAACGTTCGCAAGAGAGGGAGCTTCTTTCCGCCGGGTCTCCGTACCCAGCGAGCAAATTATGGCCACTTCATCGAGCACAATCGCAGGGTCTTCGACGAACATCGAGTCCGGCAAATCACGTTCTTCCGGCAAGGAAATCACCTTCGCACCCAATTTTGCGAGGAGAGACTCGTAGGCGTGATGTTGTGCCCGCGCCTTTTCCATATCAATTGGTTTGCGTTCGATGAAGCTCAGTTCGCAATTTGCCAGGGAGGAACTAACTTTACGCGTTATCGCCGTCAGCATTTTTCGAATGTATCAGAGATTCTTCGCTTTGGTCACCTGAACCCAGGGATTCACGGTATGATTTTCGGTCGCCTGCCGTCGGCGGAAAAACCGATGTATTCTTAGGCCAGTTCTTAGCTCGGCGAATTTGACGCTGGAAGACCAAGGAGAAAGCCCTCATGTCGGATGGAATTCGTCGCATTGTCGCTCTCAGCGTTCTTTTGCTCGGGACTGGACTATTGTGGGTCGCCGGACGCTCCAATAATGACGCGGAGAATGCGAAGAACGACCAGGACGCAACGCTTGCGGCGAATCGCGAGCGCTCGGCCTCCAATGATCCGCGCCTCAAGGGCGCCTACCGTTACGAGCAGGGCGGCTGGGTATATGTCCACCTCGAGGGTGACCCGGCCAGTCTCGGCTTTCAACACGGGTTTTTGCTTGCCCCGGAAATTTCCGACGCTTTTCCCGCAATCACCACGAACATGACGCATTCGACGAAACGCGAGTGGGCTTTCTTCCGCGAAACCGCGCGCACCATGTTGTGGCCGAAGATTGATGCGGAGTATCAGCAGGAACTTCAGGGAATCGCGGAAGGATTGAATGCGCGCACTGGCTCGAACCTGGACGTTTACGACATCGTGGCGATGAACGCGTTTGAAGAATTGCCCGACTATTACGTGCCATGGCTGGACAAGCGCGAGAAAGCCGCCAATCCCCCGAATTTGAAGAGTCCGGGAAATTGCAGCGCCTTCGTTGCCACCGGCAGTTGGACGAAAGATGGCAAGATCGTGATCGCGCACAACAACTGGACGAATTACATGAATGGCGAGCGCTGGAGAATTATTTTCGATATCGAGCCGAAGAATGGCTATCGCATGCTGATGGATGGAATACCCGGAGTGATCGCGAGCGACGACGATTTCGGCATTAATAGCGATGGCCTGATGGTCACGGAGACGACCATCAGCCAGTTCGAAGGCTGGGATCCCAACGGCAAGGCGGAATTCGTTCGCGCTCGCAAGGCGCTGCAGTATGCCGGCTCAATTGATGAGTACACGAAAATCATGCTCGACGGAAACAATGGCGGCTACGCCAACGATTGGCTGCTGGGAGACCGCAAAACAAACGAAGTGGCACAACTCGAACTGGGGCTGAAAGCCTACAAGCTATGGCGCACGAAAGATGGCGTGTTTGCCGGCTCCAACTGGGCACGCGATCCCAAGGTGCTCAAGCAGGATACGCCGGAGTTCGATCCGAACAATTTGGAGACATCACCCAATGCGCGCCGCGTGCGCTGGGAACAATTGTTGAATGAAAACAAAGGTCAGCTGGACGTGGAGCTTGCGAAACGGATGCTTGGCGACCACTTCGATTCATTCCAGAAAAAAGAAGAGGCGAACGAGCGCACGCTTTGCGGTCACGTGGACGCTTCTCCCCGCGGCGTTGCGATCTGGGCCTGGGGACAGAATTATCCCGGCGGCGCGGTGCAGGGCAAGGCCAGCGATTCGACGATGGCGCAGCAACTTCGCTTCGTTGTACGCATGGGTCATCCTTGCGGTGAGACGTTTCAGGCCAAGCCGTTTCTCGCGGCGCATCCGGACTATGCCTGGCAGGAACCGTATCTGCGCGACATGCCCGCGGGCCCGTGGACGGAATTCCACGCCGGTGAAATTCCAGTCCCTCAGCACTAGCGTTCCGTCAGATCGAAAAGTCTAGCGAGCCGAGCCGCCGGGTACGGAAATCTCCACGTGTGATGGATATTTCTGCGAGCGGTAGATCTTCTGCGTCGCCTTCTGATAGTCCGATTCCGTCGCTTCGAAAATATTGGGAACAAACTTTTGCGGATTCCGATCGTAAAGCGGAAACCATGTGCTCTGCACCTGCACCATGATGCGGTGGCCTTTTTTGAATACGTGATCTGCGGTGTGCAGATCGACAGTGAACGGCGTAATCTCGCCGGGCACAATCGCTTCCGGCTTCTCATACGAATCGCGATAGCGCCCGCGGAAGATTTCGTCCGTGATCATCAGTTCGTAGCCTGACAAGTTCCACTCTGTGCCCGGCTTATCGGGATACACGTCGATCAATTTCACCACCCAATCGGCATCCGATCCTGTCGTGGCGGCAAACAGTTTCGCGGTCACTTGACCGGTTATGGTTACGTCTTCCTGCAGCACGTCGCTCTTCCAACTCAACACGTCGGGGCGCTTCTCGACGAAGCGCTGGTCCTGCACCAGCCATGCGTACCACCGTCCGGGATGATCGGAGGGATACGTTTCGTCCACGGGACGGTTGCGGTATGGCACGGGGTTTGCCGGATCGCTGACGTACGAATCAAACGCTTCGGCCGCGTCCGTTTTGGGCGCGTCAAAACTCAGTTTTCCATCGGCGCCAAAATACAGACTTTTTTCCTGCGCGTCATTTGGCGGCCAGGCGTCGAACCGCGTCCAGGTGTTGCTTCCCGTCTGAAACAGCAGCGCCTCTTTCAGTGGTAGTTCGCCTTTATCATGTAACCAGTAGGCAAACCATGGCGCTTCCACCTTTTCTCGGAAATACTCGCCCGTGTTGCTGGCAAACGGAATCTGTCCCAACCAGTTGCCGGGTCCATGCGCCCAGCCGCCGTGATTCCAGGGGCCGACCACCAGATAATTCATGTGCGCCGTGTCATTTTTCTCTAAATTTGCATACGTCGCCATCGGGCCGTAAAAATCTTCCTGATCCCACCAGCCGGCGACGTTCAGATTCGGCACCGTCGCCTGATGAAGGGCGTGAGCGACCGATTTTGCCTTCCAGAATTCGTCGTACGCCGGATGTTCCACAAAGCTGTTCCACGAAGGAATTTTGCCGTGCAGGTAGTCCTTATTAATGTTCGAGAGCGGCCCCACGTGGAGATACCAGTCATATAAATCGTCGCGATCGAACTTCAGTTTGAAATTTTCCTTTGTCGATTCCATTTCGGTCGCGTATTCGTAGCCGTAGCTCAGCCGGAACGCGCCGTTATGAAAAAAGTCATCGCCCAGCCAGGCGTCGCCCATGCAGGCCTGCTCGGAAACCGCTTTCAGCGCGGGGTGAGGATTCACCAGCGCCATCGCCGCCAGAAAACCGCCGTAGGAAATTCCCGCCGTGCCCACGCGCCCGTTGTTGTTGGGCACGTTCTTCACCAGCCATTCGATCGTGTCGTAGGTGTCCGTACTCTCATCGACGCCCTTGGGGTTGCTGGCGTCATGCACCGGCCGATTCATTACAAACTGGCCTTCGGAGCCATACCGCCCGCGAATATCCTGAAACACAAACACGTAGCCGTCCGCGAACATGTGCGAATACCGGTATAGCTTCGGGCTGTATCCCTTGTCATCGGCGGAGATTCCATAGGGTGTGCGCTCCAAAAAAATCGGCAGCGCCTCCTTGGCATTCTTCGGCGTGTAAATCTCCGTATGCAGTTTCACGCCATCCCGCATCGCGATCATCACTTCTTTTTTCTCAAATAGCGGCGGCAGTTCCGGCCGTGCAGCCCCTTGCCCCCTTGCTGCTGGCGTGACAATCCAGACAAGCGCCATGACCCTTAAGAGATTCCAAAGAATTCTCATTTGTCCATAGCCTCCTGGGTACTGCGCGAAAACGCCGCGAGCATACCATACCAGTGCAACGCCCATTGGTGGCAGAGCCTTCCTCTGCTAAAATAGAGGTTCGTAGCACCGCACCTGAATTGATGAAGAAAGGGTTCGTCCGGGCTGCTGGTTGTTTCAGCAGCTATTTTTGTCTGAACACGATTTTACCAACATGACCAAAGAGATTCGCAATATCGCCATCATCGCTCACGTCGACCACGGCAAGACTACGCTCGTCGACACCATGCTCCGGCAGAGCGGCATTTTCCGGGCCAACCAGGAAGTCATCGAGCGCGTCATGGACTCGAACGACCTGGAGCGCGAGCGCGGCATCACAATCCTGGCCAAGAACACGGCGCTGTTTTTCCACGACACCAAGATCAATATCGTCGACACGCCCGGCCACAGCGATTTCGGCGGCGAAGTCGAACGCGCCCTGCGCATGGTGGACGGCGTGGTGCTCCTCGTTGACGCCAGCGAAGGCCCGCTGCCGCAGACCCGCTACGTTCTCCAGAAGGCTCTCGCCGCCAAGCTCCCCCCGGTGGTGGTCCTGAACAAAATCGACCGCCCCGACGCCCGGCCTGAAGAAGTTTTGAACGAAATCTACGACCTCTTCATCGACCTCGACGCGACCGAGGATCAACTCGACTTCCCCATCGTCTACACCAACGCACGCGCCGGCGTTGCTCATCGCAAGATCGGCGACGATTCCCAGGATTTGCTTCCTCTCTTCGAAGCGATTGTGAATAAAATCCCGGCTCCCACCGGCGATCCCGCGGGGGTACTGCAGCTTCAGGTTACGAACCTCGACTACTCCGAATTCCTCGGCCGCCTGGCGATCTGCCGCGTTTTCAACGGCACGCTGAATCGCGGCGAAGAAGTCGGCATCAGCAAACTCGACGGTAAACTCACCTCAACCAAAATCACCAAGCTTTACACTTTCCGCGGACTCGACCGCGACGAAGCCGAAACCGTCGTTGCAGGCGACATCGTCGCCATCGCCGGCGTCGAAGGCATTCAGATCGGCGAAAGCATCACCTCGCTCGAAAATCCCTCGCCGCTTGAGCCGCTAACCATTGATGAGCCGACGCTGGCCATGATTTTCAGCGTCAATTCCGGCCCGCTTTCCGGCCGCGAAGGCAGTTACCTTACTTCCCGCGATCTTCGCGACCGCCTGGCCAAGGAACTTCTCACCAACGTTTCCATTCGCGTGGAAGACACGGACACGCCGGAATCCTTCCGCGTGCTCGGCCGTGGCGAATTGCAGCTCGCCATCCTGATTGAGACCATGCGCCGCGAAGGTTTCGAACTGATGGTTGGCAAGCCGGAAATCGTGGTGCGCACCGAAAATGGCAAGAAGCTCGAGCCGGTCGAACGACTGGTGATCGACATTCCGGAGAATTTCATCGGCATCATCATGGAAACCATCGGCAGCCGCCGCGGCGAGATGATGAAGATGAGCAATCACGGCTCCGGCCGCGTGCGACTCGATTTCAAAATTCCTTCGCGCGGCTTGATCGGCCTTCGCAGCCAGTTGCTTACGGACACGCGCGGCACCGCCCTGATTCATTCCATTTTTGAAGGCTGGATGGAATATGGCGGCGACATGGCGCTGCGCCCGACCGGAGCGCTTGTCGCGGATCGCGCGGGCGTTTCGACAGCTTACGCGCTGTGGGGTTTGCAGGAACGCGGCGAGCTTTTCATCGGCCCGACAATCGAAGTCTACGAAGGCATGGTGGTCGGCGAAAATTCCCGCGAACAGGACATGGAAGTGAACGTCACCAAGGAAAAGAAGCTCACCAATATGCGCTCTTCCTCGGCCGACGAAGCCATTCGCCTGATCCCGCACCGGCAACTCAGCCTGGAGCAGGCCATCGAATTCATCGCCGACGACGAGTTCGTCGAGATCACGCCGAAATCCATCCGCTTGCGCAAGAAAGTCCTGCAGTACAGCAAGCGTCCGCGCCGCTGGCAGGAAATCCGCGCCAGCCAGGAAGCTGCCAGCTAAACCGTTTCGGGCAAAGTTACGCGGGCAATCATGGCAACAGAGATTTGCCGTCAGCGGTGGGTAGTGCCAATCCCGCTTCTTTAGCCAGGGTCGGCGCGATGTCCCGCATATCAATCAGGCCCAGGTTTTTCCCCGCGGGCACGCCCGGCCCCACCAGAAAGAAGGAAGCGCGCAATTCCGGCAGGTCCGGCAGTTCTCCATGCGTGCCCCCCGTTTTGACCGTCGAGAGGACCGGCCCACTTAATGCAGCGCCTGTGCGCCACCCGGGTTTCAGCCCGACAAAAAACGATGCATTCGGATAGCCGCCCTTACGGTGCAACTCCTCCCCTTCCAGCACGCGATCGATACCGTTTGCCGGGTCCGCGGCCAATTTTGCCAGCAGCGTGCGTACCGTTGCCTGTGTGAGTCCATCCTTGGGATTTTTCACCACGATGGCCGCTGAACCACCTGCTTCCCACGGCATGGCCCGCCAATCGGAGATTTTTCCTTGGTCATCCACCGAAAACAGATTCGCTTTTCGAAATGCAGCAATAAGGTTCAATTGTTGTTCGTACTTGGTGAATCCGTGATCGGAAACCACGGCCACAAACGCGTGTCCGGGCGCAACGCGTTCCGCGGCCTCCCACACTTTTCCAATCACCGCATCCAATTGCTCCAGGACCGCCATCGCTTTGGGACTGAATGGCTGCGTTTCATGTTGTATGTGATCCAGCGCGAGCAGGTGCAGCGTCAGCAACCCGGGTCGCTTCTTCTCCAGGATCCACACAGCATACTTTCCGCGCACCTCGTCGCTCTCTGGGGTGGCGTCAATGCCGCCCCGATACTCGCCGACCGCCGCTTTCGCCTCCGCCAGCAATCCCGGCGTTGAGACCACGCGCAGCAACTTCGCATCTTCGGGAGTGCCGGCGCGCCAGAACTCGGGAATGTTCCAGTTAATCTTGGCGCCGACTGTGACCGGCCACTGAATGCTTGCGGTTGTCCGGCCCGCGGCGGCTGCGGCATCCCACAATGTCGGCACGCGGATATCTTCCGCATACCAATACCAGCCCTCATGATTTTTCTGGAGAGGATCAAACGTCTGGTTCGCCAGGATTCCATGCTTTGCCGGCCAGACACCGGTCATCAGCGTGGTATGGCTGGGATAAGTCACCGTCGGAATAACCCCAGTGACCCCTTGCGCATAAGTGCCGTCGTGAAGGAATTTCCTCAGATGGGGCACCTTCGCTCCGTGCGCATCCGCCGCCGTAACGTAGTCCGGCCGCAAACCGTCCACGGAAATCACCACAAGCAGCGGAGCAGCCTTCTCTTGCGCAACTGACACGCAGACCACCGCAAAAAAACAGAACAAGCTGAAAATGGCCCGCAGCAGTGCCCGTATCCTCTTTGGTTTCATCATGGTCACCTGTCGTTTCCCCTGCGCGTCAATTTGTTGTAAAGTAAGTTGCACATTGCATTTTGTTCCGAGCACTTCTTGGTTTTTGGCTCGCCCGTGAATATTGCAGGTTGCACCCATTTCTCGCGTCTGTCAGGACGGTGTCTGTGAACATTTCGGACCTTAGTTCCCCTAACGGCCACGGGCCGCATCCTACCATCGCCGCTACCGCTACCGCACTCCCGCCCTACAGGATCACCCGCGATGATGTGAAATATTACTTTGGCCGCGTTTTCGAAGTGCCGGAACGCCGCGTGGAAGCCATGATGGCAATCGTGGACAACGCACAGGTTCACAACCGCCATTCGATTTTCCCCATCGATTACACCATCGAACCGCGTGCCCTTGCCAAGACTAACAACGAGTACATTGAGCACGCCGTCAAACTCGGCCGCGAAGCTGCTGAAAAGTGTCTGGAGCGCGCCGGAATGCGCCCCGAGGACATCGACCTCATTATTACCGTCTCCTGCACCGGATTCATGATCCCCTCTCTCGATGCCCACCTGATCAAGCTGATGGGCTTTCGCTCCAACGTGCGGCGAATGCCATTCACAGAGCTGGGATGCGCGGCCGGCGCCATGGGACTTTCGCGTGCCGCCGATTTTATCGCGTCGAACCCCGGCAGTAACGTGCTAATTATCGCCGTCGAACTCCCTTCGCTTACCTTTCAACGGAAAGACATTACCCAGGCGAACCTGATCTCTTCGATTCTGTTCGGAGACGGTGCAGCCGCGGTAATCGTCACCGGACAGAAAAGACCCGGCCCCCAAATCCTGGTCACAGAGACCTACACGTTTCCAGACTCGCTCGGCGCCATGGGATTTGATCTGCGCGACTCTGGCTTCCACATTATCCTCGCCAAAGACGTTCCGGAAATGATTGGCGCGCGCATCAAGGAGCTCGTTCACGGGTTTCTGGAGCGTAACGGCAAGAAGCGCGAAGAGATCAAGGGATGGATTCTCCATCCAGGGGGCGCGCGCCTGCTTGGCACGGTTGAAGAGCAGCTCGGTCTATGCAAGTGCGATACGCAGCCTTCCTGGGACATTCTGGGGAACGTCGGCAACCTTTCCAGCGCCACCATCCTCTTTATTCTTCAGGAGTGGCTGGAAAAGCGCCCCCTGAAAGCGGGTGAGCACGCCATCGCCGCCGCGTTCGGCCCGGGCTTCAGCGCGGAATTTTTGTTACTGCAATGGAACTAAGCGTGATCGCGTATCTCGCTCTTCTTTGTATCGTCGCGGTATTGCGACTTTACGAACTTCGCATTTCCCGGCGCCATCAGCAGGAAATGATCGCTCGCGGTGCTTCCAAAGTAGACGAGCCGCGCTTCCGGTGGATGGTGGTGCTGCACACCGGCGTTCTTGTTGGTGCCGCGGCCGAAGTCGTTTTCCTGAAGCGGCCATTTATTCCCATACTTGCGGCGGTGTGCTTCCCTCTTTTTCTTGCCGCCAACGCAGTGCGCTGGTGGGTGATTCGAACGCTAGGGGAGCACTGGAACGTGCAGGTGATGAATTCTACCGGACTCGGCGTGATCACCACCGGACCATTTCGCTATGTGCGCCATCCGAATTACGCCGCGGTCTTCACCGAGATGCTCGTTCTGCCCCTGATTCACACCGCCTGGATCACCGCCCTGTTTGGTTCCGCCGCCCATATTTTGGTACTCTCGCAGCGACTCGTGACGGAGGAAAAGGTCCTCTTTTCGGATGCCCATTACCGCGACGCGATGTCCGGTAAGCCGCGCTTTCTGCCGGGCCTGTTCTGAGGCTGAAAAACCATGCGCAATCTCCACGCTCTACTGGCGGGCGCCACTCTCGGCGCAATTTTTCTTGCTGCGCCCTCCTGTGGTGGCCAATCAATCAACAAACTGGAAACTCCGGCGTTCAGTTCTGTCCCCGAACTAAAAGAGGGGTTTCAACTTCTTTACACGCAAAAGTTTCCGGAAGCGCGTGTAATCTTTGAGGAGTGGGCGGCGAAGAATCCCACAGAGCCCTTCGGCCAAGTTTCCATCGCGGCCAGCTATTTATTTGAGGAGTTTTATCGCCAGCGAGTGCTCACCAGCGATTATTTCCTGGATGACAAGCGCTTCCTTGGAGGCATCACCGGCACTCCCGATCCGGGTCGCATCAAGGGGTTCGAGGACGCGACCGCAAAGGCACGCTCGCTCGCTGCACAGCGCCTGAAGCAGAACAAGCGCGATCCTGAGGGACTCTACGCCATGACTCTCTCTGCCGGCATGCAATCTGACGCCGACAGCATGCTCTTGAAAAAACATTACGACGGTTTGAAGCACCTGAAGGAAGCAAACGCCAATGCCGAACTTCTTCTCAGCGAGCATCCGGACGCCTACGACGTCTACGTTGCTCCCGGCATCGCTTATTACGTCATCGGCTCGCTGTCAGGATCCGCGCGATTTATTTTGTGGTTTGGCGGCATACACGGCGATAAGTCATTAGGTATGTCGAAGGTGGAAAAGACCGCCGATCACGGCAATTATCTGAAACCCTTCGCCCAAATCCTGCTGGCCCTCTCCGCCCGCCGCGAGAAAAAGAACGACCTGGCCATAAAGAACTTGAAGGCGCTCACCGAGGAGTTTCCCGGCAATCCGGTCTATGAGACGGAGTACGCTAAGGCACTCGGGAGGCCGATTCCCGCCACTATTGGCCCTGCACAGTAGGACTTCTTACGCTCGCTCCAGAATCTGCGTAGTCAAGCTTTTGGGTGCGTGACCGGTCTGGGCCCAGGATATTGGAAAGTGTCCTGGCCTCCGATTTCTCCACGTCGAATTTGCGGCTAGAAAGATCTTTCAGACGCATCAGAGACGGGGACGGGCACGTCTCTCTCCCGCCTCTTTTTTCAGAAAATTGTTTCCTGTCTCGTCGCTGTTACAATGCTTTTTCCATTCCGAAAGGTGGTGCGTCATGTTTCAACCCGGCCTTCTGAAGGATCGCACCATTTTCCTGACGGGCGGCGGCAGCGGGCTCGGGCGTTCCATGGCCATACACTTCGCTAAATTGGGCGCGCGCCTGTTCGTCGTGGGACGTCGCGAGGAACCGCTCAAATCCACCTGTGATGAAATCCATCGGGATGGCGGGGCGGCGGCATACGCCACCTGTGACGTGCGCGATTGCGCAGCCGTCGAGGCCGCATTCTCCGCCGCAGAAGCCCAGTTTGGCGAGATTGACACCCTGATCAACAATGCGGCTGGCAATTTCATGGCGCGTACGGAGAAGCTTTCTCCGAATGCATTCAACGCAGTCGTAGGCATCGTCCTTAACGGCACGTTCCACTGCACAGAAGCGTTCGCAAAGCGCCGCATCGAAAAGAAACTTGGCGGGAACGTTCTGAACATCACCACCACTTACGCCGCGGCAAATTGCGGCAGCGGCTATGTGGTTCCCTCGGCCTGCGCAAAAGCGGGCGTACTGGCTCTCACCACGTCGCTAGCGGTCGAATGGGCAAAATACCATATTCGCGTCAATGCGATTGCCCCCGGCCCATTTCCCACCGAAGGAGCCTGGTCCCGGCTGATGCCTTCGAAACAGTTTGAGGAACACGCCATCAGCAAACATCCGATGAAGCGCTTCGGCAAGCACGAAGAACTCACCAACCTCGCCGCATTCTTGTTGAGCGATATGGCCGAATACATCAATGGAGAGTGCGTGGTGATCGATGGCGCTCAGTGGCTGCGCGGCGCGGGAGAATTCAACGACCTGGGCATGCTTCCCGATGCCGTCTGGGACCAACTGGAATCTGCGCGCCCGAAGAAATAATCACTGCGGCAGGCCGTGCGACCGGAGCTGCACGCGAAGTTTGATATCGCCTGCCGGTGCTCCGTCTGCCACCGCGTGTACCACGATTTCCTGCGGGCCGCTCGCTTTCAGTTCACTCGCCGTCAGTTTGGGCGTCTCTACTTCCACCCGCACTTCGCTGCTTGCCTCCGCGGGTAGTGCAATTTCGCCCTCGCCGCTGGTCACTTTCCAGTCTTTCGGTGCATCCACTTTCAACTGAAGCTTGAGCGCTTTGTTATTCGGGTGCGCGATCGTCAGCGGAACGTAAACCTGTGCGCCCGCCATCACCGAAATCTCCGGTGGGTCCGCCACGCGCAGCGCGCCGAGGCAATGCGCTTCGCGGAAGGATTTATAGAAGCTCCAAGGCCCGCCGAGCTTTACGGTCGCTCCTCCAGATGGACGCTGCTCTTTTGCGGCGATCCCCGGGCAGTGATTCGGTTCGCCTTCCAGGTTCGCAAAAACGTCGTCCGTCGCTTTGCTCACGTTGTAGGACTTCCCGAAAATCAGCGTCTCCGGCTCGGTCCACCACGCTGCGTCCGGGTCGCTCATCATTTTTTCCGCTTCGGCATCGCTCATCTTCTGAATTCGCTCAATGTCTGCCGGGTATTGCGTCAGGTGGGTGGTCGCGGCGTCCAGTGCGATGCGCCAGTAAGGCTTTTTCTGCAGCGAGGAAACTTCCTTGATCGAATAGCCCGGGCCCATGCCGGAAAACTGTTTTTCATCAGTCGCGTCGGGGAAGTAATAAATCTTCTTCACCTGCCACGTCTGCAGATTCTCCAGATAGATTTCCCGGTGCGCCGAAGCTCCCGCAAGTTGCGACGGAAACAGCACGGGATTTCCCGCAAGGTCAAACGCTTCCGTCGCCAACACGCCCGCTGCCTGATGATCGCCGTGGTTTTCTCCAATGAAAACTCCAGGCAGCGAGGTAATGATCACGTCCGGACGCGTCAACCGGACCAGTTCCACCAACTTCTCGAGGTTCGCACCGTGTCCCCAATTCGCCAGCGAATTCAGCACGTTTTGCGAAGCCGTGTCTTTCCCGTCCAGAAACCAAACATTTTTGATCCCCATCCGGGCGCAGGATTCGCGCGCCTCCATCTCACGAATGTCCGCCAAGCCGGCAGCATGTTCCCTCCCGTAGTTGTTTGCGCCGCTGCCGCCATGCGTGCCGTACACCACCGCCACGCGCTTGTGCAGATCGTAAATCGCCCTCGCCAGATACGGTGTCACTGCCCCCTCATCGTCCGGGTGCGCCACCACCACCAAAATGTCAGCCTTGAACCTCTCATCCGCACCTTTTAGAGAACTCGAGGTTTGGGCAGCAAGAGGTGTGCCCAGAAGCAAGGCACTTAGAACGCAGATTGAGCTGAACGATGAATTCATGCCGCTCCCTCTTGGTGACCGATAATATTGCGTGACAAGCGATTGTAACTTCGTTTTCAGAAGAAGCCCAATTCTCCAGCATCTCCCAGCAGAATGATTGCCACACGGTCGCATGTGATTGAAAGAATTCCGCGAGGAGGAGCTCTCATTTCGGGCCAGAGGAACAATTGTAGAATTCTAGGGGGTCTGGATACGCTCGCCGCATCGATAGCATTTGCATAATACACTGGTATTACATATTTACAATCCATCGTACTATTGACATACCGCTTCCCCCTCTGTAATTTGTACCGGGAGAAAGTCCATGGAAACTGTCAAAGTTTCGCCGAAATTTCAGGTCGTTATCCCAAAAAGAGTTCGCGAGGTCTTGGGGCTTAAGCCCGGAGAAGAGCTCCAGATCTACATTTTGGACAAGTCGATTCGACTACATCGCCCGCTCTCGATCAAAGACCTTCGCGGCATCGCCAAGGGTATGCGGTGGAAGGACGAAGATCGTGACCACACCGAGCGATTCTAAGCTGGCAATTGTCGACTCTTCGGGCTGGATCGAATATATGGGCTCCGGTCCCAAGGCAGACAGCTTTGCCCGTTATTTGAATTTTCCAGAATATATACTCCTTCCATCAGTCATAGTGTTCGAGGTTTACAAGAAGGTATCGCGCGAGCAAGGGAAAAATCTTGCTGATACTTTCCTTTCTTTGGCATTCGGCTTTGGTGATCGCGTGATTGCCTTTGACCTGGAATTTTCCATCATGGCAGCAAGGGTTAGCCTGGAGACTCACCTGCCGATGGCCGACGCTATCATCTACGCCATCGCCGTGCACTACAACGCGCAACTCGTAACATCCGACGCGCATTTCGCCAATCTTCCCGGCGTCGTGTTCCTTTGATTGCTCCTAAAAGGGTGCTTCAGCTTGACCCATCTCGCACCCGCCGATACTCTACATAGTTACACTCTCTGCAGTTTTGCTTGCAGGCCAGGAAGATTCCCATGGACCAGATCCACGTAACCTTACCCGACGGCAGCGTGAAGGAGTTTCCAAAAGGTGTCACGCCCGTTGAAATCGCCAAATCCATTTCGCCGCGGCTCGCCGATGCCGCGCTGGTTGCCAAGGTCTATGCCACCGAGGGCAATGGCGCCGGTTCGAAGACCGGCATTTTCTCGAATTCCGTTGATCCCGATGCCGATGGCGGCTTGCTCTACGACCTTCGCCGCCCGCTGGAGCAGGACGTCAAGCTGCGCATCCTGACAGAAAAAGATCCCGACGCGCTCTACGTCTTCCGCCACTCCGCCGCTCACTTGCTGGCCGCAGCAGTGACGGAGCTTTATCCCGATGTGAAGCTTGGCATCGGCCCGCCAGTGGAGAACGGTTTCTTCTACGAATTCCTGCGAGAGCAGCCTTTCACCACGGAAGACCTTGAGAAAATCGAAAAGAAAATGCACGAGCTTGCGGCGCAGGATTTAAAGAATGAGCGCAAGCTCTTGCCCAAGCCCGAGGCGCTGAAGCTTTACAAGGATTCCAACCAGATCTTCAAGTGCGAACTCGTCGAGGAAAAAGCCGACGAGCCTATGGTTTCCTTCTACACCACAGGAAAGTTTATCGATTTTTGCCGCGGCCCGCACATCCCATCCACCAAGCGCATCCAGGCGTTCAAGCTCACCAACGTTGCCGGGGCGTACTGGAAGGGCCAGGAAGGGAACGCGCAACTCCAGCGCATCTACGCGCTGGCCTTTTACACTCAAAAGGAGCTCGACGCATACCTGCATCGCGTCGAAGAAGCCAAGCGCCGCGATCACCGGAAACTCGGCGCGGAGCTTGATCTTTTCAGCATTCAGGAAGCTGCAGGGCCCGGCCTGATCTTTTGGCATGCGAAAGGCGGCTTGATCCGCACGATTATGGAAAACTGGCTGCGCGACGAGTTACAGCAACGCGGCTACGACATGGTCTTCACCCCACACATCATGCTTCTGGACCTTTGGAAAACTTCCGGCCACGCGAACTTTTACAAGGAAAACATGTTCGGCCCGATCGAGGTGGAAAAGGCCGATTACCAGTTGAAGCCGATGAACTGCCCGGGCCACATCCTTATTTATAAATCCAAGCTGCGGAGCTATCGCGATCTACCAGTGCGCCTCGCGGAACTGGGCACGGTTTATCGCTACGAGCGCAGCGGCGTGCTCCACGGCCTCCTGCGCGTTCGCGGGTTCACCCAGGACGACGCGCACATTTTCTGTATGCCCTCACAAATCGAAGCGGAAGTCGAAGCCTGTATGGATTTCGCCTACGCGGTCATGAAGAATTTTGGTTTCGACAAATTCGAAGTCGAACTCTCGGACTGGGATCCCAAACACCCGGAAAATTACCCCGGAAAGCCGGAAGATTGGCAACACGCTTCAGACGCTCTCGCCAGGGTGATGACGCGCATGAACATTCCCTATAAGAAAATGGCAGGCGAAGGCGCGTTTTACGGCCCCAAAATCGACGTTAAGCTGATTGACGCCATCGGCCGTCCCTGGCAACTCACAACCGTGCAGTTCGACTTCAATCTCCCTGCTCGCTTCGGCCTCGAGTTTGTCGGCGAAGACGGTGCTCGCCACCAACCCTTGATGGTGCATCGCGCCCTGCTCGGCTCCGTCGAGCGTTTCTTCGGCATCCTCATCGAGCACTACGCCGGCGCGTTTCCCTTGTGGCTCGCCCCTGTCCAGGTGGAAATCTGCCCGGTCAGCGAAAAGATAGCGGAATACGCGAAGCACGTTCATGAAACGCTGAAGAGCCACGGCATTCGCGTGCATCTCGACGACCGCAACGAAAAGCTGCCAGCGAAAATCCGCGACGCGCAGATGCAAAAAATACCCTATATGCTCGTCGTCGGCCCCAAGGAAGCCGAGGCCGGGTCCGTGAGCGTCCGCCATCGCAGCAAGGGCGACCTCGGCCCGCGCCCTATCGCCGATGTCGTCGCCTCGCTGCAAGAGGAAATCAACAACCGAGTCATTCAATAATCCTGCCAAAGAATGGGCGCGCTTCTTTGTGCCCATTCTTATACTCCACCTGCTGTTCCAAATGCGAATTCCACTTTTCGCATGAGTGCTGTTGTGATACCTTGCCGTCCCATGAACGATCCAACCGTGACGAATACGAATTCCGCTCCACAGTTTGCCACCGCCGAATACGCTTCGCCCGGGGGTTCGGAAACCTGCAAATCCTGCAATCGTCCGGTCACGGGAAGCTATTACAGGGTGAACGGCACTCTGGCTTGTTCCACTTGCGTCTCACAACTGCAGAGTCAGATTCCTTGCGACTCGCACTCCGCCTTTGTGCGCGGAATGATTTTCGGAGTGGGAGGCGCCATTCTTGGCCTGATTCTGTACTCGGCATTCGGCATCATCACTGGCCTTGAGATTGGCTATCTGTCACTCGCGGTCGGGTATATCGTGGGCAAGGCGGTTCGCACCGGTTCGGGCGGTGTTGGTGGCCGTCGCTACCAGATTGCGGCTCTCGCGCTGACTTACTTTGCGGTGTCCATGTCCGCCGTCCCGATCGGCATCTACGAATCCATCAAAGATGCCAAGGCAAAAGCCCCTCAGGTCTCTTCCAGCCAATCTGGGACGGCTGACTCCGGCAAGGTGGACTCTGGAACAGACGGCTCTGCCACTCCGGAAGCGAAAGCCGTGGCCAACGATGAGAAGCCGGGAGTGGGCGTTGGGAAGCTTATTGGCACGCTCTTCTTCTACGGCATTGCTTCGCCCTTTCTGGAGTTGCAGAATCCAGTCAACGGCGCGCTGGGAATCGTGATCCTCCTGGTCGGCATTCGTATCGCTTGGCGGCTTACCGGCGCTCCGAAAATTGATATCATCGGTCCGTTCCAAACGAAACCGGCGAGCACGTGAGCGCGGTTCGTTTCTATCCATGAATGATTTGATTGAACCGCCCCGCCAGTGCCACAACTGCGGCGCTGACCTGCCTCTGGGCGCACTGGCCTGTGAAAAGTGCCATGCCCTCGTTTACAGCGAGGAACTCGCTCGCCTGACGCATCGCGCAAATTCACTGGAAGAAGAGGACAACCTGCAACAGGCGCGTGAAGAGTGGCTGAAGGCTCTGCCGCTGCTGCCAGCGAATGCCACGCAGGCCGAGTGGGTTCGCTCGCATATCGCCAAGTTCGATCTACTCTTGCGAACTTCCCCTGCGAGCCCCCCCAAAAATAACTGGGCAAAAAAGTTTGGGCCACTGGCACCCATTGTGATTCTTCTCGCGAAGAGCAAATTTCTGTTGCTGGCCATTTTCAAACTCAAGTTCCTGCTCACCCTCTTCGCCTTTATGGGCCTCTACTGGTCTCTTTACGGTGCCTGGTTTGGAATTGGCTTCGTCGTGCTGATCCTGGTCCACGAGATGGGCCATTATCTGGAAATCCGGCGCCGGGGACTTCCGGCCGAAATGCCCGTGTTTCTGCCGGGTTTGGGTGCGTATGTCCAGTGGAACGGACTGGGAGTTACGCGAGTCACCCGCTCCATCGTCAGCCTGGCGGGACCGTTCGCGGGATTTCTCGGAGCAATCGCTTGCCTATATCTATGGCATCGGACGGGCAGTGGCGTGTGGGCCGCGCTGGCGCGCGCATCCGCGGGGCTGAACATCCTCAATCTGATTCCCGTGTGGATACTTGATGGAGGGCAAGCCACCCTCTCCCTGTCCAAAGTCGAGCGCTGGCTTCTTTTGGGCCTTTGTCTGTTGTTATGGTTGGGGCTGGGAGAAAACCTCTTTTTTCTCGTCGCCGCGGGCGTGGTTTATCGTCTGTTCACGAAGGACCTGCCTCCTTTCGCCGCGCCTAAAATTACGGCGTACTACGCGTCTGTTCTTGTGGGATTGGGTGTGGTCATGCATCTGGTTCCGGCGCAAATTTTCACGCGGCGCTAGCTCCCCAATTTTATTACTATCAGTCAACCCTGTCCGTTGGAGAGAAACCGCATGACAAATCACGTCGAGCGACGACAGTTCCTGAAGGTATCCGCAGGGACCCTCGCCGCATCTCTGCTAATGCGTCGAGAGGTGCCTGTGAACCTTCCGGAAAAACTCGACCACATTCTTCTCGGCTCGCCTGATTTGAAGGCCGGAATTGCATTCGTCGAACAACGGACAGGCGTGCGCGCAGCGTTCGGCGGCGTCCATCCCGGCCGCGGCACACAGAATGCTCTCGTTTCTCTCGGCGAGCGCTGTTATTTGGAAATCATCGCGCCGGATCCGGCGCAACCCGGCGTGAAAAATCCGCTGGGTTCCAACTTGCATTCCCTCGCGGAACCTCGTCTTGTTGGATGGGCCGCTCATCCCGGCGGCGTTTCCGCATTTGCCGAAAAGCTCCGTGCTGCGGGAATCAAATTCGAAGGGCCAACGCCGGGCTCGCGCAAGCGCCCGGATGGGCACCTCCTGCAATGGCAAACGCTGACGCTCGCAGATACGGCCTCTGGCCTCTTGCCATTTTTCATCGAATGGAGCCAGGATTCCGTTCACCCGTCCCTGGATACCCCAAAAGGGTGCGGGCTACTGAGCTTTGCTGCGGAAACCCCCGACCCCGAAAAACTAGCCATCACGCTCAAGACGCTGAACCTGGACCTACCCGTGAAGAAAGCCGAAAAACCCAGACTTCACGCCGTAATTTCGGGGCCAAAAGGCAGTCTCGAAGCGTATTCGTAATTCGCCCACACACACGGAAAGCTTGACCCTTGCCGCTCCCCAACCACCTCTTGCCCCATCTTCTTAGCATGCTATAATTTGAAGTCCGTCCCTCCTTGATGTTGGCCTGTAGGGACCTGCTACTAACACGGGGTGCGACCCGGTTCGCCGGGTGCCTTTCATTTTCTTAGGGGGTTTTATCGCTGAGAGGAATTTCCGGCAAGCGGACCGTATCCGCATCAACGAACGGATTCGAGCTCGCGAAGTCCGGGTGATTGACGAAGATGGTGGGCAGTTGGGCGTCATGCAGCCTTTCGAAGCAATGCG
>Ga0210402_10000153_pt1 | contig 77843 bp, 63 predicted proteins | sample IncBWC7MmetaG_FD_161055 | JGI IMG/M metagenome (GOLD analysis project Ga0210402, IMG submission 161055) | Forest soil microbial communities from Barre Woods Harvard Forest LTER site, Petersham, Massachusetts, United States - Inc-BW-C-7-M | ecosystem: Environmental > Terrestrial > Soil >...
CATAGACGATACCCGCGCCAATGCCACCCACGGCGTACCAAATGTACAGCTGGGTTATGGTCTCGGCATAACCGGAGCCGACCCAGCCGAGTGCCACGAATATCGAGCCGATTCCCAGCATCAGGCGGGGGCCGATGATGTCAACCAGATATCCTTCAAACGGAACGAGCCAGGTTTCCAGAAGGATAAATAACGTGAACGTCCACTGGACGGCAACCAGCGACACGTGCAAATGGGCCTGGATGGGTTTGGTGAAAAGCGTCCAGGCATATTGCAAGTTTGCGATCGCCATCATCGCGATGATGCCGGCGATCAATTGAACCCAACGATTGACGATCCGAGAGGGATGAATTAGAGCTTCTGGCGTAGCAGCCATACACGAACCTCCATGACGACCAGTCGGACTTCAACGGAAGTACCGCACGAACCAGTCCCCAATTTATTTGCGACGCCGTTCCAAGAGCCCACATCTCTGCAGAACGGAGCGAGGCCGGAGATTATTCGCTTTCCCAAATCGATCTCTCTCCCGAAGCGATCGACGTCAATGTTCATGACGTAGGCGAAACTTTCCCCAAGTTTTAGCGAATAATCTCGGACCGACTGTCGCAGGACACCGGTTGGTGGCGAAATGCTGCGTTTTACCCCTTCAACCGCAGTGCCGCGCCTCCAACCTCGCCGAGCGGCCCACTTGGCGAACCGTGTTAAACTGGTCCGATGAGTGAACCACTTTCCGGCGGCACGGAATCTAGCACTGTCGCCCCAGGCTGTCAAGAACAGATTCCTTGCATCCTTGTAAGCTATTTTTCGCATTCTATTCTTCTGGTGCGTCACGCCCGGGCGCTGCGCCGTCCATTCCAGAGAGACACTGCCAATGCCTGAAAGCCTCGAAGCGCAGGTCAAGAATTTTGTGTCCCGCCTCGATGGCTTGATTCGTCGTGGACATCAGGTTCGCGACGCATTGGCGGCAGACTCCTCCAACCCGGCCGCGATCGTGGCCACGCGCAACTGGCAGGAAGAGTGCGGCGTGGCAATCAATCAATTGTCCGGAAACAGCAAAGCGCACTGGCTCGCGCGCTCGTTCAGCGAAGCTTTTCTCATGCGTTCCGCGGCAGGTCATGCCGCGGAAGGAGCGGCGCCGCAGGAGATCGTCGAGCGCCTGCTCGACGTCCTCAAGCAAGCTGTCGCTGCGCTCTCTCGAGAAGACGGCGGGCCGGTAATCATCACCTCAGAGGATGTCCCGCCTCGTCGGTTCGAGTTTGTTCACAACCCGGAATTGCGCCCGATTCTCGAGCAGGCCTTCACCGACGGCCGGCGCGCGATGGAACAAGGCGAATACGATCTGGCGCTGCGCACTTTTTGCGGGATTCTGGAAGCCATCGTGACCGACGCGCTGGAACAGAAAAGCTCGAATGAATTGGCAGCGCCGGGTGTGCCCGAAGGGAAGATCGCCGATTGGTCATTTGAGACGCGACTCAACGTCGCGGGAAAGTCTGGTCTCATCCGCGGCGGATGCGCTCGCCTGCCGGCAGTCGCCCGCGCGTATCGAGATCACAGCGACAACGGGACGAAGATCACGGTTTCCGAGCGCGATGCGCGACTAGCGGGACAAGTGCTCAACGTCGTGATGAGGGATCTGAATCCCGGCAGGTAGGACGGATCGAATCAAAGAAGTCTCTCGAAAGCTCCCCCCGAAAGTTCAGTCTTCCAAATCCTGCCGGAACACCGGCTGTGAGGGATCCAGGCTGCCATCAATGACCGCGAACCGCATATCTTCGAACGCGCGGGTCGCCTCCGCCAACGTCGCGTAACCCCGCTCCCGCTGCAGCGCCCCGCTTGGGGAGTAAATCAGAGTGAAATACCGGCCAGAGGCATACTGAAGTTCCAGCAACTTGTTCGGGATGTCCGGATCGCCCGTTTGCCCGAGCACATCCATCAGCGCCACGGTCCACTGCCGGTCTTTCGGGTCAGTGACGACCTCGCGCTCGACGTACTGCCACTCGTCCATGCTCCACAAAGGCATATCTATCCAAGCAGGTCGGCAAGCGCCCGTGCGACCTGAGAGCCGGTAAACGGTTTCGGGATCAGCAATACTTTCTGCGCGTTGCGCGAAGTAAGGCTCGCGTCGGCCTTCTCCGGCGTGTCGCTGATAATCACAATGGGAAGCTCGGCGTAATCCGGGTGATGGCGCACGATGTCGAACAGGGATTCGCTCATATCAAATGTGGAACAGTCCAGCACCAGGGCATCTGCGTGTAACTCCCGAATCAGATCATTGACCGTGTCGGTATAACCCTCAGCGAAGACCTCATGTCCGTGGTCGCGCAGCGCAAACGTCAGAAGCTGGGCAATCTCCGGCGTGTCGTCAATCAGCAGGATACGTCGCGGCAACGCGCTAGCCCTTGCCGGTGCCGGGCTGCCGCGGCTTCTTGCCTTCGCACGGCTCCAGATCCAGAACCCACACGCGCCCGCCCGCGGTGTAGTACGCACGGTGATCGTCCTCGATCATCGCGCCCCAGGCCTCCAGCGTGCGCATGGCGAAGGTGTATCCCTCGAAGTTGTTGCGCAAGTGGTCTCGCACTTCGTTCGTGTGCCAGTTATCCGTAAGGATCGCGTCGCCCGCGTGCACGCGCACGACTTTGTAGTAGCGGTCAAATGCGGCTTCTGGCCGGACGTCGCGCGTCGATCCGCGCTTCTTGCCCTCGTTGACGATGTAGCTTTCCTGCGCGTCCGGAACAACGGGTATCGGTGTCGGTTTGGTGCTCATAGCGTTTGCGCCACCGCCTCGGCTTCTGCCGCGGCCCCCATGTTCACCTGATTTTTCGCGTCCGCGGCATGAATCAGGGCCGCGGGCAGTTCCACGCCCATCATCTGCCACTGCTGGTTGGCAAACTTCTGCAAGTTGGCGATGTGCTCGGCGTGAAGGTGGCCGAATCTCCCTTGCAATTTCAGGTATTCGGCAACTGGCCGCATCGTCTGCGGGCGGAAGCTGTAATCGTACGCGCGCTTTTCGGGGCTCCATTCCCACATCGGATAGAGACCGCATTCGACGACCAGCCGGCCAAGATCGATCGACCGCGGCGTTTCATACACGAAGCCCTTTTGGCATGGAGTGTAGATCATCAGATACGCGGCGCCCTTGTGGTTCAGTCCCTTGCGCACCTTGTTCATCAAGTCGATCGGATAGCCCACGCTGGCGGTCGCCACATAGCAGTGGGGATGCCCCGCGGCCATCATGCGCGCCAGATCCTTCGGATACAGCGTCTTCGCTTCCGGAACTTTCGGCCCAGGAGGCGAGAAGGTCGTCATGCCGCCATAGGGGGTGCGCGACGAAGCTTGAATACCCGTATTCGCGTACTGCTCGTTGTCGTAGCAGATAATCAGGCAGTCGTGATTCCGGTAAAGCGCGCCTGAAATGGAGGCGAGGCCAATGTCGGACGCGCTTCCGTCGCCCGCTTCGCAAATAATGTTCGGGAAAGTGCCCTTCCATTTACCTTTGCGAATCATCGCTTCATATGCAGCAGCGACGCCGGCAGTAAAGCTGCCCGCGCTGCCGATCTGCGTATGCGCCCAGGGCACATTGTAGGGCGTGCACAGATACGAGCTGTTCGCCACGTACATGCATCCCGTCGGTCCAACCAGGATCGTGTTGTCGCCCGAAGCCTTGCTCGTCATCCGGTATTGGATCGAGGGCCCGCAGCCTGCGCACGTGCGGTGGCCCGGCACAAACGGCTCGGTCGCCGGTAACTCGGGATTATAAAAACGCGCTCCCTGATTCGGGCTGCCCAGAATCGGCAGCATTTGTCGTTGAACTTCAATCGTCGGCATATCGTTCCTCCCGGTGGCAGCGCCCATCGGCCCTGCGCCAATCCATTTTCACTGCAAACTTTCAGGCCCTTCGGTGTAGCTCTCTTTGGACTACTCTTCGAATCCAACCCAATGTGTCCGCTTTTCGATTTTCCCGCGCTTCTGCGCGTCCGTCATTTTCTGCGTCATCCAGTAAAATTCCTTCAGCACGATTGCCTCGCCGCCCATGCCCGCCATGAACGACATGACCAGCGGACGCTTGGAACTTTCGTAGAGAGCCGCGCAGACCTCAGCATAGAGCGAACCGCCACTGCTGACGCTGCCAAGACCCATGTTGGTCTCAATGACTCCCACGACTTTGAACTTGCTGAGCACTTCGTTCACCCGATCGGTCGGGTAAGGCCGGATGGTGCGCAGCCGCACGAGACCAACCTTCACGCCCTGATCACGCAAATGCTTGATCGCGAACCGCGCCGTCACCGCATGGCCTCCTTGCACGAACAGGACAATCTCGGCGCCGTCGGTCATATACTCTTCGACCCATGGATCGTACCGCCTGCCGAAAATTTTCGCGAATTCGTCGTGAACTTCCTCGATGACTGCCATCGATCCTTCCATCGCGCGCGCGCGCTCCAACTGCAGCGGCGGCCCCTGCTCCGGCATGATCTGCGGGCCGTGCGAAACCGGATGCCGCGGATCGAGCGGATAGGGATGCTTATAGGGCGGCAGAAATTCCTTCACTTGGCCGGGGTCGGGCAATTCAACGTCGCTCGTGATGTGAGAAACAAAGAAGCCGTCCTGGCAAACCATCTGCGGCAAAAGAACGCGCCGGTCCTCGCCGATTCGATACGCCATCAGGTGATTGTCGAACGCTTCCTGCGCGTCGCACGACCACCCCATTAGCCATCCCATGTCACGAGTCGAGAGCGCGTCGGTATGTTCGGAGCCAAAATCGCCCGGGGGATCCAACGTGCGGTCCGCGATCATCATCTGCACCGGCATGCGGCTGCCCGAAATCGGCGAATAAAGTTCGTAAGCGAACTGCACGCCGACGCCGGAGCTTCCTGTGAAAACGCGCGCTCCACTCGAAGAAGCGCCGTGCGCGATGCTCAATTGCGAGTGCTCGCTGTCGGCCACGATGTACTCGGCATCGAGCTCTCCATTTGCCACCATCTGCGCCAGCGCCATCATCGTTGCCGTGTACGGCCGGATAGGATAAGCCGTGATCACATCAACATCGGCATACTTCGCCGCCTGCGCCGATGCGACGCAGCCGTTGATCCGGACCGTTTTCTTTTTGGTTTCCATCACCGTCGCCATAATTCACTCCACCTGGTCCGCCAAACGGCGAACCGTTCAATTCGCGTGAACTGCCGATCTAAATCTCTTTCGCCGGGCGGCTACTTAGATTTGCCAGTTCCTGCGCCTGTCGTCCGTGCAATCCGGGCGTGATGGCGAAGGCCGTATCCATCCGTACAACTCCGGTTTCGAAGTCGAGTTCCGGCACGCCTTCCAGGCACCCCGTCGGGCACTCCTCGATGCACACGCGGCAACCCTTGCAGTAGTCGACCAGGATCTTATAAAGCCCGTTCGAACGCGCCGGCCGCACGATGCACGGCTCGGGGCAGACCAGGTAGCAGTTGTCGCAAGCGTTGCAGGTGCCGCAACTGAAACACCGGCTCGCCTCCTCGACCGCCTGCTCTTCCGTGAACGCCTGAATCACTTCCTCCTGTGTCTTCTTCCGGCTCACAGGCGGCAGCATCGCCTGCTGCACGCGCGGGAAGTGCGGGAAGTACGTCATGTTCATGCGGTTCAAATCCATGATGACGTCGATGGCAATTTTCCGCGGCTGCAGCGGTTCCCCGCGCATCATCTTGTCCAGATTGAACGCAACGCGCTTCCCGTCGCCAACAGCATTCACCACCATCAGCGGCTGGCCAGAACCCAGTTGCACGATATCGCCGGCCGCAAAGAAGTTGGTGTCGCCCAGGCGCCCGAACCGGTCGATTTTGATCGAGCCGCGCTCGGTCTTGAATTCCGCTGGCAGCCACGCGAGCGACGAATGCTGGCCGACGGCGATGATCACGTTGTCGACAGCGAAGCGCTCCGCAGCCACTTCTTTATTGATGGTGATCGGCGACGCATTAATAGCGCCGGAGAATTTCGCCGGGTAAAGTTGCAACGCTTCGACTTTGCCGTTGCCGAGCACGGCGGTCATCGCCCGCCCGTGTATCAGCTCCACGCCTTCCTCGAGCATGTCGTGGAGATCCTCGGGCACGCACGGCATTTCCTTTGGATTGCCCTCGACCGTAATCATGGTCACTTCAACGGCGCCTTGCCGCAGCGCTTCGCGCGCGCAATCAATTGCCGTGTTTCCGCCGCCGATGACAGCAACGCGAGCGCCAAGCTTTACTTTCGATGTGCCCATGCCGATATCACGCAGGAAGGGAAGTCCGTAAATCACGCCGTCTTTGTTCTCCCCCTCGGCGCGCACGCTGTTGGGCTCAGTGAGGCCTACAGCCAGCACGCAAGCGTCGTAATTCTTTTTCAAATCGTCCCAGGTGACGTCTTTTCCAACTTCAACGTTGGTCTTGATCGCTATGCCGAGCTCAATCAGTCGCTCAAGTTCGCGATCGAGAACGTGCGCCGGCAGCACCCAGTCCGGAATGCCCCCGCGATTCAGTCCGCCGGCCTTCGGAGATTTTTCAAGGATCGTGACCTGATAGCCAAGGCGTGCAAGCTGGTACGCAGCGCTATGACCCGCGGGGCCCGAACCAACAACAGCGACCTTCTTGCTGTTGGGCTTCCCGGGCTTCACGACGTCGCGTTGCAGCGCCTGGCCAAGATCGCCAAGAAACCGCTCGACTGCGCGAATCGAAATAGCCTCATCGTATTGCCCGCGGTTGCACGCCGACTCGCATGGGTGGTAGCACACGCGGCCGGTGACCGAAGGGAAGGGCATGTCTTCCTTGATGAGCGCGTAGGCGTCCAGGTACTTGCCGCGCTTCACCAGGTCCAGATAGCCCTGAATTTTTTCGTTCGTTCCGCACGCGTTGTTGCAGGGCGGCAGCTTGTCGCGGTACACCGGCCGGATCGAGCGCCAGTTGCCGGTGGGGAACAAGTCTTGCCCCTTTTCCTGCGTTGGCGCTGGCGTGATGCCTGCGAAGGGTACGGTCAGCCAATCGGGAATGCGTGTGCCTTTTGTGGACATGTGATCCTTCCTAAGCCGCCACTGGATTCAGCGGCAGGATGTGCAATTCGTTGAGTGCCATCTCGAAAGCTTTCTGATTCGCAATCATCGGCTGAATCGTCGCCATCTTGACGATGCCCGTCGACTTGACCACCGCCGCGATCAGCGGCGCCGCTATATCCGGCGCGATTGCCTTGCTCCGTTCGGCAGCGCCCTCTGTCGAGAGGCGGTCGAGACCCAACTGCCCGAGCCGGTAGTAGAGCCACTTGTGGTCGGCAAGTTTCGCCGCATCCACGCAAACCAGTTGCGCCAGCCGGTCGGCGCCCGGCACAAATCGAATCATGTACTCCGGCGTGTAGTGCGTGTTGATCACCAGCGTTCCGCCCGGTGGCATCCCGCGCATATAATCCCAGCCTTTGACCATCGTTCCCTCAACCAGCACGACGATGTTGGGGTGATCATTTTCGTAGGTAAGTTCGTTCTCCAGCACGGTGTCGCTCACACGGCAATACTTGCGCGTCGGGCAGTTGGTGCGATCGGGATTGTCCACATAATTTTCCATCGATTGAGCGTGCTTGCCCTCAAGCCGCGCAGACGCGGAGATGGAGTTCACGATGTCGCGGCCTTCTTTGTCCATGATGATGCCGCGCGTCCAGACAGAAAGTTCCGTATAGCTCATGATTCAACCTCGTCAGTACTTCGTTGAAGTAAACACATCACGGCACAAATCCCCGGCGGCGCTGCCCGGTTCGTTCGTTGCATTCGCTTGCTTGGGACTGCTTCGGTGGGCTTCGAGCACCGCCAGAAAATCCCCGCGCGTCACCACGAATGGCGCAAGCCGCGTGCCGCGCTGAATTTCCACAATCGCGGAGAGCGTTGCCTTCTTGCACAGGCTTTCGATATCCGCGCCGGTCAACCCGTCCATCCGCCCGGCCAATTCCTTGAAATCAATATCCGGTGACAGGGGCACCTGCCGGCAACAGAGCTGGATGATCGCCGCGCGGTCGGCAACGCCCGGTTTTGCGAACGGGAGTATATAGTCGAAGCGGCCGCTCCGTAACAAAGCGGGTTCGATCCGTTCGGGACGATCCGTTGCTGCGAGCAAAATCACTCCCTTGACGTCGCGCAGGTTGTCGATCTCGCGCAGCAACTGGCTCAGAATCCTCCGATAGACATCCGTGGTGGATTGGTCGGCGCCGAATCGCGGAGCGAGCGCATCAATCGAATCGAAGAAGAGAATGCAGGGCGCAGCGCGTCTCGCCTTCTTGAAGACTTCGCGGAGCGCTCTTTCGGAATCGCCCAGCCACTTCGAATAAAGTTGCGGGCCATCGATCGCGATGAGCGGCAACTGCTTCTCACCGGAAAGCGCGCGAGCCATGGCGGTTTTTCCGGTACCCGATGGTCCGACCAGCAGGATGCCTCGCGGCGGTGCCAGACCGAACTTTTCGTAGATCTCCGCGTGAAGGTGAGAGTGCTCAACAACGGCATCGAGCATCCGTTTCACCTCGTCGAGTCCACCGAGGCATGCAAACGTCGTTTCGCTTTTCTCGATGTAGAACTCGCGAGTCGCGCTCGGCTCGACATCCTTCAAGCCGGCAAGAAAATTCTCGCGCGTAACCTGAAGCGCCCCAAGTTCGGCAGACGCCGCGCCATCGATGCTAAGCGGGAGGCCTGCGAGGAATCCGCGAAGCGCAATCATTCCGACCTCTTGCCCGAGCGCTTCCAGATCGGCGCCAACAAAGCCGTGAGAAAGTTCGGCAATTTCCTGCAGATCGACATCCGGCGCAAGCGGCATCGCGCGAGTGTGAATCCGCAGAATCTGCAGCCGCGCCTGCGTATTCGGAACTCCGATTTCGATTTCGCGATCGAAGCGGCCGGGACGCCGCAGCGCGGGATCCAGCGTCTCCGGGATGTTGGTGGCGCCGATCACGATCACGTGGCCCCGCGCGACAAATCCATCCATCAGGCTAAGCAGCTGCGCCACAACGCGCTTTTCGACTTCGCCGGTTACTTCCGCGCGCTTCGGAGCGACGGCGTCAATCTCGTCAATGAAAAGAATCGCCGGTGCGTGGCGCGCCGCTTCTTCAAACACCTCGCGCAGCTTGGCCTCGCTCTCTCCATAAAACTTCCGCATGATTTCCGGGCCGTTCAGGTGAATGAAATGCACGCGGCTTTCGGCCGCAACGGCGCGCGCGAGCAAGGTCTTTCCTGTACCGGGTGCGCCATACAAGAGAACACCCTTCGGCGCCAGAATTCCCAAGCGCTCAAAAATGTGCGAATACTTCAGCGGCAACTCGACAATCTCGCGCACCCGCGCCACTTCGCGCTCGAGTCCTCCGATATCTTCATAGGAGACCGCCGGCGCGCGCGACGGCGTCTGCTCGCCCTCCACGACTCGAATGTCGGTGCGTTTCCCGATCACCACAGGTCCCGATGGAATGGTGCGCACCACATGGAAGTTCACGGCCTTCGCAAACGTCGGCACGCGAACCGTGCAACCCGTGAGCACCGGAACACCCACCAGGTCCTCGAGCATCCGGCCTGGCGCGATGGTCGCCGGCGCAGCGCCTACCCACATCGGCGTGAAGCGGACCGCAACCGCTGCCTGGGTCTCAACGGGCGTAACGGTGACTTGCTCCTGCAATCCCGCGCTGCAATTGCTGCGGGATGTTCCGTCAATCTGGATCATGCCTTCGTGCGCTTCGTCAGAAATTTCGGCGCGACCGACAGCGACCGTGCCCCCGGTGATTTTCAAAACATCGCCTGGCTTGGCGCCGATGCGCAGCAGGTCCGCCTGCGCAAGCCGCGCAACGGCGTGGCCCACGTCCTCAACTCGCGCCTCGGCAACGCGAAGCGTCAGCGTCGCGCCATTACATGGTGTGGAATTTTCGGGATTCGAGAGACTCGTGGCTTGCGCCTCGGGAGGTGCGAAAGGCCCGCCGGTCATGTCATCCCGCAAGTCAGGCAATCTACACGTCCTCAAATCGAAATTCTGCTCTTCGTCCCCGGCAATGCTGACCGCCATTCCGCGTTCGGTGTGCTCGCATCCCTGCGAGCGCGATTCGCGGACCCATGCTGAAGGTTCCCAGGCGGTCAACACCTCACTTCCTAAGCAGCATTTTTTCGACGTCTTCGATGTGGCGGCGCATGGCCAACTTTGCAGCGTCAGCGTCATGGCGGTTTAGCGCGGCCAGGATTTTACGGTGGCCGGCCAGCGACTTTTGCGGACGTCCGTCAACCTGCAGGCTGCGTTCCCGCGAATCGCGCAGCAGGTCCATCAGCGTATCCAGCACTTTGCGGACAACGCTGTTGCCCGAAGCCAGCGCAATGGCGTAGTGAAACTCCGTGTCTTCGGCAATCGTACTTTCCCCGTTGCGCAATTTCTCATCCTGCCGTTTGAGGATATCCTCCATCTCGGCAAGCTCCTCGGCGGAAGCGCGCGTGGCGGCCCGGGAGGCGAGCGACGGTTCCAGCATCTTGCGAAAATCCAGAAGTTCGCCGACCAGCTCTTCCTTCCGCTTCCGTGCATTGGCCAGAGGATTAACCAGCGAGTCCGACGAAATTTGCAGGACAATGGTGCCCGCGCCCTGGCGCGGCTCCACCATGCCCATCAGTTCCAGGCTGCGAATCGCGTCGCGGATCGAGCTTCGGCTGACTCCGAGCGATTCGGCCAAATCGCGTTCAGAGGGAAGTTTGTCGCCGGGCTGCATCTTTTTCAGGATCAGGCGCTCGATCTGTTTGGCGACGCCTTCGTAAACTTTATCCCGGCGGACCGTTTCGAAATCGGATTTCAGGTTGAGTGACAAGCAAGGCTCCAAGTGGTCCGGTAAGTGGACCAGCGGGAGTATACACCGCTTGTCAAGCACGCGGCAATATTTTTTGCGCTGCAATCAGCCGCGAAAAAGAATCGGTGATGCGCGGTGCCGATTCCTCAATGGGCGGTCATAAAAAAATAAGCGCTCATCGCCAGACCCACGCCGATCACTGCGTAGCGCATTTTCTGGGGGTCGGCTTTCTGTGCAAAGTGTGCCCCAAACCATCCGCCCGTGAGCGCCCCAGCAATCATCACCCCGCACTGGGGCCACAACACCGCCCCCGCCCAGATGAACGTGACGACCGCGGCTACGTTGATCGTCGCGGCCAGCAAAGTCCGGATGGCGCCCATCGCAAGCACGTCGCGCATTCCCAGCGCCGCCAGCATTCCCAGTGTGATAAACCCGATGCCCGCCCCGAAATATCCGCCGTACACCGCCACCAGCAACTCCACAACCGAACTCACCACAATCGCCTGCCACGATAATTGCCGCAGATCTTCGACAACGGAAGTCCGGCCCGCAATCGCGCGAATTTGATTTCCAAACGCAAACAGCAAGGTGCCACTCAAGAGCAGCCACGGCACCAGATGCAAAAAAGTGTGTTGCGGCGTCCGCAGCAGCAGCAACGCACCGGCCCAACCACCGGCCAGGCTGGTCACCAATAAGGGAAGCAGCAGGCGCAGCGGCGCGTCCAACCGTTTCAGATAAACAACCGTGCTCGCCGCCAATCCCGGCCATAGAGCGACAGTGTTCGTGGCATTCGCTTCGACCGCAGGCACGCCCGTGAACAGTAGGAGAGGAAAGGAGACAAAGCTGCCCCCGCCGGCTACGGCGTTTAGGGTCCCGGCGATCGCCGCGGCAAAGAATAGGAGGATGGCTTGGGTAAAGTGCAAACTCCTGTTTATCAGAAAAACCGAATATCTGCGAAGCGATTCTCTCGCCTTCGGAATTACCGGTTCAATCAAGATGCGTAATCAGATCGGAGATCTGCATGACAATTGGAGCCACTTTATTCTCTCGCTTCGTAACGAAAATCTTTCTCGCTTCAATCGATTTTATGATTATTTGCTTGACATGAATCCATAAATGCGCTAAAGGCTGACCGCCACTGGTCCGGTCATCCGACCATTCACTGGGGGGAATATGAATTCACTGAGGACGTGGATTGCGCTTTTCACGTTGACCTTCGGTCTTGTGTGCATGGGCCCGTGTGCTCAGGCCCAGAGCGAGAAACCTGCCGGCGACAGCGCACAGACCCCTTCCGCGACTGCGAGCAAGGCGGAAGTGGAACAACTTCGTCAGGAGCTGGCTGCTCAGCGCCGCACGATCGAGCAACTGAAAAATTTGGTCGAACAACTTGTCGAGGTTAAGTCGCGCGCCCCTTCCCCGGCAAACGATGGCGCTGCTCGCCTGATTAACTCCAGCTATCCGCTGCCTCCTCCTGCGCCCGCAGTCGATGCGGAAGTCGTGGCACCCGCAGAGCCCGTGGTCATTTACCAGAAACCCGCCGAGAAAAAGGAAGGCGGCGCGCCTGTGAATGCGGGGTGGAACGGGGAGCATTTCTTCATCAAGTCCAACGACGGCCAATTTCAAATTCAGCCTTACGGATACGTGCAGACCGATTACCGCAGCTACATCGGCGACGGCACGCCTCCCGATACTTTTTCCGTGCGCCGCGGCCGTTTCGGCTTTCAGGGAAACTATGGCGACCACTACCAGTTCGGCATCCTGATTGACGCCGCCGCGACAACCGGTGCAACTATCCGCGACGTCTACCTGAATGCGAAATACAACAACGCCATCCAGATTCAGGCCGGGCAGTTCAAGGAACCCTTCGCCCAGGAACTGGCCGCCGGTGTCACCAACATCGATTTCGTCGAGCGCGGCTTGCAATCCCTGCTTTATCCCTCGGCCGCCTCCGCTTTTCGCAGCCCCGGCGTCACGATTCATGGCGACATCAAAGGCGGCGCGTTTCAGTATTGGGCGGGCGCGTTCAACGGCAAAGGCTTTTCCACCAATAACACCACCAGCGTGCCGGAGGCCGTAGGTAGAGTCCGCTTCTATCCATGGCGCGACAAAAAAGACAGCGTCCTGCAAGGCTTGGCTTTCGGTGGATCGATCGCTTACAGCCAGGCGCGTGGTCTTTCAGGCGAACTCACACCGAGCACCGGATCGCCGGCCGCCCCGTTCACGTTCCTGCCGCAGTTCCAAGCCAACGGGAATGTGTGGCGCTACGAGGGCGAGTTCACTTATCTGAAGGGCCCATGGGGCTTCCGCGACGAATATGTCCAGGCGATTTTCGATCGCACCGGCGTCGGCACTTTGACCCTCGGCGGACTTGGATTCGCCGATCTGCCTGCCGTTCGATTCAAGGCGTGGAACTCTGCCGCCACCTACCTGCTTACCAAGGAGAGGCGGCCGGAGAACGGCACGCCCCGCATCAAGCACCCTGTGTTTGGTCCGGAACTTCCCGGCGGCGGCGGACGCGGATTGGGAGCCTGGGAAGTTGCGTTCCGCTATTCCGGGATTCAAGGAAACGAACCCGGCATTTTCTTCAACAACGTCTTTACGCCTCAGAACGTTCCCACGTTCAACCGGCACACCGACGAGTTCAGCTTCGGTGTGAACTGGTATTTGAATTACTGGGTGCGCTTCCAGTCCAACTTCAATATTGACCGCTTGAAACAACCAAGCACCATCGGCGCTACGCCGCAGAACTACTACGTGTTCGAACAGCGGCTGCAGTACCGCTTCTAGGGCGCAGGGGATCAGCCATGCATCCGAATGGATTTGAAGCTGGCCAAAATACCTGGCAGTCAAACAGGCCTTCACAAAAACGAAAGCAGCGCCACGGCGGGGAAAATTCGAGTGGAATTCCTGGAGGAGGTTTTTCGATGAGGTCTAGACTCGCGAAGTTTATCGAAGTGGCTGCCGTGTTGGCGCTTGGAGTTCTCTTGAACAGTTGCGGCTCGCAGCCGTTTTGTCCCACTTGCGGCACTACCGCGAATGGGGCCTATGGCGTCCTCAACGTCGTTCCGGTGCCGGAGCACAATCCGACCGGCGAGCCCGGCGGTCCCTTCAACTCCTTCGACATCAGTTGGTTTGATCCGATTCAGCAAAAGGTGTACACGGCCGACCGCATCGGATTGGACGTCGTGGTCACAGACGCCAAAAACAACTTCGCCGTAAATACCATTGGCGGACTCAACCAGGTGGCCAATGCGGGGAACAACGGCAGTCCGTGCCTGCCTGGCATCCCCTCGATTATCACCGGCATCCCCGACCCCGCGAGTAGGGGCCTTACCCGATTTGGCTGTAGAAATTTGGACTTCTTCTCTACATTCGGGAACAAGTTTCCAGGTTTCGGTGACAACGGGAACTTCGGAGGCTTCCCGGGCGCGCAATGCTGCGCCTCGCGCGCCAACGGAGTCAACCCACTTTCCGGCCCCAACGGCCTAGTGGTGACTCCGGACGGAAAAACCTTGTTCGTCGGAAGCGGCAGTGCCTCTCTTGTTGCGTTCGATCTCATCCCCTTAAGTACGGGCAATCCAGCGGTGGTGCTCGCCGATTTCCCCACTGGCACCTCCCCGGCGTTTGACAGCACTTCAGGTGTAGCACCATGCATCCAGACATGGAACGGCGGCGCGGGTAGCGATCCGACCTGCGCAGATGATCGCGCCGACGAGATGGCTTATGGCACTGTCGGCGGGCGAGACATTGTCGCGGTGGCTAATGGCGATCCCGGTCTGCCGTTCGTTACCTTTGTCGACGTCACGGATATCGTTAATCGAAACCCCGCTGGTGCATCGACCGGCTACTGCCTCCCGGTAAATCCGGCTGCGAATTACACCCCGGCGTCTATACCCGCTCAAGCGTCTTTCTTAAATCCCAAAACCGGTAACACCCAGACTTTCCCGGCGGGCCCAAACTTTTCCACCTGTATCCTTGGCCAGATTTACTATGACGGTGTAGGCGCGGAGAGTTCGACAGTGGCAGTTGATGCTCCCTGCCCGGTTCAGTCGACGAGCGTGTCCTCTGGCGTCTCCGGCACGGGCGTCGGTCCTGCTGGTGCCGATGTCCCCTGTCATCACGCCCCCATCGTTGACAACAACACCGGCTTCTTCATCACCAACAACGCAGCGGCGACAGGCAGCCAACTGGGCGAGATTGCGGTAGCTGGGACAGGCGCCTTGGCATTCAATCCTCTCCACAGTACCTTTTACGTGGAGAATTTGAATTGCACCGTTTCCAATCTCGCCACCCAGTCGAGTGTGGCCGTCGGCTGCATTGATGAGGTTGATCCGAGAATCGGAAATCCCGCCGGTCCCGTGGTGATCAATGTTGTGCCGGTTTACAACTGCATGCCTGCTGGCATCGTCCAGGGCCCGGGTCACGATTTCCTGGTCGGCTGCGGAGGCCATGATGGCGTCCAGTTCCCGCCTTTGCTGATCGTCTTTGACGGTACCTGCACCACCAGCGCTGCCTGCGTCGCCAGCCAGATCAAGATCGATCAAAGCGGCGGCACCGACGAAGTGTGGTACAACCCCGGCGACAACCGCTACTACACCGCGGGACGCGATATGCCCAACGGGCCGATAATGGGTGTGGTGGATGCCGGAACTCGCCAGTGGCTCGTCAACGTGACCACTGGTTCCAACTCTCACAGCATCACTGTCAACCAGTTTACGAATCAGATATTCGTCCCCACACAGGCCGGCGCCCTCTGCGGTACGCAGAGCGCTAACGGTTGCATCGCCGTCTACGGCAGGCAGTAAGTGCAAAAACGCAGTCTGGAAGCCGCGTTGAAACGCGAGCGGGGTCGCGCTGAGGCCGGAATATTCAGCTGTGGCGTTGCCTCGACTCGCGTTCAGTCCCACGGGTGTAGAATCGCGGTGATGAGAAGTCTTCGCTTGGCGGCGTACAAATGCTGTCGCTCCTGATGGCGCGTCCGTGCCGACTAACTCGTCTGCAATGCGCGGTGGTGTGGGTTTGCACATTCTCGCTCGTCATCGTTCTGGCCAATCGTGTTCCGCGAATTCCTGGGACCGAAGAAACTTCATGGGCTCCCTCTGCTCCTTCGCAGATGACAGCGAAAGTCCTGGCCAAGGACTTCTTCGTGCTACTGCCCCCGGCGTCCGGCGCCCTTGCGCTTCTTCACCCGGCTCCCTCTCCGCTCGAGCTACTCGAAGAAAACCCCAGTGTTTCCATATCCCTGGACAATCGTCTCTTCACTCGTCCGCCTCCCGCTGCTTAGGCCCACTTGCCTGTCCCGAAATAGTTCTCGTTTTCGGCCTTTCGATGCATCTAATAGTACTGAGATTCACAATGATGGAATTGCCTGAAGTGAATGAGAGGCACGCCTAGAGTAGTGCAAGGAGGAAGTGATGAGTATCATTCAAAAAGGATTTTTTCGCAGCCATTTGGGGCCCATCAGCATGGGATGCGCGGTTGCAGTGAGTATCGTGGCCGCGCCTCGCATCTCCGCAAACACCAAGCCCACCGAAGTTCCCGCGAAAGTGATTGCGCATCTGGCCCTGAAGGACGCCCCGGGGAGCGAAATGCTTCTGCAAAATAAGGGCGACAAGCAATACTTGTATGTCCAGAAGGCATCCAAACAGGGCTTCACCGTGATTGATGTGACCAAACCAGTGCTGCCCAGCCTGGTGAATCATGGCGCCCAGTCGAGCGACGCCACGGCCGGTAAACTCGAAATCGTAGGTCCCGACGTCGGCCTCGCCGAAGTTCCAGACAAGAATTCCAAGGGCGTCATCCGGAATTCCGAGAGCCCTACGGAAACCGTCAAGATTCTTGACCTCAGCGATCCGGCACACCCCAAGGTGCTCCAGACCTTTACCGGCGTAACCAGCATCCTCCAGGATTCCAGCCGTGGCCTGATCTACCTAACCAACAACGATGGGCTCTGGATCCTCAACCATTCCAGGCCAGGCCTCACACCCGCGAAGAAGAAGCGGGCCTGCGGTTCCGAGGACGCCATCGCTTCCATGCCTCCGGACTGCGAATAGGCAATCTTCGCAATCAACTGGCAACAGTCTAACCACCCATTGACTCTGCTTTTGGCCGCTTGAATGAACCGAATTACCCAGCGGCCACGAGCGGCGTCGATTATACCGAATGGACTATTTTACCCGGGTTTCCTGGTAGTGCAGGGCTTTCCATTGGCCTTCGCGCTTCACCCAAATTTCACCTACCAGAATCTTTTCAAATGGAACCGTGGACTTCGGCGGAAATTTGATAAAAACCTCGTAGCGGGCAAACGCTGCATCCCGACACAGCGGCGTCACTTTCAGAAATGAAAGCGTGAAATCGGCAACTGCACTTTGCTGAAGTTCATTCAGCGCCTTCCACTTGTAGCGTTCCCCCCCGCCGTCGGCCTCCACGGCAACGTATTCTTCCGTCAACAGGTCGCCATACGCCTTTTGGTCTTTGCTCTTGATCGCCTGCCATTCCGCCTTGATTTTCGCATCGAGAAGATTCGTGAGCTCCGACGGGGCCGCGGGTTTGGCGGCCTCGCTGCTCGCTCCCTGCGGATTCTGCCCGAAAGCAAAACTTCCAAGCACCAAAGCCGCGCACGCCAAGCCAAGTTCATTCCGCATTGCTTGTAGCCCCCAGTCTGTGCTTCCTTTCGCACCGGGTGATCGCCCGGCGCGCTTCCTAATTCGCCGCACCTCGGGAGAATTTTACCATCGCCGCCGTCTAGCACTCGGCCGAAAAGTCCGTTCCCGCGGATTTTCGTGTTTCGCTCGCGAACAACCCGGGCAACGAAACCTATCCGATCGTCAGCTTCACCTGGCTCTACGTGCCGGAAAAATCGGTCGATCAGGACCGCTCCAGGGCCCTCGCCAATTTCCTCGAGTGGGCGCTCAGCATGGGGGAACAAAGCGCTGAACAACACGGGTACACGCCGTTGCCGCCCTCGCTTGCCCCCAAAGTTCTCGCAAAAGTGCATTCGCTACGCTGAACGTTCCTCCGATTCCGCACACGCTCACGGTCCGCGGGGCAACAGGATCGGGTTACATGGTCACGGCATTTTGGCTGAACTTAGGCCCGATATTCCCAGTCTCCAAGGAACATTCCCACCGCTTGTCATCGAAACTTCCGTGGAGGAAACTACTTGGCGGGATCACTTTTGTCTTGGCTGAAAGCGCTGCGGAATTTGTCGCAGGAGTCGCTATGAATCATCTAACTACCCGGTACGCGCCCTCTGGTTTTTTCCTGTCCGTATTCTTCTCGGTAGTGCAGCTAATCGCTCTTCCGGTTGCTGCGCAAACTGCTGGCCCCCCGGCTGAACACGCCACAAAACTTGAGCCTCTCGAAATTCCCGCAGGAACCATTCTCCCCGTAAGGCTGAATCACGCTTTGTCTTCGAAAAGTGCGAGACCAGGGCAGGAAGTGACCGGCCGCATTATGCAGGACGTGCCGCTGCCGAACCACGAAAAAATTCCTGAGGGAGCGAAAGTGTCCGGCACGATCCTGTCCGTGGAACGAGGGGGAGCCGGCACAAACGGAACAATCTCTTTCCGCTTTGACACTCTCGAAATTCACCAGCGCAAAATTCCCATCGTCGCCAATTTGCGCGCGCTGGCCGGGTTCATAGAGGTCCAGTCCGCGCAAACTCCCGAGTTCTCCCCCGGTTTCGGCACGCCCTATATCTGGGCCACCACCCGTCAGATCGGAGGTGACGAAGTTTATGGAGTCGGCGGGCCGGTCACCAACCTGAACAGTGAAACCGTGGGAAAAAGTGTTTATGGCGGCGTCCTGGTTCACGTTCGCGCGCAGGCTGATTCCAACTGCCGTGGCGCGCTCGATGCCGAGGATCGCCTTCAGGCGCTCTGGGTCTTCTCTTCTGATGCCTGTGGAATTTACGGAATTCTGGGAGTGAGAATTGCGCATGCCGGCCGCACGGAGCCCGTCGGAGAAATAGCTCTGGTTGCCGATCAACAGGATTTGTTAGTCAGGGGCGCCAGTGGAATGTTGCTGCGGGTCATTCGCTAGAAACATGCCACGCTCGAATTCCAGCGAAACCGGAAACCATTCCGGGGCAGCCATCCTGATTCTTTTTGCGTTGAGATTTTCTGTTCGCAACTAAGCCCTTACGGTCGCGGCGGCTCGCGGTTTTTCTTCTGCTTGCCGTGTAAGGTTGGCCAGCAGTTCATAAGAGCGAAGCCGATCCTCGAAATCATAAGTGTTCGAAACTATGATCAGCTCATCCGCTTGCGTCTCTTCCAGAAACGCGCTCAACCGCGCCGCCACACGTTCGGGGCCGCCGACAATCGCCGCCCCAAACTTTGCCGCTACCATCTCCCGCTCGTCGGCGCTCCATTCAATGCTCTTCGACGGAGGTGGCAGCGGCCCGGGCACTCCGCGAATCAGATTCAGGAACATTTGAACGGGTGTCGTTGCCAGAAACTGCGCTCGCTCGTCCGAATCCGCAACCAGGATCGGCACTCCCACCATCGCGTATGGCTTCTCCAAAACGTCTGACGGCCGAAATGTCGACCGGTAAATCTGCAGCGCCGGCAGCAGCGGTTGCGGCTGAAAATGCGCGGCGAACGCAAAGGGCAAGCCCAGTGTCCCCGCCAGTCGCGCGCTGAAGTCACTCGAACCAAGCAGATAGATTGGAACGTTTGTGCCCTCGCCAGGATAAGCGTGAACACGATGCGAACCCGATCTCTTGCCCAGATACCGCCGCAATTCTTCAACCTGCTCCGGAAAATCGTCTCCGGCGCCGTGAAACGAACTCCGGAGAGCCCGCATCGCAGCGGAGTCCCCGCCTGGCGCGCGCCCAAGTCCCAGGTCAATGCGCCCCGGGAAAAGCGTTTCCAGCGTTCCAAACTGTTCGGCAATCACAAGCGGCGAATGATTCGGCAACATGATGCCGCCCGAGCCCACGCGGATTCTGGAAGTCCCATTAGCGATGTAGCCGATCAGCACCGAAGTTGCGGAACACGCCACGCCCTGAATGTTGTGATGCTCTGCCAACCAGAAGCGCTTGTACCCCAAAGATTCCGCATGCTGCGCCAGCGCAAGGGAATTGTGAAACGCTTCCGCAGCTGTTCCGCCCTGCCGCACATGCGCCAGGTCCAGAACGGAAAGTGGTGTACTTGCAAGCCGTGAACGATTTGCCATGGACTCCTCTAATTCGTCGCAGCGCCAGGAATTGCCCAACGTGCTGCCATAACCGTTGGATGCATCAGCCCTCTCCCCGGTGTTTCGAAAGCTCCAGGGCCGGCAATCGATCGGATCCAGCCAACTGGTCGTGTTCCGCCCGGCATGCCCGTATTTATTGCGAAAAAACTTCAATTTTCAGTCTGACCAGTTAAAATGATGCATCCCGAACTACGCTTGGCCATTGGTCTGGTTTCAGGCCATGTGGAGCATTGGAAGGAGCTTGGGTGAAACACGGTAGACAGCCAGCCCCTACTCGTCAATTCCTTAACAAGGCGCTCGGTTGCACCTGGGCGATGATGTGGTTTCTCCCTCTTGCCATGCTGCTTGACAGTTGCGGCTCACAGATGGTGTCCACCGGGCCCACAATCCAATTCACAAAAATTCCCCCGGCGGCGCAGGGTGGCCGCGAAAGAGTGGATACCATCGCCGGACGCGTCTCCGGCGCGCATCCCGGCCAACAGATCGTCATCTACGCGAGGAGCGGCCCGTGGTGGGTGCAGCCGTGGCCCGACAAGCCCTTCATCCCCATTCAAGCGGATTCAACGTGGGGAACTTCCACCCACCTGGGCTTTGAGTATGCTGCCATGCTGGTGGAGCCTGGGTATCACCCTCCTCCAACGATGGACGTAGCCCCCACGCAGGGTGGATCGGTTGTCGCAGTCTCGATCGTGAAGGGCGGTGGCATGCCGCAGCTCGCGCCGGTGAAGCCGATCCATTTCAGCGGCTTTGATTGGGAGGTCCGCACGATTTCGGCCGATCGCGGTGGAATGAATAATTTGTACGATGCTGACAATGCCTGGACGGACGTAAGCGGCGCCTTGCATCTCCGCATCAGGAAAAAAGGGGATAAGTGGTCTTGTGCGGAATTGGAAATGACTCGCAGTCTCGGCTATGGAACCTACATTTTTGTGGTTCGTGACACCACTCACCTGGAGCCGGCCGCAGTCCTCAGCATGAATACTTTTGATGACTGGGGCGGCGACCAGCATTACCGTGAACTGGATATCGAATTCGGCCGCTGGGGCGACGCTGCCAGCAAGAATAATGCCCAGTTTGGCATTCAACCGTTCTATGTTCCCGGCAACGTCGCACCATTTACGCTGCCAAAGGGTACCCTGACGCATTCCATGCATTGGGAATCTGGTCGCGCCAGCTTCAAAACTGTCCGAGGCTCTGCAATGCAAGCTGGAGCTCCAGTGGTTTCCGAACATGTCTTCACTTCGGGCGTGCCCTCCCCTGGCCAGGAAAAATTTCAGGTGCTTTTCTATGTAGTTGCCAGCGAAAAGAGTCCATTGCAAAGAGAAAATGAGGTTGTTGTTGAGAAATTCGAATATCTCCCTTGACCTTTCGGCTAAGTGCCGCTGGTTCATCAAGCTCCTGATGGCCGGTGCGGCACTGATGTGCTCCGCCTCCTTTGCCCAGGCACTCGATCCGAATCGAATTCTCTCGCAATACATGCGCGAGCATTGGGGCAGTGAGAAGGGATTTACCGGCGGCTCCGTAACCGCTCTTGCGCAAACTCCTGACGGTTACTTGTGGATTGGAACGGAGAAAGGCCTGATTCGCTTTGATGGATTGACCTTCCGTGCTTTTCCGCAGGCGACCCCTACGACACTTGCCATCGGCCCTGTCCAATCGCTCACGTCAGACGCGCAGGGCAATCTGTGGATCCTATTGCAAAGCACCAAGATTTTGCGCTACCACGAGGGAAAGTTCGAACTTGGCCGCGAAGTCGCCGAGTTTGGGATCACGTCGCTTCTCAAACGTGGGGATGGCTCTGTACTCTTTGCGTCGCTCGCCTATGGCCCGCTTATCTACAACTCCGGGAAATTTGAATTACTCGGCCCTCCTTCCCAGCCCCCTAATTCGGGCCCCGGCGGCACCGAAGTTACCACGGACGAACTTTCCAGCCGTCTCAGTTGGGCTACGGGTGTTGTTCCCCATCGCTTCGCCGAACCAAATTCGGCCGCGCTTTCCATGGCAGAAACTTCCGACGGCAAACTCTGGCTCGGCACGCGAGACAAAGGTCTCTTCTATATCAGCAACGGCAGAGTTGTTGCAGTCGCGACCGGTCTCTCCGACGCCAGGATCAACTGCCTTTTATCCACCGAAAATCATCAGTTGTGGATCGGTACAGACAAGGGCGTTTTGCGTTGGGACGGCGACAAAGTCACCTCCCGGGGAGTTCCTCTCGCCCTTCGCCATCTCGATGTTCTTTCCATGATCCGGGATCGCGACTCAAACCTCTGGCTGGGCACGCCCGGCGGACTCATTCGGGCAAATGCAGACGGAGTCGCTCTCGACGCGAATAACCCTCGAACACCAGGCGCTGTGACCGCTCTCTTCGAGGATCGGGAAGGGAATCTATGGACCGGCACCCCTGGAGGAATTGAACGTTTGCGTGACAGTACTTTTGTTACTTTTTCCGCGGCCGGCCTCCAGTCGGAAAGCAGCGGGCCAGTCTACGTTGACCAGAGTGAACGGGTCTGGTTCGCGCCCTTCGAAGGCGGCCTTCACTGGCTAAAGGGCGAAAAAAGTGGCAACGTAACCAATGATCGCCTCAGCCAGGATGTTGTCTATTCGATCGCCGGGACGAAGGATGATTTGTGGATCGGAAGACAGCAGAGCGGGCTCACCCATGTGCGTTACACTGCCAGCACGCTCACAACGAAGACCTATTCCGAAACGGATGGCCTCGCACAAAATAGCGTCTACGCGGTTTTTCAGAGTCGCGACGGGACGATTTGGGCCGCCACGCTGAGTGGCGGCGTGAGTGCGTTGAGGAACGGCCATTTCACCACTTACACCACAGCCACCGGACTCACTTCGGACACTGTGACCTCAATCGCCGAGACTTCCGGTGGTGCGATGTGGTTTGCGACGCCGAACGGCGTCAATTCGCTTTTCGGCGGGCATTGGCGGGCGCTCGGTATCCGCGAAGGGCTGCCCTCCCAAACTGTGAACTGCCTTCTGACCGACTCGGCAGACATTCTATGGATCGGCACTTCGGCCGGCCTCGCATACCTGATCTCCGGTCAGGTCCAGACGCCGACCGTGATACCCGCAGCATTGCATGAACCCATCCTCGGAATCGCCGAAGATAAGCTCGGGTGGCTCTGGATCTCCACCTCGAATCATGTTCTTCGGGTAAAACGCAACAAATTGTTAAGCAACTCCGTTGGCGACGAGGATGCCCGCGAGTACGGATTGGAGGACGGGCTCCACGGTACGGAAGGCGTGAAGCGTCAGCGTTCCGTTTTTGCCGATCCACTTGGTAAAATCTGGTTTTCGATGAATCGGGGTATTTCGGTCGTTGATCCGTCTCGCGCCGTCTCAAGTTCCGCTCCAGCAATCATCCATATCGAGGAAGTCTCTTCTGACGGCAACCCCGTTGGCCTGAACGGCCCCGTCCAGATTTCCGGCGGGCATCGAAGGGTGACCTTCGCCTACTCGGCGCTGAGTCTCTCCGTTCCCGATCGCGTCCGCTTCAAGTACAAGCTCGAGGGAATTGACGAAGGTTGGAGCCTTCCCGTCGCCGATCGCCAGGTTACCTATAACAATCTCAGTTCCGGTGCCTACCGTTTCCGCGTGATCGCCAGCAACAGCGAGGGGCTATGGAACAGCGCCGAATCCGACGTCTCCTTCAAAATCCAGCCGGCCTACTGGCAAACGTGGTGGTTCCGGCTTTCTGGTCTGTTCGCGTGTGTTCTGGCAATATTGTTGTTGATTCGTTTGCGCATGAGCGCGTTGGCTGCGCGAATGAATATCCGCTTCGAAGAACGCCTCGCGGAGCGCACCCGCATCGCGCAGGAACTCCATGATACGTTGTTGCAGGGATTCATGAGTGCCTCCATGCAGCTCCACGTCGCCGATGACCGTCTGCCGGCGGATTCGCCAGCTAAACCGCTTCTCGGCCGGGTCTTGCAGTTAATGGGTCGCGTAATCGATGAAGGCCGGAACACAGTCCGTGGCCTTCGCTCATCAGACGTCGTCCGCCAGAACCTTGAAGAGGAGTTTTCCCGGATTCAAAAGGACCTGGCCATTTCCACCCAAAGCGAATTTCGCGTCATCGTGGAAGGCGCGCCCCGTCAACTGAGGCCTGTCATTCATGATGAAATTTATTTCATCGGCAAGGAGGCGCTGGCCAACGCATTTCGGCATTCCGGCGCTAAGGAAGTCGTAGTGGAAATTGAATACACCGCAAGCCATCTGCGCGTCCTGGTCCGAGACAATGGTTGCGGCATGGATCCGCAACTCCTGACCACCGGCCGCGACGGCCACTGGGGCTTGTCGGGAATGCGCGAGCGGACGGAACGCATTGGTGGAAAACTTAAGGTCCTGAGCATGCCTTCCGCCGGCACGGAAATTCATCTTTACGTCCCCAGCCGTCTTGCGTTCGAGCCGGAGTTTTCCACCCGGCAGAATTTGTGGTTCTCCAGGCTCTATTCGCGCAAAGCGGAGGAAGATAAGACTCCATCTGTGCGCAAGCAAACTCGATGAGCGAAAAGGACAAAATCCGGGTTCTTAGCGTGGATGACCATCCCCTCTTGCGGGAAGGCATCTCCGCCGTCATCAATAGTCAGCCGGATATGCTGATGATCGCGGACGCGGCCAGTGCCCACGACGGCATTCTGCAATTTCGCAAGCACCGCCCGGACGTCACGCTGATGGATCTCCGCCTCCCCGACATGAGTGGCGTGGACACCATCGTCGCGATCCGCTCGGAATTCCCCGATGCCCGAATCATCATGCTGACTACCTTTGAAGGCGACGTCGAAATCCAGCGCGCCTTGGAAGCCGGTGCTCGCGGCTACATGCTCAAAAGCATGCCCCCCAAAGACCTGGTTGAGGGTATCCGCCAGGTTCATGCCGGAAAAAAGCGAATACCGCCGCAACTCGCCGCGCAGCTTGCCGAGCACATGAGCGACGAAGCTCTAACCACGCGCGAAATCGAAGTTCTCCGCCAGATCGCTGAGGGAAATCGCAACCGCGACATCGGTGAAAAACTTTTCATCACCGAAGAGACCGTCAAAGTTCACATCAAACACATCATGGAAAAATTGGGCGCCAGCGACCGCACCCAGGCCATTGCCATCGCCATCCGCCGCGGAATTATCCACCTCTAGCCGCTTGAAATCCGCTCCGGCCTCATACCACTAAGGCGTTATTTAAAGATACCGGAAAGTAGGGTAGCGTCCCCCGGCCCGGTTTAACTATTCTCTTCACCCGGGCGTCTCATCATCGTCGGAGGATGATGCAACTGCACAGGTTATTTTCGGCATTTCCGGCCGGCTTTCCGGGTGTTGGGCTGCTGCTCTTGCGTGTGGTCGTTGGTGCCACTCTGGGTGGTCACGGGATTCTCTGCCTGCTATCTTCGGATCGCATTACACTCGTCGTGTCGGTGTCCACCGCGCTCCTCTTGTTAAGCGGCGGTTGCCTGCTGATCGGTTTCCTCACCCCGATACTCAGCCTGCTCGCAGGCCTGGAATGTCTCGGAATCGCATGTTCCTGGTTTCCTTTTCAGTTGTTGAGCCCTTTCGAATCGAAGCTGTCGCTTGCACCCATTATCGCCATCTCCGCGGCCATCGCTCTTCTTGGCCCCGGCGCTTTTTCGCTTGATGCCCGCCTTTTCGGCTGGAAAGAAATCGTGATTCCGCCCACTTCCCGCGCTCCGGAAGACTAAGTGCTTTCCTTTTCAGCGCCGGCTTCTCAATTTCGTTCACGTGATTGTTACATAAGGATTTGTCAATCCACCTATCGTGGTATTTCGAACCACCCCGGGAGGCGTAGCAATAAATCATTCCATTGCGTGATGTTTTTCCTTCTGGCATCCGGCAGAGTCTCCTTGCTTCTGCGCAACTTTCGAATTCCGAAAGATTTCTCGCGGGCGATGAGGAGGATACGGTCTTGGGAACACAGCAACACATCTTAGCGACTACAAGCAACCTCTCCGCAGTTGACCATCAACAATTGTCCGACACTCAACTTCTTTCGGCCGCAAAGAGAGGCGACCAGGCGGCCTATGGGCGGCTCTTCGAACGTCACTCAAAGAAAATTCTCCACTCCACTCTGCGTATCACCAGAAATCACGAGGACGCCGAAGATGCGCTCCAGGAATGTTTCTTGAGCGGCTTGGTGCACCTGAACGATTTTGATGGAAGATCGCGGTTGTCCACCTGGCTCACCCGAATCGCCATCAATGCAGCGCTGATGAAGCTGCGCCGCAATCGTTACTCGCGTGAAGTGCCAATGGAGTTCGTGGATGAGGAAGGGAACGAGCGTCCCCGCTTCCATCTCATCGACGGCTCGCTCAATCCCGAGGAAAGTTACGCCCAGCGCGAGCGGGCGAGGATGCTGAGAAACGCTCTCGGCGGACTCCGTCCGCGAGTTCGCGCGGCGCTCGAGATTTGCCAACTGCAGGAATGCTCCGTCCGGGAAACCGCCCGCAAACTGGGCATCTCCACCGCCGCTGCCAAGGGCCGCCTCTTTCACGCCAGGGTTGCCCTACGCAAAGCCTGCCTTCAGAAAACAAACCAAGCCAACCGGCGGCTTTGCCGTGCTGCTTAGTTAGGGGACATTGCGAACGCGGAATCTCCTGTTCCCTCGCAATGCGGGCGGAATCTTGCGGTGCCGGACGCTGGTAGTAGCGGTATCGCGCCGACAGAGGACACGGAAGTAGGCTCAAATCTTGCTTGTCCTACTCACTGGCGGATTCTCCAGGACATAAACGAAATCATCCCGGTACTCCGGGATTCTTGTTCGTCTATTTGCTCGAGTATTCCTCAAAATGCGTTGGCGAGTCCTATTGGTTTCTCAATGTCCCCGGCACGATACCGTTGCGTCTGGCCAGGTCCTGAAATGCGTCAAGCTGCATTTGCGTATGATTCACGCGCTCACGGAGCATTTGCATTGCGGATTCGGGAGTCAGTCCGACGCGACCCTCTTCCAGATTGATGCCTCCCGTCATTTCTCTCAGGCTTCGGGCATCTTCCAGGGCCTGCTCGTAGGAGTGAAGCTCTGCACGCTGCTGATCAAGCTCGCTTTGCAATTCGGCGGCCTGCGCAGAGTACCACTCTGGATCCTGGATGTTTGTGAAGGCTCGGTGCCGGAGAACTTGCGCCGAGCCTTCGTTGTCCAATGGTCCCACAACCGATAGCTGGCCGAGACTCCGGAGCTTCTCGAGGTCGTCGTTGGTCCAGGCCTTCGGGTTCTGGCTGTCTGTTCCAGAGTGCGGCCTGTTGGCAGCACTCAGAGGAATCGCCGTCAGGATAATGGCGATTCCGACAATCGCATTCGAGCATCGAGCCATCTGGGGTGTGCCTACTTCTTCGGAGCGTCTGGAGGGAATTTCTGGAACATCTTCTCCACTCCCTTATCCAGGTTCTTGATGTTCTTGTCGGAGTTGTTGGAGAGAGTGTCGCTCGAAGATCCCCTCCACAAGAGTTTCTTTGTCTTTGCATCGAATAGATCGACGACTACCGTGCCGACTTTATAGATGTCAGTCGTCGTCGTTGCTTCGCCAAATCCCCCACCGCCAAATCGCCTCCAGCCCCAGCCTCCTCCGAATCCGTTATAAAAGGTATTCAGGGTTTCCTGATTGCTGGTCATCTGGATAGCCACGATCGAAACATCCCCGCCGGACTCCACCTGTGTCCATCCTCTCGCCGCCAAGGCCGCGTTAACGGCATTCTTGATTCGGTCCTCCAGCAGCGGGTCCTTGGTTTTCACGTGCTCCCAGGAGTAGGTCTTGTATTGAGTGAAATTTGCGGTGCGGTCGTAATCGGTCTTCACTTGCTGCGCCACAGAAATGCCCACGAACAAAAACATCATGCACGTCAGAGCCACTGCCATTCTCTTCAATCTCATGGTTTCTCCTTTTCCAAGTTTCAATAAAACTCTCCCCCCGCGGGGGAGAGTTTTGTTTGCCGTGCAGCTTGCAGTTCTGCGGCCTCTACTTGCCTTCCTGCTGCGGGTGGTTTGCCGTAACGTGCGCAACCTCGGCCCCGCTTTCTTTGCTGGCTTGCTTTTCGTCGCGAGACGCAACCAGCCTGTTCCCGTCGGGGTTCCCTTCGTCAAACAGCTCGGACAGGAAGTAACGATCCCCATACTTATTGAAGATCAACTCGGTCTTCTCCGGCTCGGACTTCGCTTGCTCAGCCTCGACGTTGAAGAGAGCGGACAGTTTGCCGTCCGCGCTGCTGATTTCCATCACTGTAAGATCGCTGCCTTCCAGTTGATGAATCATGTATTTTCCAGCGGGGAGTGTGTTGTTTCCCACGTGGAACTGGAATGGGACATCAGCTTCAAGGTTTCCAATAATCTGCGCTTGCGCTTTGGCCGGCCAAAGCGACGCCGCAATAATCAAACCGAAGCACAAAGGAAGCAGCACGCGCTTGCCTGTCCTAGTTTGAGTGGCCCTGACGTTTTCTAAATATTCGATGATCATAGTTATTTCTCCTTTTGATACTTTGTGGAACGCTCTAAGATTCACATTCACGACCAATAGATAGGCAATAGGCGTTCCAAACCGGGTGGGAGGGTAAGTGACAGAAACTACAGGCTCGCAAATTAACGAACTAAAGTGGCGCGTCGAGACACTAAACACAATGACCCTATATTGACAGTGTCATAAGGGTTCTCGGCTGGCGCGAAGACGAATCTTTTCCGATAGCCCGCGCAAAGCAGCGGCGCTGGTTTTCAGCCCAAAAAATATTGGGGTATCGATTCTCGATTAATTCGGGAAGTTGAGACGGTTCTGCAACGCGATAAAACGAGGATTGGCGCGCAGCGGATCAAGCTCCGGTTCCACCTTCAGGAACACCAGTCCGTTCGACCGGTCCGTGAACGCCTTCTCCAGCCAATTCATCGCCACTTCGTTCTTTCCCAATCCCAAATAAACGATAGCGACGTAGTACGGCGAAACATATTGCTTTTTGGAGAGCGCCTCAAGTTGCGTCACTAGCTTGTTTGCCCCCGCATGATTTCCGGAAAGCGCCTCCGCATGTGCCAGCGCCGATATCGTCAACGGGCTGGAGTGCGATATCTCCAAAGCCTTCTGCAGCTCCTCGATTGCCAGGTTGAATTGTCCCTTTTGCTCGTATGCCTGGCCGAGATTAAGGTGCGCCCACTCAGACGCGGGATCCATCTCCAGCGTGTCTCGAAGCTGCGCGATCGAACGGTCATACTCCCTGGCCAGATACAGCCGCCAGCCGAGACTCGTGTTGATACTGATGGAGAGCGGTTCCAGTTCCCGCGCCTTCCTAATCTGCTCAAAGCTGTCGTCAAATTTTCCCATCGCGCTTAAATAAAGCGAGTAACGCTGGTACGCCGTGGCATAGCTGGGGTCAAGTTGCATCGCCTTCTTGAACCCTTCCGCCGCTCCGGCCCAGTCCCAGTCATAATTAAATTTGGCGGTGGCCAGCGACGTTTCGGCTTCCGCAAGGGAAGGATCAATGTCTAATGCCCGTATCGCCGCGGCCTTGGCCTTCGGCGCCGCGTCCGACGCAGGCAACCTCCCGTAGATCGTGGCGCCGATAATTCCGTAACAGTCGGCAAGCCCGGCGTACGCCAGCGCATATTGAGGATCCCGCCGCGTCGCCTCCTCAAAATACCCAATCGCCTTTTCGAACCCCTCGCCCGATCGCTTGTTCCAGTAATACCGCCCCTTCAGGTAATCCTCGTAAGCCTCCGGGCTCACCGACGGCTTCTGTGCCAAACGCTCTTTATCTTCCTTCGTCAGGTTGATCCGGATCTCATCCACGATCGCCGACGAAACGCGATTCTGCAGCGCCAGCACATCGCCAATCGGACTTTCGTACGTATCCGCCCACAGATGCTGGTCGGTAGAAACCTGCACCAGTTCCGCCGTAATCCGTGCCCGGTTGCCCACGCGCATCACAGTTCCCTCGACAACCGCGTCCACATTCAACTCCGTTGCAATCTGTGGCAGCGGCTTGTGCGTTCCTTTGTAGGCCATCGCTGTCGACCGCGAAATCACCCTCAGCGAGTGGATTTTCGCCAGGTTCGCGATCAAGTCGTCCGTCATGCCGTCCGCAAAATAATCCTGCTCCTTATCGCCCGAAAGATTTTCCAGCGGCAGCACCACCAGCGAACTGCTCCGGTTCGCCTTACCCTTGCTCGCGTTCACGTAATGCACCGTGATCCCGGAAATCAGCGCGCTCCCCGCCAGCACCGCCGCGGCCAGAATCGCAATCCGTGGAAGGGAAAACCGCCTGCTATGCTGTCCTGCCAAAACGTTTTGTGCCGCCGCGGAACTTCCCGATCCGATGTTCCCCGAAACACCGGGAACCCCCGCCGTCTTTTCGGCCGCAACCGCTTCCGGCGTCGGACTCACCGGCAGAGTGCCCTTCAATTCCACCGGTGCAATAAACCGGTACCCCCGTCGCGGCAGCGTTTCGATAAATCGCGGGTGGTCCGACGAATCCCCCAACACCTCGCGCAACCTCATCACCGCGTTATTCAGCCCGTGGTCAAAATCCACAAACGTGTCGCTCGGCCACAGTCGTTCCCGCAGCACCTCGCGAGACACAACTTCGCCCGGCCTTGCGACCAGCATCGCCAGAATTTGAAATGGTTGTTCGGAAAGCTTCAGCCGCAGACCGTGCTTGCGCAACTCTCCCGCTTCCATATCGGCCTCGAATACGCCGAAGCGCACGTTCCTCGGAGAGCGGTGATTTTGTTCCATAGTGGATCCGGGAATGCTGAAAAGTATAGCCTTCGCCACGGGATGGGTCAAAGTCTACTTTCCATCTCACCAGCTAACTCCCGTCTTTTCAGGCATAAAGACGAGGACGTAGAAAGGTTTTCGATTGGATGCATCGTGTATTGCACTCAAGCGCGATTCCCCTCACATTCGCGCAACACAAATTAGTCGGTCCGTCTACGACGGAGCGCTTTTGCGCGCGAGCGCTCACTTCATCACGGCCGAGTCGAGGCACAGGGGATGCGCGCCAGGGGGATGATAAATGTTCAATAGTGGTAGCAGTTCTTCTTTCGCAAAATGGATTTGTCTGTCGCTCGCACTAGTCTTGGCTCTCTTCTCCGCCAGTCCAACCCGCGCCCAAGTCTCCGGCGCCACCCTCTCCGGCCTGATCACCGATGAAAACGGTGGCCCGGTTCCCGATGCCGACGTCGCGGTCAAGAATCTAGGGACTGGAGTCGTCCGTGAACTCAAGACCAACGCGGACGGATTCTACTCCGCGCCGAATCTTATTCCCGGCACCTACGAAGTTCGTGTCACTGCCAAGGGATTCCAGACTCTCGTCCAAAAAGAGATAACCCTCACCGTCGGCGCTCAGCAGGCACTCAACCTCAGTCTCAAAGTCGGCCAGTTGAGCCAAACCGTCGAAGTCAGCGCTACCCCGCCTGAAGTCCAAACTACCTCTTCGACGATCAGCGCGACGGTGGACTCGATGACCGTCCGCCAACTCCCCTTGAACGGCCGCGATTGGACTTCCCTCGCCACGCTGGAACCCGGCGTAGTCAGTATTCCTAACCAGGCCACCACTTCCTTCAGCGCCAACAAGGGCAATCGCGGTTTCGGAAACCAACTCAGCAACGGTGGCCACCGCGCCAACGAGAACAGTTATCGCGTCAACGCCATCAGTATCAACGACTACTCCAACTCTGCTCCGGGCGGCGCCACCGGCGTCAATCTCGGCGTGGATGGCGTCCAGGAATTTTCCGTTCTCACCAGCAATTACACCGCGGAGTACGGTCGAACCTCCGGCGCTGTCATCAACGCCATCACCAAATCAGGCACCAACCAGCTTCATGGCACGGCCTACTTCTTTGATCGCGACAGCATTTTCGACGCCCGCAACTTCTTCGATGGGCCGAAAATCCCTACCTTTCATCGCACTCAGTTCGGCGCTTCCGGCGGCACCGCAATCATCAAGGACAAGACCTTCGTCTTCGCCAACTACGAGGGTATCCGCCAAAGCTCTTCTTCTTCCGGCACGATTCACGTCCCCTCGCAAGAGGCTCGCAGCGGCCTGCTCTGCGTCCCATCCCCAGATGGCACCAACCCCTGCGCTTCGCTAACTCAAATCGCCGTGAATTCCCAGATAGTCCCCTACCTTTCCCTTTGGCCTTGCCCCGCGTCATGCCAAAACGCAACCTTCACCGATACCGTCAGCCTCAACTCGACCACACCCAATCACGCCAGCGAAAACTACGTCATTACCAGGCTCGACCATAAACTCACCAATAGAGACAACCTCGACGGCAGTTATTTTTTTGATTCTGGCCCGCAAAGCCAGACGGATCCCCTGGGCAACACCGTTCACCAGGTATTCTCCCGCCGTCAAATGGTTAGCGCCGAAGAAACTCACATCTTCAACCCTGCGCTCGCAAATACCATTCGCGGCGGGTTTAGCCGGGTGATTGGCAAAATTAACACGCCAGTTTCCGGCGACGCCGTCGCCACTAATACGGCTCTTGCGATTGCCCCGGGCGCCATCGGCCCGCCGCAGATCCCCATTTCGGGCGTCACGACTGCTTTTGGTCTCGGCGGCTTCAACAAATTCAATCACGCTTGGAATTCCATTCAACTCTATGACGACGCTTTTTACACTCGCGGGACGCACGCCATCAAGTTTGGTTTCGCATTTGAGCGAATGCAATACAACATTCTTGAGCAATTGAGCCCCAATGGACGGATGAATACCTATCAATCGCTCGCAAACTTTCTAACCAATGCGGCCAACCAGTTGAATGCCCTGGCTCCTGGCGGTTCATTTGAAGTTGGATTGCGCCAAAGCCTTTTTGCGGGATACATCCAGGACGACTGGCGTTTCCGGCCGAACCTGACTTTTAATATCGGCCTTCGCTACGAAGCGACTACACGCCCAACCGATTCCCACACCGTCCCCGGCTACACTGTCAACGGTTATACCGTTGCCACTGCTGGATTCCAGCAAATTCAGACGCTTCTCAATTGCAGTCCGGGCACAACTGCTTGCGGCCCTATCGGAACGAGCAGCCCGATCTCCAACAACCCCACAACAATGAACCTTGAACCGCGCATTGGCCTTTCCTGGGATCCGCGCAAAGACGGCAAGACCGCCGTCCGCGCCGGATTCGGCATTTTCGATGTGCTGCCTCTTCCCTATGAATTCGGCCTCAATACCGCCGCCACTGCCCCGTTTCAGATTATTGGAACCGACAAGAATGCCACTCTGGGCACCGGTACACCCGATCCCAATCTTAATTTCAACCGCCAAAGCATTCGTAACCGCATGATCGATCCGAATCCACACCGCGCGGACGTCTTGAATTGGAACTTGAATATCCAGCACGAAATTGCCAACGGATGGACGGCTCTCGTGGGTTACGTCGGCTCGCGCTCGGTCCACCTCTCGGTGGCTTCCGACGACATCAATCTGGTCCAGCCCAATTTTGTCAGCGGCGTAGGCTTTGTATTTCCCTGTAATCCATCCCTGATTGCAAATTACGGAAACCCGCATACCTGTGCGGACACGAAGACCGGCACACGCATCGATTCCAACTGGGGCGGCGGCGCGGGCATTCGCCCGGTTCTCTTTGACGGTGCCGCGTCGTACAGCGCCTTCCAATCCCAGCTCAAAAAGGTTTGGTCTCGTGGCGTCCAAGGCCAAGCTTCTTACACCTTCGGCAAGTGCCGTGACACCAGTTCCGCTCCTGTTACTGGCGACACCTATCTCAACTCGATCGCCGTTCCGCTTCTTCTTCTCAAGAGCTACAGAGTCGGGGCTTGCGACTTCGATATCCGCCAGACGTTTACGGGAACTGTCATTTGGGATGTCCCCGGACCAAAGACCGGTTGGCAAGGATATGTCGCGGGCGGCTGGCAGCTCGGCGCCATCATCACCGCATCCACCGGCGCCCCATATACTGTCACCGTCGGTGACGGCAACGATCCGCTCGGGACGGGATTTAACGGAGACTTCTCCATGAACTACGCGAATCTCATCCCGGGTTGCAACGCGACCCCTGGGGTCACGAAAAATGCTAAAGGGCAACCAGTTGCGTTCAACGTGAATTGCTTCACTCCCCCAACCGCGCCCGCCTCGCTTCCCCTGGCCACCGCCGCAAGCCCGTTCGGATGCGCGCCGCTCTCCTACACCGCTGCGGCCCCTGCCCCTGCCGGACAACAGTACTGTTCCAACGTTCTCGGCAACTCCGGACGCAACAAATTCTACGGACCGGGTCTCACCACCGTTGACTTCTCCATATTCAAAAACTTCCCGATCCCCAAGATCTCCGAAACCTTCAATGCCCAGTTCCGAGCGGAGTTCTTCAACGTTCTCAATCATACCAACTACCTCTCGCCGGGATTCCTGAACACCTTTGGTCAAAACAACTCCGTCTTTGACTTTGACGGCAGCAAGCTTCCGATTGCGTTGAACCAAACGTCTACAACTTCTCGCCAGATCCAGCTCGGTCTAAAGCTGGTCTGGTGATTCCGAAATTCCGTTCCGGGCGAGACTGGCTCTTTATGGGCCAGCCTCGCTCGCGCATTTATCCCGGTCCATCAAACGGGATGACTGGGAATCTGCGTGCACAACACTTTCTCGGGGGGAACATCCTTTTCTGCTGCCAATATTCATAGGTGAAAGATCACTTCAAACAGGCCCAAATGATCACTCCCGCGGAACGTAAATCCAAAATCTGGTCCGTGGTCCGCGTCTCCAGCGGCAATTTCCTGGAGATGTACGACTTCATGGTGTTCGGCTACTATGCCGCCACCATCGGGAAAGCCTTTTTCCCCAATAACAGCGCCTTCGGTTCGCTCATGCTTTCCCTGATGACCTTCGGCGCGGGCTTTCTCATGCGCCCCCTCGGCGCCCTCGTCCTTGGCGCCTACACCGATCGTCATGGTCGCCGCGCCGGCCTGCTTCTCACCCTGAGCCTGATGTCCATCGGCATCTTCTCCATCGCCTTTATGCCCAGTTACGCAACCATCGGCCTTCTCGCACCGCTGCTCGTCGTCGTCGGCCGCTTGCTCCAGGGGTTTTCCGCCGGCATGGAACTCGGCGGCGTCTCTGTTTATCTATCCGAAATCGCCACTCCCGGCCACAAAGGTTTCTACGTGAGCTGGCAATCCGGCAGCCAACAAATCGCCGTCATGTTTGCCGCATCCGTCGGCGTTGTCCTGAACTCCATTCTCCCCCCTGAAAAAATGGAACAGTGGGGCTGGCGCGTTCCCCTTCTTCTCGGCTGCGTCATCGTTCCGTTCCTCTTCCGCCTGAGAAAGTCCCTCCAGGAAACAGATGAATTCGTGGCTCGGAAACACCACCCGGGTACTTCGGAGATCCTCCGCTCCTTGGCAAAGAATTGGGCGATCGTTCTGGTTGGCACGCTGATGGTCACCATGACCACCGTGTCCTTCTACATGATCACTGCGTACACACCCACCTTCGGCAATTCCGTCCTTCATCTTTCCAGCGCCGACAGCCTCATCGTCACGCTTTGCGTCGGTGCCTCCAATCTCTTCTGGCTGCCCATCATGGGCGCCCTCTCCGACAGAATTGGCCGCCGTCCCCTGCTCTTCGGCTGCACCCTCCTGATGCTCTTCACCGCCTACCCCGCCATGCTCTGGCTGGTTCGCGATCCGTCGTTCGCCCGCCTGCTCGCCGTCGAACTCTGGCTCTCTTTCATCTACGGCAGCTACAACGGCGCCATGGTCGTGTTCCTCACGGAAATCATGCCCGTCGAAGTGCGAACCTCCGGCTTCGCGCTCGCCTACAGCCTCGCCACCGCGATTTTCGGCGGTTTCACGCCCGCCCTCAGCACCTATCTGATTCACATCTCCGGCAATCGCGCGATTCCGGGCCTGTGGCTGTCATTCGCGGCCGCTTGTGGTCTCGTGGCAGCTCTCTTCGCAAAGCCTCAGCGGGCTGCCCTGGCCACAGTAAATCCAGTGCCAGCCGAATCCTGATCAGTTCTTTACAACGCTGGCATACAGCCGTCGGCTCTATGAGATCTCCCAAGCTTTCCTTGTCATCGCGCCCCATCGGTGCTATCTTCCCTTCCTCCCGTCCCTTTGTGCCCTTATAGGGATATCCATGTCCACGGCAAATGCGCATCTGCAGCCCAATTCCATTTGCCAAAAATGCCTTCTCGCGCATCTGATTCTTGGTGAGAGGATCCCGGCCTTCACGGAGGCATGAGCCATGGCAACGCAGAGCAAACTCACCGCGATCGATCAACTCCGCAATGCCGTTCTGGAAGCACGCGCCAACTCCGACCGCCTCTTTAAGATTGTTCGTGAAGATTCTCTTTACGAACGGCCGATCCCTGAACGCCATCGCATCATTTTTTACATCGGCCATCTCGAAGCCTTCGATTGGAATCTTTTTCGCACCCACCTGTTTTCTATGGAATCCCGCACGCCCGCGCTCGACCAGCTTTTCGCTTTTGGCATTGACCCTGTCGACGGCGGCCTTCCCACCGACCAGCCCGGCGATTGGCCCTCTCTCTCCGAAGTTCGCAATTACGTACAAATTTTGCGCAATTTGATCGACGATGCGCTCGATGGAGGCAATTTTCCCTTCGCGGGCAAACCGGATAGCTTCTTCCCCGAAACCCTTTTGCGTGTCGCCTACGAGCACCGCCTCATGCACTCGGAAACCCTCGCCTACATGTTTCACCGGCTCCCCTATTCGCGGAAACATCCGCAACCCCAGGACTCACTGTCCGCTGCTCGTGCTGAGAACGAAATGATCGAAATCCCCGCGGGCCAGGCAACTCTCGGCCTCTCGCGCGGCCCCTCTGACCCCTTCGGTTGGGACAACGAGTTTGGTTCCTTCACGCTCATCGTTCCTGATTTCCGCATCGGCAGGTACATGGTCGCCAACGCCGAGTTTCTTCGCTTCGTCGAAGACGGCGGCTACCGCAATCCCCAATTTTGGGCTTCTGAGGATTGGCAGTGGAAAGAGCGCCATTCCATCTCTCACCCTGCCTTCTGGAATCAATCGGGCTCCACATGGTCCTTCCGCGGCATGTTTGAAGAACTCCCACTTCCCGCAAACTGGCCCGTCTACGTCAGCCACGCCGAAGCCAGCGCCTACGCGCGTTGGGCCAAAAAATCCCTTCCCACCGAAGCACAGTGGCATCGCGCCGCCTACGGGACTCCGCAGGGCGCTGAGCAATCGTATCCCTGGGGCGCAGCCGCGCCCGACTCCAACCCCGGCAATTTCGATTTCCGCCGCTGGGATCCCGCTCCCGTTAACGCCTTCCCCACCAACAAAAGTGCATTCGGCGTGGTCGGCCAGCTCGGCAACGGCTGGGAGTGGACTTCAACTCCTTTCGCGCCATTTCCCGGTTTCCAGGCCTCCGCTTACTACCCCTGCTACTCCGCGAATTTCTTCGATGGCAAGCACTTCGTGATCAAGGGAGGTTCCGCGCGCAGTGCGTCCTCCTTCCTGCGACGCTCCTTTCGCAACTGGTTTCAACCGCACTACCAATACGTCTACGCCGGATTCCGCTGCGTTTCCGAGTGAGAAGGTGAATGTCAATGGCTGCCATGCAAACACAACTCGCGCGCGCTTCACTCACCCGCCAATTTGCGCTGGACGTGTCTGCCGGACTCACCAAGCCGGGGCAGAAGGAGCTACCCTCGAAATATCTTTACGATTCGGTCGGCTCCGCGCTTTTCGAAGTCATCTGCGCTCTTCCGGAATATGGCCTCACGCGAGCCGAAGAACGCCTGCTTCAACTGCATGCAAAGGAAATCGTCGATCAGCTTCCGCGCCCGGTCGTAGTCGCCGAACTCGGCAGTGGCACCGGCCGCAAAACACGCTTGCTCCTCGAAGCCCTCTCTCGCTGGCAATCCACCTGGTATCACCCAATCGAAATTTCTCCGTCCGCGCTCGCCGTTCTTCGCCGCGAACTTCGCGACATCAACAGCATCAGCATCGTCGGCTTCGAACGCGAATATCTCGACGGCCTCCGCGAAGTCGCTGCCCGCCGCTTCCTCGGCGAACATCTTCTCGTCCTTTTCCTCGGCAGCACCATCGGCAACTTCGACGGTTCCGCCGGTTCGGACTTTCTTCGCAGTCTGCGCGAGATTCTTCAACCCGGTGATTCGCTGCTACTCGGCACCGACATGCTCAAGCCCGTTCAAACACTGATTTCCGCTTACGATGACCCAATCGGTGTTACCGCCTCTTTCAATCTCAACCTTCTTGCCCGCATCAATCGCGAACTCCGCGCTGACTTCAACTTGCAGCAGTTCAGGCACCTCGCCATCTTCAATGAAGAAACCCGCAGTGTCGAAATGCACCTCCGCTCCCGCACCCGGCAACAGGTCACAATCCCCGAAGCTTCCATCTCTGTCCAATTCGAAAAGGATGAGACCATCTGGACGGAAAGCTCCCACAAATATTCGCAAGACGAACTCGTCGGCCTGGCGCAGCACTCCGGCTTCCGCCGCCAGGCGCAGTGGATCGATCAAACTTGGGGTTTCGCCGAAAATCTTTGGATCGCCTGCTAGGCGTTCACAGCAGTCTGCACAACTTTCTTTAGGAGGCCGGGGCTTCAGCCCCGGCGTAAAGCTCTTCGCACCGACGGGCTTTAGCCCCTGAAGAAAATTTATTCCAGGTTTTTCCCCAGCATCATTAGTCGGGCCGCAAATAGCACGATATCAGTCCGGCTTTGGCCGCTGAGGACTCCGACCCTTAGTTATCAAGAAATCTACAGTCCCTTCGCTTTTCTGAATCCGCTTACGACCGCAGCCGGCTCCCGGTGCAATCCGTCCACCGCATAATTCATCTCCCGGATATCCGCCGCGGAAACCTTGCCTGCCAGTTCCGCCAGGGCCCCGCGCAGCGCCGGAAATCGCTCCAGCGCCGCCTTCCTCACCACCGGCACCGCGTCGTACGGCGGAAAATAATGGCGATCGTCTTCCAGCGTCACCAGCCCCAACGCGCTGATCATCCCGTCCGTTGAATTTCCCGCCACCACATCCACCTGATGGTCCACGAGCGCTCGGTAGATCAACCCTAAATCCATTACCCGCGGTTTCTCCCCAAATTTCAGATTGTACCGTTCGCACAAGCCGTTGAACCCGTCCGGGCGTTCCAGAAATTCATAACCCACACCGGCTCTCCATTTCGGCGCAAACACCGCTATGTCCGAAAGTTTCTGCACATTGAATTTCTTGGCGTCCTCCCCGCGGATCACCATCGCAAACGTATTCTCAAAACCCAGCGGCTCGCTGACCGCAAGGCCAAACCGTTCCGCGTATTCCTTCTTCACCCTTTCATAAACGCTCTTCGAATCCCCCTGCGGCGTTTCGTTCAGCACCGCCGTCAACGCTGTTCCCGTGTACTCCACATACAAATCCAGTCCCCCTGCCAGCATCGCTTTCTGCACAAGCAAAGTCCCTCCGAGATTCGTCTTGCGTTCCACCGGAATTCCCGTCCGCGCCTCGATATGCTGCGCTAGCAGTTCCGCCAGCACAACCTGTTCGGTAAAAAATTTCGAACCGACGACGATCTTTGCCGGATGCTCGCGCGCGCATCCGCCAGCCAGCGCCGCGGTGAACGCCACGAGCGTGCACACCGATCGGGGAAGGGAAGTGTTCATGGTAAAGCGATTCGCCTGAACGCGCACGCACTCTACGTCACGCGCAGTCGCCGCTCCAATCTGCCCAGCAGAAAATCCGCCAGGATCGCCAGCAGCGCCGCCGGAATGGCGCCCGCAAGCAGCAGCGAATCGTTCACCAGCGCCACCCCGCGAAAAATAAATGTGCCCAGCCCGCCGGCCCCAATCGCCGCGGCAATCGTCGCAACTCCGATGGTGATTATCGTGGCCGTGCGCACGCCCGCCAGGATCACCGCCAGCCCCAACGGAAATCGCACCCGAAATAGAATCTGTGCCTGCGTCATCCCCATCGCTTCGGCCGACTCCAGCACCGCTGGATCGATCTCCGTCAACCCAACGTACGTATTCCGCAAAATCGGCAGCAGTGCATATAACGTCAGCGCGACGATCGCAGTGCGCTTCCCGATCCCGCCAATAAACGGAATCGGAATCAGAAACCCGAACAGCGCCAAACTCGGTATCGTCTGAAATATCCCCGCAATCCCCAATGCAAGCGCGCGAAGCTTCGCCCTCCGCACAATCAGCATCCCCAGCGGCACTCCGATCAAAATCGCAGCCGCCATCGCGATGAGCACCAGTTCCACGTGTTCAAGCGTTGCGCTAAGGATCTCGGACTGGTGCTCCACCATGAAACTCCACAGCCCCGTCATGCCGCGCCTCCCCGGACATCCAAGGAAGCCGCAAACGCCAGCACCTCCGGATGCTGCAGCCGCAAAAATTTCTCCGGCCCCGCGCTCGCCACCACCCGCCCTTTTTCCAGCAAAATGATGTGCGAAGCCAGCAGCAGCGCCTCCCGCAGATCATGCGTCACGAACACAATCGTCTTCTCCAGCCGCTCCGCCAGCGCTTTAAACTCTCGCTGCAATTCCGCCCGTGTCACCGGATCCAGCGCCCCGAACGGCTCATCCATCAGCAAAATCGGCGGGTCCGCCGCCAATGCGCGCGCAACTCCCACCCTCTGCCGCTGTCCGCCCGAAAGTTCTCTCGGCCGCCGTTGCGCAAATTCGTCCGGTTTCAGCCCCACGAGTTGAAGCATCTCCTTCACTCGCGCCGCAATCTTCTCCTTCGGCCAATTCTCCAGCCCCGGCACCAGCGCCACATTTTCCGCCACACTGAAATGCGGAAACAGCCCCGCCTCCTGAATCACATAACCGATTCCGCGCCTCAGTCGAATCGCATCCCACTCCCGCGTCGCCCGGCCCTCGACAAGCACTTCCCCCTTCGACGGCCAACGCATTCCATTAATCAATTTCAGCAGCGTGGTCTTCCCGCTCCCGCTTCGCCCAAGCAGCACCACCGTTTTTCCGCGCGGCACCCCGAGCGAAACGTCGGCAATAATCTCCGCCGCCCTCCCGTCGCCCGCTCGCCACGACACCCCACGAAGCTCAATCAAGTTTTGCTCGACAATGGTCATCAGTCCTTTCAAGGTACCCGGCGTGGTCCGAAGTGCCCGACCAGTCTAATCCACCACCCCATCCTTTGCCCGTGGACATTTCGTCCACTCACCCGTCGCGGCTCTTTCGTGGTACTTTGAAATTTACCGGCCTTTCGTTACGTCATTTTTATTGCAGCCATGAACCCTCTCGAAACTCTCAGTCTCGTCCTCGGCGCCGGCTTTGCTTCGGGACTGAATCTCTATGCCACCATCGCCACTCTCGGCCTCCTCCAGCGCTTTGGTATCATCCATCTCCCCGAACATCTTCAAGTCTTGGCTCATCCCCTGGTTCTCGCCATTGCCGGCGTTCTCTACGTCATGGAATTCCTCGCCGACAAGGTTCCCTACATCGATTCCGTTTGGCAAGCCATCCACACCTTTATCCGCCCTCCCGCCGCAGCGCTGCTTGCGTTCAGCGCCACTGCCGCCGCACCCGAACCCTGGCGCTGGGCCGCGGCCCTCCTCGCCGGCGGCATCGCGCTCACCTCGCACGGCACAAAAGCCAGTGCCCGCGCCGCCGCGAACATTTCGCCGGAGCCGCTCAGCAATTGGGCTTTAAGTTTTGGGGAAGACGTCCTGGCCGTCTGGCTAACTTGGTTCGCCACCGCGCATCCCACCGTGGCCATCATCGTCGTTGTCGTTCTACTCGCGATTTCGCTCTATCTGCTCTACCACCTCTTCCACTTCCTACGCCGCACCCTCCGCAAACTCGCCGAAACCTGATCCGCACTTTCAAAATTTAAGCCACCCTTGTCATCCTGAGGCTATCCGACAAGGATAGCCGAAGGACCTCAACCAAAATTCCCTGCAAAATTTTGTCCGCAAGAATCGCCGCTGCTATCCTTCTCTACTTCACGTACATCCCCACCCAATCCAAAAACGTCTTATACCAAAGCTGGGCATTCTGCGGTTTCAGCACCCAATGCCCCTCATCCGGAAAAACCATCAGCTTCGACGGCACGCCCTGCCGCTGCAACGCGCTGAAAAACTCCAGCGATTGCGTGTACGGCACCCGATAATCTTTTTCCCCGCATACCACCAGCGTCGGCGTCTTGTATTTTCCCAGCTCCGCCGCGTACGTCGAGGGCGACCACTTCTTGTAATTCTCCGCCGCTCCCCACGGCGTCCCCTGCATGTCGTGTTCCTCGAACCAAAGCTCTTCCGTCGCATACATTGAAACTTTGTCGTACACCCCGGCGTGGCTAACGATCGCTTTAAACCGGTCTGTGTGCGTCGCCAGCCAATCCGCCAAGTACCCGCCGTAAGATCCTCCCGCGGCCGCCAGCTTCGTTTTATCAATAAACGGATACTTCGCAATCGCCGCGTCAACTCCTTTCATCACGTCCCCATACGCGCGCCCGCCCCAGTCGTTCGTGATCTCGTCCGTAAATTTCTGTCCGTATCCCGTCGAGCCGCGCCGGTTGATCATCAGCGTCACATACCCCGCCGCCGAAAATACCTCCGCATTCCACCGGTAGCCCCACGCGTCCGACCACATTGTCTGCGGCCCGCCGTGCAGCAGCACCAGCATCGGATATTTCTTCCCCGCGGCGAATTGCGGCGGCTTCAGCAGCATCGCCTCCACCTTCGTTCCCTCCGCACCCTCAAACCAGAATTTCTCCGGCGCTTGCATCTCCAGCGTCGCCAGAATCGCGTCATTCTGGTGTGTCAACTGCTTCAGCCCGCTGCCATCTCCCGCCGCTACAAACAGCTCCCCCGGCATCGTCAAGCTCGTCCGCTCCGCGACCAGTGTCTTGCCGTCCGCGCTGAACGAATACGCGCTGTTAAATCCATCCAGCACTTTCTTCGGCGTGGCTCCGGCGCGAGGTTCCATCGTATACACCGGCTGTAGCGTCTCGTTCTCCGCCAGGAAATAAATCGTTTTGCTGTCGGGAGACCACGAAAGGTTCGTCGCGCTCCGGTCAAACCCTTCCGAAAGATTCTCAATCTTTCCGCTCTTCCGGTCGTAAAGCATCACCCGCCAGCGATCCGCTTCATATCCCGCCGTCAATTGCGCGTGATACGCAATGTACTGCCCGTCCGGCGAATACACAGGGTTCCCATCAAAGCCAGGATTCGTCGTGATTTTTTTCGGCTCGCCACCCGCCATCGGCACCACAAACAGTTCGCCGTTCGTACTGATAGCTTCCACTTTGTCCGGCACCGCCGTATAACAAATTTCCTTGCCGTCCGGAGAGAAGCCGAAATCGCTCACCTCTCCACGCTCGTCCGGAGGAATGTCGTAGTCCGCTGGCGGCGTCAGATCCCGCGCCGAAGCATTGCCGTCCACCGGCATCACAAACAGATGGCTGCGCTTCCCTTCGCTCCAGTGATCCCAATGCCGGAACAGCAGGTGGTCGTAAATCCTTGCCTTTACCTTGCTCTTTTCTTTCTCTTCATCACGCTTGCTGTTGCAGGCGTCGTCCTTGCAGTCCAGATAAACCGCCGAAGTAAACGCAATCGTCTTCCCGTCCGGCGCCCACTGAAACAGGTCCGCGCCCGTAGAAAGCGTCGTCAGTTTCTTCGCCTCGCCGCCTTCCATCGATAGCACGTACACCTGGGAATTTCCGTCGCGCGACGACAGAAACGCCAGCGTCTTCCCGTCCGGCGACCACGCCGGCGAACTGTCATGCCCGCTCTGCGTTGCCTGCATCGCTTCGCCGCCCGCCGTGCTCACGATCCACACGTTGCTCGCGTTCCGGTTGGCTTCCATGTCCGGCGTGGCCACCGCAAACGCCGCCCACTTCCCGTCGGCCGAAACTTGCGGCGCGGAAACGCGGTGCAGCTTCATCATGTCGTCAAACGTAATCGGATGCTTCGCCCCCTGCGCACTCAGCGAAGCGCTTAAAGCCAGCGCCACCACCACCGCCCATGCCACTCTCACTAAATTCATCGCTCTCTCCTTAACTATCTCCAAATGATTTCTCAATAAGCCTTCATCAGGACGGCACGTCTTCATGTAATGCGGAAGAGTTGCTTTCTTTAGGAGGCCGGGGCTTCAGCCCCGGCGTAAAGCGCAAAGACCAATGGGCTTTAGCCCCTGAAGAAAAGGTTTTTATATTTCTACGCCGCAACTTCGACCCTGTCGAATGCTTCTAGCGAAACATTGCATGTTCCCATTATCACCCACACTCAGCAACCGCTTGCCTCATGTCTCTTTGCGAGTCGGCACCCCCACCGCCCAAATATATCCATCCGGGTCCGCCAGCATCACATCCCTCCATCCGTGCGGAAAATCCCTCGCGCTTTGAATAATCGTCGCACCGGCCTCTCGAGCGCGCTGCTCCAACAAATCCGGATCGATGCCGAACACCCGCAACTCCGCCCCTGTCCCGCGTAGCCCGGGAATCTTCAACCGTTCGTAAACCGGATGGTGGTCATAGGCATGATCCGCGTGCAACATGAACTCAAAGTCCAGCAGCTTCAGCACGGCAAAATCGTCATCGGCGTACCGCACCGCCGCCCCGAGCACGCGCTCGTAAAACGCCAGCGAAACCCGCAGGTCCCGTACCAGCAGATTCACAGAAAACGGCCGCATCCCCCGCCCGTAATCATCCGCGGGCATAAACGCCTCACCCGTCCGCGTCATCGTCAACGTCTCACCTCCTCACCACGGCCCAGTTCACCAGCGCAATCACGGAAGTCGTGCCAATCACCGCAAACTCGCTTCGCCCCATCCGTGTAGCCAGCACCACCGAAAACAAAATCCCCAAGCCCGCAAAAAGATATGGAGCCGGCAGCAGAAACATCGCTTTCCCATCATTCCTGCTGCGCAAAATCGGCACCGCCAGCGCCATCGCGCCATAAACCGACAGCCGCGACGCGGCGGAGAGTAATGCATTCCATTGAAAGTTCCCGATCATGGCAAACAGGAAGACGAGCACCGCATAAATCAGAATCGAGACGTAAGGCGTGCGGTATTTCGAATGGACGATTCCGAGGAAGGCCGGGAAATCACCTTGCTGCGCAAGAGCATACGTAATCCGCGGCGCGTGCAACACGTTCGCGCTCAGATAGCCATAGCCGGAAATCAGCGCGGCCATTGCAATTGCCGCCGCCCCGCTCGCTCCCACAAATCGCTGCGCCGCGTCGGCCAGCGGCCGCGCCGACATTCCCGCATCCGGCAGCGTCGCAATCGTCACGTATTGCACCGCCGTATAAATCAAGCACACCACTCCCAACGCCAGCAGCAGCGCGATCGGAGTATCCCGTTTCGGATTCGTCGATTCGCCGCCAACAAACAAAGCGCCTTCAAATCCGCCATACGCATAAACCAGCAGCAACATCGTCTCGACCCAGGTTTTTGCGGGTACTCCCGGCAGCGTCAGCGCCACACGCAACTCCGGCCGCGCCAACAACGCCCAGCATCCTGCAAACACAAACGCGAGCAGAAACCCCACCTTCACCGCCGTGAAGAAATTGCTCAAGTTCTTCCCCGTCTTCACGCCGAAGTAATTGAAAATCGCCAAATGTCCGATCAGCAGGAAGAGAACCAGAAATTTGCCCGGCCCGCTTTCCAGCCGCGGAAAAAACTCTGCGCTATACGTCCACACCAGGTTGGCCGCGGCGGCCGGCGCCGCGATCCGCGTCAGCCACGTCATCCACGCCACCAGCAAGCCGGCAAATCGACCCAGCGCGTCCCGAGCGCACAAATAAAGTCCGCCCGTTTCTTCATACCGCGAAGAAACTTCCGCAATGCACCCGGCAATCACCAGAATTCCCGCGCCCGCCGCCCCGCAGCTCAGCGGACTCCAGCCGCCCAAATTCCGCGCCAGGTCCGCCGGCAGCTTGAAAATGCTCACGCCCACAATCGAATTCACCATCAGGGCCGTCAAACTCCAGCGGCCGATCGTGCGCACCAGTCCGTGCGGGCGTTGTGTCACGTGAAAATTCCTGTACCTCACCCCTTCAGGAGTGAGGGTTTCCCCTACATGGGCAAGGTCGCAACCTGTTAGTGAAAGCCCTCAGGCCACGAAGGCCTGAGCTACAAATCTCTAGCTGCAACCTCTAATATTTCGCGGGCACCGCCACCGGCCCGGCTTTCATCTTCACAATTTCCGTCAGCACATCCGTCTTCCCCGAAATCAATTCCAGATGCGGATACCGTTCACCCCCGTGATAGTCGATCCGATATGTCCGAAAGTAATCTCCATTTTCCGCCAGCAACTCAATCGGCTCCTTCCCGTCCTTCGCGCGCCGGATGGCGTCCCGCAAAATATCGGGGGACCACTTCCGCCCGTCAACGGCCACCAATTGCATTCCCGGCGCCAATCCTGCCCGTTCCGCCGGCGATCCCGGAATCACATCCAGGATCTGCCCGCCGTCCGGCCCGCCCGGCGCATGGACCTGCAATCCCAGCGAAAACTGCGCGTCCACAGTGAATTCCGCGGCCTCTTCCGCCCGCTGGTGCTCATTCAACGTTTCGGTGAACACCAGTTTCCACCCGCTATTCTCAATCCCGCCAGGCGGCGCGCCCGGCCCGTGCGATTTCAGGCGTTCCTCAAAAAACCTTCGCCAGTCGTACGCCGCAACCTCATTCATGCCGCCAACCACATCCTCAAACGTATACGTCACCAGTTTCGGCCCCGTATTCTCTCCGCCATAAAAGTTGCGGCAATAATCATCCAGCGATTTCCTACCCTTGCTTTCTTGCCGGATAATTGTGTCCGCCTCCAGCCAGATCAGCGTGCTCTCGTCGTAATAATCCACTCCGCGCCGCCACGACGCTCCCGCAGGAGGCGCACTGTACAGCAACTGCGCCGCAATCGCCGTATCCTGCAAGTCCCGCCAAGTCCGCCCCGGCCGGTCGTTCAAATACGCCGCCGTTGCCGCCAGTTGTTCCCGGAATTTCTCCGGAGTCCAGAATCCCGCGCGCGCCGAAAGAATCTGCCCGTAATACTGCGTCAATCCCTCATAAACCCAAAGCAGCTCCCCCTTCATCGGCGCCTGGTAATCCGGCGTCGCTAGCCCCGCCGGCCGCCGGTATTTTCCATTCCAAGAATGCGTGTACTCGTGCGCCAGCAGGTCCATCTGCGTCTCGCGCACATCCGGATCCAGAAACAACGCTTCCGGCGTCCGGTTGTCGCTCGACTCGTGATGCTCCACGCCATCCGGCGGCATCCGGTCCGAAAGCGCCAGCAAGAAGTCATAGCGCCGGTAATGCCGCGCCCCGAAAAGCGCCAGATCTTCCGCAATCAATTGCCGCAAGTGCTGCACTTCCGCCGCGCTCGCTTCCAGCGCCGCCGGCCCGTCCGCCGCAATGTGCAGTGTGTGCTGAGGTTTTTGCCCCGGCGACAAATCTATGTCCTTGAAAAATGCGCCCGCGATCACCGGCGAATCCATCACGGTCGTCAATGAAGCTGGCGCAAACTGAATCTCTCCCGCCGCCTCCTTGGACACCGGCAACGCCGTCCCGTATTTCCAACCCACCGGCAGCCGTAGACTCGCCACATACGTAATGTCATCCGACTTCGCCCCCTGCGGATACAACATCACCAGGTACCAATTCAAAACCGCAAGCTGCGCCGTAGCCGCAGGGTGCTCCCGCGAACCCGTCGCCTCCGCCGGCGACAAATAATCCAGCTTGATTTCCAACCGGCTCGCCCCGCCGGGCACATCAACATGAAACGCGAACATATCCACGTCGTCGCGCTTCCACGCCACTTCCTTCCCACCCGCGGTAATTTTCAGTCCCGTCAAATCAAAAATCGGCCCCACCGGCGAGTGGTCCCCCGGGATCCATTTGGGATAAACCAAAGTCATCGGCCCGGGCTTCACCGGCAGCGACAATCGCGCATGAAACACGTACCTCGCCGCATCACGCAGATCCACGTCAATCCTCGCCAAATCATCCACCGTTTGTGCCACCGCTCCGTGCCAGCCAGGAACACTCACCATGACTAAAACCAACGCAATCCGCGCGCATAATTTCATCATCAAGATCCATCCTCCAAACCCGCGAAAGAGTATCCCACCCCCTCGCCGTCCCCGTCCAACTTGGCTCTCTCTCCCTCTTGCGCCTCATCTCCGCGCTCTGCCGCTTCTGCTACAATTTCCGAATGAGCACCGCCATCCGCTCCTCCTCGCTTTTTTCCCGCAATCTTCGCAAAGATTATCCCGTCGCCGAGCGCGGAGAAGGCTGCTGGATCGTCGCCGCCGACGGCCGCCGCTACCTCGACGCCTCCGGCCAGGCCGCCGTTGTCAGCATCGGCCACGGGGTTCGCGAAATCGGCAGCGCTATGGCCGAGCAGTCCGATCGCATCGCCTTTGCCCACACCACCCAATTCCACTCCGAAGCCGCCGAAAAACTTGCCGCTCGCATCCTCGCCATCGCCCCGCGCAATTTTCAAAACGGCGGCCGCGTCTACTTCACTTCCGGCGGTTCCGAAGCTACCGAAACCGCCATCAAACTCGCGCGCCAGTTTTTCCTCGAAACCAAACAGCCTTCGCGTTACCGCGTCGTTTCCCGGAAGCAGAGCTACCACGGCAGCACCCTCGGCGCGATGTCCGTCAGCGGCAACGTCGGCCGCCGCGCTCCTTACGCGCCCATGCTCCCCGAATGGGGCCACGTCGCTCCGTGCTTCTGCTACCACTGTCCATTCGGCAAAACGTATCCCGAGTGCAATCTTGCCTGCGCCGACGACCTCGACATTTTTCTCCGCTCCAACGACGCCTCCACCGTCGCCGCCTTCATCTTCGAACCAGTAGTCGGTGCCACGCTCGGCGCCGTCCCCGCTGTCGACGGCTACACAGCCCGCATCGCCGAAATCTGCCGCCGGCACGGCATTCTTCTCATCGCCGACGAAGTCATGTCCGGGATGGGCCGCACCGGAAAACCCTTCGCCAGCCAGCACTGGAATCTCGAACCCGACATCATCCTCACCGGAAAGGGAATCGCCAGCGGTTACGCCCCCCTCGGCGCAGTCCTCGTCTCTCCCCGTATCGTCGACGCCTTCGAAAAGGGCACCGCCGCTTTCATGCACGGCTTCACTTATCAATCGCATCCCGTTTCCACCACCGCAGGCAACGCCGTTTTCGATTACCTCGAAGCGCACAAACTCTTCGATCGCGTCACTTCCGCAGGCGAAACACTCCGCAAAGCTCTCTCTTCCCTCGAATCGCATCCCCACGTAGGCCAGGTACGCGGCCTCGGCCTCCTGCAGGCAGTCGAATTCGTCAAAGAAAAATCCACGCGCGAGCCTTTCCCCGAAGAATCCGCCATCGCCGAAAAAATCCGCCAGGCCACCCTCGAAAAAAACGTCCTCACCTATCCCTCGCAAGGCACCGTCGACGGCTCCCGCGGCGATCATGTCCTCCTCGCTCCGCCCTTCATCATTACTCCCCAGGAGTGCCAACTCATCGCCGATGCTTTACAATACGCCGTGGGTAAAGTCTTTCTCGCTTAAAGATGCAGCGAAAAGTCGAAAATTGTCATTCCGAACACCGTTCGCTTTTTGAACGGGGTGAGGAATCTGCTTTTTCTTCGATTTCTGCGAAAAGCAGATCCCTCACCCGCAAAAGACGCGGGTTCGGGATGACAATTTGTCGGGGTTTTTCTACAACTGGTAATTCAGTTCGGCCTGGCTTTCATACTTTCAAATACCTGTTCCACGGAGACTATCCATGCGGCGTGTTGTGCCTTCGTTGTTTCTTTTCTGCTCTCTGTTCGTCGTAACGCTTCCTGCGCCAGCCCAGGAAAAACCCGCCGCCAAACCCCGCGCCCGCGATCTCGGCGTCCCCTTCGACGGCACCCCCGGCCCCTTCAACGCAATCACCGACGTCTCCGGTGTCCTCGTCGGTCACACCACGCTCATCTCCGGTGATGGCAAACTCGTCATCGGCAAAGGTCCGGTGCGCACCGGCGTCACCGCCATCCTTCCGCGCGGCAAAGATTCCATGATGAATCCCGTTTTCGCCGGATGGTTCGCGCAAAATGGCAATGGCGAAATGACCGGCACCACCTGGGTAGAAGAATCCGGCTTTCTCGAAGGTCCCGTGATGATCACCAACACGCACAGCGTCGGCGTAGTTCGCGACGCCGTGATTCAGTGGCGCGTCGCTCACGGCCAGCCCGACGCCAGTGGCTACTGGTGGTCGCTCCCCGTCGTCGCCGAAACCTGGGATGGCTGGCTAAACGACGTGAATGGGTTCCACGTCAAGCCCGAGCACGCCTTCCACGCCATCGAATCCGCGCAGTCGGGTCACGTCGACGAAGGCAACGTCGGCGGCGGCACCGGCATGATCTGCAGCGGCTATAAAGGCGGCATCGGCACTTCATCGCGAAAGCTTTCCGAAAAAGACGGCGGCTACACCGTCGGCGTTCTCGTCCAATGCAACTTTGGCTCGCGCCAGAATCTCCGCATCGCCGGAATTCCCGTCGGCCGCGAAATTTCCTCCGAAGATCCCTACGCCTACCAACCCTCAGAAATCTCCGAGCGCGGCTCCATCATCATCGTCGTCGCCACCGACGCGCCGCTCATCTCCACGCAACTCAAGCGCCTCGCCCACCGCGCCACGCTCGGCCTCGGCCGCCTCGGCAGCATTTCCGGCGACGGCTCCGGCGACATCTTCATCGCCTTCTCCACCGCCAACTCCGGCGCCGCCGCATCAAAAAATGTGGCCGACGTGAAAATGCTCCCGAACGGCTCCCTCGACCCCATCTTCGCCGCCGTCGTTCAAGCCACCGAAGAAGCTATCGTCAACGCCATGATCGCCGCCGACTCCATGACCGGCATCGACAACCACCGCGTCACCGCCCTCGACCACGAGAAACTCCGCGCCGTCCTGAAAAAATACAACCGCCTAAACTAACTGCCGCTCTTCCCTGGGAACGCCATTCTCCCGAATGGCGTTCTTGCTCTCTACCCGTAGCGGCGACCCTTCAGGTCGCCCACTCTTATATTGAGTGCGGGAGCGAAGCTCCCGCTTTCACGCACCTTACTCCGCTACAATACAAACGTGCCGAAACCCATTCGTCCTGCTCTCGCATTTCCCCTGCTCTTTCTTCTCTTCACCGCCGCCTGCCACAAACCCCACCCCGCCACCCTCGTCATCACCCACGCAACCCTAATCGACGCCACCGGCGCCCCTCCACAACCAAATTCCACAATCCTCATCGACGGCGCCAAAATCTCTGCTGTAGGCGCCGACTCCTCCCTCGAAATCCCCTCCGGCGCCCAGGTCATCGACGCCACCGGAAAATTCCTCATCCCCGGCCTGGCCGACATGCACCTCCACCTGATGGGTGCCGGCGAACCCGCCGGCAGCCGCGAATTCATCCTCCCACTCCTGATCGCCAACGGCATCACCACCGTCCGCGACATGGGCGGCGATGTCGCCCAACTGAAAAAACTAAAAAAGGAAATCGACTCCGGCGATCAACCCGGCCCGCAAATTTTCTTCACCGGCCCCTACCTCGACGGCAACCCGCCCTACTTCCAGCCCTCCATCGTAGTCGTAACCACCGCCGAAGCCGATGCCGCCGTGCACAAGCTGAAATCCGAAGGCGTCGACTTCATCAAAGTGCAATCACGCCTCAAGCCCGCTGCCTATTTCGCCATCGCCGAAGCCGCCCACAAAGAAAGCATCCGCTTCGTCGGCCACGTCCCCGATTCCATCTCTCCCGCCCAGGCTTCCGACGCTGGCCAGGCCAGCATCGAGCACCTCACCGGAATTCTCCTCGCGTGCTCTTCCAGGGAAGCGGAATTGCGCCAGCAGCAACTCAATCCGCCTCCTCGCAAAGAAACTCCGCGCCAAACCAGCCTCCGCCAGCGAGCTTGGCAGCAAGCCGTCCTCGACTCGTACTCCCCCGAAAAAGCCCAAGAGCTTTACGCCAAACTCCTCGCCAATCACACCTGGCAAGTTCCCACGCTTCCCCTGTTGATCGAGCTTGCCTATCTCACGCCTGCCACCGACCGCGCCAACGACCCGAACCTGAAATATATTCCGCAAAATCTGCAAAAAATCTGGAAACAGGGACGCGCCGAAAGCCTCGCCAATAAGACTTCCGGTGATTTTCTGTTGCGCGCAAAACTCGTCGAGGCCTCTCTCAAAGCCGTGGGCGACATGCATGCAGCAGGCATCCCCATGATGGCGGGCACGGATTCCACCGCTCCGAATCTCGTTCCCGGCTTCGCCCTCCACGACAGCATCGCCGATTTTGTTCAGGCAGGCCTCACACCTATGGAAGCGCTGCAAGCCGCAACTTCAAAACCCGCCGAATTCCTCAATCGCAGCAACGAGCAGGGCACCATCGCCCCCGGTCAACGCGCCGATCTCGTCCTGCTCGACGCCAATCCACTCAACGACATTCACAACACCAAAAAAATTCACGCCGTAATTTTAAAAGGGAAGTCCCTCGACCGCACCGCCCTCGACGCACTCCTGAACGAAGCCGCCCAATTCGCCGCCAAACCGTAGCGGCGACCTTCAGGTCGCCCAGTCCGGGAACGCCATTCTCCCGAATGGCGACTTTGCAACCGCCAAAAAAGTAGGGCCCGCCTTCCGAGTCGAGCCGCTCTTACTCTTGTGGCACAGGCATTCCTGCCCGTGCTCTTGGGTCTTCATAGCAGCCCGTGGCGAAAGTATGCTCTGCTTCAACGGTCTGCGCGGTGTCATCCAGCCGTTTGCCGCACCTGATAGTGAAGTTGGACAACGCCATCCGAGAATCGTTGCACAGACAGCAAGCGGAGCGGCACCTGCCGATGTCGAGGCGCTATCAACGGTATGCCTTCGCCGATGAACGTCGGGATGAAGCTGATGATGAACTCATCGATCGCCCCTTCATCGAGGAAGGAAGCGATGAGCTCGCCGCCGCCCATCATCCACACATTCTTTCCGGGTTGAGCGCGCAGCCGTTTCGCGAACCCACTTATCGGCTGCGTTATGAAACGGACGCCGACCGGGACCGATGGAGGTGGCGCCTGACGCGAGAACACGTTGTGCACGTCATTTGCACTGAAGCTCGCGCCCATCTTGACACTCAGGTCGAATGTCTTTCGACCGAGAATCTTCGCGTCGACCGTGCGCATGAATTTTGGCAAACCATAAAAACCTTTCGGCGCCGGACGATTCGTCAGCCAGTCGACGTTTCCGTCCAGTCGAGCGATGTAACCATCAGCGCTCGTCGCAATGTGAACGATGATTTTTCGCTTCGCCACGGCTGTCCCTTCCTGGTCGTGATTCGCGTGAAGATCACGACTTGTACCACGGGCTGTTAGGGAAGCCGGAACCTAAGCCCCGCCAAGAAACTAAACTACAACCGCCGCCGTCTTCCTCCCCGGATTGAAAAACGGCAACGCCACCACCTTCGCCGACACTGTCTTCCGCGACGCTTCCACCGTCAATTCCATGCTCAAATTCGTCCCCAGCGCCGCGCTCTCCCGGCCCACCGTCGCCAGTGCAATCATCCTCTTCAATGTCGGCGACCACGTCGTCGACGTCGCCTTCCCCACCTGCCGCCCCTCGCGATACACCGGCACAGCCACCCGCGAGGCGGTAGACGGCACCTGGGGCGCTATCCCAATCTTTTCGTAGAGCGCTTCCACCTCGTTCCAATTCACTTCCAGCCCTACCAGCCGCCGCGCCGGACCGCCCTTCTTCGCCTCCATCGCCAGCGCCTCGCGCCCCACAAAACTCTCTTTCTTCAAGTCCACGAGTTTTCCCAGCCCGATCTCCTCTGGTGTATAGCGCTGCTCATCAATCAGCGATTTCTTGCTCGAAATGTAATCCACTTCAATCAGGATCAATCCCGCTTCGATCCGCGCGATATCCAGCGCCACCATACCCGCCGGATGAATGTCGAACGCCCGTCCTTTGTTCATCAATTCATCAAAAACCTTGATCGCGTCCTTCCATGGCACCCAGATCTCATAACCCAGATCGCCCGTGTAACCCGTCCGCGAAATATCCACCGGCACGCCCGCGATCTTCCCATGTGTCACCCGGAAATATTTCAGCCCCGCAATGTTCGCCTCCGCCGCCGCTTGCAGCAGCTTCCCTGAAGTCGGCCCTTGCAGCGCCAGCGCCGCCACCTTTTCCGAAATATCCTCGATTTGCACGTCCAGCCCCAGCGAATTCTGGCTGAACCACCGCAAGCTCGGATCCGCCGCCGTCCACCGGTACTCGTTCTCTCCCAGCCGCGTAATCGTCCCGTCGTCCACTACTTTCCCCTCGGGATCGCACCAGCAGCAGTAAATCACCTGGTCCACGGCCACCTTGTTAATGTCCCGCGTAATCACCCGGTTCACGAACTTCGTCGCATCCGCGCCGGTAAGCCGGTATTTGAACAGCGGTGAAATATCAATCAGCGCCGCGGAATTCCGAATGGCGTTGTATTCGTGCTCGTGCGTCATCTCATAGACGCTGACCGTGTAATAGCCGGACCACTCGCGATAGCTCAGGCTTTCGCAAAGCGCCAATGTTCTCTCGTGGAATGCGGTTCCAACCGGCACGTAGCCTCCGTGATTCAATCCAAACTTTGCTCTCAGCTCATCAAAGGAACTTCGGATTATAGTTTCGATTTCCGTATGGCCGCAAGCCGAGTTCAAATCGCGTGCCAGCGCCAAATGGCCTGTCCGGAAGGCCAGTAATTAAATCGATGAAGTTTCGCCCAGCCCGCGCCCGTTTCGCCTGGAATTTGCTAGCCTGAATTTAACCTTGAGAGTCCTGTTTAGTCGCGCTCGCCGTCGGAGGGCGAGCGCACTCATACATTCTATTCACCAGACTGGGTTTAGGGAGATTCACGTGAAACGCACATCCAGCTATCGCAGTTTGGCAAGCCTCCTCTTCCTCGGGATAGCGGCAAGCCAGTCCGCGCCCCAGACCACAGCAATCTATAAGAACGAGTCCTCTGCCAGCGCCCAGACATCTGCGGGACACGTGGCACGTACCACAAAAGCCGTGAACTATCGCCGTGCCAATGGCTTCACAAAGGTCGATCTCCAGGGCACCGAACTCCTGCAGGGCGCCAGCGCCGAAGTAAAGGTCGAAAGCAAGAACAAACGCATGGAGATCGAGGCAAAATTCGAAGGCCTGAACGACGCCACAAAATTTGGTCTGGAATATCTCACCTACGTCTTCTGGGCCGTTTCAGCCCAAGGTCGCGCCGAAAATCTCGGTGAAGTCGTCGCCAAAAACGGCGCCGCACACGTAAAAGCCGTCACCGACATGCAGACCTTCGGGATGATCGTCACCGCCGAACCTTATTTCGCCGTGACCCAACCCGGAAACATGGTGGTGCTCGAAAATACGGTTCCAGTCACTGGCGGCGGCAAGGTCGAAAACATTGATGCCACCTACGAGCTGCTTGGGCGCGGAGTCTACTCTTCCTCCAACACCAAAATCGAAAACGCCATTTTCGGCATTGATCCCAAGACCCCGCGCGAGCTCTTTGAAGCTCGCAACGCCGTTCGCATCGCGCGCAATGCCAGCGGCGGCAAGTACGCCCTCTCCACCCTCGCCAAAGCGGAGCAGCAACTGACCGCCGCGGAAGACGCCTATCACTCCAAACGTGACAAAAAGACTGTGGAGTCGACTGCGCGCGATGTCGTCGAAACCGCCGAAGAAGTTCGCGTAATGGCCGTGAAGCAGAAGGCCGAAGAAGAAGCTCAAGCACGCCTGGCCGCGGAGAAAAAGGCCGCCGAAGACCGTGAAGCCAAAGCCCGCGCCGATGCAGAAGCAGAATCCCGGCGCCGCCAGGAAGCCGATCAGGCCCGCATTCAAGCGGAGCAAGCCAAAGCCGAAGCTGAGCGCATGAAACTCGAAGCCCAGCAAGCCGCCCAGGAAGCTGCCAAACAAAAAGCCGAAGCGGAGCAGGCAGCTCTCGAGGCGTCCAAACAAAAGGCCGAAGCCGAGCGAGCCCGTCAGACAGCACTGGACCAGCAGCACGCCGCCGAAGCCCAAACACAAAAAGCATTGCAGGCAGCCGCCCAGGCCGAAAACGAAAAAGCCCAATTGCGAGCGCAGCTCCTGGAACAGCTCAATTCTATTTTGCAGACCCGCGACTCCGCCCGCGGCCTCATCGTCAATATGTCAGACGTCCTTTTCGATACGGGAAGCTCCACTCTCAAACCCGGAGCCCGCGAGAAGCTAGCCAAAATTTCCGGAATCCTCCTCGCCCACAAAGGCCTCACGCTCCAGATCGAGGGTCACACCGACAGCGTCGGCAGCGACGACTTTAACCAGCAACTCTCCGAGCGCCGCTCCGATTCCGTTCGGGATTTTCTCGCAGAAGAAGGCGTCCCTCCCAGCGCAATGTCCGCCCGCGGCTTCGGCAAGACGCAACCCGTAGCCTCCAACGACAGTGCCGAAGGCCGCCAACGTAATCGCCGCGTCGAACTCGTCGTCAACGGCGATGCCATCGGCAAAACGACCCCAGTCGCCGCCAGCGCCGCCGCACCAAATTGATTCGTCCCCGTAGCGGGCACCTTCTGAGGGGGGCACCTTTTTGTATTTGAATCCCGACTCGGCAATAATGAGTCAGTTTCCGATTCTCCGACCTGCCAGCCACTTGAACAGAACCGTGGTAAATTCGAGTTCGATGACTGAGTCCAAAAATCACCGACTGCTTGTTTGTGTGTTTGTTCTGCTTTTCTTCGCTTTTGGATTGTCTGCATGTCGGCGTGGAAATACCGCGCGCCATACAGACGCCTTGATTGTGTGTCCCAGAGCCGAGGGAGTTAACTGGGAGCAGTTTCAAGGCACTGACCAACTCGCTTATCAGGTAAAGGTGGAATATCCGGCCGATAGCATGATTGCGTGCATCTCGAAGAAATTGAGCGAAAACAGTTGGCAGCCGTTGAAGGAAGACTTCTGGAATCCGGGGCTTCCTTCATCACAAGTCAGAGGCTGGACGCACTTTACTGATGCGACGGTTCATCCCGAAGCAGCCGTCGATGCTTGGGTCGCCCAATGGCAGAATCAAGCTGGCGATGTTGCTTGGTATTACCTGCAATACAGGTACCCGCCGCAAGACCGTTACACTCTTTTTGTGAACGCAGGTTTCATACCGGCGAATAAAGCGAAGAACGAGCCGAAGATTCCACAAAATCGGAAATAGCCGCGACCTTCACACTGCCAACTCCTGGTAATCGGAAACTGACCCACCACCGACTCCGCCATCTCCTTGTGAACACGCCGCACTCCCAGTAGAATGTTTCGTTCCACGTTTCATCGAAATTCTCTTCTTCATTCCGGAGTCCTAACGAATGGCGCAGTCCTACGATGTCGTCGTCATCGGAGGCGGTCACAACGGTCTTGTGAACGCCGCCTATCTGGCCAAAGCTGGCAAAAAAGTGCTGGTTCTCGAACGCCGCGGCGTCCTCGGTGGCGCCGCCGTCACTGAAGAAATCGTCCCCGGCTTCCTCTTCTCCGAATGTTCCTACGTAGTTTCCCTGCTCCGCCCCGAAATCATTCGCGAACTCAATCTGCCCCACTACGGCCTCGAAATCCTCCCGCTCGACGGCACCTTTTCTCCCATGCTCAGCGGCGATTTCCTCTGGCGCGTCAACGATCACGCCAAAACCCAGCGCGAAATCCGCCGCCACTCTCGCCTCGACGCCGAAGCCTACGACGAATTCTCCAAAATGATGACGCCGATGTGCCGCTTCGTGAAGCCCATGCTCTCCATGATCCCGCCGGATCCCACCACGCTGAATCCGAAGGATCTCAGGCAGCTTCATTTCCTGCTGCAGCGTTTTCGCGAACTCAGTTCCGACGAGCGCTACACCTTAATCCAATTGATGACCATGAGCGCCGCCGACTTCCTCGACCAGTGGTTCGAGACTGACGTCCTCAAAGCCACCATGTCCGCCTCCGGCATCATCGGCACTTTTCTCGGCATTCGTTCGCCCGGCACCGCCTACGTTCTCCTCCATCACTACATGGGCGAAATCGATGGCGCGTTCCGCTCGTGGGGTTTCAGCCGCGGCGGCACCGGCGCCATCTCAAACGCCATCGGCGCCGCCGCGCGCGAATTGGGCGTTGAAATCCGCACCAACGCCCCCGTCGCAAAAATCCTCAACAAAAACGGCCGTGCCACCGGCGTCGCCCTCCAATCCGGCGAAGAAATCCGCTGCAACGTCATCTCCTCCAGCGTCGATCCGCATCACACTTTCCTTTCTTTCATGGACGCAAGAGATCTGCCCTCCGATTTCGTGGAGAGCGTCAAGCGCTACAAATTCCGCGGCTCCTCCGGCAAAGTCAATCTCGCGCTGAGCGCCCTTCCCAATTTCAAAGCCCTGCCCGGAGTCGGCGCCCACCTCCGCGGCGCAATCTCCATTTCGCCCGGAATGGAATACATGGAACGCGCCTACGACGACGCGAAATATGGCCGCTACTCCCAGCGCCCCTACGTCGACATGGTCATCCCCAGCCTCACCGACCCCTCCGTCGCGCCTCCGGGCAAGCACGTTCTCTCCTGCTTCGTGCAATACGCGCCCTACAAGCTCGCCCAGGGCACTTGGGACGATCACCGCGAAGCCTTTGGCAACAACGTCATCAATACCATCGCCGAGCACGCGCCCAACATCAAAGACATCATCATCGACAAACAAGTCCTCACCCCGCTCGATCTCGAACGCGAATTCGGCCTAACGCAAGGCAACATCTTCCAGGGCGAACTTTCCCTCGAACAACTCTTCTTCCTCCGCCCCGTTCCCGGCTGGGCCTACTACCGCACTCCCATCGACAACCTCTACATGTGCGGCTCGGCCACGCATCCCGGCGGCGGCATCATGGGCGCCAACGGCCGCATCGCCAGCCAGGTCATCCTGAAAAACTGGAAGAAGGCGGCCAACTGACCATGCCCATCGGACAAAAAGTAGTTCTCATTGGCGGCGGTCACAACGCGCTCATCACCGCATTTTATCTGGCCAAAGGCGGCTTCAAGCCCACCGTCCTGGAGCGCCGCGAACATCTCGGCGGCGGCGCGATCACCGAGGAATTTCATCCCGGCTTCAAAGCCTCCACGCTCTCGCACACGCTCGGGCCCCTCCGCGTGGACGTCGCTCGCGACCTCCAGCTCCAGAAATTCAATCTCCAAATCATCCAGCCGGAACCTCGCCTTTTTGCTCCCTCGCCCGATGGGCGCGGCCTCCTCTTCTACAACGACACCGCTAAAACCGCCGCCGCGTTATCACATCTCCCCGTGAAAGAGGGCGCCCGCTACACCGAATTTGCCGCAATCCTCGAGGAAATGTCCGAAGTTTTCGGCCGCATCGCTTCCATCACGCCGCCGGCCATCGATCATCCCTCGCCCGAGGATTTCTGGAATTTGCTGACCACCGGCCGCGCCGTCCGCGGCCTCGGCAAGACCGGCATCTTCCATCTCTTGCGCTGGGGCCCCATGGCCGTTGCCGATTTCGTCGCCGAATTCTTCGACACGGAACTCCTGCGCACCGCGATCGCCGCCCGCGGCATCTTCGGCGCAAATCTCGGCCCGTGGTCCGCCGGCTCCACCGCGCTTCTGCTGCTCCGCGCCGCTGCGGATCCGCATCCTGTCGGCTCGGCTGCCTTTCCGCGCGGCGGGCTCGGCGAATTCTCGCGCGCGCTCGGCGAAGCCGCGCAAAGCGCCGGCGTCGAAATCCGCACCAACGCCGAAGTCGAAAACATCCGCACCAAAAATGGCGCCGTTTCCGGCGTCGTCCTCGCCGACGGCGAAGAAATCGCCTGCGAAGCTGTCGTTTCCGGCGTCGATCCGAAACGCACCTTCTTCAAACTCCTCGACCCCGCGAATCTCGATCCCGTTTTCGCCATGCGCATGAAGAACTTCCGCATTTCCGGCAGCGTCGCCAAAGTCCATCTCGCGCTCGGCGATCTGCCGCACTTCACGTCGCTCTCCGATACGGTCTCGCCGGACGGCTACCGCGAAGCCCTTTCTGGCCGCATTCACATCGGCCACGAAATCGACTATCTGGAGAAAGCGTTCGACGCCTCGAAGTACGGCGAGATTTCCGCCGCGCCCGTTCTCGACATCACGATTCCCACGATTCTCGATCCGTCGCTCGCTCCGGAAGGCAAGCACGTCCTTTCCGCCTACTTCCAATTCGCGCCGTACAAGCTGAAGAAGGGGACCTGGAAGGAACGCCGCGGCGAGCTCGCGAACATCGTCATCAAGACGCTTTCCGCTTACGCGCCGAACTTGCCGAAGCTGGTGGAATCGTCGCACATAATCACGCCGCTCGATCTCGAAACGACTTACGGTTTCACGGGTGGCCACATTTTCCACGGCGAGCTTGCGCTCGACCAGCTCTTCACCATGCGGCCGATTCTCGATTGGGCGCGCTATCAAACTCCGGTGAAAGGGCTTTTCCTCTGCAGCAACGGAACGCATCCGGGAAACGGCTTGACCGGCGCATCCGGCGCCAACGCCGCCAAGGAAATCATCCACGAACTGCGCTAAGTAGCACAGGCTTTAGCCTGTGGGGGAAAAGTCTCTTTCTTTAGGAGGCCGGGGCTTCAGCCCCGGCGTAAAGCGATTGACGCGAATGGGCTTTAGCCCCTGAAGATAAGGATGTTCTGAGTTCTCCGCAGCTTGTGAAGCGTTATGCCCATATAAACACTTAAGGAAGCAACTGCAAACATGACAACCATCAATCGAGAGAAACTCAAGAAACTGCACGAACGCGAAGCCAGACGCTTCGTCGCCGAACATCCGCGCTCCGCCGAACTCTACAAACGCGCGCAGCATTCGCTGCTCGGCGGCGTCCCGATGAACTGGATGAAAAAGTGGGCGGGCGAATTTCCCGTCTTCGTCACAAAGGCGAAAGGCGCGCACTTCACTTGCGCGGATGGAAAAGAGTACGTGGATTTGTGCCTCGGCGACACAGGGGCGATGACCGGGCACTCGCCGGAAGTTGTGGCGGCAGCGGTGGCCAAGCGCGTCAAAGAGGGAATCACCCTGATGCTCCCCACGGAGGACGGCGCCTTTGTCGGCGAGGATCTCAAACGCCGGTTCGGTTTGCCGTACTGGCAGTTCACGCTCACCGCCACCGACGCCAATCGCTTCTCCATCCGCATCGCCCGCGAGATTACCCAGCGCTCGAAAATTCTCGTCTTCCACTATTGCTATCACGGCACGGTGGATGAAACCTTCGCCACGCTCGAAAACGGCGTAGTCGGCCCTCGCCGCGGCAACATCGGGCCGCCCGTCAATCCCGCGGAGACTACCCGCATCGTCGAATTCAACGATCTCAACGCACTCGAAGGGGCGCTGAAGCACAACGACGTCGCCTGCATCCTCGCCGAGCCGGCCATGACCAATGTCGGCATCATCCTCCCCGACGACGGGTACTGGAAGCAGGCGCAGCAACTGGCGAAGCGGTACGGCTCGCTCTTCATCGCCGATGAAACGCACACCATCTGCGCCGGGCCGGGCGGGTGCACCGCGGAGTGGAAACTGGAGCCGGACCTGGTCGTCTTCGGCAAAGCGATCGGCAGCGGCATCCCCGGCGGCACGTACGGCTGCTCGGAGGAAGTGGCGCAGCGCATCTCCGCGCGCATGCACCTGGAGGATTGCGACGTCGGCGGAATCGGCGGCACACTGGCGGGGAATGCGCTGTCGCTCGCGGCAATGCGCGCCACGCTCGAAAATATTCTGACCGCGAAAAATTTCGAGAAGATGATGCCGCTCGCGGTGCGCTTCAACGACGGCGTGGCCGCGGAGATCAAAAAACATGGCCTGCCCTGGAACGTCCAGCGCCTCGGCTGCCGCGCCGAATACACCTTTTGCCAGCGCGCCCCGCGCGACGGCGGCGAATCCGCCGCCGCGGCCGATTTCGAGATGGAGCGCTTCCTCCATCTGTACGCGCTGAACCGCGGCGTCCTCCTCACTCCATTCCACAACATGGCGCTGATGTGCCCTGAAACCACGCCGGCCGACATCGACCAGCACACCCGCATTTTTGCCGAGGCCGCCGCTGAATTGGCGTAAAAGCGCCGGGTCGGATCACCGTCTCAGGAAAGTCGCTTTGCAAAAATCCTTTCAGTTACACCCTGCTCATTTCACTGTCATGTCCGCGTAACAAACTCCGCGTCTACTCCACTTAAGTGAATGTTGGGGGAGTTCTCGAAAATCGGCATATCGCTACCCCTGCTTGTGAGAGGCGACCACCGCAACCGGTTCGCCCTCGACGTTAGCCTAAATTCAATTCTGCTCTGAAGGAGCAAGTATGCAAAGGTTTTGCAGCCTACTGTTGGTGTTAGTCTCCTCGATGGGTCTGGGTCTGCCGGTGCTCGCCCAGTCTGGGAAGGGCTCCGTCACTGGCGCCGTTAAGGATTCCGGCAGTTCGGTTTTGTCGGGAGCGCTGGTCGAACTTCTGCCGCTCGGAATAAAGGTAGTTTCCGACGACCAGGGAAAATTCAGAATTCCGGACGTGCCTGCTGGCGAATATACCCTCAGCGTTTCCTACGTCGGTTTGTCAGTCTCCAATGTTCCGGTTGTGGTCTCCGCCGGGCAGGAAGTCACGGCGAACGCTGTTTTACAGGTTGCCTCGCAGAACGATCAGGTCATTGTCACTGCGGAGCGCATGCAGGGTGAGGCGGAAGCCATCAACATCGAACGCACCAGCGATGATATCGTGCAAGTCTTGCCCGAAAGAGTCATCAACAGCCTGCCGAATACCAACATTGCCGACGCCGTCGGCCGCCTTCCCAGCGTCTCTCTCGAACGCGACGAAGGCGAAGGCAAGTACGTGCAGATCCGCGGCACCGAGCCGCGTCTCACCAACGTCACCGTCAACGGCGTGAACCTGCCTTCTCCGGAGGGCGCGGTCCGCAATATCAAGCTGGACGCCATTCCGGCCGACCTCGTCGAGCGCATCGAAGTGTTCAAGACTCTCTCCGCCGACCAGGACGCCGATGGCATCGCCGGCACAGTCAATCTGGTCACTCGGACCCCCGGCGACAGGCCGATTTATGCCTTCGGGGCAACCGGGGGATACAATCCCATTCAAAACGGCTTCTGGCGCGACGGGTTTAACGGAATCTTTGGCAAACGCTTCGGCGTCAGCAAAAAATTCGGCTTCTTGCTGAACGGCACCTTCGATAATACCAACCGCGGTATCGACGACCTCGAACCGGGCCAGACCACCGGAGCGGATCCCGTCTCGGGTCGCAATGTGGCGTTCACCAGCACCGAGGATCAGCGCTCCTACAGCTACTACCGCAAACGCTATGGCTTTTCCACCGGCATCGATTACAACATCAAGCCGGGATTCAGCGTCTACGCCAGGGGTCTCTATTCCGACTTCCACGACTACGGCGATACCTGGGTCTACACGCCCAACTCTGGGAACACCATCAAGTCTGTGTCCCCGGATGGCAAACAAATCACCTTCGATAACGCGCAAGACTGCCAGGCGGTTAACCAGGCATTTGACGCCAGCCCCGCTGCCAACCCCAACAATCTCAATCCCTGCTCGCCGGGTTCCTATAACTACCGCCACTATATCCGCCGGCCTGATCAGCAGGTTTATAGCCTCCTGACCGGCGTAAGGCGCGATCTTTCTTCTAATTTAATCGTCGTTGAGTTCGCAGCCTCCCGTTCCCACAATATCGGCGGCCAGGATTTCGCCACCACAAACTTCAACGGCGCCGCAGCCAGCTACGACGCCCAGGGGAATCTGGTACCCGGCTCGAACGGCGCGGACCTCGCGGTCAGTCTGGCGAATCCTTTCCGTCCCAAATTCAACGCGCTCGATAACACTAATCTCTTCGATGCCACGCAGTATGTCCTGGCGAACACGTCCTTCACGCATTACATCGCCCAGCAGCTTAATTTCCAGGGCGCGGTGTCCCTCTCTCACCGCTATAGCGCGCACTCGCACCTCGGAACTTTCTCCATGGGACTCAAGATCCGAAACTCCCATTCCACCCAAAACGAAAGCGACCAGATTTACGATTACCAGGGCAGCAGCATTACCCTTCCAACGGTCGTGGGCGGCTATACCAATCCCACTTACTACGACAACTTCTTCCGCATCGGTAACCAATCCTATGACCCGGCCTCCAACTACAATTCCATTGTTAACGCCGTCGTGCCCCTCCTCAATGATCCGACGCAGTTTTCCCTGGACCAAGCGAGGAGCATTCGCCGTGGCGCGGGCGCCTTCTTTGACGCCAATGAACGCATCTACGCCGGCTACTTGATGAACGTCATTTCCGTCGGCAAATGGCGCCTCGAGACCGGCGTTCGCTTCGATGCCGCCAACACCGGCTTCACGGCAAATAAGATCGTCACGAGCGATCCGAACAATCCATTGATCACCCCAAGCAACCCGAGCATCAACCCGGTATTCCAAAGCTCGAGTTACTTCAACGCCTTGCCCAGCGTCCAGGCGCAATACCAGCTTGAGAAGAACACCAACCTGCGCCTGAACTATAGCCAGGGCATCGCCCGTCCCAACATCGGCGACCTTGTGCCCACCACCATCGTCGATCCCAACGCCAGTCCCAAGACAGTCACCCAGGGCAACCCCAACCTGAAACCCACCAAGGCCAACAATTACGACATCCTGATCGAGCACTATTTCCAACCGCTCGGCATCATCCAAGGCGGATACTTCTACAAGCAATTATCCAATCCGATCTATGCAACATCCAGCCTGCTCCCTCCGACTGATCCCAACCCCGGATTCAGGCTCCTGCAATCCATCAACGGCCCCAACGCTCACATTCAGGGCATCGAAGTCTCCCTGGAACAGCATTTTTCGTTTCTTCCGGGATTGCTCAGGGGACTCGGCCTCTCCGCGAACTACAGCTACACCCAGTCGTCCGTGTCCTTTCCGGCCTTCTTCTCTCCGGCGAATGCGGGGGGCGAGGGACGCATCGATCACCCGTCTTTGCCGCGCCAGGCTCCCAACACCTGGAACATCAGCCCGACCTATGATCGAGGACGCCTCTCGGTTCGTTTCGCCATTAGCCACAATGACGCCAACATTCAGTTCTACAACTACTCCCACACCGATGCAGCCACAGACAAGGATCCGATCCTGGGAATCAAGGGGCCAACCGGCGACGTCTATTTCTACGCCCACACCCAGTACGATATTCAGGGCAGCTATCGTATCGCCAAGGGGCTTAGCTTTATAGCTTCCGGGCTGAACCTCAGCAACGAGGTTTTCGGCTTCTACCAGGGCAGCACCATCTATCCCATCCAGCGCGAATACTACAAGCCAACGGTTTCGTTCGGCGTCCGCTGGACCTCCTCGCCCGAATAAGCGTCCGGGTGTGCGCCCTCGCCGTTTCGGGGCGCGCACGCTCACCCGGCCACCCCAAGCAGCGGGGCGCGATCGATTTCCCGGTCGCGCCCCGCTGCTGTTTTTTTCTGTCTCCGATTCCCAAACGTAGCGCTGGTCTTTTAAGCCAGCGCTCTTTCCTTTATCCATTCCTCTGTGATCCGCGTGGTCTGACCAGGCGACCGGTATATACCCCACCCCCGGGGGTCCTGTATGTGCGGGAATGATTGGGGTTAGGGGAAGTCGACAGTCTACAGCCGACAGCTCACAGCTGAAACGAGAAGAGATAGCGGAAGAAGAGTAAAAGCGACAGAGGAAAGAGGGACTCACCGCAGAGACGCTGAGTGCGCAGAGTTCGGAGCGCAGAGCAGAGGCGGGACGGAAATCGGATGGAGGGACGGGCATTGGGGGATCAGGAGCGGAGCCCTTCGGCAGGCTCAGGGGGGACATCCTTTGTCGGATGTCCCGAGCGGGTGGCGGCATCTTTGAAGGCGGGGTTTAGATTGCCGTATTTGGGGTTGTAGGCGAGGTCGACGGTTTTGAGGAAGGCGTTGGAGAGATCGTGGGAGGCCTGGCGGGCTTGCTTGCTGCCTTTGGAGGTGAGGAGGAGCTGGGCGAGGTAGCCGAAGGTGGCGGCGCGGCGGGTGGAAATGCGGTTGGCGGCGAGGGCGCGGAAGACGCGGGCCATGGCGCGGTGAACGTCGTCTTCGGAGGGAGGATCGTCGTTGAAGAGGCCGATTTCGAGCAAGAGGTCTTCGTTGTGTTCTACGGGAGGGCGGCTTTTGAGGACGGTGCCGTGGGAGCGGCAGTAGCCGTTGAGGGAAGGGACGGAGGGCATGCAGCAGCCGCGTCCGTCGGCGAATTGAAAGTTGCAAAGGTCGTAGGGTGAACCGGCGCGCTTGGTTGTCATGGGGGAAGTATATTAATCAGATAACTAAATGTAAAGTTACAGGGTGTTACATCGCGTTCGAACGATGTGCAAAACGTTTCGAATGGCGGGAGTGTCTGTTCGAATTGGCAGTGGTGCGGGATGGGGAAGAGGCGGAGGTTGAAAAGTTCAAAGTTCAAGAGTTGAAGAGGGAGAAAAACCCAAGACCCACCCTTTCAAAACCAAGGGTGGGGCACCCGGCAGACTTTACCGACATGACTGTCGCAATGGCATTCGGTAACTTTGGGTCCTCTCCGGCCACACAGGAGGGGAGTTTGAAACCAAATACTGCTTTGTGTGGAATCCCTCCTCTGTATCCAGCGCCGGTGCACTTGCTTGGAGTGGCGGTTGTGGCTGCTCCGACATGAAATAAAGAGTGGGTGCCCTGGGAGATGGACTCGCGTCGATCGCTCTTGCCTCCGCATTTTATCGGATCTATGGAACTATACTTTTCGCAACTATGACTTGTTTCGGAGGAAGCCGATCAGTCCGACGATTCCAGTGAGCGTCAAAACCAAGGTGGAAGGCTCCGGAACTTGCGAGGCTGGCGGATCGAGCGGCTGAGTGTTGGCAGCGGAAAAGCCGCCCTCGCTGGACACATAATAATAGCCAGACTGGTAGCATGGGTAGCCGCAGGCTTGCATCGTTGACTGGCCGCCGTAGTTAATCACAAATTCATCAAAGATCCCAGGTTGAGGGTTATAGGCTACAAACGAGCCGGCTGTCACCACTCCGTTTACTTCCGTGAAGGAATTCACCAATTGGTTGAGAAATTGTGTCGCGTCAATCGGGCCGGGACCAACGATCGAGGCAATGGCCGCCGGATAGCTCTCGATGAGTACTTGAGCAGCGGGTCCGGTGGTGTTGTCTGTGAGTCCGAGGATTTCTCCGGAGACGGTGCCGGAAAGATTTCCATCCGTGTTGGTGATCGTGAAGGAAAAATCATCCGCCTTGGCGGAGGTGCCTGAGAGGACAATCCCGGAAAGAGCCAAAGCGAAAATCAACCTTATGCAGTTTAGTGGCAAAGTGAATTCTCCCTGTTCGTTCGGTGGTTCTACCCTTTCCCTTGCATGTTCCTGGCCCATCTCACCATGCTGAAACGAAATGACTTGCCATACCGCACGCCTGCGAATGGCCTCGGCATTGGGCGCGGGGTTCACCATTCAGGGAATAAATATGGGGCGCGGAGCTGAGGCAACCGCCGTGGACAGAAGCGGCATAGAATGAGGAGTTCTGGGGGGGCGGCGATGGAACTCTACATATTTGGGCGTCCCGGTTACACCAAGATTTCCACGTTCCGGAGGAACGTTCCGAATTCCCTTGCGGGCGGGGGCTTAGGGTAAAGGAGTGGGGAGTGGTTTGAGAAAAGAAACCCCAAAAGGCTGGCATAAAAGCCAGCGCTACATTGAAGAATGCCGAGACGCAAAAAGCACAGGCCCTTCGACTTCGCTCAGGACAAGCAGGCGGGTGGCATGGGCCACGCGCCCAGAGAACTGGCGGAAACCGCGGGTTACTGAGGACGAGCCTCGATACGCTTGCCAAGTTCCAGGATGCCGTCTCGATTTAGTTTATTTTGTTCAAGCAGGTCGAGGAGTTCAGACTCCAGAAGGATGTACCTATCGACCACGAAGATAACGCGCTTAAGGTGTGTGCAGAATGGACCACGGAAAGCAATCCCCTGGCTTGTAAGCGAATCTATGACAGCATCAACGGACACGAGCGCAGAACCACTTCTAGCCTTCACCATGATTGGGCCTTCCAGCGCACACCAAATTTGCCGAACTCTCCCGGCTGGTCAGGAGAAGTCGAGAGTAGCAGATCAGGGTAGTGACGTCCAAGGTAATTAAGCAAGCGAGATATTAATTTATTGTAATGATAAAAGGCTGTTCCCGGTCTAAAGATCCGAAAAACGGCGGATGGCCCGGACGATGGACTCCTGTCCTTTGCCTTCGCGAGGAGCGCATTTCAGTCTGGAGCCAGCCAATCATTTGCAGTTGAGGTTCTTCGGACATCTCCGGTAAACAACACCGGAGTCCCAACAACAGACCTTGTCGGGTGCCCTCAGAATGACGTGCGCGGACGAAGGGACGGGAGTTGCGGTGCAAGCTCGGCGCCTGCACAAGGCAACGGGGAGCCCAAGCGGCGTAGAATGTGGAGTTCTGGAGGATCGCGATGGAACTCTACATTTTTGGCAAGTTCCTAGTGCGGGATGGGCAGGAAAGCACGTTCGAGGATGCGTTAGGCGAAGTGGTGACGGCGACACGGGCGGAGGTGGGGTGCGTGGAGGTGCATGGATACCGGTCGGTGCGGAATGCGCGGCTGTTCTATCTGCATTCGCGATGGAAGGATGAGCATGTGTTTGAGGCGCACGCGAAGCTGCCGCATACGGAGAAGTTTTTGGAGCGGGTGGAGAAGTTGTTGGATGCGCCGCGGGATGTGAAGCGGTGTGAGCGGATTGTGTGAGGAAGGAAGCCTTAAGCTTTTAGCCGTAAGCCTATAGCTAACGGCCAGAAGAGGGGAATTTAACACAGAGATCGCTGAGATGCAGAGGACGCTGAGATCGGAATAGAAAAGAGAGGACGCACGGAGCATAGCCAAAGGGCCACTGGTCACCTCCGAGGAGGCTGGCCCTCCTATGCTTGGCTGCGACAAGCAGGGCGGGCATGGCTGAAGCCATGCGCCTCCATTTGGGAGTTGGGAAAGCCCAAGAGGCCGCCGCTGCGGCGGGCTGGCTTGAAAGACCAGCGCTACATGGGGGAAGGCGGAGAAAAAGGCGGAAAAAGAAAAGGCCCACTCTTAGTTAAGAGTGGGCCTTTTGCCCAAAAGCACAGCCCCCTCGCAAATGCGGCTCGGGCAAGCACGAATGGCTGTGCCACTTGGGACTGGAGTTACTTGGATGCGGGGGTGCTGGACGGCTGGCTGGCTGCAGCTTGCTCGAGTTCGAGCGAGAAGCGCTTCCCGTTCGGGTAGATCGCGGTCAGCGTGCGGGCGCCATTGGTATCGGCGGCCGAGCCGTAGGCGTCTTCACTGTTGCGCGTGGCCTGCTCGGTGACATGAGCGGGGAAGGTGGCAACGGTCTGCTTACCCTGGAGAACGGTGACCTGGACGTTGGGTCCGGAGCCGTCCCACGTGATGGTGTAGTGGCCGGGGTTCAGCTCCTTGCCTTCGACGGTGACCTTTTCATACAGCTGGAGCGAGCCCTTGTTGGAATCGCCGGCAACGGCGGCCGAAGCCAGGAGCAGCGCCGAGCCAAAGAATGCGAGCGAGAGTTTCGAGAGTTTCATGATATTTCCTTTCAAATTACCGCGGGCACGCTGCGAACAAAATCAGGCGTACTGTGCGCGGGCGAGTTTCAAATTCGCTTAGTCACTAGATTTGACGCCGGGGAGAAGCAGGAGTTACGAAAAAGAGCATGCAAATAACCGGAAAGAATGAATCGCTTGGAGCAAATATTTCGATGTTTCCAATGGGGAGATGGGTGCATCAGCAACAGAGCGGAAAATGCCAGCCGACAGTCGACAGTCAACAGCTAAAAACTGAAGGCCTCAAGCCGAAATTGGAAAATCGTTGGGAACGGGATTATTTCCGGATGCCCGTCAGGCGGACGAGGAGAACGAGAGCATCGTCGTTGGCGGTGTGGAATTTTTGGAGAATTCGGTCCGCGGCTCGCTGCGGATTCTCGCGAGGGGAAACCGTTTCCACATAACGTCCATTAATCCCGTCGGTGGAGAAGAAGAGAGTGTCTCCCTCGAAGATGGGAATAACGGCGGCCTGGAGCGGAGGCAACTGCTTGCCGACAACGCCGCCCCGCAGGAGAAGCATCTCCGGATAATTGGAGCCTCTGGGGACCACTCGCGCCACTCCACCCACAACATTGCCGACGCCGAGCCAGGTCATCATGCCGTGCTCGAGATCGATCGAGGCGACGCTGAGAACGACGCCACGAGTGTACTGCAGCGAGCGGTGGCATTCTTCGACGAGCGAGATGACCGGCAGATCGGAGCCGTTCGTCAAAATGGCCGCGGCGGTTTTGGCGGCGCCGGCGGCTTCTTCGCCGTGGCCGATGCCGTCGATGGCGGCGACGAGGAGGCCGCCGGGCGTGGCGCAGAACACGTGGCAATCGCCGGATGTACCTTCGCCGGGAAGCGCGAAAGTGGCAACACCGTGTTCGACGAGGGGAGGGTCTAAGGTTTCCATTTTGTCACCTTCACAATCGTTCCGTGGCCTGGTTCGGAATTAATGTCGAACTCGTCCATCAGGCGACGCACACCGGGTAAACCGATTCCGAGGCTGCCGGAAGTGGAGAAGCCGTCGCGCAAGGCTCGCGGAATGTCGGAGATTCCGGGGCCCTCATCGGACGCGACGATGACGAGACCCTCGCGCCTGGAATCATAGATAACGTTCATGGCGATCAAGCCCTCTCCCGCGTAAGAGATGATATTCCGGGCAAGCTCCGAAATGGCAGTGGCGATCAGCGTGGCGTTGCCCAAAGAGAATCCGAGTTTGGTAGCGAGGGCGCGGCCTTTTTGGCGGGCCACGACGATGTCGCGATCGGAGATGACTCGCACCTTGCATTCAGCCTCCATCAGCGTGGTTCACCTGCGGATCGGTGCCGAATGGAGACGATGGAGGTTTGAAGCTTGAGCAACTGGAACACGTAAGCGATCTCCATTGGGCGGTCGATGCGGACGAACGCCCTTTGTTGGCGGAGGTGGCTTGTGTCGACTGCGCAGCCCACCCGTCCGCTCCATGAAACACCTGAGCCCTGAAGAGGAATAGCAAGAGAATCCCGGGGCCTCAATCGAGCCCACGCTCTATTAAGGCATCAGGTAGATACCGGATGGGTGGTGGCTGGCGGCGAGGTGGCCGCAGACATTGGGAAATTTGTTCGAGAGGCGAGTTCGGATCAGCGGGAAAGACTGTGCGCGCAGGAAGCGGGGAGGATGAGGATTTGGCCGGGGCGGAGGCGATTGGCGTCGCGCAATTGGGGATTGGCCTGGGCGATGCACGGCCAGGCGGTGGCGCTGCCCAACTGAGAAGCGGCGAGCTTCCAGAGAGAATCGCCGCTGCGGATGGTGACGCTTAAGGGCTGCACGCGAGGGCGATGATCGGTTCTGGGGACAATCAGCACGGTGCCGGGTTGGATGTGATTTGGATCGGAGATGTTGGAGTTGCCGGCGAGGAGTTCGTTCCAGCGGGAGCCGCTGCCGAGATGGCGGCGCGCGAGTTTCCAGAGGGAATCGCCGGACTGAATGCGGATTTCAGCGGTTTTGAGTGTGGTGGCGGCCGGAGCAGCCGGCGCGGCGTGTGGAGCGAGAGACGGCGGCGCGGGAGCTGCTTTGGATGGGAGAAGCAAGTTGGGCGCAGAGGCTGGCGGCATGGTGTGGACCGCGGGAGCGTGAGGCGCTACGTCGGTGAACGAGATGGCCGGTTTTGGAGGCGCGGACAAATTTGGAAAGAGAGGTGTGCGGCCATTGGGGAGCACTGGAGAAATACGTTGGCGAGAAAATGGATCGCGGCGGGAGGGAGCGACGCGGGGCAGAGGTTTCACGCTTTGGCGCGGATGCGAATTTAGTGAGACATGCGGTGCGATGGGTTGCACGGGAGCGGCAAAAGATGGTTGCGAGAGATCCATGGGGAAGCGTGACGGCGGCTGATGCTTCGCGGCGGCTTGGGCTGCTTGAGAATTTTCGAGTTTCTGGCGGCGGTAACGGCGGGCCACTTCTCCCAAACTTTCTGGAGCGGAATTCTTTTCAGCGTTGACAGCGGGCTGAACAGGATTCGCAGGCGTTGCAGCGGGATTATTTTTGCGGGCTTCGACGCGGGAGTGATCCTGCTGGGTGAGAATTTGCGATTGCTTTAAATCTTCGTTGGTATAAACGTGGGAATCTTTTTTCTGCTGCGCGGCCTTGCGCGCCTTTTCCTGGCGCGCGGCTTCGGCAACTTGCTGCGCATCCTGTTGCGCGTCTTGCGCGCGTGAGGGCAGGGTCAAAATAGAAGTGGACGCGGACAGGCACAGCAATATGCAGAGGCCTAGTGGCCGGTTGGGGGCCCGTCGAGATAGGGGCGTGCGGCTCATCAAGTTTTGTGAAACTGCCCTGGGGGACTCCAGAGCCGAGGCAACCTTAATTTCTGCGGTGATTGTACCCTTTAAGGACGGTGGAGAGGCAATAGAAATGTGCGAAAGAGGCATCCCCCGAAAGTACTGGACCGAGCGGCCAGTTGCGGGGGAGGCTGCGGAGTGTTGAGGAGTTGAAGCGGCAGGGCTGGTGGGCTAGGCTTTTGGAGGCTGCACGAAGGAAAATCAATAAGTGGGGAGAGCGTTGTGGCGAACTATTATTTGCTGAAGACGGAACCGACGGAATATGCGTTTGCGGATTTGATGAAGGACCGGGAGACGGAGTGGGATGGAGTGTCGAATCCCACGGCGGTGAAGAATTTGCGAGAGATGAAACCTGGAGCGCGGCTGATCATTTATGAGACTGGTGATACGAGAAGCGCGGTGGGGACGGCGACGGTGGTGTCCGTGAACGCGAAAGATCCGAAGAGGCCGGTGGTGAAGATTAAGGCGGGGAAGGCGCTGGCGAAAGTGGTTTCGCTGGAGGAGATCAAGAAGGAGAAGATTTTTAGGGAGTCGCCGCTGATCAGGATTGGGAGATTGTCGGTGGTGCCGTTGACGGAGGAGCAGTATGAGTTTTTTATGGGAAGGTAGGGGGAATCAATCGCTGTTCGTGGGACGATCGGTTGTGGCATCGGGTTCGAGGAGGTCCCACTTGTTGCCGTATAGGTCTTCGAAGACGGCGACGGTGCCGTAGGATTCCGTGCGGGGAGATTCGAGGAAACGGACGCCGCGGGACTGGTAGGCCTCATAATCGCGCCAGAAGTCGTCGGTGTGAAGGAAGAGAAAGACACGACCGCCGGTTTGATTGCCGATGGCGAGGGATTGTTCGGGAGAGTCGGCTTCGGCGAGGAGAAGAGCGGCGCCGCAGGAATTGGGAGGAGCGACGAGGAGCCAGCGTTTGTTGTCGGGGAGCGGAGTGTCCTGTAGCAGGTGAAAGCCGAGGTTTTGGGTGTAGAACTCCAATGCTTCATCATAGTTCCGCACTAGCAGAGTCAAATGGGTGATGGACTGGGACATGGATGGGGATTATTGCACTGGAATGCGAGAATTGGGAATGGTCCGGATCTAAATCTCACAACTTATAGAACCCGTCGAATTCGACTTGAGGTCAGCGGTGGGTAAACCCCGCACCGTTAAATGCGAAGGATGCGGCACCCGGCTAATACCAAAAGTGTTCCAAATAGGATAGATTTGCGCCACCGTGTTATCGGACCATTTTCGAGTGAAAAAGAAGGAACTGAGCACAGATCAGTTGCTCTCCGTCCCTTGCCCTTCGTGTGGTGTCGCTGAACGGCAACGTTGTGTGTTGCATTCAGGTGCCCAGCGCTCAGAACCGCACGTGGATCGGAAGCTTTCCGCGATTGAGGCCATAGAAAAGGGGCATCCAACATTCCAGCGGAATCGGAGGCCCAATCAACCCATGAAATCGAACATAGAGGCCCTACCCAAAATTTCATTCGATTTGGGCGGAGTGGTCACGCTGAATGAAAGCTTCGCAGCAGGAGAGACTATTTTCTCTCAAGGCGATACTGCCGAGACGCTCATGTACATTCAAAGAGGCCGTGTGAAACTCTCCGTGGCCTCCAAGAATCGCAAGGAGGCAATTGTCGCCATTCTGGGGCCATGCGAATTTCTTGGCGAAATGTGCCTTGGCAGTCAGAAACTTCGTGTGAGGACCGCCACCGCAATCGCGCCCACGACTCTGCAAGTCATTGAGAGGGACGAAATGATTCGAGCGTTACACGCTGACCATGCGCTTTCCTACGCCTTTCTGTCTTATCTGCTTTCGCGCAATATTCGGCTTGAGGAGGATTTAATCGACCAAGTTTCTCATTCCAGCGAGAGGCGACTCGCCCGCGCACTTCTGCTGCTCGCGGGGAGCGGGAATCGGCGCAGGCTGCACAGATTTAGTGGAATATCGCAAGAGACCCTGGCAACGATGATCGGCACGACACGTCCGCGCGTCAACTTTTTTATGCAAAAGTTCAGAATGCTTGGCTACATCAAATACCGTGGCCCTCTCGACGCGCACGGCGGGATAGAGATCAACACCTCCCTTTTGGCGCAGGCTCTATGCAAATAGCTTCGGCTCGCGCGCCTCGGCGATCTGAAAGTCTCGAACGGCCTCAACTCACTCGTGAGTGATTTAACTAATGGAGATCTTTTGTGGCTCTCTGGTGCTCCTCACAGACATGAGATGCGAACTTCTTGTCACGTTCCTCTCCGAACTTCGTCTTCATCTCGTCAATAGTTTTGCCAACGAGCGGCCATGCAGGGTTGAAAACCCAAGCGCATTCGGAGCAAGCCCATCCCTGAAAATTCGGTCTTTCGACCCATACTAGTTTACGGCGCATCGGCGCCATGGCCACCTCGCGATTTGGTGCGGTTATGTTCTTGTAATTGACTGTGTAGCGGCAGACTTCGGCGGCACTGCGACGACAAAAACCGCACTCTTTATTGCGCTGAGCGAGGTTCCGCGCGAGTCACCGCTTCTTGAACACACCTCAATTTCGAGCTGAATGCACGAGGCCTAAACTTAGCGATAGGAGGGGTTGCTGTCTGTGGGGTATCCAACACTGAAAAAACTGTTATCTCAATCCGAGGTCGTCCTCGAACTGTTGAATGACGTTGTAGCATTCACAGGCGGATTTTTCGAGTTTCCTGCGGTTCACAATCTTCACCGCGCCTCGCACGTAATCTATGATCCCCTTTTTTTGCAGTACGGACGCTGCCAGGCTCACAGTGGACCTGTCGGTACCCATCATCGTCGCAATGAAATCGTGGGTGATCGGAAGCACTCCGGAATGCACCCGATCCTGAGTCATCAGCAGCCAGCGCGAGAGACGCTGCTGTATGTCGTGGAGTCGATTACACGCCGCGGTCTGTGCGACTTGCATTCCTTGAAGCCCCGTATGCCTGTTCAATATCACCTGTAACTGCGGAGCCGACCGCAGAATGCGTTCCAGGGCATTGCCCATCATTCGGAAGCCATCGCCGGCGATTTGGATGATTTCGCGGACTGAACTTCTACTCAAGCCGGCCGCTAGTCCTGCCCCAGCGTACCCCTCGTTCCCCACTACACCCACTTCCACGGTTCGGCCGTCCTTGGTCACCACGACTTGAGAAACCATTCCTCGGTTCGGGAAATAGACGAACTCGATCTTTTGCGTCGGCTCATGAAGGCTGAGATGATGCGGCAGGTCGATATACGTCAAGTCGGGACGCATCAACTCGTATTCATTGTCAGGAGCTGCCAGCAGTACTTTGTTGCTGACTTGTTTTCCCTCGCTGTTCGTCCGCTGGTCTGCCTTTACGTCTCGAGAGTTTTTCCCGCTCATGTCAATCCTGAACGGCACCGGGGTGCCTTATATCCATTGTGTGAAACTTCACGTGTTCTGGGATTCCACATCAATTCAACCAAAAGAGGGGTCTAACAATCTGTGCGAAAGGGGACAATGTTCGAAACCAAAGCAAAGCGGACCGTGCAGCACATCAACTCGGGTTGGCCGGGGAATCCGGTATCGGAAAGTGGTATACCTCCAGATCACTGTTGGCAACGAGGCTCACCACCGCATATCTCGGGTTATTGGTCCGAAGTCCCGCTGTTGGAATTTGCAGTGCACCCAGCGTTGCTAGAAGCGAGCGCCGCGCAAATGCCCGATAAGTTGGGTATCGGAAACCGACCCACTACTGTTTGACGGGCCAGCTTGTCGGCGTTGCGGGAGACCGCCTATAATCGAGTGTTAGCCGACAGAGGTTGGAGAAGCGGGGGAAAGACTTTCTTCAGGGGCTGAAGCCCATTCGAGTTGGGGGCTTTATGCCGGGCCCTTCGAGGCTCAGGGTAAACTGAAGCCCCGGCCTCCTAAAGAAAGCACAAAAGCACAGCCAGGAATGGCTGTGCCACGAAGGAGATGGTTATGGCGACTGCTGAAGCGAAATTGCATGTGGCGGAATTTACGAACGAGCCGTTTATTGATTTTTTGAATGCGGAGAACCGCAAGAAGATGGAAGCGGCACTGGCGAAGGTGAAGGCGGAGTTTGGGCAGGAATACCCGATGTGGATCGCGGGGCAGAAGGTAATCACCACGGGGAAGAAGAAGTCGACGAACCCCTCGCGGCCTTCGGAGGTGATTGGGGTGTTCCAGGATGCTTCGAAGGAGCAGGCGGCGCAGGCGATCGAGGCGGCGAACAAATATTTTGATGTGTGGAAGAAGGTGCCGGCGGAGACACGGGCGAAGTACCTGTTCAAGGCAGCGCAGATTGTGCGCGAGCGGAAATTCGAACTGGGTGCGCTGGTTTGCTATGAGGTCGGAAAGAGCTGGGTTGAGGCGGACGCGGACATCGCGGAGACGATTGATTTTTGCGAGTATTACGGGCGCGAGATGCTGCGCTTGTCGGAGCCTCAGAAGCTGACGCCGATGCGCGGCGAGCGGAACTATATGGTGTACATCCCGCTGGGCGTGGGCGCAGTGATTCCTCCCTGGAATTTTCCGATGGCGATTATGGCGGGGCTGGTGGTGTCCTCGCTGGTGACGGGGAATACGGTGGTGCTGAAGCCAGCGGCGGATTCGCCGACGATTGCGGCGAAGTTTGTGGACATTTTGTTTGAGGCGGGCGTGCCGAAGGAGGCGGTGCAGTTCCTGACTGGCTCGGGCGCGGTAATTGGCGACGTGATTGTGCAGCACCCGAAGACGCGGTACATCGGGTTCACAGGGTCGAAGGAAGTGGGCTTGCGGATCGCGGAACTGGCGAACAAGGTGCAGCCGGGGCAGATCTGGATCAAGCGCACGGTGCTGGAGATGGGCGGCAAGGACGGCATGATTGTGGATGAAGAGGCCGACGTGGACGCCGCGGTGGAAGGAACGGTGCAGGCCGCGTTCGGGTACCAGGGGCAGAAGTGCTCGGCGTGTTCGCGCGTGATTGTGAGCGAGAAGATTTACGACACGTTCCTGACGAAGCTGGTGGAGCGGACGAAGAAGATCAAGGTGGGGCCGAGCGACGATCCGAACAATTACATGGGTCCGGTGGTAAGCGAGTCGGCGATGAAGGGAATTTTGAATTACATCGAGGTCGGGAAGAAGGAAGGGCGGTTGATGACCGGCGGCGGACGCGCGGCGGGCGACGGCTATTTTGTGGAGCCTACGATTATTGCCGACGTGGATCCGAAAGCGCGGCTGGCGCAGGAGGAAGTGTTTGGTCCGGTGCTAGCGGTGATCAAGGCGAAGAACTTTGATCACGCGATGGAGATTGCGAATAACACCGAGTTCGGGTTGACGGGTGCGGTGTATTCGAAGAATCCGGAGAAGATCCGGCGCGCGGAAGAGGAGTTCCACGTGGGGAACCTGTATCTGAACCGGAAGTGCACGGGAGCGATGGTGGGGGCGCATCCGTTCGGCGGGTTCAACATGAGCGGGACGGATTCGAAGACCGGCGGGAAGGATTATTTGCTGTTGTTTTTGCAGGCGAAAGCGGTGGCGGAGAAGGTGAGTTAAGAGACGAAGAGAAACGCCGACCACCGAG